>Ga0070731_10000771_pt1 | contig 38591 bp, 29 predicted proteins | sample Coa_R1_2_FD_66448 | JGI IMG/M metagenome (GOLD analysis project Ga0070731, IMG submission 66448) | Surface soil microbial communities from Centralia Pennsylvania, which are recovering from an underground coalmine fire - Coalmine... | ecosystem: Environmental > Terrestrial > Soil > Unclassified ...
CCGGCAAGCGCATCCTCGATGCGTTGACGCGCATCGCCCTTGAGGGCGTGAATGTCGCCCGCGACGGCTCCGCCGGAAAAGCGAATGTACACAAGTTCGGCCACCGGAAGTTTGCCGAGGTCGGCAAAGCCGCCGCTTTCGAGGATCGCGCCCTCCAGCGGCAGTTGCTGCGCGAATTTCGCCACCTGGGGATCCGTTGGCGGCTTGCCGGTCTTGTAATCGACGACGGCTGCGCCTCCCCCTCGCAGAACGTCAATGCGGTCCGCTCTTCCCTTAAGCACGAAAGGCCCCGCGGGCCCTGCGATTTCCATGCGTCCGTCGACTTCAAGCAGCGAGCGCGCGATTTGCTCTCGCCGCTTTCGCTCCTCGTTGACGAACCAGCGCGCCGCCCGAATGAAGCGCGGCCGCCAGAGCGCGAGCGCAACCTGCGGAACGCCGTAACGGGCAAAGGCTTCGTCCGCCAGCGCAATCAGGCGGGCCTCTGCCTGCGCAGGCCAAACCGATGCGGTTTCCGCGACGAAACGCTCCAGCACGTCATGCATGATCCTGCCCCGGTCCAGTGGACCGACATCGGCATCCAGCGGATCGAGCGACTTCAGCTTCAGAATCCGGCGAGCGTAAATCGCGTACGGATCGCGCAGCCATTTCTCGATCTCGGTGACGGACAGTTCGCGCGGCCGTTCACCAACGGGCGGGCGCGGCTCGGGCGCCGGTACAGGCCTTGGTGCTTCATCCGGAATCAGGAACAGCTGACCGTAACTCGCGTAAGGTGGACCCTTCGAAAGCGATTTTTCCTGCCCGATCCCCCCGGCCAGTTGCTTCACGCGCTGCAGCCAGCGCGATGCGACCGTCGGCACGCCATCGACTTTCATGGCCCGCGTGAGACGCACCTCGGTCGTCGCTGCAAGCGTGGCGAAGTCGTGTGCCGCGAGTCCGATCGAACGTTCCGGCGATTCGAGGCCGAGCCGTGCGCGCATGTTGCGCGAGAGCCACGGGTCCGCCGCCGCAGATGCCGGCCACGTTCCTTCGTTCAACCCGCCCAGAACGACGAGGTCGAAGCACTGCAGGCGTGCTTCAAGGGGACCCAGAATCGAAAGTCGCGGGTGGCGTCCGAACTGGGGCCTGACGGGTTGCTCTTCCGCAAACTGACGCAGCAACAGGGGATAGGAGGACGGTTCAATATCCGGAAAATCCTCGCCTGCACGAACGACGGCCTCCATCACCGCTGCGGCGGCTTCGCCATCGTCGCCGCGCCACAGGCGATGGCGCCCTTCGAATTTCTCGGTACTCGCGAGCTTTTCCGCCGCCTCGCAATGAAGCTCCACCAACCTTGCGAGTGACAGGGCAGGCGACGCCATGGCGGCCGCGAACGGCTGAAGCATGTTGGCGAATTGGGAAAACCATTCGGCCAATTCGGCGAGTACGGGTGCGAAGCCGCTCTCCGCTCTGGTCGCACGGACGCTTTCAATGGCCTTCTGTACGCCTTTCAGCCCCGGATCCGGCCGCGGTCCGCGCAGGACAATGCGATCAAGCAGACGCGCATGACGGCGAAAATCGCGCGGATGCTCACCCCCAGCGGCAAGCGGATGCTTGAGCAGCGCCAGCAGCGGAACGGGCGCGAAGGATTCGGCCGCTGCTTCCGCCAGCAGGCCAAGAAAAGCGCCCGGCGGCGTACGTGCGAGCGGCACTCCCGCGGAATCGTCGATGGCGATGTCCCAGCGCCGAAGCTCCGCCGCGACACGCCGCGCGAGGCCGCGGTCCGGCGTAACGAGCGCTGCGGTTCGATCCTTCGATTCCGCGACCTCGCGCAGAACGAGCGCAATCGCGAGGGCTTCTTCGCCGGGATGCGCAGCTTCGACCACGGAAATCCCCGCCAGTCCTTGCGCCAGGGACTCCGATTGGGTTCGCGCCAGTTCGCACCACGCGTCGGTGGTCGGCGGCGGCCGCAACGCCTCGCGCAGAAAGGAGTTGCGCGCCGAAGGAGCGCCAACACCGTCCCAATTTGCGACCTCGTTCCGCGAAACTCCCAACCGCTCGAGCAGCTGCTTCATTCCGTATTGCGGATGACCCGGCCCGAGCGCGGCCCAACTCTCTTCGTCCATTTCGCGATCGAGCGCTGGAAGCACGATGGCCCCATTGGGCAGCCCGACGATGGCACGCAACAGTTCCGAAGTCGCGGGAATGCTGCCCGTCGTTCCCGCGGCTATGACGGGTGCGGACACCCGCTTCTCGCGGTAGCGCCGGGCAGCAGCGTACAGAAGCCGGTTGCGGCGGTCGGCGCGATCGATTGTACCTTCCAAAGCGAGTATGGCCGGCCACTGCCCGTGCAGGAAAAGGAGAAAATCGCGAACACTCGCCCAATGTCCGGCGAGCGATTCCGGCGCAAGCCCCCGCAGTTTTTCGAGGTCAGGCTTGTACGTCTCCACTTCATCGAGATATCGCGCGAGCGGACGGGCCATGGCCGCAGCGCGCGCGAAGCCCGGCGGCGCGCCGCGCTGTTCTGCCCACCGGCGAACCAGCGCCGCGAGAAGCAGTCGGCGACGCACGGGATCGATGGCGGGGGGCAGATCGATGGCGTCGACGTCGGGATCGAAGAGGAACTCCTCGTCGTCCTCATCTCCGAGGGCCCGAATCTGCGGCAGCAACGCCGCGTTATTGAAAAGACGCGCAAACCGCTCGCCAAGCACCCGCGCCGCGCGGCGCGTGGGCAAAAAGATCGTCGCCGACGCGAGCACCAGGGGATCGTGGGCGCCTTTGAGCCGCGCAACCACGCCGCGTGCGAGCGTGCCGGCGAAATCCTCTCCTGCCGCAATCGTGTAGAGGCCCGCTGCCATCGCCTTATGACGGGAGAGTATCGGCGAGGAACTCTTCCGTCTGGGTTAGCGCTTCGGGGGTGCCGACATGCATCCACACGCCGTCGAGACGCAATCCAAAAAGCCTCCCGCGCGCGATTGTACGGTCCCACAGCGGATTGATGGAGAAATCGCCGGCACTGCACCCGTCGAAGAACCGGGGATGGATGATCTGTACGCCGGGAAACGCAAATGGCGACAGCCGCTGCTCCGGCACGCGCGAAAGCCGTCCGTCGGCGTCCATCAGAAAATCGCCGGAACCTTCGTATCCGATCGCATTCACGAGAGATGCCACAAGCAGAAGCGCGTCCATTTCCCCGTCATCCCAACGCTCCATCATGCGCGCCATGGCGTGGCCGTAGCCTTCGACCCAGATCGAGTCTGCGTTGTGCACAAAGAAGGGTGCGTCTTCGAAGAAGGGAAGCGCCTTGAAAATTCCTCCGCCACTGCCGAGCAAGCGGTCGCTCTCGTCGGAGATGCGTATTTCAACGTCTTTCCGCTTCGCCAGATGCTCTTTCAGCAGGCCGGCATGATGATGGACGTTGACCACGACGAGTTCCACGCCCGCTCCGACCAGGCGATCGATGACATGGTCGATCAACGGTTTGCCGCGTACCTTGACCAGGGGTTTGGGCAGGTGGTTCGTCAGCGGACGCATGCGCGTACCGAGGCCCGCGGCCAGCACTATTGCCCGACGCGGACGGTTCACGCCAATGCTCCAGCCGTCTCGCAACCGCTACGGGTTTCCGAAGGGATGGCGCGGTCGTACCAGGCGCGAAGCTTCGCCAGCATCGGATGCGAAAGATCACGCTCGAGATAACCCCACACTCGCGGCAGGAGCGATAGATAGCGGCGCTTGCCGTCGCGATTGGCAAGACGCGCAAATATTCCCGCGATTTTCGTGTTGCGCTGCGCCGCCGTCACAGAGAGTTCGGCCGCGAACGCCTCCTCGTCGATGTTGCAGCCCTGAGCGTTGATCGCCGCGAAATAGCGGTTTTGCATGGCGCGCGCGAGTTCTGGGGCCACGTCGCGGCGCGCGTCTTCGAGCAGAGAGATCAAGTCATAGCTTCGGTTTCCGGCAAGCGCATCCTGGAAATCTATCATCCCGACGCTACACAGACCTTGCCGGCCGGGAAGCCAGAAGAGGTTCTGCGCATGGTAGTCACGATGTACGAATACGCTGCCGGCCGAACGAACGCTGCTCAGGGTCTCCGACCACAGCGCACGATGCTCGAGGATCTCGTCGGGAGCGGCCGAGCGGCCAAGAGCGTGTGGAACAAACCACTCCGTCATCAGATCGACTTCGGCCAATTCGGCATGAAGATCGTAATCGTAGAGAGGCAGTTGGCCGGGCAAGACAGGCGGTGCCGGTTCCGCGTGCATCCGCACTATGGCATCGGTGGCCGCGCTGTACATCGCCATCTCGTCGGCACCCCGGCCGAGCACGTCGGCATAGAGGTCATCGCCGAAATCTTCCAGCAGCACGAATCCCTTGGCCACGTCGGCGGCATAGATTTCCGGCGCGGCAAGTCCACGCCCGCGCAGATAATTTGCCGTCGCGATGAACCGCGAGCAGTTCGCGCCTGCAAGGCGCGCCACTGCATTGTAACCGAGCGCGAACCGCTGCTCCGGAGTGGCGACGGGCGGACAGGACGGCGCTTCCGCCTTTTGCGGCTGATCCATCAGCATCGCGCTCTTGCCGGCATGCAGCGCGCGATAGTAGCGCCGCGTCGATGCGTCGCCGCGCAAGGCGACAAGCCTGGCGTCATCCCATCCCGTGCCCGTGAGGAATTCGCGCGCTTCCTCGCTTCTGTCGCCGTTCATGACAGCTCCTGCAGGAACGACCAGCGTTCTGCTCCCGACATTGCTACGCGGCGCTCACTCTGTCCGGATATCTCCATCTCGATCCACAACGCATTTTCGGGGATGCACGATTCTGCACGTTCCGGCCATTCGATAAGCACTGCGCTGTCGCGCAACGCGTCTTCAATGCCCAATTCAGCCAACTCCGTGGCGTCCCTGATCCGGTAGAGGTCACAATGCAGGACCTTCAACCGCGGCGTCTCGTATTCCTGGACGAGCGTGAAACTCGGACTTGGCACCTCGCCATCCACACCCAGCGTCCGCAAGATTGCACGCGCGAGGGTCGTCTTGCCCGCCCCCAGGGCGCCTTTCAGCGCGAGGGTGTCGCCCACGCGCAATTCCGGCGCAATTCGCCGGGCCAGATCTTCTGTTTCGGCAAGGCTCCGCACCATAACGCCGCCTTGAAATCCCGACGTTTTTTCCGCCATTCGGCGGCCTTGTAACGTGGCCCGGACAACGCGACAACAGAGTCTGCGTCCGTGTGCCGCTCATTCCACACCTTTCGTTGGCGCGTTGCCCGCGAAAGAGTGCCAGGCTCGGATCGAGGAGTGAATCCGAATGATAAAATGCGGACTGTTGCTCATGGCGGCGATCGTGACAGGCGCCGCGGCGGCGCAGGCGGTTGATCTTCCCGGCCAGCGATTCTCGATTTCGCCTGCTTCCCTTCCCAAACCGCACGCGACGGCCGCAGTTGCCAACGACTCCAAGGTAATCGCGCGACCACCAGGCGCGCTTCCGAAAGCGCCCGACGGGTTTGCTGTTTCCGTTTTTGCCGACAACCTCTCGCACGCGCGGTGGATGACCGTCGCTCCGAATGGCGATATCTTCCTCGCCCAATCGGATGCCGGAAAAGTCGTTGTCATGCGGCCGACGAGCGACGGCACGCATGCCGCGATGGTGAGCACCTTTGCTGCCGGCTTCGATCGGCCGCACGGCCTCGCTGTGCACAATGGGTCGTTGTATGTCGCCGATGTAAAATCCCTATGGCGGCTCCGCTACACCGACGGCGCGCTTCGCGCATCGGGCGAACGCGTTCGCCTTGCCGCCACCACACCGCCCCAAGGGCCGGGACATTTCACGCGCGACATCGTGTTCGACTCGAAAGGAACGCTTTACCTGGCGATCGGCAGCCGTGAAAATGTCGGCCAGGATCCGTTGCCCTTCGCGAGCGTACAGATCGTCAATCCCGACGGATCGCTCTCGACGTTTGCGAGCGGGCTGCGCAACCCGGTCGGCATTGCTTTCTATCCGGGTACGGACGATCTCTATGTCACGGTGAACGAGCGCGACGGCCTTGGCGACGACCTGCCGCCGGACTATCTCACGCACATCCAGAAGGGCGACTTCTTCGGATGGCCCTATGCCTATATCGGCAACAATCCCGATCCCGATTACGGAAAGAAACGGCCCGACCTGGTCGCGAAAACGAAAACACCCGATGTGCTGTTCGAGGCCCATTCGGCGCCACTGGGGCTCGTGTTCTACGACGGCAGCCAATTTCCATCGGACTACAAGGGCAACGCCTTTGTCTCGCTGCACGGCTCGTGGAACCGGTCGCATCCCACCGGCTACAAGGTCGTGCGCGTGAAATTCACCAACGGCCGGCCGGAAAATGCGTACGAGAATTTCCTTACCGGATTCTGGGACGGAGTGAGTTCGCCCGCGCGTGTGTGGGGCCGGCCCGTAGGGCTCGTCGTGGCCAGGGACGGCAGCCTTCTCGTCGCCGATGATGCGGGCGGCAGAGTATGGCGCGTGGCGTACAAGCCGAAATAGATTACGACTTTGGCCCTATGGCAGGGAGCCTGAGGCGGGCTTCAAGGCCTCCAAGTGCACTGTCGCCCAGCACAAGCGACCCGCCGTACAGCTTGGCAATGTCGCGGACAATGGCGAGTCCAAGTCCGGTGCCCGGTACAGATTCGTCCAGCCGCTCGCCTCGTTCACCCGCCCGGGCGCGCTCCTCGGGCTCGATGCCCTCGCCGTCGTCCCCCACGGCCAACTCGAGCCACGGACCACCATTCTTGCGCGCGGCGACGATTACGTGCGCGTTCGCCCATTTGCAGGCGTTGTCGATCAGATTGCCCACCATCTCTTCCAGATCCTGCCGCTCGCCGCGGAAGGCGAGATTCGGCGGGCAGTCGACATCGATGGTAAGGCTGCGATCGGCGTGGATGCGCGTAAGCACGCGCGCAAGATCATCGATCACCGGCTTCACATTGGTTCGATTGCCAAGAACATCCAGGGCGCCCGCCGCCCTCGCGCGGCTGAGGTAGTGATCAACCTGGCGTCGCATCACCGCGACCTGCCTCAACACGGCATCGGCCAGCGGACCGGGATGCGCGGCCGCCTCGCTCGCGAGCACGCTGAGCGGCGTCTTGAGGAAATGCGCGAGGTTGGAGACGTGCGTGCGCGCGCGACCGACTACCTCCGCGCTGTGTTCGATGAGGCTGTTGAGTTCGGAAGCGAGCGGCGCGATCTCCGCCGGGAAACGGCCTTCGAGCCGCCGCGCCTGACCCTCGCGAATTCGCGCGAGTGCACGGCTCACACCGTTGAGGGGCTGCAGTCCGATTCGAACCTGAACGAAGATGGCGGCGATCAGGCCGACGCCAAGGATTGCGAGGGACCAGAACAGGATGCCGTTGAACTTCGCGACCTCGTTCTCAACCTGCGCTACATCCGCAGCGATGAGCAGCAGGAAGGCCCGCGTGGGACCCTTCGGCGCGGCAGGCGAAACCGGGAATTCGATGCGGCGGGCCACGAACCGCAGCCGTTGTCCGTCCGGTCCTTCTGCGTGACCCCACTCAAGATCCCGCGATGTCTTGAAATCGGTCACTCTGAGAGATGCGGTCCCGACTGTACGAACGGGCTGGCCGAACGTCAAAAAGCGATCCCACAGCGAACGCGAAATCTGGGCAAGGTTTGTAAGCGGGCCTTTGGGACCTTCCGGGGTTATTTGCCAATACCAGCCCGAATAGACGCGCTCGAAACGCGGATCGGTAAAGCGTCCCTGCAGCGACAGCCCGCCTCCGGAAGTGGGTTCGGCGGCGGCAATCATCTCGTCGAGGTCGGCTCTCAGGCGCGCATCGAAGTCGGCTTCGACGGCCGAGCGGAAGAGACCCGACAGCGCGTAACCGCCGACGAGCAGGCCGAGCAGAGTCCAGACGGCGGCGGCTGCGATCAGCCGGGCCGCAAGCGAATCAAGCTTTGGCGTGATTGGCAGCTTCAGCCCTGTCCGGAGTGTCGAGACAATAGCCAAGTCCGCGCACCGTCTGAATCAGATTGGCGTCGAGCTTCTTTCTGAGGCGTCCGACGAAGACCTCGATCGTGTTCGAATCGCGATCGAAGTCCTGATCGTACAGATGTTCCACGAGTTCGGTACGGGAAACCACCCGTCCCCGATGGTGCGCCAGATAGGCGAGAAGCCGGTACTCGAGAGAGGTGAGTTTCACCGGGTTTCCGTCGAGCGTGACCCGCGATGACCGGGTGTCGATCCGCAAGGGGCCTATTTCGATCTCGGAGGTTGCAAAACCCGCCGCGCGGCGAAGCAGCGCGCGCACCCGCGCCAGCAACTCTTCGGTGTAGAACGGCTTTGCGAGATAATCGTCGGCGCCCGCATCGAAGCCCGCGACCTTGTCGCTCCACCGATCGCGCGCGGTCAGGATCAACACCGGCATCTTGCGCCCGGCTTTGCGCCATTGCTGCAGCACGCGCACGCCATCCATCTTGGGAAGACCAAGATCAAGAATGACCGCGTCATAGGGTTCCGTGTCACCCAGAAAATGCCCCTCCTCCCCATCGCTTGCGCTGTCCACGACGTAACCCGCATCGGCGAGGGCCCGCTTCAACAGGCGCTGCAGATCCTGGTCGTCCTCGACGAGAAGAATGCGCATTGATCCCCTTCGGTCCTGTCAGCGACGCCGTCCGCCGAAACCCATTCCGCCGGGGCGCCAGCCTCCTGGCCGCCAGCCGCCGAATCTGCCGCGCGGCCCCGGCATCGGCCCCGCATACGGATAATAGCGCAAACCGCTTGGTGGCATCATGAAACCCGGTCGATACCCGCTCAAAGGCCCTATGACACGACCGGTGCGGGCATCGGTGTCGAGCCAGATTACGCGGCCTTCCGGCGTCAGCCATTTGATACGGTAGTGCCATCCCCCAAGCGGGTCGGGATAGGGCCCTTCAGCGTCAAAAAACCGGCCGGGCCGACCATTCCGGATCCCCGGCAAAATGCGGTCAAGCGGCTGAACGTTGTACCCGGGAGGCGCGGGATGCCGCCCCTGCGCGGAGGCCGGTGCTCCGAAAGCCAGCAGGGCGAGCAAAAAGCCAAGGCAGACGCGCCGGAACATCCGGTTTTCCTAATGCTTTTGCAATGAACGGCGGATGAACGGTGTCTTCCGGCCGGGTTCAGCCGAAAACGCATTCTAGAGCACCGAGGCGTCAGGCTCCAATGCCATCCCTGCGGCGTTAATCCATCTTTGAAGGGCCGGAAGATTGGCCGTGTCAACCGCCTTGACGAAACCAGCTCACGCAGACCGCCGGGAGACAGGCCAGGCGGAATTTGCGCGCGGCGGCACCGGCAGCAACGCAGGGGCCTGTTTGAACTTATGCCGCCGTCGAGCGCCGAATGCCGTGCCCGTCATGTGGATGCGACCAGCGGGTCTTGAAAGTGCCGCAAAGCTTCGCAAGGAACCATACGCGTCATGAAGGGCACGGGCATTTTGAAGAAATTGCAAGCGGTTCGGCTCTATGCGGCGAAGCGCGAGCCTGGTTTTGTTCGCATCGCCGGCATTGCCGTCGCCGTCGTGGCGATACCGCTGACGCTGATCTGGCTCATCCCTGCGTTTCTTGTGTGGTCCGCGCCCCAGATCGACATGTCGCAGGATCTGTACTCCGTCAACCGTCCGGTAGCATTTACCTTTCTGGATTCTCAGGGACACATTGCCGGCCATCGGGGAGCCATTGTCGGCGATCGTCTGAGTCTGGACGAAATGCCGCCCTATCTGCCGGCGGCCTTCATCGCCATGGAGGACCGCACCTTCTACGAAAACGAAGGCATCGATGTGCGTGGCCTTCTGCGCGCCGCGTGGATGAATTTTCGCGCCGGCCATGTGGTTGCGGGAGGGTCCACCATAACCCAGCAGACCGCAAAAATCGTGTTCCTGTCTCCCAGGCGCACTTTCGCCCGAAAGTACGAAGAACTGATCGACGCTGCGGCGCTGGAAAAGTCCTTGAGCAAGAAGCAGATCCTCGACCTCTATCTCAATCGAATCTATCTCGGCTCCGGCGCTTACGGTGTCGATGGCGCGGCGCATGTCTATTTCGGAAAGTCGGCACGCGATCTCACGCTTCCCGAAGCCGCCATGCTTGCGACCCTCACGCGGGCGCCGTCCGCCTTTTCGCCCCGACGCGACCTCGCCGCTGCACAGGAGCGCGCAGACTCGGTGCTCCACGCGATGGTACAGACCCATGCCATCACCAGGGCGCAGGCCGAGGATGCAATCGAACACCCCGCGGTCATCACCGACCGCAGAATTGTCGATGCGCGCAACTTCTTTCTCGATACCGCGGGAGAAGAGGCATTACAGCTGATCGAGTCCAACGGCGCTCAGCACAGTGCCGATCTTATTGTACACACAACGCTGGATCCGTCTCTCGAGGACGCGGCGCGACATGCGCTGGCACACACGCTCGACGCCAGGGGCAAGCGTGCGCACGCGCATGAGGGCGCCATTGTCGTAATGAAGACCGACGGCGCAGTGTCCGCGCTCATCGGGGGTCGCGACTACGATTCGAGCACGTTCAATCGGGCGACACAGGCAAAGCGGCAACCCGGCTCTGCGTTCAAACCTTTCGTCTATCTCGCCGCGCTCGAGAACGGCATGAGTCCCTGGGACACGCGGGACGATGAGCCGGTGAACATCAACGGCTGGTCGCCGACCAACTATAACGGCCAGAATTACGGTACCGTGACTCTGGCGAGCGCGCTCGCGCATTCGATCAATACGGTCACAGCCGGCGTTGCCCAGGATGTCGGTATCGACAAGGTTATCAACGCCGCCCACCGCTGCGGTATCACTTCACCACTCCAGGCCAACCCGTCGCTGGCGCTCGGCACTTCCGACGTGACTCCGCTGGAGCTGACCGCGGCCTACGGCACGTTCGCGTCCGGCGGCTTACGCGTCACGCCCTATTTCGTAACGACCGTCGAAGACAATGCCCATCACGTGCTTTTCCAGCGCAAGGCCGAAACCGAGCCGCGCGTCATCGCGAGCAGCGTCAATCGCGACCTGACGATGATGCTCTATGGCGTCGTTACCCAGGGTACCGGCCGTTCGGCCGCACTTCCCGGCCGCGAGGCTGCGGGCAAGACAGGAACCACACAGGACTATCGCGATGCCTGGTTCGTCGGTTTCACACCCGATTATGTCACCAGCGTCTGGGTCGGGAACGACAACAACGCGCCAATGCGGAACGTGACCGGCGGCACCCTGCCGGCAGCGATCTGGAAGGACGTGATGGTCGTGGCCGAGCGCGGCCTGCCCGCCAAAGCTCTCGACAAATCGTCCTCCGAGCCTCCGGTAGACACCGAGACGGAAACCGCCAGCACCGACCAGACAACCGCGAACAGCGCGGACGACGAATCGGCTCCTGGCGATGCGAGCCGATCCGATTCCGAATATCCGCCTGCGCAACAATCGGCGCCCACGAGCAGTCTCAAGTCGGAACACCGGTCGTTTTGGGATTGGCTGACCGGCGGCGGAGGCGATGATGCGCAATCCGATCGACAGCCCGAACAGCCGAACCGGGAAACAGCCAATCAACCTCCACCCCCACGTGACGAGGACAGCGGCCAACCCGAGCAGCGCGTGGAGCGTTACCCAGCACCTCCGCCCGATGGGGAGAGCGGCCAACCGCGCGTCGAGCAATACCCTCCCCGCGTCGCAGGCCCGCCACCACCTGACCGCTCGGATCCTCCGCCGGATTCGAATGCCGACGAACCTCCCGTCTACCCGGACGATGAATCCGGCCCACCGGTGCGCGATCCGGATTCCACCCCGCCGGTCGTCGTACATCGCCGGAATTTGCCCCCGCCTCCACCGCCGCCGCCCCCACCCGACGACGACAACGGCGACGGCAATTGACGTCACCTCCTGACGGTCTTCCGTAATCCGTGGTCGAATTTCCGCACCGCCAGCCTGGCGCGGCGATTTCCCGAAATTCGACTCCGGCCTTGATTGCGATATTGTCGCGCAATGGACGTGCTGCATACGCTTGACATCGGCGGCTGGAACGACCGGCCCTCGCGCGAAGAGCAGGACCGGGCGGCCCTGGCACTCGAGAGCGGAACCGTACTGTACTTTCCCCGCCTCGCGTTTTTGCTCGACGAGGATGAGCGGGCACTCCTCACGTCCGGTGTGTCGGACGGAAAGGCAAAGAACGTCAGCCTGACACCGAACGGCAAATTGCGAGGCACTTCGTGTACGGGCGCGGCGGCCGGAAGTCTGAAAAATATGATCGAGCGTTTTGCCGAGAGGGCGGCCCATCTGGTCGCCGCACTTGTTCCCGCGTACGAAGGTCGTCTCCAGCGCGCTTCAACAAGCTATCGTCCGGTGGAAATCGCGGGCCGAACCGCATCAGCCATTTACGACGACACACGCCTTCACGTGGACGCATTTCCATCGCGACCGATGCGAGGACGCCGCATTCTGCGCGTGTTCTCCAATATCAATCCCGATGGTGCCCCGCGCGTCTGGCGCGTCGGCGAAGACTTCGAGGCGATGGCGCGAAGATTCCTGCCGGCGGCGCATGAAGGCTCGCGCGCGTGGGCACACGTCTTGCGGACTCTGGGCATTACCAAAGACGTGCGTTCGCGCTACGACGATTTGATGCTTTCGCTGCACGACGGGGCAAAACGCGACGACAACTACCAGCGGTCGTCGCCACAGACGGAAATCCGCTTTCCTCCGGGATCGACCTGGATCTGTTATACCGATCAGGTCATGCACGCGGCGCTCGCCGGACAATACGTCCTTGAACAGACATTGCATCTCGACGTCGGCGCGATGGTCGCGCCAGAGCGCTCACCGCTGCGCATCCTCGAACGTTTGCGCGCGCGCGCGCTCATCTGAACGAACCGAACCGGTGGCCACGAAGCGGTGCCTGTGAAGTTCACTTCATCGTGGTGCCGGCGGGGCAGCCATGCGGTTGACCTCGCGGGAGGCGCAAATTAACTCTCGGCGGCAGCTGCCCATGCCCGGACTCTATGTGAAGAAATCCCCGTTCCTCCCGGCCGCGCGACCAATTGTTGTGGTCGTTTGTGCGAGCCTGCTGCTGGCTCTTGCGGCCTGCGGTCAGAGTGGCGGACAGCGAGGATTGGGCAACCGCAAGCCCGATGTCGGCGTCATCGTGATCCGCTACCAGCCCGCGCTGCTCACCGCCGAGCTCCCGGGTCGTACGAGTCCCTACCGCGAAGCAGACGTGCGGCCTCAGGTGAACGGTATAGTGACCGCGCAACTCTTTGACCAGGGATCGACGATCCGCGCCGGCCAGGCGTTGTACCAGATCGATCCCGCGCCGTATCGCGCTGCGGTTGAAAACGCCAAAGGCGCGCTCGCGAACGCTCAGGCGAACCTTGCGACCGCAAAGGCCAAAGCTCAACGCTATGCAATGTTGCTGAAGCAGAATGCGATTGCACCGCAGGATTACGACGATGCGCAGGCGGCCTGGAAGCAGGCGCAGGCGAACGTCGAACAAAACGGCGCAGCACTCGAAAGTGCGAAAATCAATCTCGGGTATACAACCATCACCGCGCCCATTTCCGGGCATATCGGACGCTCGCTCGTTACCGTGGGCGCGCTCGTGACGGCCAACCAGACCAGCCCGCTCGCCACAATTGAAACACTGGATCCCATCTATGTGGATATCAACCAATCGACGGCCGAGTTGCTTGGGCTCAAAAAAGCGATGGCGTCGGGACGCATCGCCGACAACACGCCCGAAAGTGCGCGCGTTACCCTGACGCTGGAAGATGGATCGGATTATCCATTCAACGGTATCCTGAAAGTCTCGGAAGTCAGCGTTGATCCCAATACCGGCGCTGTCGTGCTGCGCGCCGTGTTTCCCAACCCCAAAGGGATTCTTCTGCCGGGCATGTACGTCCGCGCCCGCATCGTGGAAGGTGTAGACCGACACGCAATTCTTGCGCCGCAACAGGGTATCAGCCGCGACGAGAAAGGAGAGCCGACCGCGCTCATCGTCGACGCCAAGGGTATCGTGCAATTGAAAGTGCTGCGGGCACCGCGGGCCGTGGGCGGCTTCTGGCTGGTGACGGCCGGCCTCGAGCCCGGCGACAGGCTGATCGTGGACGGCTTGCAGAACGCGCGGCCCGGACAGGCGGTGCACGCCGTCCCCGCGTCCATCCCCGTCGCGCCGGCGCCGACGGACGGCACCTGAGCACCGCGCCGAATGTCGCGCTTTTTCATTGATCGTCCGGTCTTCGCGTGGGTGATCGCCATTGCGATCATGCTCGCGGGCGCGCTTTCGATTGTCGTTCTGCCGGTCGAGCAATATCCCACGATCGCGCCGCCTTCGGTGAACATCAGCGCTTTCTATCCCGGCGCTTCGGCCGAGACGCTGCAGAACTCGGTAACGCAGGTCATCGAACAGCAGCTGACCGGCATCGACAACCTTCTGTATTTCTCGTCATCGAGCAGCGCCTCCGGCGGTGCCAGCATCAGTGCAACCTTTGCCCCCGGCACGAATCCGGATATCGCCCAGGTGCAGGTGCAGAACAAGCTGCAGCAGGCGATTGCGCTGCTTCCGCCGGAGGTTGTACAGGAAGGCATCACGGTCGCCAAATCCCAGTCGCGTTTTCTGCTGATCCTCGCGCTTTCCGACACGAGCGGCCGTCTTTCGGATCGCGATCTTGCCGACTACCTGACGAGCCGTCTGCACGACCCGCTGGCGCGGGTGCCGGGCGTCGGCGACGTGCTCGTCTTCGGGTCGCCTTATGCGATGCGAATCTGGCTCAATCCCTACAAGCTCTCGACCTACGGATTGATGCCGTCCGATGTGCGCAACGCCGTCGAGGCGCAGAATGTGCAGGTCACCGCCGGGGAACTTGGAGCGCAGCCGGCGGTGCATGGGCAGGAGCTTGATGCGACGGTAACGGCGCAATCACAGCTGCAGGCCCCCGATCAGTTCCGCAATATCATTTTGAAAGGAAACACGGGCGGCGCCGTGGTGCGGCTCGGCGACGTGGCGCGCGTCGAATTGGGAGCACAGAGCTACGGCTCCATCAGCCGTTTCAATGGTCATCCGGCGTCGGGGCTAGCCATCCGGCCTGTTCCCGGCGCGAACGCGCTCAAGACGGCAGACGCGGTCCGCAAGGAAGCCGATATTCTGGCAAAGAGCCTGCCACCCGGACTTAGACTCGATTTCGTCGTCGACAACACGAAGTTCATCCGTCTTTCGATCCGTGACGTGATCAAGACCCTGATCCAGGCGATCGGTCTGGTGATCCTCGTGATGTTCGTGTTTCTCCAAAGCTGGCGTACGACCCTCGTACCGGCGATCGCGGTGCCGGTCGTGCTGCTCGGCACGTTTGGCGTGCTCAATGCCGCAGGCTACTCCATCAATACACTGACCTTGTTCGCGCTCGTGCTCGCGATCGGCCTTTTGGTGGACGATGCGATCGTCGTGGTCGAAAACGTCGAACGCATCATCCGTACAGAAGGGCTCACCCCGCGCGAGGCGACGCGCAAGTCCATGGACGAGATCACCGGCGCCCTCATCGGCATCGCGCTTGTCCTTTCCGCCGTGTTTCTGCCGATGGCGTTCTTCGGCGGCTCGACCGGCGTCATCTACCGGCAATTCTCGATAACCATCATCTCGGCGATGGCGCTTTCCATCCTCGTGGCGCTGGTCCTGACGCCGGCTCTTTGTGCAACGCTGTTGAGACCTCACTCCCAGGAGAAATTGCCTCTCGGGCGGCGGTTTTTCGGCGGGTTCAATCGTCGGTTCGATGCGTTCGTCGTCTGGTATCGCGGCGCAGTGGAGAAGCTGTTCGGGCACCCGCGGCCCGCGCTGATCGGTTATGCGGTCATCGTCGCGATCATGGCGTTTCTCTTTCTTCGCCTTCCAACGAGTTTCCTGCCGGAAGAGGATCAGGGCGTGGTCATTGCCCAGGCGATTCTGCCGCCAGGCGCCGTCGAGTCGCGAACGCTGGCGGTGCTGAAGAAGATGGAGCAGTTCTTCCTCGTCGACGAAAAAAGAAATGTCGACAGCATCTTCACCGTCGCGGGATTCAGCTTTTCCGGACAGGGGCAGAACACCGGAATTGGTTTCGTTCACCTGAAGGACTGGGACCAGCGCCGAGGCGAAGAGAATCACGCGCCCGCGATCGCCGCGCGCGTAACCGCCGCTCTTTCCAGCGTGCGCGACGCGCAGGTTTTTGCGCTCGTGCTGCCGGCAGTGCCGGAACTCGGGATCACCTCCGGCTTCGACCTCGAGCTCGAGGATCGCGGGAACCTCGGACACCAAGGCCTTGTCTCCGCACAGAACAAACTCCTTCAGCTGGCGAGCAGGGACCCGATCCTCACAGCAGTACGACCAAGCGGCCTTCAGGATACCCCACAACTGCACGTCGACATCGACGAGGCCAAAGCCAACGCGCTGGGTCTTTCGATCGCTGATGTCAACGATACGCTGAGCGCCGCGTGGGGACCGATTTTCATCAACCAGTTCGTCGATCGCGGACGCGTCAAACAGGTCTACATGCAGGGCGACGCGCCATTCCGGATGAAACCCGACGACCTCGACCGCTGGTATGTCCGCGCGCAAAACGGCGAGATGGCGCCGTTCTCGTCGTTTGCAACGTACAAGTGGGTGCTCGGACCTTCGGAACTCGATCGTTACAATGGCCTGCCCGCCGTCGAAATCCAGGGACAGGCGGCACCGGGAAGGAGTTCAGGCACCGCCATGCGCGAAATCGAGAAGCTCGCCGGGCAGTTGCCGCGCGATGTCGGCTACGACTGGACCGGGCTCTCGTACCAGGAAGTTCTGTCCGGAGCCCAGGCGCCGTCGCTTTACACGATATCCATTCTCGTCGTGTTTCTTTGCCTTGCTGCTCTGTACGAAAGCTGGTCGATTCCATTCTCCGTTCTGCTCGTCATTCCGCTCGGGATCGTGGGCGCGGTTCTTGCCGCGACGCTGCGCGGCTTCTATAATGACATCTACTTTCAGGTCGGCCTGCTGGCGACGATCGGCCTTTCGGCGAAAAACGCCATCCTGATCGTGGAGTTTGCAGCTACGGGCGAGCGCGAAGGCCGCTCGATACGCGATGCGGCGCTGCATGCGGCGCGCATTCGTCTGCGGCCGATTCTGATGACGTCACTTGCATTCGTCGCCGGTGTAACACCTCTCGCGATTTCAACGGGCGCAGGAGCAGCCAGCCAGAATGACATCGGTACAGGCGTGATCGGCGGCATGATCTCGGCAACCGTCCTTGCCATCTTTTTCGTGCCGCTTTTCTTCCTTCTCGTGCGCTCCTTCGTAGCCGCGCGCAGGAGCGCACGCGATACGCACGGCTGAAGTGCCGTGACTCGCGGAATGGTTGTGCGCCGCCATCAAATGATACAGTTCAAATCCGGTTAAATTCGTTGACGAAGCGGCCGCCTATCCTTAACGTTCGACTCCGTCGCCGGACGCGATTTTCGCGGCCCGGGTCCTTTTCGAGGGAATTTCTTCACGAAGCAGAAAGCGCGCAGGCTTACAGGCTTGTGCGGGAAGGCGGCATGCGCCGCCGGTGATGCAGGCTGGGCGTCGCCCGTGAGGGCGGAGACGAAGGGACGGCATGGACCGCTACGGTTCTCGAAAAGGGCTGTTTACGCGCGCGGGCGCGTCGATCATCGCCGTTCTGTCCTGTTTCTCCCTGCTCAGCTGCGCTCACGAGGCGCCGGTCGTAGCCGAAGCCCCGAAGCCCGAGCCGGCTCCCATCGTTTGGCCCACAAGCGGATGGCAGACTTCCACGCCCGAGGCCCAGGGAATCGATGCGAACGTTCTCGCCGACGCGCTCGAACAGATTCGCGCCCGCCACATTCCCGCCAACAGCCTGTTGATCGAACGGCACGGCAAGATCGTTCTCGACACCTACTTCTATCCATTCGCCGATAACCGTACGCACAACGTGTATTCCGTAACGAAGAGCGTCACCTCGATGCTCGTCGGAATTGCCATGGCGGAGCACCACCTCGCCGACCTCAACGCGCCCGTCTATTCGCTCCTGCCGGTTCGCGCTTCGGACGATCCCCGCAAAGCGCATATTACGCTTGCGCATCTTCTCAGCATGACGTCGGGCCTCGATTGCAGGCCCGAAGGCGGCGCCAGCCTTCTCCAGCAGATGTTGAGGCAGCCGCACCTTGCCGCGTACATGATGAGCCGGCCCTCGGACGCGGAGCCCGGGACCGTGTTCGACTATTGCGGCGGAAACGCCGAAGTGGTTTCGGCGGTGCTGACCCGTACAACAGGCGCAAGCGCGCTCGACCTTGCGCGCCAGGAACTGTTCTCGCCTTTGGGCATCACCAATGTTTCATGGCCGACCGATCGCGATGGCGTTTCCCACGGCTGGGGCGACCTCGAGCTTCAGCCACGCGACATGGCGAAGCTCGGATATCTGTGGCTGCACAACGGCCGCTGGGAAGACAGGCAGGTCATTCCTGCCGATTATCTCGCCCAGGCGCTCACGCGCCATATCAGTGTACAGCCGGGAATCGATTACGGTTACGGCATGTGGCTCTATCCCGGACACAGCCCCGTCGATTTCGAGGCCAATGGAACAGGCGGCCAGCGCATCACCGTGATTCCCGATCTCGATGTCGTGGAGGTGATGACCGGAAACGGCCTCGACGCCAACGACATCGCACAACTGATTGCCGGTGCGGCGAGGTCGAACGAGCCGCTGCCGCCAAATCCGCAAGCCGACGCGCGGCTCGCGAGCCTGGTGGAAGACGCCGCAAGAGGCTCGATTGCTCCCGCGAAAATCCAGACGCAGGAATTCATCCCGATTCCTCTTCCGAAACCGGCTGTCGTTCATCACGCCTTGCCCGGGACATTGGTCGTCGACAGATCGGCGCTACCGATACCTCGCCCCAAGCCCGGCGCCCTGCATCTCTCGCCGGCGCCAGCCGTCGTCGAGAAATCGGCACCGGCCGGGGCCACAGCCGCCGACTCGCCGGGACTCCCCCTGCCGCCCGTTACCACACCCGCGCTGGCCATCGCCGCCAAGAGCTGACGCCCTTTCGACCTTCCCATAGCCGGCATAGGTTCTGACCGGAACCTCTGCGAAGGCCGGGCATTGCGGTTTCATCGCCCCGGAAACAGCGCATGGCAAAAAAACTGGCCCGCTATCAGGCCAAACGCGACTTCACGAAGACGGCGGAGCCGAGCGGCGAGGACAAAGTCGCGCGCTCCGATCGCCTTCGGTTCGTCATCCAGAAACATGCAGCGACCCGTCTCCATTATGACCTGCGGCTGGAACTTGATGGCGTATTCAAGTCCTGGGCGGTGACGAAAGGCCCTTCGCCCGATCCCCACGACCGGCGCCTCGCCGTCGAAGTGGAGGATCATCCCCTCGATTACGGCGATTTCGAAGGCACCATTCCCAAGGGACAGTATGGCGGCGGCACGGTGATGCTGTGGGATCGCGGTTTTTGGATGCCGGAAGGCGAGACAAGCGCCGAAGACATGTTGAAGAAAGGCGACCTGAAATTTGTGGTCGCCGGCGAGAAGATGCAGGGCGGATGGGTGCTCGTGCGCATGAAGCGCGGAGAGGAGAAACGTACGAATTGGCTCCTCATCAAACACCGGGACGGGTTTGAGCGCGACGGCGACGGCGACGCGCTTGTGGCGCTGGACCGTTCGGTCGCATCGGGGCGCACGATGGAACAGATTGCGGCGGGCAAAGGTCCGGGCCCCAAACCGTTCATGCGTGCATCGCGCAAGGCTTCCAAAGCCGATGACATCTGGCATTCCAACCGGGCGCCGCGCGAGCTCCCGGAGCGCGCGGCTCTTCACCCGGGCAAAACCGCGCCCCTGCGGCGCGGTCACCACGCCGCTCGCATGCCCGAATTTATCGAGCCGCAGCTCTGTTCGGTTTGCGAGGGCGCGCCGTCGCGAGCGCAATGGGTACATGAGGTCAAGTTCGACGGCTACCGCATGCAACTGCGTGTGGCCAAGGGCAAAGCCGTCCTCAGAACTCGCAAAGGTCTCGACTGGACGGACAAATTCGCAGCGATCGCACGAACGGCATCCAAGCTGCCCGATTGCATCATGGACGGAGAAGTTGTTGCACTCGACAAGGCCGGCGCCCCCGACTTCAGCGCGTTGCAGGCGGCGATTTCAGAAGGCAAGAGCGATCGGTTGATCTACTTTGCCTTCGATCTCCTGTTTTTCGAAGGCGAGGATCTCAGGGATCGACCGCTGGAAGAAAGAAAGGCGCGGCTGGACAATCTCATCGGAGCGCGCGGACAGATTCGCTACACCGAGCATTTCGCTGTAGATGGACCGCAAGTGCTCAAGTCTGCCTGCGAGATGGGACTGGAAGGCATCATCTCCAAGCGCCTTGACGAACCGTACAAGTCCGGGCGTGCCGGGCAGTGGATGAAGACCAAATGCCGCGGTGGCCAGGAAGTGGTGATCGGAGGGTGGAGCGACACCGCGGGCAAGTTCCGTTCGCTGCTCGTGGGAGTGTATGACGGGCAGCAGCTCATTCCCGCCGGCCGCGTCGGTACCGGCTTTGCGCGAGGAAAACTCGAACCGCTGATGAAGCGCCTGAGCGCACTTCACTCAAAGGACAATCCGTTTCACGGACCGGACGCGCCACGCTCCCGGCCCGACTTGCACTGGGTGAAACCGGAGCTCGTTGCGGAGATCGAATTTGCGGGATGGACGCCGGATGGTCAGGTCCGCCAGGGAGCGTACAAAGGGCTCCGCCTCGACAAGCCGGCGAAAGACGTGCGCGCCGAACGCGCGGAGAAGGCGTCTGTCGCCAGACTTGCCGAGCCGATTGCGGCCGCGCGCCACAGCAAGAAAGGCGCGACGACGCAGTCCAACGTCGTGATGGGCGTCACGATCTCAAATCCGAACAAATCCTTGTGGCCTGGCGACGGACGCGGCGAACCGATAACGAAGATCGAGCTTGCCCGATATTTCGAAAGCGTCGGCGAATGGATCATGACCCACATCAAGGGGCGGCCGGGTTCGATCGTCAGGGCCCCGGACGGGATCGCAGGCGAACATTTCTTCCAGCGTCACGCCATGAAAGGCATCTCGCACCTCCTCGACACGGTAACGGTTTGGGGGGATCGCAAACCCTATCTTCAGATCGACCGGATCGAGGGGCTGGCTGCAGTTGCCCAATTGGGAGGCGTGGAACTCCATCCCTGGAATTGTGCACCGGACTACCCGGAGCGGCCGGGGCGTCTCGTTTTCGACCTCGACCCGGCATCGGATCTCGAGTTCGACGTCGTGATAGAAGCGGCTCGCGAGATGAAAGCACGGCTCGAAGAACTTGGGCTTGTGGCCTTCTGCAAAACCACCGGCGGCAAAGGACTGCATGTCGTTACACCACTGAAGGTCGGCGGCAGGAACGAGCCGGATTGGCCGACGGCGAAGACCTTCGCACGCGATGTGTGCGCGCAGATGGCGAGCGATAGTCCCGAGCGCTATGTGCTCAATATGGCGAAGAACAAGCGCAGTGGACGCATCTTTCTGGATTATCTGCGCAACGACCGGATGGCGACGGCCGTAGCCCCCCTGTCGCCGCGGGCGCGCGCCGGCGCACCCGTTTCGATGCCGCTGGCGTGGAACGCGGTTAAGGCCGGCCTGGATCCGACGCGCTTCACGTTGTGGACTGTACCGAAGCTCATCGCCGCAAGCCGCGCATGGAAAGATTATTGTGATTCCGAGCGTCCGTTGCGCGCCGCAATCGGAAAGCTTTCCGGGGCGCGGCGCCGATAGAATTCGTGAACTCCGGCCGGGTTTAATAAAGCGTCAACCAAACAGTACCTGTGACCAATTGCTGCGAGCGATTTCGGCCGTTCAAACAAAACTTAACAGCTTTTTCAGGAGGCCCGGGCAATTCTTTCCGCCAGCATTGGGATTTCGGGGCTGGGCGGTAATGGCGGTCGTATCATCAGACGAGCGCGCGGCGGAGAGCACGAGGAGGGTCGATCCACGGTCCCTGGGCCGCGGCCTGCACCTGTTTGCGGTTCACGCTGCCCTCTACATCGCAACGCTCGTCGGCGCGGTCGCGAATTTTGCCCTGCCCGTGAATGTACTCTTCGGCGCGGCGAACGGCGTGTTCATCGCGCTGCTCTTCATCATCGGGCACGATGCCGGCCACGGGAGCTATGTTCCGGGCGGGCGATGGAATCGCTGGTTTGCCCGCGTCGCCTTTATCCCGTGCGTCCATGCGGCGAGCCTGTGGCGGCGTACGCATAACGAAATGCACCATAAGCGCACGAACCTCAAAGGCGTCGATCACGTGTGGGCCCCGATGAGCAAGGCCGAATACGACGCAGCCTCGCCCGCACGGCGCTGGCTCGAACGCGTGTATCGCGGCCCGTTCGGTCCGTTCATCTACTACTACTGGACGTTCTGGTTGTACAGAATGGTGCTGCCGGTCGCGCCCGAAACGCAAATGCAGTGGAAGAAACATCTGCCCGACAGTATTTTCGTGATCTGCACCTTCGCGCTTACCCTCGTCACGATCGGACTGGCGGGCCACGCGCTGGCACCGCAGCATTCGCTATGGCGCATTTACCTTACGGGCTGGCTTATCCCGTTTGCGATCTGGAACTACATCATGGGCGCCAGCATCTATCTGAACCACACCCACCCGGCGATTCCCTGGTTCAGCGATGAGCAGACCTGGAGCTTCCACCGCGGCAACGTGCTTTCGACCGTGCATGTGAAGATTCCGCGCTTTATCGCGCCCCTCTATTCCGACGCCCTCGCGCATACGGCGCACCACACCGATATGTCTCTTCCGGTCTACGAACTCCCGACCGCCCAGGCAAAGCTGAAAAGCATGTACGGCCGAGGCGTTCAGGAATACACGCTGTCGCTCACCGAGTACCGGAAGATCTACACCGCCTGCAAACTGTTCGACTTTGACCGCATGTGCTGGACCGATTTCGAGGGCCGGCCGACGGCCTCGACCTGGGCCACCAAGTCCCTCGGCCATTAAAGCCTTTTCTTGTTTGAGTCTTGCGCCGCCGCGAACATGTTGCGGATTTGAACGACTTTGCTTATAATTTGTTCAGATTTCTGAGGGTGCGTTCGGGATGTCGAGCGTCGCGCGAGCCGGAGCCTCCCTTTCGCCGGAAAAGCGCCTGGCGCTGCTTGCGCGCCGCGGCATCGCGGTGCCCCTATTCATCTTCTCTGCCGACCTCGGACTGTACGGTCTGTGCGTATTTGGTGCAGTCGCGTCGGGCGACACCTGGATCAGGCTGTCTTTGTCGGTCTTGGCAGGTGTGTTCGTGTCGCTTCTTGCAATCGTGGGGCACGATGCCGGACACAGAAGTTTCACTTCTGTGCGATGGCTCAACGATGTCATTGGAACGGTGGCCTTTCTCCCATCGCTGCATCCGTTTGGACGCTGGAAACATCACCACAATCAAATCCACCACCGTTACACGGCTCAGCTTGGGATCGACAACGCCTACCCTCCCATGACGGTCGACGCGTATGAGCGCGCGGGCACGACCGCGCGTGCGCTCTATCGATTCAAGCGCTCCCTTGCGGGGCAGGCGACCCACTATCTTCTGGATATCTGGCTTCCGAAAATGTTCCTGCCCGGACGCCGCGAACAAGCGCAGTTGCGGTCTCGGGATTGGTTCGAACTCGCGCTCGTCTGGGCGTGGCCTTTCGTTTTTGTCGGTCTGACCGGCAGTCTGCTGCATGTCGCGGCGGGTCGTGATCTCGGCGCCGCATTCATTGATGCAGGCTTGTTCGGATTGCTGATCCCCTTTGCCGTGTGGAATCTGTTCATCTCTTTCGTCACCATCGTTCAGCACACCGGCCCCGACGCTCACTGGATCGCGCCGACAGGCCGGCCGAGCTCGTCGCGGCAGAAAATCCGCGGAACCGTTCACATCCTGTTTCCGGAGGTGCTCGACCGGTTCTTCCATCGCGTCATGCAGCATCCCGCCCATCACATTCATTCGGGAGTGCCATTGTACCTGCTCAAACAGGCAGAGACCGAGCTCGAAGCTCATGGTGCCGATGCGGCCATCGTCAGCGCGCGCTGGACGCCACTCTACCATTGGCGCCTCACGCGCGACTGCAAGCTCTACGATCCGCATCGCGATGCCTGGTGCAACTTCGCTCTTCAGACCACCACGGGAACTTGCGCCGGCAGCCCCGCCTCAGCGGGCGTGCACGCCGAAGCGCTGCCAGCTTCTTAAGCATTCGTTTACGGGATTGCGGCGCCGGAGATGGGCAAGTGGGCTCCGCGCACGGCCCCGATGACTTTCTGGTAATCTCCAAACTTTAGGCGATCTTTACCGAGCGGCTGCAAGAGTTTGGCGGCAGAGGACCGCGTTCCGGGCGAGCGTAGCACATGGGTTTGACTCCGAGCATGCAGGAAGCGCCTGCGGGGCCAAACTACGACCTCGACAAGGTTCGCCTCAGCTTCATCGATCCGAAGGTGGAACGCGTCTTCGAGCATGAGACGCTTCGCCAGTCGATCGGTGTCATCCGACTCTATCTGGCCGCCGGCGCACTGCTGTACATGAGTTTCGGCGTTCTCGATTTCATTGTTTGCAGGCAGTCGCTTTTCACCATTTATGCAATTCGCTACGGGTTCGTCTGTCCCGCTCTGCTCGGCATCCTGCTCTTGAGCTTCACGCCACTGTTCGAGCGCTTCGGGCAGGTGGCGCTCGGGGGTACAATGATCGCGACGGGCGCCGGCATCATCGCGATGGCGGCAATCATGCCCGCGCCTTATAATGCCCAATACTATGCGGGCCTGATCATGGTCGTCATCTACTGTTCGAGCATGATCAGGCTGCGGTTTTTCTATTCCATCCTGATCGCCGGCGCCCTCGTGGCGGCGTATGAAATCGTCGCCACCATGGTCAATCCGATTCCGCTTGCCACCTACATCAGCAACAATTTCTTCCTCTTCATGGCGACGGCGGTCGGCCTTTTCTCGGGTTACATCCAGGAACTCTACATTCGCCGCTCCTACGTCAGCCAAAAGATCATCGAAGGAAAGAACGAAGCGCTGAAGAGCCTGCTTATCGAGGCCGACAACGCCAACAAATCGAAGAGCGAATTCCTCGCCACGATGAGCCACGAGCTCCGCACGCCGCTGAACGCCATCATCGGCTTCTCGGACGTCCTGAGGAAGCAGCTCTACGGCACGCTCGGAAACGAGCGCTATATCGAATATGTCGCCGACATCAATTCCAGCGGCCTGCACCTGCTCGCCATCATCAACGACATTCTGGACCTGGCGAAGGCCGAAGCCGGCAAGCTCGAACTGCGTGAAGATACATTCGACATGATTCAGTGCGTACAGGACTGCATCCAGATGTGCCGCGGGCGCGCCGACGAGGGCGGCATCAAGCTCACGCTCGATGCGCCGCAATGGGAGATCGACGCGTTCGGCGACGAGCGGCTGTTGCGCCAGCTGGTTCTGAACCTGGTCAGCAACGGCGTGAAATTCACGCCGCCGAACGGCCAGGTGCGGGTGTGCCTCAAGGCCGACGAACGCGCCGGCATCTTCATCGAGGTGATCGACACCGGCATCGGCATTCCGCGCGAGCATCTCGATCGCGTGCTGCGTCCCTTCGAACAGGTGGAACGTGCGCTATCGCGCCGCCATGGCGGCACCGGGCTGGGTCTTCCGTTCGCGAAGAAGATCGCAGAGCTCCACGGCGGATCGCTCTGGCTCGAGAGCGAAGTGGACAAGGGAACCCATGTGGTGGTCCGGCTTCCCCGCGAACGCCTGGTCCAGCACAATTACGCCGACCAGCTGCGCCAGAGCATCTGAAAGGCCCGCTCGGCCTTACGCAAACCGGAAGTGCATCACGTCGCCGTCGTGTACCGCGTATTCCCTGCCTTCGAGGCGCATTCGCCCAGCATCGCGGGCGCCCGCCTCCCCCATGAAGTGTACGTAATCGTCATAGGCGATCGTCTCGGCGCGAATGAAGCCCTTCTCGAAATCGGTGTGAATGACGCCGGCCGCTTCAGGAGCTTTCGCGCCGCGTTTTACCGTCCAGGCGCGCGTTTCCTTCGGCCCCGCGGTAAAGAAGGTGATCAGGCCGAGGAGCGCGTATCCCGCACGGATCAACCGGTCGAGCCCCGGCTCCTCCAGACCGAGATGGGCCAGAAACTCCTCGCGTTCGGAGGCATGGAGCTGCGCCACTTCCTCTTCGATCCGCGCCGAGATCGCGATACAGCCGGCGCCTTCCCGCCTGGCCTTTTCTTCCACCGCGGTTGATGACGCGTTTCCGGTAGTCTCGAACCGCTCGTCCACATTGCACACGTAAAGCACCGGTTTTTCGGTAATCAATCCGAGCTGTCGGAACGGTTCGCGTTCTTCCGGCGCGAGTTCAGCGAAGCGCGCGGGTTTGCCTTCGCGCAGGAGTGACAATGCCCTCGCCATCAGCAGCTGCTGCTGGCGTGCCTCCTTGTCGCCGGTCTTCGCCTTCTTCTCGACCGCCACACTGCGCCGCTCCAGGCTGTCGAGATCGGCCAGCATCAGTTCCGTTTCGACGGTTTCCGCATCGCCAACAGGGTCAATACGGCCTTCGACATGCGTCACATCCGGATCTTCGAAACAACGCAGCACGTGCGCGATCGCATCGACTTCGCGGATGTTGGCGAGGAATTGGTTGCCGAGCCCTTCGCCCCTGGACGCACCGCGCACGAGTCCGGCAATATCGACGAAGGTCATGCGCGCGGGAATGATCTCCGCCGATCTTGCGATCTCAGCCAGCTTGTCAAGCCGCGCGTCGGGCACCGCAACCTCGCCGACATTGGGCTCGATCGTACAGAAGGGATAGTTCGCAGCCTGCGCCGCAGCGGTCTGGGTGAGAGCATTGAAGAGTGTCGATTTGCCGACGTTGGGCAAGCCGACGATGCCGCATTTGAAGCCCATTCAGCTGTCCCTCTCCGGAGGAGGTTTCTTCACGGGGGGCTTCAGCATGAGCGCGACTTTCGTCGTGAAGCCGGCATCATCGTCGCGTGCCAGGAACGGAGCCGCTTCGGCGATTGCCGAGAGCAGCGGTACCAGCCATTCCTCCTCGGCCTTGGTGAAGTTGTTCAGCACATGCGAGGTCACGCGCGATTTCATTCCCGGATGGCCGACGCCGATGCGCACGCGCCGGTAATCGGGCCCCAGCGTCGCGGTGATGGAGCGCAGACCGTTGTTGCCGGCGTCGCCGCCGCCAGTTTTCACTTTCAGCTTGCCCGCGGCGAGATCGATCTCGTCATGCAAAACGACAAGCGCGATGAGCGGCAATTTGTAGAAGCGCATCGCCGCCGCGACCGAGATACCGCTCTCGTTCATATATGTCATCGGCTTCAGCAGATACGTCTTGCGCCCGCCCAGCGCCCCCTCGCAGACCAACCCCTGAAAGCGACTTCGCCACGGCGCAAAGCGATAACTTGCCTGAATCACGTCTGCCGCCAGAAAGCCGGCGTTGTGGCGGTTGCGCGCGTATTCGGCACCGGGATTGCCGAGCCCGGCGATGAGAAGCGGCGTATCGGACATGGGAAGCCGGTCAGCCCGCGAGCGGGCCTATTTCTTCTCCGGCGCCTTGGCCGGCGCGGCAGCCCCGGGCGCTGCACCCGGTGCGGCTCCCGGCGTAGCTGCGGGAGCCCCTTCGGCCGGCGCGGCGGCTTCGCCCTCGGTGGGCGGCGCCGCTGCCGCGGCGGCAGCCGCCGCTGCCGCTGCGCGCTGCTCTTCGATGACGCTGGTCGGCGCCACGATGGAAGCAACGGTGAAGTCTCGCTGGCGAATGGTCGATACGACACCCTCGGGCAGCTTGAAATCGGTGATGTGGAGCGAACCGTGAATATCCAGGCCGGATAGGTCGCCTTCGATATATTCGGGGATACTGTCCGCCGGACAAAGAAGCTCGACCTCATGGCGAACGATGTTGAGCACGCCGCCGCGCTTCAGGCCTGGCGAATTCTCTTGCCCCTTGAAGTGCACCGGGATGGCGAGTCGCACCCGCGACCCTTCAGGAAGCCGCAAGAAATCCACGTGGACGGGGCGGTCGCTTACCGGGTCCGTCTGCAGCGCGCGCGGAATGACGCGGGTCTTCCTGTCCGCGACTTTCAGCATGAACGGTGTGGTCAGAAACGTACCTTTGCTCGCGTGCCGTTCGAGGTCGCGATAATCCACCGTCACGGGCTCGGGCGCGTCCTTGCCGCCGTATACAATGCCCGGCACCGAGCCCTTGCTCCGCGTCCGGAAAGCGTGTCCCTTGCCCGTGCCCTGACGCGCCTCCGCGCTCAGTTCCTGTATCTCGCGCATCTCGGAAGTCCTTAAAACCAGCGGCGGCCCGCGGCCGCCCGGAAAGCCGGGCTATCTACCGGAACCCACCCCACAACGCAACCCGCAGCGATACGTGAACCCCGGCGAGTCGGGCCGGACGGCAGAAGACGCGGATTGGCCGATTTGGATATCAAACCGCGCGAGGCCCGGTCGTCGGGCGCAGTGCGAAATCGCACCAACAGTCGGCTTCGGGATCGTAAAGCTTGCAGTCGCGGGTGAGGCGCCAATGATAGGACAGCGTCCAACGCGCCGCGATCGTGTCCCGAGGCCAGCGCTCTTCCACCTCCGCCTGTGCGCGCTTCAGCGCATAAAGCGGAATCCCGCAATGGATGTGGTGGGCCGGATGCTGCTGTGCGCGATGAAGAAACCAGTCGACGGTTCCGGGCAGGATCACGTGCGCGGTGCCCCGCAGCTTTTCGCTGGCGGTCGACGGATGACCAGTGGGCAGAATCCAGTGAACATCGGGCCCGGTGTGCTGTACGAACGTCACGAACGAGAACAACACGTTCCACACCAGGAATGGCAGAAGCACGCCGAAGAGGGCTGCGTCCATGACTGCCGCCCCGAGCGGCAGTTTCGCGCTGAAATGTGCAAGGGCCGTCAGCGCGGCAATGAGCCCCGCCAGCCACAGATAGACGAAGGCGAAATCGATCCAGTCGGCGCGGCGGAAGCTCGCGCGGTCCGTGCGGCTCGGCATCAGGATCTTCGGCAACCAGACGTCGATCAGGTAGTAGACCGCCTGCCCGGCAAGACTGCGCTTGAAGCGATACCATCGTCGCCGCGCAGGCGATGCGTGCACATACTCGCTCACCGTCATCGGCGGGTAGGCGTTATCGAGTCCAAGCTGTGACGTGAAGCGATGATGGACATGATTGTGGAGATGTTCCCATCGCGAATAGGGATGCAGCGCCGGCAGAAACGCGAAGATTCCGATCAGCCGGTTCAAAACCCGCGATGATGTAAAGCTTCGGTGGACGGCGTCGTGGCCGACAATGGCAAGGAGCGCCGTGAATGTGCCGGCGAGCAAAGCGAAGGCGAGTTTTTCCGCCAACCCGGTCGATTCCACGGCGCCAACGATCCCCGTCGCGTAGAGCACGCAATCGGTGCCGAAAATCAGCAGCGGCAAACCCATCTGGCGCCTGGCCAGCGGAACGAACTTGCTCCGAAGCTCGCCGACTCGCATGCGCGATAACGCGCCCGCCGCGCTCATTCCGGACCCACTCCCGCCAAAGGTTAAGAAAAGATAAACGATTTCACCAGGAATTCCAAGTCATTAGCAGAGGCATGGGACGGTGGCGCAGGGCAGACCGTTCATGTCCAAACATGACGAGGCGCACCGGGTCGCCGCTAACCGTTCTTTCCTGCGGCAAGCGCCCGCATGTACGTGATCGCCTCCGGATTGTCCCACTCGGCCGGCCCTTCCGCTCTTGCCTGCTCCAATCCCTTCTCATCCATCAGAACGCTAAGGGGAAGTCCAACCACGCCAAGCGCTGCGAGAAAGGCGTGATCGGGATCGGTGTAGACGTGCAGGCTTCCGGCACCATGCGACTTAAGAAAGCGTTCCGTATCGGCGGCGTTCTCGCGTCCCTCGCTGACAGCGACAATGCTCAATGAGGGGACAGCCTGCTGCAGTTTGGCGAGCGCCGGAAGTTCGCGCACACAGGGACCGCACCACGTGGCCCAGAGGTTAAGCAGGACATAGTGTCCGTTGAAGCTCGCGAGTGACATCCGCTCGCCTTTGGCATCAAAAAACGCCGCGGCCGGAAGGCGGCGGGGCCTGTCGACAGCCACGAGTTTCGCGAGCGCATCCGGTCTGGCGGCGGTCTCGTGGACACCCTGCGCCCGCATCGCATATAGAGCGATGCCGATCAGAGCGAGCGCAACGACGGCGATTATGACGAGATGATGTCGGCGCAAGGCGAAATCGTTTCCCTATGAGTACAAACGAGATGTGGGGCGGCCGTTTTACGGGCGGACCCGCCGCGGTGATGGAGGAGATTAACGCCTCGGTCGAATTCGACAAGCGGCTCGCCGCCGAGGATATCGCCGGCTCGCGCGCCCACGCCGAAATGCTGGCTGCCCAAAAGATCATCAGCCGCAGCGACGCAGACGCCATTTTCCACGGTCTGGACGAGATCAGACGAGAAATTGCCGAAGGCCGTTTTGTCTTCCGGCGCGACCGGGAAGACATCCATCTCAATATAGAGGCGCGTCTCGCCGAGCTGATCGGCGAGCCGGCGGGGCGTCTTCACACTGCACGTTCCCGCAACGACCAAGTGGCGACGGATGTACGCCTGTGGACGCGCAGCGCTTGCGAAAGGATCGATGCGGGTCTTCTCGCGCTTCAGCGCGCGCTTCTGGCTCAGGCGCATGCGCATGCGGACACGGTGATGCCTGGCTTCACCCACCTCCAGCCCGCGCAGCCGATCACGTTCGGCCATCACTGTCTCGCCTATATCGAGATGCTTGCTCGCGATCGCGGCCGCCTTCGTGACGCGCGCGACCGGCTCAACGAATCGCCGCTCGGCGCAGCTGCCCTTGCCGGTACATCGTTTCCCATCGATCGCGAACACACGGCGCGCGGGCTCAGCTTCGATCGACCGATGCGGAATTCCCTCGACGCGGTCGCGAGCCGCGATTTCGTGCTCGAATTCCTCGGCGCTGCCGTCATTGTCGCGACGCATCTGTCGCGCCTCGCCGAAGAGATCGTGTTGTGGGTGTCGCCGGGATTTGGGTTCCTCACGCTTGGTGACTCGTTCTCCACCGGCTCATCGATCATGCCGCAAAAGCGCAATCCCGATGCGGCCGAACTCGTTCGCGCAAAGACCGGACGCATCCTCGGAGCGTTCGTCGCAGTTGCGTCGGTACTCAAAGGACTCGCCCTCGCCTACGCCAAGGATTTGCAGGAAGACAAGGAACCACTGTTCGATTCGGCGGATTCGCTTGAACTCTCGATCGCAGCGATGGCGGGAATGGTGGCAGATTGGTGCGTGAACAAGGAATCGATGCTTGCGCTGGCGGAAGCTGGATATCCCACCGCAACCGACCTCGCCGACTGGATCGCGCGGGTGCTCGGAAAACCATTCCGCACGGCCCACCGGATCGCCGGAGAAATCGTCAAAGCCGCAGAACGGTTGAATCTGCCCCTTGAGAGAATGCCTCTCCCAGAACTGCAGAAGATTGAACCAGGCATCACGGAGGAGATCTATTCCGTGCTATCTGTTGCCGCATCGATCAATTCGCGCCAGAGTCTCGGCGGAACAGCGCCCGTCCGCGTACGGGAACAGATCGCGTTCTGGCGAGAGCGGTTGAGATGACGCGAAAAGACTCCAACGGTTGGAAGGCCACACTGGCGCTGGCACTGGCGTTTTCCATCGCGGGCTGCGGTACGAAAACCGAATTGTTGAAGCCTGACGGCAAGCCGACACCGCGCGACCAGCGGGATCCCTCGCAGCCGCCGAGCCCAATTTCGCGATGAATCATTTCGAATATCGCCAGGGAAAGCTTCACGCGGAAAATGTCGACCTCGAAGAACTGGCGGACGAAGCGGGCACACCGCTGTACGTATATTCGACGGCGACACTTGAGCGCCATTACCGCGTTTTCGCTGCGGCGTTCCCGGCTGATGCGCTGATTGCCTATTCTGTAAAGGCGAACGGAAACCTCGGCGTATTGAAGACACTTGCGCGTCTGGGCGCCGGAGCAGATGTCGTTTCGGGCGGTGAACTCGTGAAGGCCCTCAGCGCGGGCATTCCGGCGGAGAAGATCGTTTTCTCCGGCGTCGGCAAAACAAGAACAGAAATGGCCGAGGCCCTGAAAGCTGGAATCTACCAGTTCAACGCCGAGAGCGAACCGGAGTTGGAGGTGCTGAGCGACGTCGCGACGGAGCTGGGCAGCACGGCGCCGCTCACCATTCGGGTCAATCCCGATATCGATCCGCGCACCCACGCGAAGATTTCGACGGGCATGGCGGAAACGAAATTCGGAATTCCGTGGAAGCGCGCACGAGATGCCTACCGAATGGCGGCGTCCCTGCCCTCGCTCAGGATCGTCGGCGTCGACGTACATATCGGAAGCCAGATCACCAGCCTCGAACCCTTCGAAGCGGCGTTCGCGCGCCTTGCGGAGCTGATCGGGCAGTTGCGAGCCGATGGCCACGCGATCGAACGCGCCGATTTCGGCGGAGGGCTTGGCGTGCCCTATCGATCGATCGACGCGGCGCCTCCCGATCCGGAAACCTACGGAAAGATGATTGCGCGGCTTGCGGACGGTCTTGGCGTCTCCCTTATTCTGGAGCCTGGGCGGCTGGTCGCAGCAAATGCCGGCGTTCTTCTCGCGCGGGTGCTGTATGTGAAAGCAGGCGAGGCGCGCACGTTCCTCGTTCTCGATGCCGGCATGAACGACCTTATCCGCCCTGCGCTTTACGACGCGCATCACGAAATCGTGCCCGTGCATCAGGCAAGAACCGATGATTTGATGCAAGTTTACGATATCGTCGGTCCGGTCTGTGAAACGGCCGATCTTTTCGCACGGGGCTATTCCATGCCACCGGTGAAATCCGGTGCTCTCGTTGCGATCATGACGACCGGCGCCTATGGCGCGGTCATGGCATCGGCCTACAATGCGCGACCGCCCGCGGCCGAGGTTCTCGTCAAAGGCGGTGAATGGAGCATCGTACGGCCCCGAATGCGTTATGACGAACTTGTCGGACTCGATCGTTTCCCGCCCTGGCTGGAAGGCTGAACCGCACGAGCGCATGATTGCGCTTGCGCGCGGTGCGCTTCTGTGGGAGCGCGTCTGGCCGGCGCTCTGGCCGGCAACCGCTGTACTTGGTCTTTACGTCGCGCTTGCTCTGTTCGGGATCACCGGCGCGCTTCCTGGCGCACTTCGCTCGATCTTTTTCCTTGCAGTACTCGCGGCCACAGGCTGGTTCCTGTACCGCGAATTTCGGCCATGGACGACGCCACGCTGGATCGACGGCGCACGACGCGTGGAACGCGACAGCCGGCTGATGAACCGGCCGATCACGGAACGCGACGATCAGCTGCTCGCGGGTTCCGGCGATCCGCTGGCGGAGTCGTTGTGGCGCGCGCATGGCATAGGGCTGCTGCGTAGCATGGGCCGGCTCCGCGTCGCGCTGCCGTCGCCCGGTCTCGCGAGCAAAGACCCTTACGCCTTGCGCTATTTCGTTCTGCTTGCAATCGCTGCGGGATTTCTGTTTGCCGGCGCGGACTGGCAGCACCGGCTTGCGACAGCGTTCACCGTCGATGAAGGAGCCGGCGCCCCGGCAGTGGGCATCGACGCCTGGATCACGCCGCCTGCGTACACCGGCTGGCCGCCCATCTACCTGAAACCAGCATCTGGCCCCGGCAGGCCCATCGCTGTTCCCGCGGGCTCGGTTCTGGTGCTGCGCGTACTCGGTGGTCAGGCGGCACCGCGCCTGCAACTGAGTCCGGAAACTGCGAAGGCTTCGGACTTCGCCGGCCAGTCGGGCTCATATGGTGCGAGCGCGCGAATTTCCTCCGACTCGCAGGTGCGCGTTCGTGCCGAGGGCGGATTGGTCGCACAATGGCGGATTCGTGCGATTCCGGATCAACCGCCGGCCATCGCGTTTGCATCGCCGCCGACGCGAACCGAGCGGGACGCGCTGAAGCTCTCCTACACGGCCGGCGACGACTATGGCGTCGTCAGCGCACGCGCCGTGATACGGCCGGTCGGCCGCAACACGCGCGCCAGCCTCACAATCGATCTGCCCTTGCCCGCAGCGTCGGCCAAGACAGTCTCGGACACGCTGTACCGCGATCTGACCGCGCATCCGTTCGCGGGGCTCGACGTGCGGATCACTCTCGAGGCCAGGGATGGCGCGGGACAGATCGGGCGCAGCAAGCCTGCACTCATGCGCCTGCCCGAGCGCATCTTCACCAACCCGTTGGCACGCGCTCTGATCGAGCAGCGCCAGGCGCTCGCGGTCGCCGAGCCGCACGCGCGCGACCAGGTGGCCACCGTTCTCGATGCTCTCGCAATCGATCCCCAACGGTTTTATGCGCATCAACCGGGAATCTATCTGGGCTTGCGGACCGCCTACTGGTCGCTGAAGAAAGCGCACCATGAGGACGACGTAGCGCATGTACAGGACTTGCTGTGGCAGATGGCGACGGCGCTTGAGCAGGGCGGATTGCTCGATGCCGCACAGCAGCTTCGCACCCTGCAACAGCTCCTCAGCCAGGCCCTCGCGCACGGCGCACCGCAGAGCCAGATCGATCAGTTGATGCAACGCTATCAGCAGGCGCTTCGGCGCTATCTGCAGGCGCTGGCCCAGAATGGCGGGCAGGCGAAGGGTCCATTGCCGCCGAACGCGAAAGTGATCCGCCCGGAAGACCTCGAAGCAATGCTGAAAGCCATTCAGCAGCTCGCCCAGACCGGCGCGCGCGAAAAAGCGCAGCAGCTCCTCTCAATGCTGCAGAACCTTCTCGAAAACATGCATCCGGGTGGCAGGACAAGCGGGCAAGAAGACAGGGCCGCGAGCGATGCCATGAAAGCGCTCGGTGACATTATCGGCCGGCAACGCCAGTTGCTGGACAAATCGCTGCGCGAGGGGCAGGGCGCCGGTACGCCCACCGACGGCGGCGGGAAAGGCCTGGCCGGTCAGCAGGGACGCCTGCACGCAGATCTGGATCGACTTCTGAAAAGCTTCGGCAACCGCAAGCTCTCCGGTGCCGAGAAATTCGGCGATGCCGGACGCGAAATGGGCAACGCCCAGGACGCACTCGGCCAGCAGTCTTTCGACCGCGCCGGCGGCGCCCAGAAGAATGCGCTGCAAGACCTGGAACAGGGCGCCGCCCAACTCGCCCGGCAGATGATGAAACAGAACGGCGAGAGCGGAAATCAGGAAAGCGAGGATCCGTTTGGCCGCGCCGAGGGCGCAAACGGCCGTACAGGCGGCGACACAAAGCTGCCGAATGCATCGCAGATGGCGCGCGCGCGCCAGATTCTCGAGGAGCTGCGCCGCCGCGCCGCGCAACCTGGCCGGCCGAAAGAAGAACTCGACTACATCGACCGGCTGTTGCAGATGTTTTGAGAACTGGTCGTACAAATAAAAAACGGCGCGGAATGTGCATTCCGCGCCGTCGAACTCGCGTCCGAAACTATCAGACGATCTTCAGATTGACCGCTTTCGGACCTTTCTTGTCCGCTTCGATGTCGAAGCTGACGCGCTGTCCCTCGTTGAGACCCCGGAGTCCTGCTGCCTGCACGGCGGTGACGTGAACGAACACGTCCTTGCCGCCGCCCTCCGGCGCGATGAATCCGAAACCCTTTGTGGTGTTGAAAAATTTGACCTGTCCGGTCGTCATTACGGCTTTCTCCTGAGCACAGGTTTTTACGCGGCAGACACCATGCCCGTCACGTTGTCAAAGTCGCGTCTTGTTTCAGGGAAAGTCGTCTTCGTCACTCCAGGCCGCCTGCATGTCGCGGAAACGGAAACCGTGCCGCTGGTGCATCGGCCGGCGCGCATGAACTCTTCTCTGGCTCGCGCGGCCTCAACCGGCGCCGATATAGGGTCTTGCACGCGATTTGGCAAGCCGAGGCTTTCACCAGCGCTCCGAGAGCGGAATGTGGCCGGGTTGTTCGCGCATCCGAGCAATCCAGCGGGTGATTGCAGGATAGACGCCGAGATCGAACCCGCCCTCGTCCGCGCAATGCGTATAGCCGAAGAGCGCAATGTCGGCGACGGAATAATCGGCGCCGGCGAACCAGTCCCGTCTGTGCAGATGGTTCTCCATGACCGCGAGGGCCGCATTTCCTTTCGTGTGCCACTCGGGAACGAGATGTTCTCTTTTCTTCCGTTCCTCTGACGGTGCATAGCCGAGATAAAACCGCGCGACCGCGACGTACGGCTCGTGGCTGTACTGTTCGAAGAACATCCATGACAATGCTTCTGCACGCGACCAGCTGTTATCGGGCGCGAGCGGCGATCCCTCCGAGAGATGCCAGATGATGGCGTTCGATTCCGGCAGTACACGGCCGTCTTCCCATTCGAGCAGCGGCACGCGGCCGTTTGGGTTCTTCGCGAGGAATTCCGGCTTTCGCGTTTCCCCGCCAAACTCCGGATACTCCCGCAATGTCAGCGGAATACCGAGTTGCTTTGCGGTCAGGCGAACCTTGTAGCAATTGCCGGACATCTGCATCTGGTGAAGCACGGGCATCGGCGGTCTCTCCGAAAATCCGGTCCAGCATGCGCGATTCGGCCATGCAGGGGGCGCAGAGCGGGGGCTCGCGATGCCAGCCTTTGGTCCGACAGCCGGGATACGTCGACGGGACCAGAGCGTTTCCAGAAGTTGAAAATAGGGGGCTGTCACGGTTTTGAAGGAGCCTTCCCCATGAAAGCCGCCGCCCCGATTGGAGCCGCTGTTGCGGCCGCTCTGATCGTTCTTGCCCCGACCGCGCGTGCGCAGGCGCCTGGCCAAGGGGGCATACCCATGGATACCCCCACAAACGTCAATGGAATCGAGACCGTCTGCACCGGGATTGGAGCGCCCCAGCGGCAGAACCCGCAATGGCTCGCCTACCCGGTCCGCATTGAATTCGCCAACACCGGCGCACAACATGTGCTGGGTGCCCATGTAGAGCTGATGACCAGCGGCGGCCAGCCCCTCGCCAGCCTCGACTGCCATGGGCCGCTGGTTCTGTTCCAGCTTAAGCCGGGAACCTACCGGGTTACGGCGACACTTCTTTCGCAACCTGGCGGCACGGCGAGCGCGACCTTCACTGCTCCACGCACCGGCCAGACACGGGTCGGGCTCACGTTTAACGTGGGACCGAACCAGTAATTAGGGGCCTTCAGGCACCGGACTAAAGGTAGCGCCGCGGCGCGTCGGTGTAATATATCGTCCGATGCTGGCAATTGTTCATGCACGGCTGATGGGCGGTTTTGCCGGCTTGGGCCATGGCGGTCTGCGCCACGGCAATCTGATCGGGCTGCGTATCCTGGGGACCCTGCTGATGGTCGCTGCGACGGTCGTGCTGGCGGCCGCCGCGACCGCTGCCGTGAGTTCCTGGGTGCAGACGAAATATCGCAGTGAGGATTCCACGAAAGCCGCAGCCTGGGTTACCTTCGTCATTGTCTTCGTTGCGCTGGGCTGGCTGACGCTTCGCATCATCTGATCCGGCAACTACCGGGGAATGTCATTGGAAGCGGTCTCAAGCGTGCCTGCCGATACGCCTGTGCGCACGCACACGCACCCACGTGTCTTGAGGCGCAGCATGCGTGTGATCGGCACGCTGCTGCTTACGTTGTCCTCTGTGACACCAGCCTCCTCGGTCTTCGTGATCGTGCCGGGCGTCATCCAGCAGGCCGGCACGGGCGCACTCCTCTCGATGGTAGCGGCGGCGCTCCTGTCGTTTCCGATCGCGCTTGTCTACGGCGAACTCGCCTCCGCTTTCCCGATCGCCGGGGGCGAATACTGCATGCTGGGTCGCACGCTCGGGCCCGCATGGGGATTCGCCATGCTGGGACTGATTCTCGTTGGCAACATGTTGACGCCGGCGGTGCTCGCGCTCGGCGCGGGCGTGTACATCGGCGCTGTCTTTCCGGTCGTTGATCCAACGGCGGTTGCCATCGTGATCATCGTCGCCAGCACGATCTTCGGCATCATCCACATTCGCACCAATGCCTGGGTGACCGGCGTCTTTCTGCTTCTCGAAATACTGGCACTGCTTGTGCTCGCGGGTCTTGGCTTTTTCCACGCCCAGCGATCGCTGGTCGATCTGACCTTTCATCCCGTTACGCTCATTGGCGGCTCGCTGCAGGGCACCCCGCTCGCCTTGATCGGGCTTGCGACGTCCGTTTCCGTTTTCGCCTATTTCGGCTTCAGCTCCGCCGTATATTTCACCGAAGAGATGCACGAAGCGCCGCGACTGATCGGCCGCACGATCCTTTGGGCGGCCGTCGTGACGGTTATCACCGAACTCATTCCCGTGGTCGCCGTTCTCGTCGGCGCCCCCGATCTGAAATCGCTGATCGGTTCGGCAAACCCTTTCAGCGACTTCGTGCGCCAGCTTGGCGGCAATCTCCTCAACAAGGCCATAAGCCTCTCGGTCGCGGTGGCCATCATCAATGCCGTGCTTGCGACGCTCCTGCAGAACGCCAGGTTTCTGTTCTCCACCGGCCGCGACACGGCCTGGCATGCCAGCATCAACGATGCCTTGACGCGCACGCATCTCCGCTACCATTCGCCATGGTTTGCGACGCTTGCAGCCGGCGCCTCATCCATCGTGATGTGCTTTCTCGGCATGCACATGCTCCTGGT
>Ga0070731_10000773_pt1 | contig 38559 bp, 32 predicted proteins | sample Coa_R1_2_FD_66448 | JGI IMG/M metagenome (GOLD analysis project Ga0070731, IMG submission 66448) | Surface soil microbial communities from Centralia Pennsylvania, which are recovering from an underground coalmine fire - Coalmine... | ecosystem: Environmental > Terrestrial > Soil > Unclassified ...
GCACGCGGGGGCGCCACCGGCTGTGCCGCGGCAGCCATCGGCATGCCCGGCGGATCGAGCAGGAACGTGTACTCGCGGACCACCCGGCCTGACGCCCAGTCGATCTCGATCAGCAGATCGAGGTAGGGCTCCTGCACGGCCACCGGCGAGGTCACCTCGAGATAGGGCGTCCCGCCGCTTTGCTGCACCGATACCTGCGCACGCGAAAGCGTCGCCTGGTAGGTGAGGTTGTTCTGCTGATAAAGGCTCGGATCGGCGACGCGCGCGCGAAGCGAATCGAGCTCCTCCTTCGACACGGATGTGAGGTCGATCCGCGCGGACAGCGGCTGCCCGAGCGCGGATTCAACGGTGAGCTTGCCAAGCCCGAGCGCCAGCGCCTGGCTCTGGAACGCGAGCGCGCCGGCCACGAGGCTGTACGTGAAAATGGGTTTTGCGCGCATGCCGAACCTCTTCCGGATTGGCGGTTAGCTCGCGGCTAACTTAACATCCCGCATTGGGGGCCGCAAGGTAAACCACGGTATTAGATGGAGTTTTCCGCAAGGACCGAAACGTCGCGCAACAAGGTTCATGCCGATGTGCTAACGCGGCGCAAACTCTAGCGCGGAAAGCGGCGCCGCGCCACAAGCTATGGTAGCGCGGCACCCGCGTGCGCGCTGTTGCATTTGCATCCGCCGCGCGCGCGAAGTGCCGTTCCGCGTCGCCGAAACGACGCTGCGGGGCTTGCATAAAGCTGTTCAAAATCCCGCGTAACGCGCAGGATAAGCACGCCGCACGGTCAATCGACAAGCTGGCAACCCGCATGCAACTGTCGTGCCGCAGAAAACCGCGCAATGCGATCAGGCAGGGACGCTGGCGGTTTGCAGGATGCGGAGCATCCGGCGCAACGGCTCGGCCGCACCCCACAGGAGCTGGTCGCCGCAGGTGAAGGCGCCGAGATATTCGCCGCCCATGGCGAGCTTGCGCAGCCGCCCGATCGGGATGTCGAGCTTGCCGGTGACGGCGGCTGGGGTAAGCGAGCGAATGCTGGCGTCGCGCGTGTTCGGAATGACCCGCACCCACTCGTGCGCGTCGGCGAGCAGATGCTCGACCTCGGCGAGCGGGACATCGCGCGTGAGCTTGATCGTCAGCGCCTGCGAGTGACAACGCATCGCTCCGACGCGTACGCAGATCGACTCCACCGGAATCGCATCCTCGGCCAGGCCCAGGATCTTATTCGTTTCCGCGCCGCCCTTCCATTCCTCGCGGCTCACCCCGTTGCCGAGGTCCTTGTCGATCCACGGGATCAGGCTGCCGGCAAGCGGAACGCCGAAATGCTCGGTCGGGAAACGCTCGTCGCGCAGGATGCCTGCCACCTTGCGATCGATGTCGAGAATCGACGATTCGGGATCCTCGAGCAGCGACTTCGCAGCGAGGTGCGCCTCGCCCATCTGCTGCAGGAGCTCGCGCATGTTCTGCGCGCCGGCGCCCGACGCGGCCTGGTAGGTCATGCACGTCATCCACTCGATCAGCCCGTGGCGCAAAAGCCCCGCGAGCGCCATCAGCATCAGGCTCACCGTGCAATTGCCACCGATGAAATTGCGCAGACCGTCGCGAATCGCCCGGTCGATCGCCGCGCGGTTGACCGTATCGAGGATGATGATCGCGTCGTCACGCATGCGAAGCGTCGACGCCGCATCGACGAAGTAGCCGTCGAAGCCGGCGGCGCGGAGCTTGGGATACATCGCGCTCGTCCAGTCGCCGCCCTGGCACGTGACGATCGCATCGCAGCCCAGGAACGCCTTCGGCGAATTGGCATCGCGAAGCGTTCCCGCGGGCTTGCCGATCGCGGGGCCCTTGCCACCGACGCTCGACGTTGAGAAGAAGACCGGCTCGATATCGTCGAAGTCGTGCTCCGCCTTCATGCGCTCCATGAGCACCGACCCGACCATTCCACGCCAACCGACGAATCCAACACGCATTGCGTTTCCCTGCCCTTCGTTCATCAACCCATCACACTCGCCCGGCGCGTCCGTTGACGCACGCGCCAGTGCGTGCTGCGCCCGCGCCGATCCTCGCGTACCGCCATACCGATGTTACGCGCATGCCGCCTCGCGCCGTCGCTCATCGTGCCGAAAGCGCGGCAAGGACCGCGTCGCCCATCGCCCGCGTGCCAGCAACCTGCTCGCCATGCGCCGCGATGTCGGGTGTGCGAAGCCCGCTCCGCAACGCCGCCCGCACTGCCTGCTCGATCCGCTGCGCGATGTCGTCGCGCGCGAACGTGTGCCGGAACATCATCGCGGCCGACAGGATCATCGCCAGCGGATTCGCGCGATCCTGCCCCGCGATGTCCGGCGCCGAGCCATGAATCGGCTCGTAGAGTCCCTTGCCGTTCGCGTCGAGCGATGCCGAAGGCAGCATGCCGATGGAACCCGCGAGCATCGATGCTTCGTCGGAGAGGATGTCGCCAAACAGGTTGCCCGTGACGATCACGTCGAAGCTCTTCGGGCTGCGCACGAGCTGCATCGCCGCGTTGTCGACGTACATGTGCGAAAGCGCGACGTCGCGGTAATCCCGCGCGACCTCGGTGACGACCTCGCGCCACAGGATCGACGTGTCGAGCACGTTCGCCTTGTCGACGGAGACCAATTTCCGGCTGCGCTTTCGCGCCGTTTCGAAGCCGACGCGCGCGATGCGGGCGATTTCGCCTTCGGCATAACGCATCGTATCGAAGCCTTCCCGTTCGCCCGCCTGGGTCGTGCGGCGCCCGCGTGGCTCGCCGAAGTAGACGTCTCCGGTCAGCTCGCGAACGATGACGAGATCGAGACCGTCGACGACATCGCGCTTGAGCGTCGACGACGCGGCGAGCTCGGGATAAAGCAGCGCGGGGCGCAGGTTGGCGAAGAGTCCGAGCGCCTTGCGCAATCCGAGAATGCCGCGCTCGGGGCGCAACTCGCGCGGAAGCGTGTCGTACTTCGGCGCGCCGACGGCGCCCAGCAGCACCGCGTCGGCGGATTTCGCGGCGTCGAGCGTCGCCTCGGGCAGCGGCTGGCGGGCACTGTCGTAGCCGGCGCCACCGATCGGTGCGTGCGACTTCTCGATCGGGAGCCCTTCGAGCGCGAGCGCATCGAGCACGCGCTCCGCTTCGCGCATCACCTCGGGTCCGATGCCGTCGCCTGCAAGAAGCGCGATCTTCAACGGAATACGTGCGGCGCCGGGCCGCCCCAAGCCGCGCATTGCGCCACCACCGGGGGCAGCGCAGCGGCGCAAGCCGCAAGCGTGGGGGGACCTTCCATCACAGCCACGGCTGCTCGGCGAGGTGTCGCGCCTCGAACGCGCGAATCTCGTCCGCGTGGCGCAGCGTGAAGCCGATGTCGTCCCAGCCGTTCAAAAGGCATTGCTTGCGAAACGGGTCGACCTCGAAGCGGAACGCGATCGCGGCGTTCGCGCTTGCGACGCTCTGCGCGTCGAGATCGATCGTGAGTGCGAAGCGAGGGAACGCCGCGACGTCGGCGAACAATCGGTCGACCTCGGCGTCGCGAAGAACGATCGGCAAAAGCCCGTTCTTAAAGCAGTTGTTTTCGAAGATGTCGGCGAACGACGGCGCGATCAGCGCGCGAAAGCCGTAATCGGCGAGCGCCCACGGCGCGTGCTCGCGCGAGCTGCCGCAGCCGAAGTTGCGCCGCGCGAGCAGGACCGATGCGTCCTTGTAGCGCGGCGCGTTCAGCACGAAGTCGGGATTCGGATGCCGCGTCGCGGGATCCTTGCCCGGTTCGCCGGGATCGGTGTAGCGCCACGCGTCGAACAGGTTGACGCCGAAGCCCGAGCGGCGAATCGACTTCAGGAATTGCTTGGGGATGATCGCGTCGGTGTCGACGTTCGCACGATCGAGCGGCGCGACGATCCCCGTGTGGACGGTGAACGGTTGCATCGGTTATGAAAGTCGACGCACGTCGACGAAATGCCCGGCGAGCGCGGCGGCGGCCGCCATCGCCGGGCTGACGAGATGCGTGCGGCCGCCTGCGCCCTGGCGGCCCTCGAAATTGCGGTTGGACGTCGATGCGCAGCGTTCGCCCGGCTCCAGGCGATCGTCGTTCATCGCGATGCACATCGAGCAACCCGGCTCACGCCACTCGAAGCCTGCATCGCGAAAGGTGCGATCCAACCCCTCCGCCTCGGCCTGCGCCTTCACGAGGCCCGATCCGGGCACCACCATCGCGAGCCGCACGTTGTTGGCGATTCGGCGTCCGCGCACGACGTTCGCGGCGTCGCGCAAATCCTCGATCCGCGAATTCGTGCACGAGCCGATGAATACCTTGTCGATGCGGATGTCGGTGATCGGCACGTTCGGCGACAGGCCCATGTATTCGAGCGCACGCACCATGCCATCGCGGCGTTCGGCGTTGCGCTCGCGATCGGGGTCGGGCACGCGCTCGTCGATCGACGCCACCATCTCGGGTGACGTGCCCCACGTCACCTGCGGCTTGATCGCCGCCGCGTCGACGACGTGCGTCTTGTCGAATTTCGCGCCGTCGTCGCTGACGAGCGTGCGCCAGTACGCGATCGCGCGCGACCACACGACGCCTTTCGGCGCGAACGCGCGTCCTTTCAGGTAATCGATCGTGCGCTCGTCGACGCCGACCATGCCGGCGCGCGCGCCCGCTTCGATCGACATGTTGCACATCGTCATCCGGCCTTCCATCGACAACGCGCGCACCGCTTCGCCGCCGAACTCGATTGCGTGCCCGGTGCCGCCCGCGGTGCCGATGCGACCGATGATCGAGAGAACGAGATCCTTGGGCGTCACGCCGGCCGCGAGACGGCCGTCGGCGCGAATCAGCATCGACTTCGCCTTCTTCGTGAGCAGGCACTGCGTCGCGAGGACGTGCTCGACTTCGGAGGTGCCGATGCCGAACGCGAGCGCCGCGAACGCGCCGTGCGTGCTCGTGTGCGAATCGCCGCAGACGACGGTCATTCCCGGCAACGTCGCCCCGTTCTCGGGACCGATCACGTGCACGATCCCCTGTCGCCGGTCGCGGAACGGAAAGTAAGCTTTCGCGCCGAAGCGATGGATGTTGTCGTCGAGCGCGTCGACCTGCGTGCGCGAGATCGCGTCGCGAATGCCCTCGTCCCAGTGCGTGGTCGGCGTGTTGTGGTCGGCCGTCGCGACGATCGATTCGACGCGCCAGGGCGTTCGACCGGCGAGGCGCAGTCCTTCGTACGCCTGCGGGCTCGTCACCTCATGGACGAGATGGCGATCTATGTAGAGGAGCGCGGTGCCATCCTGCTCCTCGCGCACGAGGTGGCTGTCGAACAGTTTGTCGTAGAGCGTGCGGGCGTTCATGGCGGCGTCGCATTGACGCCTTCCCGTCGTTGGCGAAGGCGCGGTTTCTCGAAGCGAAAACGTGCATTTTAGTGCGGTACAACCCATTGGCCCGGACGTTGCTTTATCGGGCGCCGGAAGCTTCCGCTCGACATGAATGATGCCGAGATTTTCGACTGAAAGACGCATTGTCGCGGCCTTCGCCGCGGCGATCGTCGCGCTCGCCTTCGTCGCAGCGTTCGTCGTCTGGAGCGCAGGTGCGTACGTGGCCGACGATCTTCGGGTCGATGACGCGCTGCGCGAGGTGCATGTGCAGTCGAAACTGTCGTCGACAATCGACGACGCAGCGCGCAATGATGATCGCACAGCGCTGACAAATCGCGTCGACGACTGGCTTTCGGACGTTCGCGCGCGCCGTGCGATCGCGCAGCGCCGCTTCGAAGTGCTCGAAGCGCGCGGGGCGATGTTCGCGGCATTGACCGTCATGCTGATCGGAGCCGCTATCGCGACGTTGCAGTGGCAGCGACGCGACCGCGCACGGCTCGTCGCGCGACTCGTCGCCGAGCGCAACCACGATCCGCTCACCGGCTTGCCGAATCGTCGCTTCTTCTCGGAGTGGCTTTCGTTCGCAATCGCGAATGCGCGTCGCGATCGTGCGCACGTCGGCGTGCTCTTCATCGACGTCGGCGGTTGCGCGGCGGTCGCGGAGTTGCATGGCGGCCAGGCGGCCGAAGCGCTCCTCGTCGAAGTCGCGCGGCGTTTTCGCGCGACCGCGCGCGAAGGCGAAGTGTTCGCACGCCTGGGCGCAAGCGAGTTCGCGCTCGCGACCGCGAACGCCGACGACACGCGCGAGCTTTCGGTGATCGCGCAACGCCTTCGCGACGCGTTGAACGATCCCGCGCAGGCGCCGCTCGCGGACACGCCGATCGGCATGTCGATCGGCGTTGCCCTGTTCCCCGAGGATGCCGACGATTCTGCCGGGGTTATCGCCGCCGCCAATGCCGCGATGTTCGCCGCGCGACGCGCCGGCCGCAATCACGTCGCGTTCAACGCGCTCGCTGCGTGAGAGGCGCGATAGTCAGGCGCGCAACGAGAAATCGGGCAACCCGACACGTTCGAGCATCGAGTGCCAACGCGGATCGCGATGCAGCACTGTGAACGTGGGGTCTATCACGATGCAGTGGGCGCCGTTCGCCCTGCGAAGGCCATACCGCTCGAGGCAGTCCAGCGCGCTCTCGGTGTCGCCACGAGCGACGTGGAGCATCGCCTCCTCGTATTCGCTGATGGCGGTGTGATCGAACCTGGAGCGTGCGCGAACCATGATCGCTGTCGCCTCATCCTCGCGTCCAAGCAATTGCAGGGCGCGCGCCTCGTAGACATGTGAATTGGCGTAATTCGGTGCGATCGCGACGAGTTGTCGTGACGCTTCCAGGCACTCCTCGGAACGGCCCGACTGCGCATAGGTGTCGGCCAGCAGCAACCGCGCGTACACGTCCTGCGGGTTCATTTCGATCGCTTGCGCAAGAAGCGTTTCAGCCCGCTCGAACCGGCGCCAGTAGAAATACAACGCCCCCTTGTGGCACCGGATTGCCGGGTCGAGCGGATCGAGCACCTGGACCACGTCGAATTCACGCAACGACTCGTCGAAGCGCGCGCTGTACATGAGGAAAGTCGCGAAGGCGCAGCGAACGGCTGCGTGGTGCGGCGCGGCGACGAGGGCGCGCTGGAACAAGCTGGCGGCGGCGCCCCAATCGAAGTCGGCCGCGTACGCGAGCCCGGCGAGGATCGCGTACGCGGGCCCCGCATCCGGGTCGAGTTCGATGGCTCGCTCGGCCGCCTGCCTTGCCGGACCGGGATCGCGTTGCGCGGCGTCGAATACGAGTTGGCGCCGCCGGACATAAGCAGCCGCGAGCTCCGCCCAAGCGAGGCTGAAGCCGGGATCCGCACGAACCGCTTCCTGCAGGTACTCGATCGCCTTCGAAAGCAACGACTGGTCGCGCTGCTTCAGCAGGTAGCGGGCACGCTGGTAGAGATCGAACGCGACGAGGTCGCGCGTCGTCGCAACGTGACGCGCCGGGCTGTCCCCGCGCTCGTGTCCGTCGTCGATCGCTGCCAGCAGCGGCGCGAAGTGGTGCAGCATCTGCGTTCGGATGCCGTGATGGACGGCGAGCGCGTCCGCCGTAGCGGTGTCGATGCGCAGCGCGAAAAGCTCGCGGCTGCCGGCAGTGCCGATGAGTTCGAGCGACAGCGTGCGTGGCGAATCGTCGGGCCATCGTCCGCGCACGATCCAATCGACGCCGAGGCGCTTCGCCTCTTCGACGGTCGAGGCGGCCACGTCGGCGGCGATCGACGATTCCGGTCCGAAAACCCGTATGCGTGGCAGCCGTGACAACGTCCGCGCTATCTCGTCGGCCAAGCCGGCGGCGGAGCGCAAGTCGTTCGCCGCGGATGTCGCTGGCGGAAGAGGAAGGACGGCCACCGCAGGTTGCGCGCCGATCGCCACGGCGGCTGCCGCGCGTTTACGGAGCACCGGCACGTAGCTTCCCTTGTCGAGCAGGATTTCGAATGCTGCCGCTGCGCCCTCACCGTGGTAGTACCGATCGAGGCGCCGGCGCAAGCGGCCGGCTTCGACACGCACCACTGGATCGCCTTTCGGATCGTAGGTGCTTGCGGGACGATGAAAGAAATCGACGCCGAGCGCGATTTCCCGCAGCGCGCCAAACCTGCCCGCGACCTTGCATTCGAGCAGATGACGCAGGAACTGCTGATGCCGCAGCGAGTGGCGAAAGGCAGGGCTCTCGCAGATCCGGTCGAGCTCGGCCGCGAGCGCTTCCTGCGTGATCGGGTCGCCGTCGCTCATCGGGCAATGGCCCCTGGACGCCGTTGCAACCGTTTGGATACCCCGCGCCTCTGTTCGGGACGCTGGTGGATCTCAAATAATAGTCCCGCACACCACGCATGACGTCTATCAGGCTTGTCAGGATTGCATCGAACGTAAGCGCGCAATGGGACCGCTGGACGGTGCCTTCGAGTCGCTACCCTGTGCGAAGACATGTCGGCGGGTCGACTTCGATTGGGTCGAAGTTCGTGAGGCGACGCGATTCGGCAGCGGCCGATTCCTGCTGGTGTCGGGGATCAAGCCCTGGATAGATCTTCGCGTGACGCTCGAACCTTTGTCTTATCGCGAAATGCCCGACTTCTGGGTGATCGAGCTCGTGGGCCGGTTGACGGCGTCTGGATTGCCGGGCCTCGTCGACTTCAGCGTCGCCTTACCGCTGGAAACCGTCCAGGGCCGCATAGGGATCGAGATCGTTGGCGCGACGAAATCGGAGCAACGGGTATTGAAGCCGGCCCGTGCAGCCGTGCCCGGCGGCTGAGCGGACAGCACGCAACGCATAGCCGGTCGTAGGCCTCGTCGTTATCCCGCTTAGACCACGCTTAGACCACACCCAATTCCACGCAAGGGAGGCTGCCATGTTGAAACGCTTCGTTCTCGTCGCATTGGTCATGTTCGCCGCCTTGCGCGCCGACGCTCGCGAATACACCGACGTCTACTTCGTGCCGTCCGAGCCCGGATGGGGCGTCTTCCTCGTGCAGAGCAACACGACGCAGTTCCTGGCATTCTTCATCTACGGGCCGGATGGGAAACCGATCTGGTACACGGCGCTCCTTAACGATGACGGCACGGGCAACTACACCGGCTCGCTCTTCGCGACCACGGGTACCTACTTTCCCAATCCCTGGCAGGGATACAACATCGCTGCCGCGGGCACCGCCTCGTTCAAGCCGATCGACGTCTATCACGCCACGCTAACGTACACGGTGAACGGCGCCGGGACCGTCGTGAAGTCAATCGAACGCGAGACGCTGACCGCGTACGTGCTCTCGGGCAGCTACTCGGCATCGGTGGCCGGCGCGATCTCGGGATGCACCGATCCGACACGCAACGACCCGGCCTTCCGCGCCACCGCCAACCTGGCGGTCGCGCAGATCGGTGACGCTTCTGCCACGCTGACGTTCACGTTCACCGACCCCGCGCATAGCGGCCTCGCCTGCACCGTGTCCGGACCGCTCACGCACCTCGGCCGGCTCTATCAACTCAATGGGGAGGCCGATTGCGGTGGCAACGCTCACGTTACGACGATCGACGGGTTGCACCCGACCGGCCAGGGAATCGAAGGCCACTGGACGGGGGGGACGGGAAATGGATGCAACGGGTCGTTTCACTTCGCCGCGGTGCTGGACGTCAATAACTGAAGCAACGGGCGTCGATAGACATACCCGGTCTTCACGTCATGAGGCGAAGCGCACACGTTGCCGCGGCGGGAATTTTCCTGCTTCTCGGATGCTTGTTGCCCAGGATCGCAGCCGCGGCATCGACACTCGCCAAGCAGGGCCTTGGGATCTACCACTGGGGCGCGACCTACACGGTGAGCGCCCAATCTCCGCTCGTGGACGGCGCGCAGCAGATTCAAAACTTGGGCGCCGCCGTTATCTCGCTGGCGATGTCTTCGCGCTACACGTCGGCCGATTATCCAGGAGAGGATTTCGGACCCGCACCGATCAACAGTCTCACCGATCTCGCCAAAACACCTGCTTTCCGGCAGGTGTTCGCGATGCCCTTCAAGACGTACGTCCTCATGACGCTCAGCTTCAGCACCTGGAACTCCTGGGCGAGCATCAATCCGCACGGCCCGTTCACTGCCGACATGGTCGCCAAGGAGACGGCGGAGATCCATGACTTCGCCCTGTACCTGTTGCAGACCTACCAGGGCACCGGGAAGACTTTTATCATCAAGAATTGGGAAGGCGACTGGTTCACCGATGGGTCCTATGACCCGGCCTATGTCCCTACCAGCACCCAGATCCAAGCCTCGATCGACTGGTTGAACGCGCGGTACACGGGCGTGTCGCAGGCGCGAGCGCAGGCACGCGGTATCGCGGGCGTCCAGGTCCAATATGCGGTGGAATTCAATCTTCTGCAGCGTGTGAAGAGCGGAACCCCATCGATGCTGAACAGCGTCATTCCCAAGGTCCAAAGCGACTTCATCTCGTATTCTTCGTATGACACGATCAACCATCCGACGACGCCCGGCCTTCGTCAATTCATACTTGACGACGTCGCCTACATTCAAAGTTTCCCCGGCGTTGGCGCGCGGCCGCTGCTGATCGGGGAGTTCGGATTCTCCGAGACGCAATTCGCAGATGCCGGATCACGTACGCAAATCGCCGCGCAGGCATTTCTCGACGCCGGTCTCCCTTTCGTCGTCGATTGGGTGATCGAAGGCGGGATGGGGTTCGCCTTGGTGCGACAGGACGCTACGCACTCGGCTTCGTGGCAGGCGCTCTTCGACATGCTTGCGAACTTTCAGGGACTATGGTGGGCCGCGCCGGCGGGCTCCGAGTCGGGCTGGGGGATCAACTTCGCACATCAGGGCGACGTGATCTTTGCCACGTGGTTCACGTACGACAACACGCGGAAGGCGTGGTGGCTGTCGATGACGGCGAGCAAGGTTGCGCCGGGGACCTACTCAGGCACGCTCTACCAGACACACGGCCCGCCGTTCTCGGCGATGCCGTTCGATCCTGCGCTGGTGACGCGCGCCGCGGTTGGGACCGGGAGCCTCACCTTTTCCGACGTCAACGATGCGCAGTTCGCTTACACGGTGAACGGGGTGTCGCGGATGAAGACGCTGACGCGTGAAGCGTACGCGTCGCCGATGCCCATCTGCGCATCCGTGGGAGCAGCGAACTTCGCAGCCGCGACCAACTACCAGGACCTGTGGTGGGCCGCACCGCCGGGGTCTGAATCAGGCTGGGGAATCAATCTCACCCAGCAAGGCGACGTCATCTTCGCTACCTGGTTCACCTACGATCTCGACGGCACGCCGCTGTGGTTGTCGGTCACCGCGACCAGCAGCGGAGGATCGGTATTCACCGGCATGCTCTATCGGACCACCGGACCTGCATTCGACGCGGTGCCGTTCGACCCGGCGGCGGTCGTGCGAACGCCCGTCGGGAGCGCCACATTCACGTTCAGCGACGGGGCGAACGCTGTATTCGCGTACACCGTCAACGGCGTTGCGCAGATGAAGGCCATCACACGCGAAGTATTCGTCGCGCCGGGTACCTTGTGCAAATGAGGTTCCCGCTGCCAAGTTCGACGCTGCGTTCTAAATTTCTTCCGACACGCTCCTGGCACGAGCGGCGGCGTCGATGCGCCCCTCGGCGACGCCGTGGCACGCAACCACGCCGCCCTCCCGCGTCGGCTCGAGCGCCGGCACCTCGCGCCGACAACGATCGTTCGCGAACGGGCATCGCGGATGGAACGCGCATCCCGAAGGCGGTGACAGCGGGTTCGGCACTTCGCCGGCCACCGGAACGCGCGCTGCGCCACTCTTCGACAGGTCGGGGATCGCGTCGAGCAGCATTCGCGTGTACGGATGGCGCGGATGCGAGAACAGCGTCGCCTTGTCGGCGAGCTCCACGATGCGTCCGAGATACATGACGCCGACGCGATCGGCCACGTGATGCACGACCGCGAGGTTGTGCGAGATGAAAAGGTAGGTGAGCGAAAGCTGGCGCTGCAGGTCGCGCATCAGGTTCAGCACCTGCGCCTGCACCGATACGTCGAGCGCGGACGTGGGCTCGTCGCAGACGAGAAACTCCGGTTCGCTTGCGAGCGCGCGCGCGATCGAGATCCGTTGCCGCTGTCCGCCTGAGAATTGATGCGGATACTTGTGGCCGTCGGCCGCCGACAATCCGACTTGCGCGAGCAGCGCATCGACGCGGGCCGCAATCGCACGCGAACCCGTCGCGAGTCGCTGGGCGCGGATCGGCTCGGCGACGATGTCGGCGACGCGCCAGCGCGGATTGAGGCTCGCGTACGGGTCCTGGAAGATCATCTGCAATTTTCGTCGCAACGTGCGCGGTCCGCCGCCGTGAGCGAGGGCCGCGACGTCCATGCCTGCGTAGGTGATCGATCCCGACGTCAGCGGATAGAGGCCGACGATCAGCCGGGCAAGCGTCGACTTGCCGCAGCCCGATTCGCCGACGAGCCCGAGCGTCTCGCCGCGCGCGATGTCGAAGCTCACGTCCTCGACGGCGTGCAGCAATACGCGCTGTCGGCGACCGAGCAGGCGCGCGAGCCATCCCTGCGAAACGTCGAACACCTTCGTCGCATGCGCGACGCTTAGCAACATCTCGCGCGCCCTGTCGGATGCACGACGTGCAGCCAGCACGCGGCGCGCGAGGAGCCCGCATCGAGCAGATCGGGCCGCTCGCGGAGGCACCGATCGAAGGCGCGATCGCAGCGCGGGTGAAACGGGCAGCCGGCGGGAATCGCGGTGAGCCTCGGCATGCTGCCGTCGATCTGCACGAGGCGATCGCGATCGCCGGCAATGCTCGGAATCGATCCCATGAGACCGATCGTGTACGGATGCTTCGGCGCGCGGATCACGTCGGCGACGGGACCGATCTCGACGATGCGGCCCGCGTACATCACGGCGACGCGATCGGCGGTTTCGGCGATCACGCCCATGTCGTGCGTGATCAGCATCACGGCCGTCCCGTGATCGCGGCAGAGCCCGCGAAGCAGCGCGATGATCTGCGCCTGGATCGACACATCGAGGGCGGTCGTCGGCTCGTCGGCAATGATGAGCTTCGGGTTTGCCGCGAGCGCGAGCGCGATGACGACGCGCTGGCGCATGCCGCCCGAGAACTGATGCGGAAAGTGATCGATCCTGCGCTCCGCGGCCGGGATGCCGACCTCGTGCAGAAGCGCGACCGCGCGCTCGCGCGCGGACGACTCGCTCATCGGAAGGTGCGTGCGTATCGTCTCGGTCAACTGGCGGCCGATGGAGTAGAGCGGATCGAGCGACGCGAGTGGATCCTGGAAGATCGCGCCGATGCGTCGTCCACGAACCTTGCGCATCGCGTCGGGCGAGAGCGTATCGATGCGCGCACCATCGAGCAGGACCTCGCCGGCGGCAATGCGACCGGGCGGCTCGAGCAGGCCGATGATCGCCGCGCCGGTCAGCGACTTGCCCGCGCCCGATTCGCCGACGACGCCGAGCACCTCGCCCGGCGCGATCGCGAACGAGACGTCGTCGACGGCGGTGAGAACGCCGCGGCGCGTGGGGAATTCGACGCGCAGGTGGCGAACGTCCAGGAGCGGCCGCGCACCCTTCCCCTCACCCACCTCGCTGTCGCTCGGCTCACTCTCCCCGACGGGGGGAGGGTTGGGGTTAGGGGAGGAGGCCGCGACCTTCATCTCACGTCCGCAGCCTTGGATTCAGCGCATCGCGCAGCCAGTCGCCGAGCAGGTTGATCGCGAGGACCATGATGACGAGCGCAATGCCTGGAAAGAGCGTCACCCACCACTCGCCGGAAAACAGGAAGTCGTTGCCGATGCGGATCAGCGTTCCGAGCGACGGCTGCGTCGGCGGCACGCCGACGCCGAGGAACGACAGCGTCGCTTCGGTGATGATTGCCGTCGCGATATGGATCGTTGCGATCACGAGCACAGGCCCGACGACGTTTGGCAGCACGTGGCGCGCCATGATCGCGAGCGGATGAATGCCGAATAGGCGCGCCGCCTGCACGTACTCCTTGTTCTTCTCGACGAGCGTCGACCCGCGCACCGTGCGCGCGTACTGCACCCAGCCCGACACGCCGATCGACAGCACCAGCACGTAGAACGCCATGCTCTCGTGCGCGCCAGGGATCAGCGCGCGCGCGACGCCGTCGACAAGGAGCGCGATCAGGATCGCGGGGAACGAGAGCTGCACGTCGGCCACGCGCATGATGAACGCGTCGATAGTGCCGCCGACGTAACCCGCGAGAAGGCCGAGGGCAACGCCGAGCGCCATCGACAACAACACCGAGCAGATGCCAACGGCGAGCGAGATGCGCGCGCCGAACAGAATCGTCGAAAGAATGTCGCGCCCCTGATCGTCGGTGCCGAGCGGAAACGCGGGATCGCCGCCCGCAAGCCAAGCCGGTGGCTTCAGCGAATTGGAAAGATCGAGCTGGCCGAGGTCGAACGGGTTATGCGGCGCCACCCACGGCGCGAACACCGCGCTGCCGACACAAAGCAGGAACACGACGGCCGCGGCGATCGCGTACGGCGACGTGCGAAAGCTGTACGCCAGATCGCTGTCCCACGACTGGCGCAGCGCGGTGGTGAAGCCGTTCGCCACGTCAATGCATCCCGCGTCCAGGTCGCTCGACGCGAAGCCGCGGATCGACGACGTAATAGAGCAAATCGACGATCAGATTGATCGTCACGAACACGAGCGCGATCAGACAGAGGTAGGCCGCCATCACCGGAATGTCGACGTAGCTCACCGCCTGAATGAACAGGAGACCCATCCCGGGCCACTGGAACACCTGCTCGGTGATGATCGAGAACGCGATGATCGAGCCCAATTGCAACCCGGTGATCGTGATGACGGGCACGAGCGTGTTCTTCAGCGCGTGGCCGAAGTTGATCGCCCGGTCGCGCAAGCCGCGCGCTCGCGCGAACTTGATGTAATCGGTGCGAAGCACTTCGAGCATTTCGGAGCGAACGAGCCGCATGATCAGCGTGAGCTGGAACAGGCCCAGCGTGATTGTCGGCAGGATCAGCGAGCGCAACCCGCTCGGCGTCAGAAAGCCCGTCGTCCACCAGCCGAGCGCGACGACATCGCCGCGTCCGAACGCCGGAAGCCAGCCGAGTTTCACCGCGAAGACCAGGATCAGCAGGATGCCGATCAGAAACGTCGGCAACGACACGCCGAGCAGCGACAGCGAAAGCGCGGCGCGCGACAGCCACGAATTGGGCCGAAGCCCCGAGTAGACGCCGGCCGGAATGCCCACGACGAGCGCGAGCAGCGCCGCGCTGAGACTCAGTTCGAGCGTCGCCGGAATTCGCTGCGCGAGCAGCACCGAGACGGGCTTACCGATGCGGATCGACACGCCGAACTGCCCGTGCACCGCGTTGGCGACGAAACGATAGAACTGGACGTAAAAGGGTCGATCGAGCCCGAGCTCGTGGGTCAGGCGAATGCGATCGGCGGGCGTGGCGAACTGGCCGAGCAGCAACTGCACCGGATCGCCGACGTACTGGAAGAGTGAGAACGCGACCAGCGCGACGACGAGCATCACGACGATCGCCTGGAGCAGGCGCCTCAGAACGAACGCCGCCATCGCCGACTTACAAAAAAGCGTACCGGGGCGGCGGGTGCCGCCCCGGCGCATGCTTCATCGCGTCACTTGCCCGCGACCACGTCGTTCACGTGCACCCACCACATGCGGAGCCGATTGTCCGCGCTGTGCGTGACGGTGACGTTCTTGCGCATCGCCCACGGGATGATCTGCTGGTGCAGCATGATGTGGGCGACATCCTGCGTATGCAGCATCAACGCCTCGTGGATCATCTCGAGGCGCTTCTTCACGTCGGGCTCGACCTGCATCTTGTCGATCAGCTCGTCCATCTTCGCATTGCTGTACGAGCCGTCGTTGTATTCGCCGCCGCCCTTGTTGTCGCGCGTGTGCACGAGCGAGTACAGCGCATCCTGCGCGTCGAAGGTCGCGACCGCCCAGCCCAGCATGTAAAGACTGGTGTCCGTCTTGTTGATCTTCGCGAAGTATTGCGCCTTCGGCATCGCGTTCAAATTGACCTTGAGCCCGATCTTCGCCCACATCGACGCCAGCGCCTGGCAGATCAGCGCATCGTTGATGTAACGGTCGTTCGGGCAGTCGAGCGTGACCTCGAACCCGTTCGGATAGCCGGCTTCCTTCAAAAGCGCTTTCGCCTTCGCGACATCATACGGCGGCCGCTTGTTCGCCGCCGGGAAATACCCGTACACCTGCGGCGTGATGAGCTCGCCGGTCGGAATGGACAAGCCGCGCATCAGCGTCCGTTTGATCGCCTCGATATCGATGCCCGAGTAGAGCGCCTGTCGAACGCGCAGATCCTTGAACGGATTCTTGCCCTTGACGTTCGAGTACAAAAGCTCGTCGCGCTTCTGATCCATGCCGATGAAGATCGTCCGGTTCTCCTCGCCTTCGATGACCTTGAGATTGGGATCGGACTTGAGCTTCGGCAAGTCCTGCAGCGGCGGATCGAGCACGAAGTCGATCTCGCCGGATAGCAGCGCCGCGGTGCGCGTCGCCGCCGCCTTGATCGGCGTGTAGATGATCTCGGTGACGTTGCCCTCCATCTTGCCCCACCAGTTGGGGTTCGCTTCGAGCACGGTCTTCACGTCCGGCTCGCGGGATTTCAAGATGTACGGGCCGGTGCCGTTCGCATGTCCGACGGCGTACGTCTCTTCCTTCGCGAGGTAATCCTGGACCTCGACGACATTGTGCTTCTCGCACCATGCCTTGCTCATGATGCGAACGTCGGTCAACTGCCGCAGAAGCACCGGCGCCGGTCCGGCGGTGATGATGTCGACGGTCAGGTCGTCGACCTTTTTCGCGTCGGTGACGCCGGCGAGGTACGCCTTCGTCATCGATCGCTTCGACATCTGCCGACGCACCGAGAAGACGACGTCGTCGGCCGTGAGCGGCTCGCCCTCCTGGAACTTGACGTTGGGACGCAGATGGAAGCGCCATTGCGTGGGGCTCACTTCCTCCCACTTCGTCGCGAGCTGCGGCACGATGTTGAACTTCTTGTCGTACTGCACCAGCGACTCGTAGACGTAGCTGTTGAATGTATTGTTGAAGCTCTCGTTCTGCGCGTACGGGTCGAACGTCAGGATGTCGCCCTGGCTCGCCCAGCGGAACGTCTTCGCATGAATCGGCGCGGCAACGACGAACGCGCCGACAAGCGCCGCGACAACGATCTTTGCACGTGAACGCATCACTCCTCCTCGCGGGGCCGCCTCGTTCGGGCGGCCGGGCGTGCATCATGGCGAACAAAGGGGCGACGCGTCAAATCTCGCGCGTCGGCACCGTCGCGTGCGCCGTCAATCGATCAGGACGCCCGCTTCGTCGTGGAACGGATACGGGCCATCGAAGCGGCCGATGAACGCGGTGTGCGTTACCAGGCCGAACGACGGATTCCATAGATGCAGTCGGAAGCCGGGCGGTTCGAGCGCGAACGCGTTCGCCGCATCCGGCGCGAGATCGAGCACGACCTGGTGCGCGGGACTCGGGCACGTCTGCGCGATCGTGCCGGCGAAGCGCACTTCGATCGGCCGGTGCAGATGGCCGCACAAGATGCGCTCGACGTTCGGGTGGCGGCGCACGATCGCTTCGAGCTGACGCGAATCGGCGAGGCCGATTTCGTCCATGTGGCCGATGCCGGTCGAAAACGGCGGATGGTGCATCAGGATGACGACCGGACGTCCGCGCGCTTCGTCAAGGCACGCATCGAGCCAGCCGAGACGATCGGCGTCGAGCGCGCCGCCGCTTTCACCGGGCACGGTCGTGTCGAGCGCCAGCACGCGTAGCGGCCCGGCATCGATCGCGAACTGGACATACGGCGACGTCTGGCGAAGATACGCGTGATCGGGAAACGCCGCGCGAAGCGCATCGCCGTCGTCGTGATTGCCGGGCATCAGGTACACCGGCATCGGAAGCGGCGCGAGCAACGTGCGCAAGTGCGCGTATTCGTCCGCCCGGCCGAAATCGGTGAGGTCGCCCGTGGCGACGATGGCGTCGGGTCGCTGGGGCATTGCGAGGATGTGATCGACGCAGCGCCGAAGCGCTTCGGCGGTATCGACGACGCCATACGACAATGCGCCTGGCATCTTGATGTGCAGATCGCTGATCTGGCAGAGGAGCATGGTAAGGGGCTTCTCTCAAACGACGTTGGCTGAAGGATTGCGGCCTTCCAGCACGACGAGCGCATCGGGATCGACGTCGATGCCGATCGTCTCGTCCTTCGCGAACGTGCGCCGCAATACCGTGTCGATGATGATCGATTGACCGGCGCCGAGCTCGACGACGATACGCGTCAGGTTGCCTAGAAAGAAGGCCGAAATGATGCGTCCGCGAAGCGCTGCCGAACGGGCGTCGACAATGCGCGCATCTTCCGGGCGAAACATGACGTCGCCTGCGCTCGTGACGCCGGCTGGCAGCGCCAGCGCGCCGCCCGGCACGTGCAGTACGTCGTTCTCTCGCACGCCGGTGACGCGATTCATCGTGCCGATGAAATCGGCGACGAAACCCGATGCAGGACGGTAATAGATGTCCTGCGGCGTTCCGATCTGCTCGACGCGGCCGTGCGACATCACCGCGATGCGATCGCCGAGGGCCATCGCCTCGGCCTGGTCGTGCGTGACGTAGACGCTCGTCACGCCGAGCGAGCGCAGCAGGCGATCGATCTCGATGCGAAGATCTTCGCGAAGCTTCGCGTCGAGCGCGGTCAACGGCTCGTCGAGCAGCAGCAAGCGCGGCTTCACGGCGAGCGCACGGGCGAGCGCGACGCGCTGGCGCTGCCCCCCGGAGAGCTGGTCGACGCGCCGATCGCCGAAGCCTTCGAGCTGCATCATCCCGAGCAGGCGCAATGCGTGCACACGGCGTTCGGCGAAAGCAATGCCGCGCACGCGCAACCCATACGCGACGTTGTCGATCACGCTCATGTTGGGAAAGAGCGCGTAGCTCTGGAACACCATGCCTACATTGCGCCGCTCGATCGGGCGCGCCGTCACGTCGTCGCCACCGAAGAAGACGCGGCCGCCCGCGTCGGGCTCGGTCAGCCCCGCGATGATCCGAAGCAGCGTCGTCTTGCCGCATCCCGAGGGACCGAGAAACACGATCGTTTCGCCGGCTGCGATGTCGAGGTCGAGCGGCAAAAGCGCGCGCGTGCCGTCGGCGAACGTTTTCGCGCAGTGCGACAGCCGCACGCTTGCCGCGTTATCGTCCATGGCGGGTTGTCTTGGTTGGCGAGCGTTCGCGTGCGAGCCATTGCATCGCGACGAGCAGCGGGACGATCATCACGAAGAACACGATCGTGTACGCCGAGCCGATCTCAAGGCGCATCGACGCGTACGAATCGGCGAGCCCGACGGGGATCGTTTTCGTGAGCGGCGTATGCAGCATCCACGTGATGTTGAACTCGCCGATCGACAGCGTGACGACCATCAGCGCGCCGGCGAGAATGCCGTAGCGCGCATTGGGAACGATCACGCCGAAGAAACGCGACACGAAGCTCGCGCCGAGGCTCGCCGCGGCTTCCTCCAGCGCGGCGAGGTCGATCGCAGCCATCACTGCAAGCACCGATCGCACCATGAACGGCAGCGTGAACACCACGTGGCCGACGAGGATGAAAAGCCAGCTCGCGCGAAAGCCGCGCCATTCTCCGTAGAGGAGGATCAGCGCGAGCGCGGTCGCAAGCCCCGGCACGGCGACGGGCAGGACGAGCATTTCCTCGAATAGGCGCGTCACGCGACTCGGCCTTCGGGCGAGCACGTAGGCGATCGGTACGCCGAGCACGAGCGCCGCCACGAGACACGCCAGCGCGATCTGCAGCGACAGGACAATCGTCCCGGCATAGAGCGACCATACCTGGCCGACCCAGCGCAGCGTCAGGCCGCTCCTGATGCCGGTGAAGTAGTTCTCCGTGACGCCCGCGAGCACGGACATCACGACCGGCACGACGAGAAACGCGCAGACGCCAAGCGTGAAGAGAAGCTGCGCGACGAAACGGACCGAGCGACCTCGCGTCATGCCGCCGCCGCGACCGTCGATCCGGCGAGCGTCCGCGCGAGCGCGAGCGCCGCCCACGTGATGAGGCCGAGCATGATCGACAGCGCCGCGGCGATCGAAAAGTTCGCATAGTTCGTGAATTCGGTGTAGATCGTGATCGGCAGCACGTTGATGTTCGTCGCGAGCGTGAACGCGGTACCGAAGGCGCCCATGCTCGTCGCGAAGCAGATCGCGCCCGACGAGATGAGCGCCGGACGAAGACCGGGCAGGATCACGTCGCGAAGCACCTGCCAACCGCTCGCGCCGAGCGACCGGGCGGCTTCCTCGAGCGCCCAATCGAGCTTGTCGACCGCCGCCATCACGGTCAGGATCACGCGCGGAATCGAAAAGTAGAGGTAGCCGAGAAAAAGGCCGGCGATCGAATAGGCGAAGACGATATTCACGCCGAACAGGGTGTCGGTGATCTTTCCGATCAGCCCTTGGCGCCCTGCGAGCATGATCACCATGAAGCCGACGACGACGCCCGGGAACGCAAGCGGGAACGTCAGCAGCGACACGAGCGCGTCGCGACCGGGAAATCGGTTGCGCTGCAGGAACATCCCCGACATGCCGGACACGACGAGCGTGGCGAACGTGACGACGAGCGACAGCACGACTGTCGACACGAGACTTACCAGGTAATTGTGATCGGTGACGATCGCCGCGTACGCCGCGGCGCCGCGCGGTCCGCTTGCGCCGACCGCGACGAGGCGCGCCATCGGCAGGAGCCAGAAGGCGAGGAACACGACGAGCGCCGGGAGGGCGAGCAGCGCGAAGCGAGCGTTCGCCCTGGACATCGCGTCGCGAGCGGCCGCTACTGCGCTTCCTTCAGATACCGCTCGGTGAACGGCTTCTGCGCCGCGGCCATCTTTGCGAAGTCGACCGGCTTCGCGCGCGCGTAGTCCGACGCCGGGAGAAAGCGCGACTGCGCTTCCTTCGACATCGCTTCGGCGCGCACCGGCCGCAGGAACGCATTCGCCCAGATCGCCTGGCCTTCATCGGACAGCGTGAAATCCAGCACCTTCTTCGCGTTCTCCGGATGCGGTCCGTTCTTCACCAGCGCCATCACGTAGGGAACGACGACCGTCCCTTCTGCGGGAATCACGAACGCGATGTTCGCCTTGTCCTTGTACTTGCCGCGATACGCGTTGAAGTCGAAGTCGATCAGGATCGGAATCTCGCCGGAGAGTACGCGCGCGTATGACGTCTGCTTCGGCACGATCGGATCGTTCGCTTTCATCTTCTTGAAGTAGTCGATCGCCGGCGAGAAGTCGTCGAGCGAGCCGCCGAGCGCGTTGTTGATCGCGACGGCGCCCACGTAACCGACAAAAGCGCTCGCGGGGTCGAGATAGCCAACCATGCCTTTGTATTCCGGCTTCAACAGGTCCTTCCACGACTTCGGCACCGGCTTGCCATGCAGTGCATCGACGTTGACCATGAGCCCAAGCGTGCCGGAATGGATCGTGAACCAGTAACCGTTGGGATCCTTCAACCCTGCGGGAATCTCGTTCCAGTGCGCCGGCTTGTAGGGCGCCGTCACGCCGTCGTTCTTCGCCTGGATGCCGAATGTGACGCCGAGGTACGTGAAGTCGGCGACCGGGCTCGCCTTCTCGGCGACGAGCTGCGCAAGCGATTGGCCGGAATTCTTGTTGTCCTGCGGCACGGTGATACCGAGCTTGTCCTTGATCGCCCTTAGCTCGGTGCCCCAATCGGCCCATTCGGGCGGGCAGTTGTAGCAGATCGCCGTTTGCTGTGCGTGCGCGATGGTAAACGCTGCGGCAGCCAGCAATGTGAATGCGGCGCGGACGAGAACGCGTGCAGCCATGCGGCCTCCTTCGGGAAAATCAGGCAAGGAATGCGGTGATTGTAATCAGGCGGCACCCGCATCGCGGCTCGCGTCCGTCACTTCGTCGCGTGCGCGATTTGCGAGATCTCCTCGAGGATTTTGCCGCGCGTCTCGATGCCGAGCACGAGCACCATCAACGCGGCGAGCCCGAAGCTGCCCGCACCGAGCGTGAAGACGCCAACCTGACCTACCATGTTGATGATGTAACCGACGACGATCGGTCCCGCGATCGCGCCGACGCGACCAAACGCCGACGCGACGCCAGCACCGGTCGACCGGCACCGCGTCGGATACAGCTCGGGCGTGTACGCATAGAGACAACTCCACATGCCGAACATGAAGAACTGCATGAAGAAGCCCAAGACGAACAGCATGACGAAATTCGGTGCCTGGCCGTAAGCGAATGCCATGACAGCGCTCATGACGAGGAAAATCGCCGTCGTTGGCTTGCGGCCGATCTTTTCGAGCAAGCGGGCGGCGACGTAGAAGCCGGGAATGCCGCCGACCGCGATCAGCGTGACGAATCCGACCGACTTGACGACCGAGAGCCCTTGCGCCTCGAGCATCACGGCGATCCACGAGTTGAGACCGTAGAAACCGAGCAACGCGAAGAACCACATGCTGAACAGCATGACGTTGCGCTTCAGGTGACTTCGCTGGAACAGCACCGCCATCGGATTGCGTGTCTCCTGCACGGCGTCCTCGATGAACGGCTTCGGTGGCGGCAGCTCCCCGCCGAAGCGGCTCGTGACTTCAGCCTCGATGCGCGACATCGCCGCGTCGGCTTCCTCGAAGCGTCCATGATCGGCGAGCCAGCGCGGCGATTCGGGCAGGCTCCGCCGCACCCAGAACACGACCACCGCGAGCAATCCGACGACGACGAAGACCCAACGCCAGCCTGCGACCGGAAGCAGCGTGTAGCTGATGAGACCCGACAGCACGAAGCCCACTGCCCAGAAACCCTCCATGAACGCGATGTACTTGCCGCGCTCGCCGGCGGGAATCACCTCGGAGAGAATCGCCTGCGCAACCGGCGCCTCCCCGCCAACGCCGGCGCCGATCAGAAACCGAAACACCATGAGCGAAGCGAGGCCCCACGCGCCTGCCGCGAGGAAACTCGCCACGCCCCACAGGATCATCGTTGCCTGGAACGTCGTGCGACGACCGAAAAGATCGGACGACGACCCGAAGACGATGTTGCCGACGAGTTGACCCAGAAACGTCATCGACGCGAGATAACCGATCTCGATATGCGTGAGCTGGAAGTCCCGGGTAATGGCGCCGATAAGGAACACGAGGAGCGCAACGTCCACCTGGTCGGCAAGCCATGCCGTCGCGACAATGACGAAGACACGCTTTTGATAGGCGGTCATCGGCAGGCGCTCGAGCCGGCCTTCGATGTTGATCCGTGCAGCCTCGGCACGTGCGCCTTCGACGTTACGGGCCGCAACGGCCGGCGTGATGGCAATGCTCATCGATTCCCCCTTTACCACAATCGCGCGCACCCTCGTCTCGACCGCGCTCGCGGAATCTACGCCCACGTCGCGACCGGCGGCAAGCGTCAGCTTGAAACGCGTGCTGCAGCGTCGTCGCCGCCGATGGCGTGCGCGACGCGCGCCGTGACGCTTGCACCGATGTCGGACGCATAGCAGTCGATCGTCTCGACATTCATCGCGCGTAGCCAGGTGATCTGGCGCTTCGCGAGCTGACGCGTCGCGGCGATGCCGCGCTCGCGAAGCTCGGCGCGATCGATCCGCCCGTCGAGATAGGCGAATGCCTGGCGATATCCGACCGCGCGCATCGACGGCGTGTCGGGACGAAGCGCGAAGCGCGCGCGAAGGCCGCGAACCTCGTCCACCAATCCGGCGTCGAGCATCGCGTCGAAGCGGCGAGCGATCGCCGCGTGCAGGCGTGCACGATCGGCGGGTGCGAGCGCAATCACGATCGTCGGATCGATCGTTCGGTGAGCATCGCGCGCCCCCTGAAGTGCCGAGAGCGGGCGACCGGTCAGCGCATGGACTTCGAGCGCGCGCTGGATCCGCTGAGCGTCGGTGGGCGCAAGGCGCCTGGCCGCTTCGGCATCGATGCGCGCGAGGTCGTCATGCATGGCCGGCCACCCGACATGCGCCGCGCGCGCGTCGATTGCCGCACGGATCGCATGATTGGCGGATGGAAGCGCGCTCAGGCCTTCGCGCAGCGCCTTGACGTAGAGCATCGTGCCACCAACGACGATCGGCAGGCGGCCACGGTCACGGATCGCTTCGATCGCCTCTGCGGCATCGGCGCGAAAACGCGCGGCCGAATACGCACCGGTCGGATCGATCACGTCGACCAGATGATGCGGAATCGCGGCACGCGCGGCCGCGTCCGGCTTCGCCGTGCCGATGTCCATGCCGCGATAGACCTGCGCCGAGTCGGCGCTCACGATCTCGCCGTCGAAGCGTTGCGCGAGTGCCTGCGCGATGCGCGACTTGCCGACCGCGGTGGGACCGATCAGCAGGATGCAGGGAGTCATTCTGTCGGAAACAAAACCAATAGCAGAGACGACACTCGCGAACAGTCGGTGCAATGCCAGGCCGCGGCCGCGAGTGTCGTCTCTGACCCTACCGTCCCCGCAGGAAGAGGCGGTCGAGATCGGCGAGCGTCAACTGAAACCACGTCGGTCGCCCGTGATTGCACTGGCCCGCGCGCTCGGTCGCTTCCATCTCGCGCAACAGCCCGTTCATCTCCGCGATCGTCAAGGTTCGATGCGCGCGCACCGCCGCATGGCATGCCATCGTGGCGAGCAACTCGTCGCGCCGCGCGTCGAGCGCGCGCGAGCCGCCGTACTCGCGGATGTCGTGCAGCACGGCGCGCGCCAGCGCCGCCGCATCCGCATCCTTGAGCGGCGCGGGAATGCCACGGACGGCGAGCGTCGCCGGACCGAGCGGCGACACGTCGAAGCCGAGCGTACCGAGCGCGTCGCGATGTTCGGTGGCCGCGGCCATTTCGAGCGCCTCGGCGGCAAACGTCGCCGGAACGAGCAGCGGCTGCACCGGCACGCGCGTATCGAATGCTTGCTTGAGCCGTTCATAGACGATCCGCTCGTGCGCGGCGTGCATGTCGACGAGCACGAGGCCCGCACGGTTTTGCGCCAGCACGTAGATGCCGTGAAGTTGCGCGACCGCGAAGCCGAGTGGATGGGGATCGTCTTCGGCGAGAATGGCGTCAGCGGACGTGCGCTCGCCGAACAGACGGCGATAGAACGCCGCCGGCTCGTTCGCATCGAGCGGCATCGCGTGCTGCGTGACGAAAGCATGAGCGTTACGCTCGACAGAAGTCGCATCCGTCGCCGGCACGAGCGGCGGCAGATGGGCAGCGACGACGCCAAGCCGTTCCGCCGCCGACACCGCCGGTTGCTCGGCCGCGGTGGCGGCAAGCGCGCGCTCGACCGCATGCCGCACGAATTGATGGATCGCGCTCGCGTCGCGAAATCGCACTTCCGTCTTCTGCGGATGCACGTTCACGTCGACACGGCGAGGATCGAGCGTCAGCCACAACGCGAACGCCGGCTGGCGTTCGTGGTGCAGGATGTCGCGATACGCTTCTCGCAGCGCATGCGACAGCATCCGATCGCGTACGTGCCGACCGTTGACGAACAGATACTGGTTCGTCGGTCCTTCCGCGGCGTAGGCAGGGCGCACGGCGAAGCCTACGAGCCGAAGCTGGGCCGCTTCCGCGTCGACAAGCGCGGCATGGAGGACGAACGCATCACCGAGCAGCGCTTCGACGCGCGCGCGGCGTCCCGCCGGCGCAAGCCGATGCAGCGCCCGGCCGTTGTGCGTCAGCGTGAACGCGACATCGTCGCGCGCGAGCGCGATGCGGCGAAACGCCTCGCCGCAATGCGCCCATTCGGTTCCCTCCGTGCGCAGAAACTTGCGCCGCGCGGGCGTATTGAAATAGAGCTCCTCGACGGTGACCGTCGTGCCGCTCGCGAGCGCGGCGGGCGCCACGGGACCGACGGTTCCGCCCTCGGCCTCGATGCGCCATGCGTGCGGCCTGTCCTTCGCGCGCGACGCGATCCCCATCCGCGACACGGCGGCGATCGATGCCAGCGCCTCGCCGCGAAATCCGAGCGTCGCGATTGCTTCGAGATCCACGATCGACATGATCTTCGACGTCGCGTGGCGTGCGATCGCGAGCGGCAGGTCCTCGCGCTCGATGCCGGCGCCGTTGTCGGCGACGCGAAGACGCTTGATGCCGCCGGCCGCCACGTCGACGTCGATCGACGTCGCACCGGCATCCAGCGCATTTTCGAGCAACTCCTTCAGTGCCGCGGCCGGTCGCTCGACAACCTCACCGGCGGCGATCTGATTGATGAGAAGATCGGGAAGCGCGCGGATCGAACCCATCAGCCGCGCAATCCTTTCGCCCAGCGCGCGTAGACGTCGTCGGCGATCGATTTCAATGCGCGGATTCGCGACCCGAGGTCGCGAACGATCTCGTCGCGCGACTGGCGCGCCGGCGTGCCCGGCGCAGCGATCTCGTCGGCCCCGCTCGCGCACCACGTCAGCACCAGGCCCTCCGTCATCTCGATGTGGCACTGGAAGCCGATGTGGATATCGTTGACGACGTACGCCTGCTCGGGATTGAAGCCGTTGGTCAGGACGCGCGTCGCGCCGTTCGGAAGATCGAACACGTCGTAATGCCACTGGAACGGCGTGAAGCGCGCGCGACCGCCGAACCACGCATCGCGTGCGGGAACGTCCGTCGCTTCGACGTCGAGCCAGCCGATTTCCGGCGTCGCGGCACGCCGAACGCGCGCGCCGAGCGCCTGCGCTAGCAACTGGCCGCCGAGGCAATGACCGATCACCGGAACGTCGTGCGCGACGGCATCACGAAGAAGGCGCGACAGCGGATCGATCCATGCAAGCGCGTCGTTCACGCTCATCGGCCCCCCCATCATTCCGATGCCCGCGAAGGCGCGCGGATCTTCGGGCACATGATCGCCTTCGTCGAAGGCAATCAAGCGCCAGGCGAGCCCGGCATCGTCGAGCCACTGCGCAAAATGCGCCGGGCCCTCGGTCGGGCTGAACCGGAAGACGGCGACGGGTCGCATGAAAGTGACACCCGGACATCGACGCGCCGTCGCGCGAGCGGCGCTCCGCGGCAGGACGGCGCGCTAGATGGTACCAGCCGGCATCGACGACACCGGCGCTGGCGCAGGAGCCGCCACGACGGGCAGCGTGAAGCGAAAGGCCGTGCCGCCCGCCGGCATACGCTCGACCCACGCGTTCCCGCCGTGCAGACGCACGATCGCGCGGGCCGTGGCGAGGCCGAGCCCGTCATCGATCGCGCCTTCGACGACCCCGCGCTCGAACGCCGCGGCGAGCCGGGCGAGGTCGGCGCGGGAAGCGCGATCCGCGTAGTCCTCGACGCTCACGACGACCTCGTTGCCGCGGCGCTCGCCGCGCACGCGCACGACGGTGCCCGCGGGAGTGCATGCCGCGCAGTTCTCGAGCAGGTTCGAAAGCGCCTGCTCCACGAGCGGCGCGTCGATGCTGACATCCGTGAGCTCGCGTTGCAGGTCCACGATGACGCGATGGGCAGCGAGCGGCGCCTGCAGCCTCAGCAGCACGTTCGAGACCACGCTGGACAGCGAAGCGCCATGGCGCTCGAGGCGCAGCGCTCCCGGCTCGAGCCCGGCCATCGCGAGCATCTCCGCGACGTGCGTGGACATCTCGCGCGCCTGCTCGGAGACGATGTTCGCGAGCGCCCGGCGCGTGGCATCGGGAACGCCCTGCTCGGCCAGCTTCGAGGATGCGCCGGCCATCACGGCGAGCGGCGTGCGCAGCTCGTGCGGAATCGATGCGAGGAGCGTGCTGCGCATGCGCTCGGTGTCCGCGGCCGTCTCGGCGCGCGCTCGCGCGTCGGCCTGGCGGCGGGCGCGTTCCACCAGATGCGAGATGAGCAGCGCGACGGCGACCATGATCGCGAACGTCAGGACGTACTGCGCGTCGTCCACCGTAAAGTGGCCGCGCGGCGGAACGAAGAGCCAGTCGAACGCCGCCACGGAAAGCAGCGCTGCGGCAATCGCCGGCCCGCGCGGGAAGCGTGCCGCGACCGTCACGACCGCGAGCAGGTAGATCATCGCGATGTTGACGAGGTCGAAGCGCGGTCGCATCGCGAATCCGGCGAGCGTGCATGCGAGCACGCCAGCAAGCGCCGACGCGTAGCCCAGGAATGCCTGTCTGCGGGACATCGTCCACTGTAGCGCGAGGCGCATAAATTTTTCGTATAGACGCGGTGCGTCAGATCTCGACTCGGGTCCCCAGTTCGACGACCCGATTCGTCGGGATGTTGAAGTAGTCGCTGACGCTGCCCGCGTTGCGCGCCATCGCGGCGAAGATCCGGTCGCGCCATCTCGCCATTCCCCTGTCGCTTCCTCCGGGCACGACTTTCTCGCGCGACAGGAAGTAGGAAAGCTCCATCTCGTCGAGCGTCAGCCCATATGCCCGGCAGCGCGCAAGGGCGCGGCCGATGTCCGGAAGGTCCATGAATCCGCAATTCATCGTCACGCGCCAGCAGCCATGTCCGAGGTCCTCGCAATGGACGCAGTCGTCCTTGTCGACCATCCACGGCTGATCCTGGAACTCGACGGTCAGGAAGATGTTGCGCTCGTGGAGGACCTTGTAATGCTTGAGGCTGTGCAGCAATGCCACGGGCGTCGCATCGGGCGACGACGTCGGAAACACGGCGGTGCCGGGAACGGTCGCCGGCGGCTCGACGAACAGCGAATCGAGGAACGGGCGCAGCGGGACCGACGATTGGCGTAGCTGCTCGATCAGGAGCTCGCGCCCACGGCGCCACGTCACCATGATCGAGAAGACGACGGTCGCAAGCACCAGCGGCAGCCAGCCGCCGTCGAAAACCTTGTGCAGCGCGGCGGCCAGCAAGGTGAAGTCGATCGTCGCGAAGAATGCGGTCACGACGAGGCAGAGCAGCAACGGGTAACCCCACCCGTAGCGGATCACGAAGAACGTGAGGATGGTCGTCACGAGCATCGTTCCCATCACGGCCACGCCGTAGGCGCTGGCAAGACGCGACGAGGAACCGAACCCGACGACTGCGACGAGCACGATGACGAGCAGCGTCCAGTTGACCGCCGGCGCGTATATCTGCCCGATCGTCCTCGCCGACGTATGCTGGATCGCCATCCGCGGCAGGTAGCCGAGCTGGATCGCCTGTTGCGTCATCGAGTACGCGCCCGAGATCGTCGCCTGCGATGCGATCACCGTCGCGGCCGTGGCGAGCCCGATCATCGGGTAAAGCGCCCACGACGGATAGGCGAAAAAGAACGGGTTCTGCAGCGCGGAGGGCTTGGCGATCAGGAGCGCGCCCTGGCCGAAGTAGTTCAGGACGAGCGCGGGTGCGACGAGGCCGAACCAGGCAACGCGGATCGCACGCTTGCCGAAGTGCCCCATGTCCGCGTACAGCGCCTCGGCGCCGGTGATCGCCAGCAGCACCGAGCCCAGCACGAGAAAAGAGGCGATGCCGTGCGCCGTCACGAACGTAAGCGCGTGCGCCGGGTTGAGCGCCGCGAGGATGACCGGCGCATTCGTGATGTTCCATACGCCTACGACCCCGAGCGATACGAACCAGATCGCGCAGATCGGGCCGAACAGCAGACCGACCGCCCCGGTGCCGTGCCGCTGGATCGCGAACAGCGCGAACAGGATGCCCGCGGCGATGGGCACGATGTACGGCGTGAACCTCGTCGTTGCGACCTCGAGTCCCTCGACCGCGGAGAGCACCGAGATCGCCGGCGTGAGCACCGCGTCGCCGTAGAACAGCGCAGCGCCGAACACGCCGACGGTGCGCAGCGCCTTCACGAGCGTCGGCCGCCCGCCGACCGAACGCAGCGCGAGCGCGAGGAGCGCCATGATGCCGCCCTCGCCGCGATTGTCCGCACGCAGCACGAGCGTCACGTACTTGAGCGACACGACGATCATCAGCGTCCAGAAGATCGTCGACACCCCGCCCACGATGTTCTCGGCCGTGAACGCAATCCCGTGCGACGGACTGAACGTTTCCTTCGCCGCGTAGAGCGGGCTCGTACCGATGTCGCCGTAGACGACGCCGAGGGCAAGCAGCGCCATGCCCCACGTCGACTGCTTCGGGAACGCGCTTCGTTCCTGCGCCGCGACGGTCGCCGTGCCGGTGCCCGCCGGACTGATCATCTCATCCACTCGTGATGCCGATTGCAGAGAATTCGCGATTCTAGGCGTTCGTGCAGCAAACGCCACTTCGATCGCTTCCCATGCGAGGCGCGGGCCGCGGATCGGCGATACTGGCGGCTTCAGCCGGCGGGATGCGGGTGACGATGGACGACGCCGTCTACCACACGACATGCGTCGCGCGAGGCGCCATGTCGGCGCTCGTCATCGCCGACATGCCGTTCTAGGAAAGTCGTTGAGCGTGCCTACGCCAACGCGGCCCGGCTGATCGCGGCGGGCGCGCAGATGGTGAAGCTCGAAGGCGGCGAATGGCTCGCCCCGACCGTCGAATCCACGTCACCCGGAACATCCCGGTCTGCGGCCATGTCGGCCTCCAGCCCCAATCGGTCCACGCGCTCGCCGCGCGCCTCACGGCCGAGCTTCCAGTTCCCACGATCGGCATCGGGGCGGGGCCGGGCTGCTCGGGACAGTTCCTCGTCCTCTACGACCTGCTCGGCATCTTTCCCGGCCGGCGTCCGCGCTTCGTGCGCGATTTCATGACGGGCGGCAACATCGTCGAGCAGGCGGTCGCGGAGTACGTCTCGGCGGTGAAGAGCAGCGCCTTTCCTTCGGCCGACCATGCGTATTGACGTGCCTCCCCTGCCGGGGACCGCCGATTTCGCCTGCGCGGCGGGTCCGGTCCGCTCTCGCGCGCGGCGCCGATGTCCGGGCGATCGAGTCGGCGACGCGTACGTCGTCGCAGCGACGCCGCGCGTCGCACAAACGCACCTCGAGCACCGGTAGCCGCCGGCACTCGTCGGCCGTGCCCGTTCCGCGGGAACGCGGGCGCATTCCGTTTCAACGGGTGCGAACGCTTTGCGAACGCATCGCGGATCAGGGCGGCGTGCGTTGCTGCGTTCGGGATCCCGGAACGTGGTCCGGGAACGCGGACACCACCAGCGCGAGCAATTGCACAGCGATCCCGCTGATGCGGATGAGCGGGCACCGTGCGCGATGCATTGCACGCGCGACGCTCCGTTGCCGCGTCGTTTACATCCTCGCCGGCGAAATTGATGCGTCGTTTTCATGAATCCCGCTAATGTCGCCGCGTTCGTTCACATCGCCTCCGGCACCGGCCGGCCCGCTTCAAGCGAAGGAGAACTTCCATGTGCTTACGCTTTGGCCCGCGATCGTGCTTCGCCTTCGTCGCGTTCGCATCGATCGGCGGTGCCGCCATTGGGCAGGCACCGGCGACCGCTCCCGCCGCCCGCGACTACACCCTTGCTGCCAACGTCGGCCTGTTCAGCGAATACATCTTTCGCGGCATCGCGCAGACGGGAGGCAAGCCGGCGGTGCAAGGCGGCTTCGATTACACGCATGCGAGCGGCTTCTATCTGGGCACGTGGGGGTCGAACATCAGCTGGCTGTCCGATTTCGGGCTTTATTCGCACGGCAGCCTGGAATGGGACCTGTACGGCGGCTACAAGGCGAATTTTCCGGGCAGCAACGACTGGAGCTACGACGCCGGCACGCTCTATTACTACTACCCCGGGTCGCGCAACCCGAACGTCGTGGACGTCGACACGTGGGAGGTCTACGGCGCGATCGGCTGGAAGTGGATGAGCGCGAAGGCTTCCTACACGGTCGCCACCGATTACTTCGGCATTCGGCCAAGCGGCCAGAAGACCGACGGCACCTGGTATCTCGACTGGTCGGCCACCTATCCCGTATCCGACACCGGTTTCGCGCTCGTCGGCCATTACGGCCACCTCGACGTTCGTCACGACGGCAGTGGAGATTCGAAAGCGTCGTACGACGACTGGAAGCTCGGCGCTTCCTACACCGTGCCCGAGGGCGTTTTCAAGGCCATCGAGATCGGTGCGTACTACACGGGCAACAACGCGAAGGCAGCCTTCTACACCGATCCTGGTAGATACAACACGGCGAAGGATCGCGGCGTCGTCTACGTGAAAAAGACGTTCTGAACCGATCGTCGGTCGACGCGCGTCACCGCGGGTTCGCGCCCGGCCGAGCCCGGGAAAGGCGGCGCCTGCCCGACATATCGTTTACGGCGCGTTTACGCCATCGGACCGAACATTTGCGCCGTCTCTACGCGCCGCCACGTACGATCTTGCGTCTCGACGGCTCGCCGAATGGCTGGAGCGATGAGCGATGGTGCTCTCGACCTTCGCCAACCACGCGTGCCGCGATTTCGATTGGACATGCCTTCCGGTTCCCGAATGGAGACGCCGATGGATGTGCTCTACATCGCCCTGCTGATCGGCTGCTGTGCGCTGACCGTTGCGCTCGTCCACGCGCTCGATCGCCTTCGGGGTCGCCCATGACCTGGGTCTATCTGCTTTCGAGCGTGCTGGCCGTGGCGATCCTCGTTTATCTCGTCGCCGCGCTCCTGTTCCCGGAGAAATTCTGATGACCGCGAACGGCTATCTTCAGCTCGTCTTCTACGTCGTCGTGCTGGTGGCGCTCGCGAAGCCGTTGGGCGCATACATGGCCGACGTATACGAAGGGAAGGGCGGCGTCGTTCGCTTCGGCGCCCGCTTCGAGCGGCTGCTCTATCGCGCGGCCGGCGTCGATCCGACACGCGAGATGCGCTGGACCGAGTATGCGATCGCGATGCTGCTCTTCAACCTGGTCGGCGGCCTCGTCGTCTACGGCATGCAGCGGCTGCAGGCGTTCTTGCCGCTCGATCCGCAGAACTTCGCCGCCGTTTCCCCCGACTCGTCGTTCAACACCGCCATCAGCTTCATGACGAACACGAATTGGCAAGGCTACGGCGGCGAAAGCACGATGAGCTACCTGACGCAAATGGCCGCGTTGACGGTGCAAAACTTCCTGTCCGCTGCGACCGGCATGGCCGTCGTCGTCGCGCTGATTCGCGGCCTCGCGCGGCAGAAGGCCGCGACGTTGGGCAGTTTCTGGGTCGACACGACGCGCACGACGGTCTACATCCTGCTGCCGCTCGCGTTCGTCTTCTCGCTCGTGCTCGTGTCGCAGGGCGTCGTGCAGACTTTTTCGTCGTACACGAGCGTCCCGCTCGTGGAGCCGGTGGAATACGACAATCCGAAGCTCGACGCGGCCGGCCAGCCGATCAAAGACGAGAAGGGCATTCCGGTCACGCAGAAAGCGACGCAGAAGGAGCAGGTCATCGCTGTCGGGCCCGCGGCGTCCCAAGTCGCGATCAAGCAGCTCGGCACGAACGGCGGCGGGTTCTTCAACGCGAACTCCGCGCATCCCTTCGAGAATTCGACGCCGCTCTCCAATTTCCTGGAGCTGCTCGCGATCAACCTGATCGGCGCCGCCCTCTGCTACACGTTCGGTCGCATGATCGGCGATACGCGGCAGGGCTGGGCGCTGCTCGCCGCGATGACGATCGTGTTCGTCGCGCTTCTTGCCGTCTGCGTCGGCGCGGAGCAATCGGGCAACCCGCTGCTCGCCAAGGCCGGCGTCGACGAGACGGCCAGCGCGCTGCAGGCCGGGGGGAACATGGAAGGCAAGGAAACGCGCTTCGGCGTCGTCAACTCGGCCCTCTGGGCCACCGCCACGACAGCCGCCTCGAACGGGTCGGTGAATTCGATGCACGACTCGTTCACCCCGCTCGGCGGCCTCGTGCCATTGTGGCTGATCCAGCTAGGCGAGGTGATTTACGGGGGCGTGGGGTCGGGCCTGTACGGCATGCTGATGTTCGTGATCGTCGCCGTGTTCGTCGCCGGCCTCATGATCGGGCGAACGCCCGAATACCTCGGCAAGAAGATCGAGTCGTACGAGATGAAGATGGCCTCGATCGCGGTCCTCGTGCCGATTTTCACCGCACTCGTCGGCACGGGCATCGGCGTCATGGCGGACGCCGGCAAGGCGGGCGTGGCGAATCCGGCCATGCACGGCTTCTCCGAGATCCTGTACGCGTTCTCGTCCGCGAGCGGCAACAACGGCAGCGCATTCGCCGGAATCAGCGCCAACACGCCGTTCTACAACACGGCGCTCGGCATCGTCATGTTCTTCGCACGCTACTGGATCATCGTGCCCGTTCTCGCGATTGCGGGCTCCATGGCGACGAAAAAGAAAGTTCCGGTGAGCGTCGGAACCCTGCCGACTCATACGCCGCTATTCGTCGGCGTGTTGATCGGAACGGTGATCATCATCGGCGCACTCAGCTTCTTCCCGGCGCTCGCGCTCGGGCCGGTGGTCGAGCAGCTGGTCATGGTCGGCGCCAAGTAGTCCGCCCCACGCGAGGTCGATGCCATGGACGCAGTCGTACATCCGCCCCATCACGCCGCCGCCGCCTCGCTGCACCGGGTGCTGGTCACGCCTCGGATATTCCGCCAGGCGCTGCGGGATTCGCTCGTCAAGCTGCTTCCGCAGCACCAGTGGCGCAACCCGGTGATGTTCTGCGTCTGGGCCGGAAGTCTGCTGACGACCGTACTCTGGATCCAGGCGTTGTCCGGACAGGGCGAAGCGCCGGCGGGATTCATCTTCGCCATCACGGTGTGGCTGTGGTTCACCGTGCTGTTCGCGAATTTCGCCGAGGCGATCGCCGAGGGGCGCAGCAAGGCGCAAGCGGATGCGCTGCGCTCCGCGAAGCGCGACGTGATGGCGAAGAAGCTCGTTGCGACAGACCGCTCGCGACATACGCTCGTCAGTTCGGCGGCGCTGCGCAAAGGCGATCTCTTCGTCGTCGACGCGGGCGACTACATCGCGTCCGACGGCGAAGTGATCGAAGGCGTGGCATCGGTCGACGAGTCGGCGATCACCGGGGAATCGGCGCCGGTCATTCGCGAGTCCGGCGGTGATTTCTGCTCGGTGACCGGAGGCACCCGCGTGCTGTCCGACTGGCTGGTCGTGCGGGTTACCGTCGACCCGGGCCAGGCGTTCCTCGATCGGATGATCGCGATGATCGAGACCGCGCGACGCCAGAAGACGCCCAACGAGATCGCACTGTCGATCCTGCTCGTCAAGCTGACGATCGTGTTCCTTCTCACGACCGTGACGCTGCTGCCGTTCTCGATCTACGCGGTCGAGGTTGCCAGGACCGGCAATCCGGTGACCATCACCGTGCTCGTGGCGCTCCTGGTCTGCCTGATCCCGACGACGATCGGCGGACTGCTGTCCGCCATCGGCCTCGCCGGCATCGGCCGGATGCTGCGCGCCAACGTCATCGCCATGTCCGGCCGCGCCGTGGAAGCGGCGGGCGACGTCGACGTGCTGCTGCTCGACAAGACCGGAACGATCACGCTCGGCAATCGCCAGGCGGCCGAGTTCGTCCCCGCGCCGGGCGTGCAGGAGCGCGAGCTCGCCGATGCCGCCCAGTTGAGCTCGCTGCCCGACGGCACGCCGGAAGGGCGCAGCATCGTGATCCTCGCGAAGGAAAGGTACGGCTTGCGAGAGCGCGACATCCAGTCGCTCGGAGCCACGTTCGTTCCGTTCTCCGCGCACACGAGGATGAGCGGTGTCAACCTGGACGGGCGCGAAATACGCAAGGGCGCCGCGGACGCGATCCGCGCGCTCGTCGAAGGCAAGGGCGGCACGTTTCCGCGCGAAGTCGCGTCCGCCGTGGAAACCGTCGCGCGTCGGGGCAGCACGCCGCTGGTCGTGGCCGACGGTGCGCGCGTGCTCGGCGTCATCGAGCTCAAGGACATCGTCAAGGGCGGCATAAAGGAGCGCTTCGCGCAGTTGCGGCGCATGGGCATCAAGACGGTCATGATCACCGGCGACAATCGGCTCACCGCCGCGGCGATCGCCGCGGAAGCCGGCGTCGACGACTTTCTGGCCGAAGCGACGCCGGAGGCCAAGCTGCGGCTGATCCGCGACACGCAAGCCGAGGGACGCCTCGTCGCGATGACCGGCGATGGCACGAACGACGCACCCGCGCTCGCGCAAGCCGACGTCGCCGTGGCGATGAACACCGGGACGCAGGCAGCGAAGGAAGCGGGCAACATGGTCGACCTCGACAGCAACCCGACCAAGCTGATCGAGGTCGTCGAGACCGGCAAGCAATTGCTGATCACGCGCGGCTCGCTCACCACGTTCTCGATCGCGAACGACGTCGCCAAGTACTTCGCGATCATTCCGGCGGCGTTCGCGACGACCTATCCGCAGCTCGGCGTCCTGAACGTCATGCATCTCGCGACGCCGGCCAGCGCCATCCTGTCGGCGGTCATCTTCAACGCGCTCGTCATCATCGCGCTCGTTCCGCTCGCGCTGAAGGGCGTGCGGTACCGGGCGGTCGGCGCGGCGCGGTTGCTGCGCGACAACATGCTGATCTACGGCATCGGCGGCATCATCGCGCCCTTCGTCGGCATCAAGATCATCGACATGCTTCTCGAGCTCCTTCACCTCGCCTGATTCGATTCGGAGATACGCCATGTCGGCACAATTTCGACCCGCGGTCGTCCTGCTTGTCCTGTTCACGATTGTCACGGGACTCGCCTATCCCGCACTCGTCACCGGCATCGCGCAGTTCGCGATGGCGGACCAGGCGAACGGCAGCCTGATCGCATCGGGCGGCAAGCCGATCGGCTCGGCGCTGATCGGACAGCCGTTCAGCGATCCGAAGCACTTCTGGTCGCGGCCTTCGGCAACCTCGCCTTACCCGTACAACGCGAGCAATTCGTCGGGCTCCAATCTGGGTCCGACGAACCCGGCGCTGAGCGACGCCGTTCGCGGTCGCATCAAGGCGCTGCGCGACGCGGATCCGGGCAACTCGGCGCCCGTGCCGGTCGATCTCGTCACCGCGTCGGCGAGTGGACTCGATCCGCACATCAGCCCGGCCGCGGCCGAGTATCAGGTCGGGCGCGTCGCGAAGGCGCGCGGCCTATCGCCGGAGCGCATGCGTGCGCTCGTCGCGCAATACACCCGTCCCCGCCAGTTCGGCTTCCTCGGCGAGCCGACCGTCAACGTGCTGCAGCTCAACCTCGCGTTGGATAAACTGGCCGGATGATTGACGGTGGCGACGATCACCGCCCCGATCCCGCCGCCCTGCTCTCGCGAGTCGAGGAGGAGCAGGCGCGCGCCTCGCGCGGGCGGCTGAAGATCTTCTTCGGCGCTTCGCCGGGCGTCGGCAAGACCTACGCGATGCTGGTCGAGGCGCAGCGGCTGCGACGAAGCGGCTGCGACGTCGTCGTCGGCATCGTCGAGACCCACGGCCGCGGCGAAACGTCGCGCCTCCTCGAAGACCTCGAGGTGCTGCCGCGCAAGCGGGTCGAATACAAGGGCCACGTTCTGCAGGAATTCGACATCGACGCGGCACTGGCGCGCAACCCGTCGATTCTGCTCATCGACGAGTTCGCGCACACCAACGCGCCGGGATCGCGGCATCCCAAGCGATACCAGGACGTGCTGGAGCTGCTCGGCGCAGGTATCGAGGTCTACACGACGCTCAACGTCCAGCACCTCGACAGCCTGAACGACATCGTCGCCGGCATCACCGGCGTCAAGGTTCGGGAAACTTTGCCCGACCAGGTGTTCGACGAGAGCGATGAAGTCGTGCTCGTCGACCTGACCCCGGATGACCTGCTGCAGAGGTTCAAGGAAGGGAAAGTCTACTTTCCGGAGCAGGCGCTGCGCGCCGTCGACAATTTCTTCCGCAAGGGAAACCTGCTCGCGCTGCGCGAGCTCGCGCTGCGGCGCACCGCGGATCGCGTCGATACGCAGATGCGGACCTACCGGGTCGAGCACGTCGCCGGTGCGCCAGTGTGGAAGACACGCGACGCACTTCTCGTCGGCGTCGGTCCCGACCTCGGCAACGAGGCGGTCATTCGCTCGGCGGCGCGTCTTGCCTCGGCGCTCGGTGCGCGCTGGCATGCGGTGTTCGTCGAGACACCGGCGCTCGCGCGGCTTCCCGAGGCACGCCGGCGACGGATTCTCGCAACGCTCAAGCTCGCGCAGGAGCTCGGTGCGCAAGCGGCGAGCGTCGGCGCCACCGATCCGATCGCGGCGCTCGTCAACTATGCGCGATCGCACAATCTCGGAAAGCTCGTGCTCGGGCATGCGCAGCGGCGCGGATCGCTTCGCGACATCTGGCTGCGGGCCCCCGCGATGCGGGTCAACCGGCTCGCGCCCGATCTCGACGTCGTGCTCGTCGCGCGCGATGCGATTGCGCCCGATTCGGGCGAGCGAGCGCCCATGTTCGCCGAGGATCGCGCCTGGCACCACTATGCGGGCGCACTCGCGCTTTCCGCCGTGGTGGCGATCTTCGCCTTCCCGCTGCAGGGCCGCTTCGAGCTGTCGAACATCGTGATGCTGTTCATGCTCGCGGTGGTCGGCGCGGCGCTGATGTTCGGGCGGGGACCGGCGGTCGTCGCCGCGATCGTCAACGTGCTCGTGTTCGATTTCTTCTTCGTGCCGCCCCAATTCACGTTCGCGGTCTCCGACGCGCAGTATCTGGTCACGTTCGCCGTCATGCTGATCGTCGGATTGATCGTGGGTCAGCTGACGGCGCGCCTTCGCTACCAGGCACGCTTCGCGTCGCAGGGCGAGGAGCGCGCCCGCCGGCTGTTCGAGATGGCGCGCGATCTGTCCGCCGCGCT
>Ga0070731_10000774_pt1 | contig 38530 bp, 36 predicted proteins | sample Coa_R1_2_FD_66448 | JGI IMG/M metagenome (GOLD analysis project Ga0070731, IMG submission 66448) | Surface soil microbial communities from Centralia Pennsylvania, which are recovering from an underground coalmine fire - Coalmine... | ecosystem: Environmental > Terrestrial > Soil > Unclassified ...
GTCTTCGCCGTACCAGGCTTGAACGACGTGGTCCCACGCGCGCGGGACTCTGGCGAGCTCATCCGCTGGGTCCGCGGCCGCATCAGCGGGGTCAAGCGTGACTGGATATAGGGTATCGACGTACGGGCAAAGGCCCACCAGCTCTAGCGGGCTATTCGCATTTAGAGCCAAAGCGATCCTGAGGTCTGGGTTTGCCACGTGATAACCGTGGCAGTAATGCAGGGCCTCGATCACATGACCGATCGGGGCGAAGTAGACATAGTTGACAAACAGAGATTCCGATCCTGCCGGGTCGGCTCGGTCGTCACTCACGGCAGTCTCAGCGACGTCGATGGACTCCATGCGCATATTCTGGCGACGGCCGCGGAGTACGTGCACCTCGCGGGTCGCCTCTATCCTCACCGGGGCGATGGTCGGCGGATGGGGCATCGACACTGCGCGGCTCGCCGCCAAGCGCGCTGCGGTGGTGGGCTACGCCACGGCGGTCACCCGCACGTACGCCGATCGGCGGCGTCTGGCACGTATGCCGCAGCGCGGCCAAGCGCTCATTCTCAACCTGCACTCGGTTGAGCCGCTCGGGCGTTCCGCGGTCGCGGGGATTGATCCTCGGGTGCTTGACGACTTCGTCGTCTGGCTCAAGCGGCACGCCCGGATCGTCACGATCGCCGAACTAGCCGCCGAAGATGAGGGACGTAAGCCGTGTGTCGTACTTTCGTTCGACGATGGCTACCGGGACTTTGCGGTGCACGCCATGCCGGTGCTGGAGCGTCGTGGTGTGCGGGCGAACCAGAACATCATCCCCCGGTGCGTCGAGACCGGGAGGCCGCCTTGGAACGTGGAGCTCTTGGACGCCCTAGCCACGCTTCCGCCTAACCGGCTCGCGGGCCTTGCGGACATGGCTGGCGGGCTCCGGGCTGGGCTCGCGGTCGCTGCCCCTGCTCGGTTCGCCGAGCTGTTCACCCTCCGGCTCAAGAACCAGCCACGTGATGCTCGGCGTGACGTTCTTAACGCGGTGGCTGAGCGGTTTCCCGAACTTGCCGAGGCCCGGCCGCGACCGATGCTGTCGAGCGATGAGGTCTGCCAGATCGCGCGCGACCACGAGGTCGGCGCACATTCGTTCGCCCACGAATCGATGGGGCTCGAGAGCACGGATTACTTCGAGGACGACCTCGACCGCTGCTCGGCCTGGTTTGATCGACACGGCCTCGCGCTGCGGCTGTACGCATTCCCCAACGGCTCGTACCAGGTGGAGCAGCTCGCGATCGCCGCCGCACGAGGGATCCGCACGCTCCTCGTGGACGAGCGGCCGGCCGATCCCACAGCACAAGCACTGCCGAGGCTAACGATGTTCGGGCGCTCGTCACTGGAGCTCCGCGCACGGATGGCGCACGCGCTGAAATAGATGAGAGCGCTTGTGCTCACCACACGCCAACCCAATCAGGTGGCGTTGGTCGAGAAGCTGCGACGCGAGGTCGATGTCGTCGGGGTGGTCTCGTCGGCGAATGTGACCGGCTCGAGCGCCCCTCGCAACGAGCTGAGGCGGATCACGCGGGCACTCGCCGTCCGCACGGCGGGACGACCGTTTCTCAGAGCATGGGTGAGTCTGCAGGCGCACTACGCCGAGCGTTTCGGCGAGGACTTTCCACGAGAGGTGACGACCGTCGACGTGCCGAACGTGAACGCCCCCTCGACCCTAGCGGCGATCGAGAGCCTCGAACCCGACATCCTCCTGGTATCCGGGACAAATATGGTCCGGGCCGCGGTAGTCGCGGCGATGTCCGGGCGCATCGGTGTACTCAACTTGCACACCGGGATCTCCCCGTACGTGAAGGGTGGCCCCAACTGCACCAACTGGTGCCTGGCAAGGGGGTGGTTCCACTTGATCGGAAACACGGTGATGTGGCTGGACGAGGGGATCGATTCCGGGGCCCTCATCGTGACCGAGCGGACCCCTTTGAGCGGCGATGAAAGTCTGTTCGACTTACATCGGAAGGTCATGGATCATGCGCATGCGCTCTACGTGCGGGCGGTGTCTGCCCTCGGCGCCGGTCGGTCTCTACCCCGTGTCCCACAGGATTCGATCGGACAGGGGCGAACGTTCTACAACGCGGAGTGGACCGTCCAGCCGATGCTTCAGGCGCGCGCAAACTTCCGCCACCATTACCGGGCGGCGATGGCTACGCCGCGCCACGGCGACGACGTGCGCCTCGTATCGCTCACCAATGCCCGACGCCGTAACGGTTTCTGACAGCTTCCCTCCGTGGCCGCCCGCATGACCCGATGCCCGCGCATCGAAAGCGACTGTTGCGGCGACTGCGTGCGGATCAAAATCCGCTCTTCTTCTCTCGTGAAGATGTCCGGCTCGCCCGGTTGCTTATGGCCGAGGAAATTGACCTTGTACTCGACGTCGGCGGAAACGTCGGCGACTATGGGGCTCGCTAGCGCCGTATCGGCTACGCCGGTCAGATCATCTCGTTCGAGGCCCTAGAGCAGCCCTTCGCGCAACTGCAGCAGCGGGCGGCGGAAGATCCGCTTTGGCAGACGAGGCACTTGGCACTCGGCGATGAGGATGGTCAAGCGACAATTCATGTCGCTGCGAACGTCGTCAGCAGCTCCTTCCTGCCCATGAACGAGCGGCACTTGTCTGCCGCCCCGGATTCGTACTTTCCCGCGACGAAGTCACGAGCGTGGCCCGTCTCGACTCATCTGGACTGAGATCGTTTCGAGCGCGGCGCGAGTCTTGCTAAAGCTCGACGTGCAGGGGTTTGAGCTACACGTGTTACGCGGAGCGGACAAGCGCTTGGCAGATGTGCGGCTAGTGCAGGCAGAAATGTCTTTCGTGACTCTTTATGACGGTCAACCGGACTGGCGTGCGGTTGTTGACTATCTCGACTCGCACGGGGTCAAACTCATCAATGTTGAACCGACGGTGGCAGGTTGCTTCAAATGGACGGGTATTTCGGACGCTGACCAGGGTTGATAAGCGCCGCAGCCGCAGCGCAACCCCTCCAGGAGGGGCCAACAGCCCAGATGACGGCGATCGAGTCCGGCACACACAGCGGGAGAATTCCTTGCGCTAACCTGGCTTGGTGGGCGATCTCGGGGCACGGAGCCCCCAACGATTGGTACTGGTGTGCGCCGTGGCAGTTGTCATCTTCCTCGGGGCAACGGTTTCCGCCGCCAGCGGTGCCGGGTTCAGGCGTGCCTTCACCGACGACGTCTGGTTCACCCAGGGGTCACCGGCCGCTCAACAGTGGGTGCAGCGGACCACTGCCACCGGGGCTAAGCTGGTGCTTCTTGAGGTCGACTGGGGCACAGTGGAGCCAAAGGCGCCGCCGGCGAATGTAGATCCGTCCGACCCGGCTGGTCCCGGGTTCAACTTCGCCTACCTCGATGCGCGTGTCCGAGCCTTTTCTGGCTCCGGCATGTCAGTCGCGTTGCTGGTTACCGATGCGCCGCGCTGGGCCGAAGCACCCGGCGGACCGGCCAACTTCGAGGCCGCTGGCGCGTGGAAGCCGAATGCCACCGCCTTCGGGCAGGTGGCAACGGCGCTCGCCCGCCGGTACTCAGGTTCCTATCCCGATCCCCTCGACCCCGGTCACGTACTTCCCCGGGTGCGCTACTTCCAGGCCTGGGCGGAGGCGAACCTCAGCGTCCATCTGGCGCCACAGTGGACTCGGAGCGGCCGGAGTTGGGTCCCGGCGGCCCCAGCCCTGTATCGAAACATGCTCAACGCCTTTTACTCGGGCGTGAAGGCCATCCATGCCGACAATTTCGTGATCACCACAGGGTTTGGGCCTTACGGCGATTCACCGGGCGGGTGCACGGGCACACAGGGGGTGGGCCCCGGGTGTCGGATGCGGCCTGCGATGTTTGCTCGGGAACTGCTCTGCTTGCGCGGCCAGTCGTTGCGACTCGAGTCGTGCTCGAACCGTGCTCACTTCGACGCATTGGCCATCGACCCTTATCAGGTCGCCAGCCCCACCACGCCCGCGTTCAACGCCGATGACATCAGCTCGGCCGACCTCGGCAAGCTCACCCGAATCCTCCGCAAAGCGAGCTCCACCGGACGAGCACTACCCCGCGGCCATAAACAGCTGTGGGTCACCGAATTCTCCTACGACTCGAATCCGCCCAACCCGGGAGCTGTCTCACTCGCTACCCAAGCCCGATGGCTCGAGGAGGCCTTCTACCTCTTCTGGAAGCAGGGCGTCAGCACCGCCGTGTGGTACCTGGTCCGGGATCAGGCGCCGAGCTACAACACCCGCGACTACTACTCGGGCGTCTATTTCTACAGCGGTGCTCGGAAGCCGTCCTTCGAGGCGTACAAGTTCCCCTTCGTGGTCTGGCCGTCCGGACGAACGGCCACGGTCTGGGGGATTTCGCCAGCGAGCGGCACGCTCAGCGTGCAGCAGAAGCACCGAACGTCCTGGAAGACACTGTTCCGTCTTCGGGTCAGCGCCGGAGGCGTATTCAAACGCAGCGTCTCGGCGCGGATGCGCGGCCGCTTCCGCGCCGTTATCGGAGGCGAATCAAGCCTCGTATGGCGCCGCTGAGGCGTCGGCCAGGCTTGCGCCGGCCAGAGCAGCCTCGGTGAGGATCTCACCGCGGGCCGTCGGCACGGCCGATTCGAACTGCGCGGCCAGGGTGGTCAGCGGGGCCTCCAGCGGCGCCGGTGCATCGACCCCCAGCCGCGCGCTGTCGCTCGTCGCCTTCTCGAGCTGCCAGATGAACACGCCCGCGAAACCCAGCGCGACGCCGCCGGCGAGTAGAACCCAGCCGATCCCCGCCTTGGCCACGCCAATCGTCACGCCGCAGAGGATCAGCTGCGCGCCGGCGAGCGACAGAGCTACGTTGCGCGGCGCCCCGAGGGACTCCGCGAGACGGTGCGTCAGGTGGTCGCGTCCTCCGGTCAGAACAGAACGTCCCGCCCGCGTGCGAGAGATGGTCACCAGTGTCGTGTCAAAGATGACGAGGCCCACCAACAGTGCCGCAACGATCACGCCGCTGGGGCCGAGATACCCGGGCGTCACGGCGGCCATGGTCACCCTGGCGATGAGCAGCCCCAAGAGGAGGCTGCCGCCGTCCCCCATGAAGATCCGGGCCGGCTTGGCGAGGTTCCTCGGAAGGAAGCCAAAGCACGAGCCTGCAACGGCGAACGAGAGCGCCGCCAGGGCGCCGTCGCCCGACATCAGCCCGAGAGTCCCAGCCCCGACTGCGGATACCGCGGCGACCGAAGCGGCGGCTCCGTCCATGTTGTCCATCAGGTTGAACGCGTTCATGATGCCCACGACCCAGACCACGGTGAGCGCCAGATCCGCCGGACCGTTGTGAAAGACATTCCACCCGCGACCGGTCTGCCACAGCAGGACAGCGATCCCGACCTCGACCAGCAACCGGACCGTGATCGGAAGGTTCAGGCGGTCATCCGCCGTTCCCATCGCCCATACGGCAACGGCACCGACAATGATCACCCAGTGGGTTGTCGCGTGCCCCCGCACGAGCAGCACGGCCAGCAGAATCCCGATGACGATCGCGGTCCCCCCGAGGTACGGGGTCGGACGGCGGTGGCCCTTGTAGCCCGCCGGAAGGTCGAAGAAATGCGTCCGGACGGCGATGGCGATCGCGACCGGCGTGGCGAGATAGGTCCCGAGCGCCGCAATCGCGAAGGCCGCGGCGGCGGAGAGCTCAGGCGACATCGACGGCCACCAGCGGCTCGGGCGACTCCTCGCGACCGCGCTCGTATTCGATCACGTCGTCGATCGCGTCCTCAACCGTCCAACGTGGCTGCCAGCCGGTCAGGCTGCGGAGCGCACTGGTGTCCGGTCGCCGGGAGCCGAGTTCTTCGAAGCCGCTGCCGTATGCCTCGTCGTACGGGACGAGCAAGATGCCGCTGTCGCTGCCCGTGCGCTCGATCACCCGCCGCGCCAGCTCGACCACGGCCACCGGAGTGCCGCAGCCGATGTTGAACGTCCTGCCCACCGCTCCGTCGTGCGCCGACAGGAGCAGGATCCCGTCCACCGTGTCGCGCACGTGGGTGAAGCAACGCGTTTGGGCACCGTTGCCATAGACCGTCAGGTCGTCACCGTTCAACGCCTGTCGCACGAACCGCGGGAGCACCATGCCGTATGACCCGGTCTGGCGCGGGCCGACTGTGTTGAACAGGCGCACAACCGTGGCTTCGGCGCCGCGGCGCCCGTGGTAGCCATGAATTAGGGCCTCGCCGAACGTCTTGGCGACGGCGTAGCTCCAACGCCCCTTCGACGGAGCGCCGAAGACGAGATCGTCCTCCTCGGTGAGAGCGCCGTTCGTGTGCTTGCCGTAGACCTCCGAGGTCGAGCTGAAGAGGACACGCGCGTTGTGCCGCGTGGCAGCGTGCATCACCACGTTGCTCCCGCGGACGCTGCGCATGAGCGTCTCGAGTGGCTCATTGACGATCATCTGGACCCCGACAGCGGAGGCCAGATGCATGCAGATGTCGGTCTCGCCCATCAGCTCGTCGACCACATCGGCATCGGTGACCGAGCCCTCGACGAAGCGGACCTCGCCGGCGCGGACGAGATGCTCGATGTGCTCGAGCCGACCGGTCGAGAGATCGTCGAGAATCGAGATCGAGTCGGCCTCGCCGCGCGCCACGAGCGCTTCGGCGAGGTGAGATCCGATGAAGCCGGCACCGCCCGTGATGAGATAGCGGCGGCTGCTCCGGCGCTGCAGCGGACGCGGGCGCAGCCGCGTTGCCGCGGTTCCGTTTGCCGTCGCGCTGCGAACCGGGCGAAGCGCGTGCCGGTGCGAGCGGTCTTCGTGAAGCGCCGTCTGTGCGAAATAGTCGACGGTCCTGCTCAGGCCCTCCTCGAGCTTCACTCGCGGGGTGTAACCGAGTTCGAAGCGCGCGAGGCTGACATCCGCGAACGACTGACGAATGTCGCCCAGGCGCTCCGGGCCGTGCACCGGCTCCACCTCGGCGCCGATTTCCTCACGGAGGAGGGCGGCCAGCTCATTCAGGGTGATCTGGTCGCCGCAGGCAATGTTGTACACGCGCCCACCGACGCCCGGGGTGTCCAGCGCCGCCAGGTTCGCCTCAACCACGTTGTCGACGTAGGTGAAGTCGCGCGTCTGCTGACCGTCGCCGAAGATGACCGGCGGCTCGCCGTTACGGAAGGACCAGATGAACTTGGGGATGACGGCGGCGTACTGCGATCGCGGATCCTGCCGCGGTCCAAAGACATTGAAGTAGCGAAGCGAGACCGTCTCCAGGCCGTACACCTCGAAGAAGCTTCCGCAGTAGCTTTCGGCCGCGAGCTTCGAGACCGCATACGGAGAGACCGGGAGCGGCCTTAGCGCCTCATGCTTGGGAAGTTCCGCGGCGGCGCCGTAGATCGACGATGACGAGGAGAAGACGACGCGGCGGGCGCCGGCGTCCCGGGCGGCCACAAGCACGTTGAGCGTGCCGTTGGCGTTTGTCTCGTGCGTCGCCACCGGGTCGGCCACCGACCGCGGCACCGAGCCCAGAGCGGCGAGGTGGAATACGGCGTCGCATCCGCATACCGCGGCCTCGACGGTCGCGGGGCTGCGGATGTCGCCTTCGATCAGCTCGACGTCATCTTTGACGGACTCGAGGTTCGAGCGCTTCCCGGTCGAGAAGTTGTCGAGAACCCGAACCGCCCTGCCTTCCGTGACCAGGCGACTCACGACGTGCGAGCCAATGAACCCGGCACCACCAGTGACCAGCATTCGCATCCGACACCCCAATCTGCGTTTCCGTGCAGACGTTGCCCACTACCTACGGCTCCGTCGTAGTCGCGGGAGACCTTTACCCATTCCCCGCTGTTTGGACGATGATACAGGGAAAGCTTGGCCGAGCCAAGCCCCGCAACCATCTCCTCACAACTGCGCGCCCGAGCCGCGCGCTCGGCTACTGAACCAGCAGCGGCGTCCCGACCGACAGCATCGACTTGAGTCGCAGGATGTCGCTGTTGTGCAAGCGGATGCAGCCGTGCGAGGGGTCGCCTGGCACGAGCGCCGGTTCGTTGGTGCCGTGCAGTCCGACTATCCCGCCGCCTACCCAGTCGGTGAGCGCGGAGTAGTCGCTCGTTCCGAAGGCCCACGGCCCGTAGGCCGCGTTGTTGCTGGCAAACGACTCGGTGATCCAGAAGTGCCCTGCAGGGGTCGGAGTGCTCGGTTTCCCGACCCCGACCGGCGCGGAGAAGATGGCGTGCCCCGCCCGAAAGAGCGTCAGCTTCCGGGCCGCGCGGTTGACCACGACCTGCATGTTCGTGTGGTTGAACGTGTCGAGCGCCTTGCGCGGCACCCAACCGATCCGGCCGTTGGGCCGCCCGGGAATTCGCAGCTCGATCCACATGTTGCTTCCAGTCCCCCGCTGGCGCAGCAATATGTACGACTGGAGGAACCCGTCAGGGGTCTGGAACTGGAGGCGGCCCACGCGCCGCGAGCTGTTCGAAGGCTGTGCGTGGATCGGGTCGGCGTAATCGGCCACAGTCCAGGTGCTGCTGGTGGTCTCGTTGGAGAGGACGACGTCCGCACCGGCCGCCGCGGGAGACGGCGCGGCCGTGGCGACGCCTGGCAGCGTCGCAAACAGCGCTACCACTCCCGCAACGATGAAGATGCGCCCCATCCTCGGCTCAGCATGCCACATTCTGCGGACGCCAGCCATCCGCGCCCGGCGCCGGTCCGAGCACGTAGCGACGATTCGCCGCGTGTGCTATCCGACGGCCGCTACCCCGTGAAGACGGGAGCCGGCTTGCAGATCGTGAAGTGAGCCCGTCCCGTCGAGCTCTTCCCGCGCGTATCCGTGGCTTTGACGGTCATCGTGAACAGCCCCGGCTTATCGCCGCGGGTGCTCACCTTGACGTGCAAGGTCACATCATCGGGATGGGTCTTGAACGTGACCTTCTTGATGGTCTTCTTGCCCACCTTCACCGTGGCCCGGCTGAGGCCCGCGTTCGAGTGCAGCTTGATCGGGAACTTGAGCGTCGTCCCCGTCTGTTGGCACGCCACCGCTGATCGCACGACCACCGTGGGCGCGACACACGGGGGCTGATAGAGCCCACCACATTGCGCCCCATGGGCGACGGGCTTCGCACCCGCCCCCGAGGCGAGACTCGCCGCTATGACAACGACCGCAACGGCACCGACCAGCGTGAACAAGACCTTGCGCATCTTTCGAATCCCCTTGGACGACTGCATCCCTCCGTCGCCGGAGCGCGGGCGCACTCTACCATCAACCGCCGGTCGTGGCTAGACCGCACCTAACGCGATCAGGTTATTGCAGGGCGGTTCGCAGCTCTTCGGCAGTGGTCACGGGGGCCTGACACACGAAGTGCTCGCAGACATAGGCTGTCGCGCGGCCGTCGATCGCCTTTCGGCCCTCGAGCAGGGGAACCCGTTCTGAGGCGCCACCGGGATGACTGTCGGAGCTCGCCAGCACAAGATGGGGCCGGAAGCGCTCCCGCACGACGCCGAGCAGCGCATCGGCTCCCGAGCGTGGCCCTACGACCGCTACTTCACGCACGGGCGCCAGATAGAAGTCAGCAGCTCGGAGCAGGTGCGGAAACGCGAGCGCGTGGCGCACCGCGAGTGGCAGTAGGAGCCGCAACACCCCCACCGCGTGGCGCTCGTACCTCGTCTCGCCGGAGATCAACGCCAGACGCAGCAGCGCCAGCGCCGCCGCCGAGTTGCCGGAGGGAATCGGCGAATCCTCGAGGTCCTTGCGCTTTATCGGCAGCTCGTCCTGCCCCTCCGCCGTGGTGAAGAAGCCACCCCGCTCAGGGTCCTCAAAGCGGCCGATCAATACCTCGGCCAGGCGGACGGCCTCCTCATACCAGCGAGTGTCAAAGGTGCTCTCATACAACGTGAGCAGCGCGTCGAGCAGAAACGCGTAGTCCTCGAGGAAGGCGTCGATCCGCGCCTGCCCGTCCTTCCACGTGCGCAGCAACCTCCCGTCGGTGCCGCACAAATCAGACAGCAGGAACGACGCGCACGCGACCGCGGCCTCGAGATACGAGGGCTCCTTGAGCACCGCCCCCGCTTCGGCCAGCGCCGAGATCATCAAAGCGTTCCACCCGGCCAATCGCTTGTCGTCAAGCCCCGGGCGGACGCGCTCCGAGCGCGCGGCGTAGAGCTTGCGGCGAATCTCCTCTCGCGCCGCGGGCTCGGGCCCGCGGGCCTCCAGAACATTCAGCCCCGGCTCGAAGTTCCCCGCCTCGGTGGCTCCGAAATAGGCGATCGCGTCGTCGGCGAGCTCGCCGAGGACCTCGTGGAGCTCGGCCAGGGTCCACCTGTAGAACTTGCCCTCCACCCCTTCTGAGTCGGCGTCCAGGGCCGAGCAGAAGCCTCCCTCCGGCCCGCGCATCTCCCGCAGGGCCCAGTCGAGCGTCTCACGGCAGGTTCTCCGGTGCAGTTCCTCGCCCGACACCTGCCAGCCATGGAGATACGCCCGCGCCAAGAGCGCGTTGTCGTAGAGCATCTTCTCGAAGTGCGGCACCGTCCAGGTGGCGTCGACGGCATAGCGGGCAAAGCCTCCCCCCACCTGGTCGTAGATCCCGCCGCGGGCCATCGCGGCGAGCGCGTGCAGAGCCATCGCCTGTTCCCCGCGGACGAGCAGGAAGTCGATCGAGCTGGCCTGCGGGAACTTGGGCGCGCCGCCAAAGCCCCCGTTGCGCCAGTCATAGCTGCTCTTCAGCGACTCCGTCGCCTCCGCGAGGAGCTCAGCGCGGATCGGCTCGCTCGAGGGCTCGATCCGCGCGGTCGCGCCGAGCGATCTGAGGGTGTGGGGGCTCTGCTCGCGAATCTCATCGCGCCGCTTCTCCCAGGCATCGGCGACCGCGTCGAGCACCGTCCGCCAGCTGGGCATCCCGCGGCGGCCATCGGGCGGGAAGTACGTCCCTGCGTAGAAGGGCACCAGGTCGGGGCTCAGGAAGGCGTTGAGCGGCCAGCCGCCCTGCCCGGTGATGGCCTGGACCGCCTCCATGCACATCGCGTCGACGTCTGGTCGCTCCTCCCGGTCGACCTTGACGCACACGAAGCGCTCGTTCATGAGCTTGGCGGTGGCCGGATCTTCAAAGGACTCATGTGCCATCACGTGGCACCAGTGACACGCCGAGTAGCCGATCGACACGAGCAGCGGCCGGTCGAGCTCTCGGGCGCGGGACAGCGCCTCCTCGCCCCACGGATACCAGTCGACCGGGTTGTCGCGGTGCTGCAGGAGGTAGGGCGAGGTCTCGGCGGCCAGATGGTTGGGCACGACCTCGAGCCTACCCGGGCGCTTCGCTCGCCAGCGACCTGGAGATACGAACTGACGCAGCGACCAATACGCTTCACCCATGCCCGTCCAACGCGAGTCGATCACCGCTCCCGACGCGCCTGCCGCCGTCGGCCCGTACACCCACGCGATCCGCACCGGGGACCTGCTCTTCTGCTCCGGCCAGATCCCGATCGACCCGCGCACCGGGGAGCTGGTGCCTGGAACCGTGGCCGATCAGGCCGGCCGGTGCCTCGAGAACCTGGCCGCCGTGTGCAACGCCGCCGGAGCCACGCTCGGCGACGCGGTTCGGCTCACCATCTACACGACCGAGATGGCCTCCTTCAAGGCGATCAACGAGGTCTACGAATCTTTCTTCGAGTCCGATCCGCCGGCGCGGGTGGCGATCGGCGTGGCCGAGCTGCCGATGGGGGCGAAGGTGGAAGTCGACGCAGTGGTGGTGGTCCCTGGCTGACACGCTCCCCGAGCAGGCTTCGCCGGAGGTGACGGCTGAGGAGATCCGTCGCGCCGCCGAAGCGGGAGCGGAGATAGTCAGGGAGACGCCGGTCCTGAGCTCAGCGACGCTCAGCGCTCGGACCGGGGCGACGGTGGCGCTGAAGGCCGAGAACCTGCAGCGCACCGGATCGTTCAAGATTCGCGGGGCGCTGTCCAAGCTGGCCGCGCTCGGTGAGGGATGCGCCCCGGGGGTGATCACGGCGAGCGCGGGCAATCACGGGCAGGCACTCGCGTACGCGGCTCGCGCTCGCGAGGTTCCCTGCGAGGTGTTCATGCCGATGACCGCGCCGATCAGCAAGGTCGACGCCACCCGGGCGCTGGGCGCCACGATCCACCTGGTCGGCGCGACGCTCGATGAGACCCTGCTCGCGGCTCACGAGCGCGCAGACGCCGCTGGCCTCGCCTTCGTGCATCCCTTCGACGACCCGGCGGTCGTCGCCGGTCAGGGGACGATCGGGCTCGAACTGCTGCGACAGGTCCCTGACCTCGCCGGGGTCGTCATCCCGATCGGCGGGGGCGGGCTGTCGAGCGGCATCGCGGTGGCGATCAAGTCCGAGCGACCAGAGGTTCGGATCATCGGCGTCCAGGTCGAGACCTGCGCGCCGTTTCCCGCCTCGCTCGCCGCGGGCGAACCCGTGGCGGCGGAGTCCGCCCTCACGATCGCGGACGGGATCGCGGTCAAGCGACCGGGCGGGCTGACGCTTCAGCTGGTCAGGCGGTGGGTCGACGAGATCGTGCTGGCGGCCGAGGACGACGTGGGCGAGGCGATGGTGTTCCTGCTCGAACGCACCAAGCTCGTCGTCGAGGGCGCCGGAGCGGTTGGGGTGGCGGCGCTCCTGTCCGGGCGGATCGAGTTGCCGGCCGAGGGCACGACGATCGTGGTCCTGTCAGGCGGGAACGTCGACGCCGGGCTGCTGGGCCAGGTCGTCCGCCGCCACGAGACCCAGGCCGGCCGGCGACTCGTCGTGCTGGCGCGGATCTCCGACCGGCCCGGCTCCCTGGCCCGGCTCCTGACCCTCGTCGCGGAACAGCGCGCCAACCTGCTCGACGTCATCCACATTCGCGAGGGCCTTGACCTGCACATGCGCGAGACGGCGGTCCAGCTCGTGCTCGAGACGCGGGGCGAGGAGCATGCCGAACAGGTCAGGCAGGCCATCCGGGGCGCCGGCTACGACGAGCCGCCAGCCGTCGGCTTGGATTAGGCGCGCGTCGCCTCGGCGGTTTCGGCGGCCCTGGCGTCTTCAACGGCCCGGGCGTCGCGATATTCCCGCGCCTGCTCGATCAGAGCCGACACCACCCGGCTGCGCTCATCGGCCTCCGGGTGCCATTGGACGCCGAGCACGAAGCGGTGGTCCGGCGACTCGACGGCCTCGGGGAGATCGTCGAGAATCGAATAGCCGGTGATCTGAAGGCCGTCGCCAAGCACGTCGATGCCCTGGTGATGGTGTGACTTCGTCGCGTGGAGCTCCTCGCCGGCGGCGCGGGCGGCGAGCGATCCCGGGGTCAGGCGCACATCGTGGTCGGCGCCGTCGAAGCTGCCGAGGAAGCGCCGGTGCTCCTCGTGCCCCAGCGCGTCCGGGAGGTGCTGGATCAGCGTGCCGCCCAGGGCGACGTTCAGCAGCTGCATCCCCCGGCAGATCCCCAGGAGCGGGATGTCCCGCTCCCACGCCCGGCGGGTGAGCGCGAACTCGACGGCATCGCGGGTGGGGACGGTGTTGCCGGTCATCGGGTGCCGATCGGCGCCGTAGTGGTCGGGATCGATGTCATCACCACCGGCGAGGATCAGACCGTCGATCAGGTCGAGCATGGCGTCGGGGTCGCGTTCGAGCTCGGGGTCGGGCGGAATCATTACCGCCATTCCGCCCGCCGATTGGATCGCGGTTATGTAGCCATAGGCCAGGAGAGCAGACGGCTGCTCCCAGTGGCCCCAGCGGGCGCGGACGAGCGCGGTGCAGATTCCGATGACCGGACGAGTCACCACTCGCAGGCTACTGTGGCTGCGCGGCTCGACCCGGCTAAGCAGCCGGCGGCGGGACCGACGTCGCCGGCGACCCGCCATCGGCGATCGGTGTGATCGTCGCCGGAGCGCTGGCGAGACCGGAGCCGGCAAACGGGACCGCCGGCGCGTAGGGCCCGGATGGCGTGTAGGCGGGGGTCGGGCTGTACCCGGAGACGGCGGGGTCATCGAGGCCGACGCGGCTGGCGAGCAGGCCGCCGGCCAGGATGGCCAGCGACGACAGGAGCGCGAGATAGATCGCCCAGGCCGGGTGGACGAAACCGCCCTGGCCAGGCGGAACCGCGATCCGGTAGCCGACGAGCACCGCGCCGACACCGCCGGCCAGTCGCGTCAGCTGCGAGGTGTCGCCGGCGCGGTCGGTCAGGGCCAGCAGAGCCAGCCCTCCGCCGATGATCGCGATCACGAGCAGCACCGCGGGGACGGTCTTGAAGACCTGCCACGCCGTCAGATGGAACGGGCCGAGCTGACTGATCAGCTGGGCCCCGGAGCGAATCAGGCCCCCGAGCGCGCCGAACTGTCTGGACATCGCGGCCACAGAGTTGAGCGCGGCCTGAGGGATGTGAACCGTGTACCACGGCAGCCAGAGGCTGATCGCCAGCCCTGCCCCGCCGGCCACCGCCAGCGCATGCCCCTGTTTCGCGCGCGGGTTCTGCATGGTCCCTCATCGGATCCGCGCCCGGGATTGATTAGTGATTTGCCTGCACGCTCAGCGGCGCGCTGTGTCGCGAAGCAGCGCGCGCTTCACCTTTCCGCTGGCCGTCTTGGGCAGTTCGGCGATGAACTCGACGATCCGCGGATATTTGTAGGGCGCGGTCTGCTCCCGGACGTGCTCCTGGAGCTCCGTGGCCAGAGCATCGCTGGGCCGAAAGCCGTCGCGCAGCACGACGATGGCGCGGACGACCGAGCCGCGCTCGTCATCGGGCGCGGCGACGACCGCGGCTTCAGCCACGGCGGCGTGGGATACGAGCGCGGATTCGACCTCGAAAGGCCCGATCCGGTAGCCGGCCGAGATGATCACGTCGTCGGTGCGCCCCTCGAAGTACAGATAGCCGTCCTCATCCCGGCGCACCCGGTCGCCGGTATGCCAGGGCCGATCGCTCGGTGCCGGGGCGCCCCCCAGGTCGCCCACGAAGAACGTAGGGTCGGTCGTGGGGTCGACGAGCACGAGTTCGCCGTCGATCACCTGCATGTCCACCCCGGGCAGGGGCAGACCCATCGATCCGGGACGGACCGGCTTGCCGACCGGGTTAGCCGTCAGCTGCCCGGTCTCGGTCTGGCCGTAGCCGTCGCGGATCTCGATCCCGAGGGCTTCCCTGAACGCGCGAATCACCTCCGGGTTGAGCGCCTCGCCCGCCGCGACCAGTGTTCGCATGTGAGGGAGCGGCGAGACCGTGGCGCGCTTGGCAATCACCCGGTACTCGGTGGGGGCCATGCAGAGGACGTTGACCTTCTCGGCGGCCAGGATCTCAAGCCGCTGAGCGGGGTCAAAGCGCGCGTCGTGCAGCAGCGCGGTGGCGCCGCGAAGCCAGGGCGCGATGAACGCGTTGCGGGCCGACTTCGACCAGCCACTGGCCGCGGTACACCACACGAGGTCGCCCTCACGCGCGTCAAGCCAATGCTCGGACTGCAGCCGCTGGCCTGGGAGGTAGCGCTGGCCGTGGACGACACCCTTGGGCTCACCGGTCGTACCGCTCGTGAACGTGATCAAACAGGGGTCGGCTGGATCAAGCTCAGCCGCGGGTGCGGGATCGTGCTCGAAGAGCCCCTCATCGGGGATCGTGAGAACCGGACTCGTGGCCTTGGCGTCCGAGAGCTCTGACAGGTCGCGGTCGTCGGCGACGATCAGCTTCGGCTGCGCCGCGTCGAGGCGCAGACGCAGGTCCTTGGCCCGCAGCTGCTCGTTGCAGGGCAGGACGACGGCTCCGATCCGGAAGCACGCGACCATCGTGAGGACCCACTCGGGGCGGTTGCCGATCAGGGTGAGGACCACGTCGCCCTTGCCGACGCCGTAGGATCGGAGCGTGCCGGCGAGGCGGGCGCTGCGCTCAGAGACCTCGGCAAACGACCATTCGCGGCGGGTGCCATCACGCGCCAGCTCGACCAGGGCGAGGCGGCGGGGTGGGGCAGCGTCGACGACGTCCCGGGCGAAGTTCACAGCGGGCGCCAGTCTGCCAGGATCGGCGCGTGACCTTGTGGAACGGGGTGTTGTGGCTTCACCTGCTGGCGATGGCCTTCTTCGTCGGCGGGCAGCTGATGCTGGCGGCGATCGTCGTGCCGCTGCTCCGGGGCGCCTCAGACCGAGGGCCGCTCCGTTCGGCGGCCCGACGCTTCGGGATCGGGACGCTGGTGGCGGTGGCGGTTCTCGTCGTCACCGGCGCCGCGATGGCGAGCCACTACCACCGGTGGGGCGACTCGACCCTTCAGGTCAAGCTGGGACTCGTCGCCCTGGTCTTCGTGCTGATCCACGTGCACATGCGCCGCCCCGAATGGCACGTGCTCGACGCGGCGATCTTCGCCGTATCGCTGGCGATCGTCTGGCTCGGGATCGTCGTAGCCGGCTAGCAGCACCCGAGTAAGCTCGGGGCATGGGCATGATGACCGGCACCGGCCCACTCAGCCCCCAGCCGGCGGGCGAGTGGAACGAAGCTCGGACTCTGTACCTCGAGCCAACGCCGAAGCGGATCCGCGCGCTCGTCGACGGGGTTCTCGTCGCCGACAGCCGGCGCGCCTTCCTGCTTCAGGAGGCGGGGCTTCAGCCCATCTACTACTTCCCGCCCGAGGACGTGCGCTCGGATCTGCTCCGGCCCACCGACAAGCACACCCACTGCCCGAAGAAGGGCGACGCGTCGTACTACAGCGTCGTCGCGGGCGACCGCGTCGTGGAGAACGCGGCGTGGTTCTATCCCGAACCGATCGCCGGCGCGCCGGCGGCGCTGCGGGGTCTGATCGCGTTCTACTGGGACCGGGTCGACACGTGGATGGAGGAGGACCAGGAGGTCATCGGGCACGCGCGTGACCCCTACCACCGGATCGACGTTCTGAGGACCTCCCGCCGGATCAAGGTCTCCCTCGACGGGGTTGTTCTGGCCGAGACGAGCCGGGCGGTTGCGCTGTTTGAGTCGAACCTCCCGGTGCGGTGGTACATGCCGCGCGAGGATGTGGTCGCGGAGCTCGAGCCCAGCGACAGTCACTCGATCTGCCCGTACAAGGGGCACGCGAGCTACTACTCGGTCCGCCTTGAGAGCGGCCGCCAGCTCGAGGATCTCGTCTGGTACTACCCGGAGCCGCTCGCCGAGGCGGTCGACATCAGTGGTCTCGTCTGCTTCTACAACGAGCGGGTGGACATTGAGCTCGACGGCGAGCCGCAGGAGCGGCCGGAGTCGCCGTGGCGGGCTCGGCGGGCGGCCTGAGGGGTCTGAGGCCGGCGCCCTCGCCTTGAGGCCGTCGCGACTCTCGCAGTGGCGGCCGTCGAGCCGTCCTTGGCGCGGACCGTAGGAGAGCGACGGCCCGACGGCGCCACTGGATTCTTCGCCGGCCCGCGTGAGTCCTGGAGATCAAAGGCCACGCGCTGCGAAGTGCCGTGCGTCCCTAGATACCCAATACTCCGGAAATTAGACAAAAGTTCTGAGGAAGAGGGTCGTCGAGGGCGCCGTTGCTCCCCACGCCGCGCATCCGGCTTGATGAGGCCGTATCAGGTTGTCTTGATAAACCGCGCGGACGCCCTCAGCGCTCGGCCGCCAGGACCATCTGGGTGCAGACGAAGTTGGCCGCGAGGCGCTCGCCGTTCATCACCCGCACCTCCCAGACCTGAGTCCGGCGGCCGCGATGAAGCGGCGCCCCGGTGGCGATGAGCTCATCCCCCACCCGGCCCGACGCGAACACGTTGATCTTCAGCTCGACCGTCGTGAAGTTGTCTCCAGGCGCCAGGTTGCGCATCGTCCCCCACGCCGCGACCGTGTCGGCGAACGCGACCCAAACCCCGCCGTGGACGTAGCCCCCCGGGTGGAGGTGGCGGCGGTCCACGAGCAGGCGCCCGGTGACGCTGTCGTCGTCGATCTCGAGCAGGTCGATGGCCAGATCGCCGGGAAACGAGCCCTCGAGCGCATGCTTCGATGCTTCGACCGTGACGTCCGGGTTGCTGGCGCGCATCGGGCCGGGCAGTCTACGCAGCCCGGCGTCTGCGCCACGCAAGAACCCGGTGCAGACGAACGGCCTCCCGTTCGGGTGCCTTCTCGTACCGCTCGTCGGTGATCCGGACCGTGACCAGGCCTGCCGCCAGCGTGTCGGCGTCCTTGTCCCGATCGCCCTCAAACGGGATGCGCCCGGAGTGAAACGTCCAGCTGTCGAGCTCGACGATCACCCCCTCGGCACGGAAGAGCGCGTCGAGCTCATGCTTGCCGAAGCTGACGTTCATCTCCGGCGCCGGCAGACCGTAGCGCCGGCAGAAGCCGGGAAAGCTCCTCTCGAAGTCGGACCTGGTGGGGCGTTTCGTGGCGATGCCGAGCACCTGCCTGAGCTTGGCGGCGCCCCGGTGGTGAGGATGGCCGCGGACGACGTCGATCACGTCGTTCAGTTGGAGCCCATGCTCAAGGCGGCCGTTGTTGATGGCGCGATTGATCGACTTCGCCCTCATTCCTGGCGCCATGTCGAGGAGGGCTCTCGCCAGCGTGGTTACGGGGATGCCGTAGTGACGCGTGACGTCTCGAGCGTCAAGTTTGTTGCGGTGGACGCTCACGCCTCTTGGACGCCGATCAGTCCTCACCGTGACATTCAGAGGCCGCTCCCACCGCCTCCAGATCCCCCACAGGGCGAGCGCCGAGCCGTGGCTCAGCACGGCGCCGTCGCCGCATGCGAGGACGGCGGCCATGGCGTGCTCGTGAGGCGTTACGGGCGGCTTTCCAACTGCGTAGACGGCGCGATGAGCTCGGTAGAGACGGCCGATCTTCACTCGATGGTTGATGCCTGCGTCGTCCAAGCCGATCGCCAGCAGCTGCTTGCGCGTGACATTCCCCCACTGGCGCGCCGCGGTGTGGGCGATTTCTTTGTCTATTTCTAAGTTTCCGCCCACACCAGGTAGAGCCCAACGACTGCGCTAACCACCCCCTCCCCGCTTCTAAAGTGGCAAAGTTGAGACGAATGGCGACGACGACGACATCAACCGACCTCACCGACGAGCAGCGGGCGATCAGCGAGATGGTTCGCCAGTTCGCCGACGAGCAGATCATCCCCAACGCCGAGCATTACGACCACGAGGACGAGTTCCCCGAGCCAATTGTCGAGCAGATGAAGGAGCTCGGCCTCTTTGGGGTGACGATCCCCGAGGAATACGGCGGCATGGGGCTCGACCTGACGACCTACGCCATGATCGTCGAGGAGCTCAGCCGCGGCTGGATCTCAATCAGTGGCATCGTCAACACCCACTTCATCGGCTCCTACCTGCTGATGAAGTTCGGGACCGACGAGCAGAAGCAGAAGTACCTGCCGAAGATGGCCACCGGCGAGATTCGGGCCGCCTTCTCCCTCTCAGAGCCTGAGCTGGGCTCCGACGTCGCCGCGATCAAGACGAGTGCGCGCAAGAAGGACGACCACTACGAGATCAACGGCACCAAGATGTGGGTCACCAACGGCCTCAGGGCGGGCCTCGTGTTCGTGCTCGTACGCACGGACCCCGAGGCCGAGCCGAAGCACCGCGGCCTGACGTGCTTCATCGCCGAGAAGGAGCCCGGGGTGGCGGAGAACACCGGCGCCTACGAGGGCTTCAACGTCCCCCCCCAGATCAAGAAGATGGGATACAAGGGCGTCGAGTCGACCGAGCTCGTCTTCGACGGCTACAAGACTCCAACCGACAGCATCCTTGGCGGCGAAGAGCAGGGCCTGAACAAGGGCTTTCCGCAGATGATGGACGCGCTCGAGCTCGGGCGGGTCAACGTCGCCGCGCGAGGTGTCGGCTTGGCGCAGCGGGCGCTCGAGCTGGCGCTCAAATACAGCCAGGAGCGCCGGGCCTTCGGAAAGCCGATCGCCCAGCACCAGGCGATCCAGTTCAAGCTCGCCGACATGGCCACGCAGGTGGAGGCGGCGCGGCTGCTCACACTGCGGGCGGCGCGGATGAAGGACGCGGGTGAGCGTTCCGACATCGAGGCCGGGATGGCGAAGCTCTTCGCATCCGAAGCCGCCCGCTTCTGCGCCGAGCAGTCACTGCGGATCCACGGCGGCTACGGCTATTCCAAGGAGTACGAAATCGAGCGGATCTATCGGGATGCGCCGCTGCTGCTGATCGGCGAGGGCACGAGCGAGATTCAGCGCATGGTGATCGGCCGGAAGCTGCTCCAGCGCCACAAGATCTAAAGCGAGTTTTAGATTGATTGAGAGGGCGCGCCCTTGGGGGGGCGCGCCCCGTGTTTTATGCCGGCAGCGACTCCTGCGGCCTTGCCTCGGCCGTGTAGTTCTCGGCCGGCTCGAGGAAGTCGCGGATCTGCTCGCGGAGCTCAGCTCCGTCCTCGTGGCCGTGCACAGAGGCCGCGTGCTCCGAGGCCGCGCGTACGACCTCGTCCTCCTCGCCGATGATCACCAGCGAACAGTTGCTCTCGCTCGGGAAACGGCGGCAATCGGCCATCAACCTGGCCATTGGTCCCTCCTTTGGTTGCCCGCCGAAATCGTCGCGCCCCGCGAACGGCATGTCAAACTGATCGCCCTGGCCTCTCCCTCGGACACCAAGACCCTGATCGAGACCGCGGTCAAGCGGTTCCTCGACGAAGTCCCGGCGCTTCAGCCGCTCAAGCTCGTCGCCGGTCTCGAGCTCCGTGGCCGCGGCGACATCCAGATGTATCGGGTCGAGCTGCCGGGGCCCAAGGTGACGAAGGACATTGCCGCCGACGCCAAGGTGCGCCTCGAGATCCCGCGTTCACATTTCAACGAGCTGGCGACCAAGGGGAAGGTCAAGGACTGGCGCGAGGCGTTCCTGAAGGGCGACGCCAAGGCGACGGGGATCGAGCAGGTGATGAGGCTGATCGTCCAGGTCGTCGACCGGCAGGAAGAGCGCAGCCGCACCCGCCGCGCCACACGCCACTAAGGGCCGCGGGCGGCCACGAGGCGAGGACCGGCTACCCCGCCAGCTGCTCAGCCTGCTCGAGCTGCTCCTCGATCAGCTGTAGCCCGGCATCCCAGAACCCGGGATCGGCGAGGTCGATCCCGACAATGGCCGCCAGCTCCTCAGGGCTGCGAGAACCGCCGGCGGCGAGCAGCTCGAGATAGCGCGGCACGAATGCCTCCCCCTCCTCCCGATAGCGCCCGTACGCGGACAGGGCCAGGAGCTGACCGTAGGCGTAGGCATAGACGTAACCCGGCGTGTTGATGAAGTGCGGGATGTAGGACCACCAGATCCTGTAGCCGTCGGTCATCTCGACCGAGTCGCCAAACAGCTCGGCCTGCGATTCCAGCCACAGTTCGTTCAGGCGGTCGACCGAGAGCTCTCCCTCACTCCGGCGGCCGGTGTGGACCAGGTGCTCGAAGCGGTTCATGGCCATCTGGCGAAACACGGTCGCGACGCCGCCGTCGAGGCGCTCGGCCAGCAGGCCGAGCCGCTGCTCATCATCAGGCGCCTCACGCAGCAGCCGCTCGAACACGAGCGTCTCGCCGAACACCGACGCGGTCTCAGCCAGGGTCAGCGGCGTGCCCTGGTGGAAGATGCCCTGGGGCTGGGCGAGCGCGGCGTGGAGTCCATGTCCCAGCTCGTGCGCCATCGTCAGGACGTCGCGGCGGCGCGCCGTGTAGTTCAAGAGGACGTAGGGGTGGACGGAGGGGACGGTGTAGGAGCAGAAGGCGCCGCCCCGCTTGTGCGGCCGAGCCGGCGCATCAATCCATTGCCCGTCGAAGAAGCGTCTGACCACCTCGCCGGCGGCGGGCGAGAACGCGTGGTAGGTCTCAAGCACCATGTCTCGAGCCTCGCCGTAGGAAACGATCACGTCCTCGGCCAGGATCGGCGCCGCACGGTCGTAGTCGTGGAGCCGGTCGACCCCGAGGAGGCGGGCCTTGAGCGCGTACCAGCGCTGCGGGATGTCGTAGCGACCGCGCACCGCCGCGATCAGGGCGCGGACCGATTCGTCAGAGGCTTCGTTGGCCAGGTTCCGGCTCGCCAGCCAGTGCGGATAGCGACGCAGGCGATCCTCGACCGACTTGTCGTAGACCAACGTGTTGTAGATGAACCCCCGTGTCCGCAGGCCCGGATCAAGCGCCTCGGTGACCGCCTCCGCCGAGGCCCGGCGCTCGGACCGATCGGGCGATTGGAGCCGGCTGAGCGCCATATCGAGCGTCATCTCCTGGTCGTCCAGATTGACCCGCAGGGCCCCGAGAAGCTCGCCGAACAGCCGAGCCCACGAGCTGCTCGAGGCGATCGCCTTCTCGGCCAGGATCTTCTCCTCGGGCTCGGAGAGGAGGTGCGGCCGGTAGCGCCGGGCGCTGCGCAGGTAGTGGCGCGCGAAATCGAGGCCGGATGTGCCGAGCAGCTCCTCGGCGCGGGCGTCCTCGAGCGCCGCCCATTCGAGCTCGAAGAACAAGAGCTTGGTCTCGATCTCGGTCCCGCCCTCCTGGACGCGCTGGAGCAGGGCGCCCCGCTCCGGATCCGCGGTGTCGGTAGAAAAACGCAGCGACGCGTAGGAGCCCGCCCGACCGACGAGATCCTCAATCTCCGCCAACTCACGCATCGCCGCCTCGAGCCCCGGCCCGTCGAGGTTGGCCACCTGCCCCGCGTAGCGCTCCGAGAACGCCGTCGCCCGTTGAGCCGCCTCTTCGAGCAGGTGCTCGACGCCCGCCGCGCCCTGCCCGTCGACCAGGGGGTCGAGGTCCCACGCGGTCTCGAGGAGCTCTGGATCGGAGAGAAGGTCGGAGATCGTCGACATCGGCCAAACAGGCTAGTGGCGGCGGTCACGATACAGCGATGCCGGGTGTCGCTTCTCCGCGCGACCACAGCGACGCCGGGGTCCGCCTCGACTGCCATGTAGTGTCGCCGAACTGTGCACCCGCTCCGTGACCAGAGCCGGCCGATCAGGCTGATCGGCCTGGGGGGAACGATCTCAATGCGGGGCGAGCGGGCTGTCCCCGCCGTGGACGCCGCGGACCTCGTCGCGGACATCCCCCAGCTGGCGGAGGTGCGCGACCTGACGGCAGAGACGGCGATGGCCGTCCCGGGACCGCATCTCACCCTCGGCCAGGCACTCGAGGTGGCCCAGCGAGCCTCGGCGGCCGCGGCTCAGGGGGAGGGCGTCGTCATCACCACCGGTACCGACACGATGGAGGAGCTGGCGGCGCTATGCGCGATGCTCCACGACGGGGAGGCTCCGATCGTGCTGACGGGTGCCAATCGCCCCGGGTCGAGCCCCGGAGCGGACGGCCCGGCCAACCTCCTGGACGCGATCGCCACGGCGGGAGCGGCAGCGAGCGCCGGGCTCGGTGTGGTCGTGGTCTTCGGGGGCGAGATTCACGCGGCGATGACGGTGCGCAAGGTCGACAGCACCGGCCCGGCGGCATTCGGGTCACCGCTCGCGGGCCCGATCGGTCGGGTGGTCGAGGGACGCATCTGGCTGCACGCGCGCCCCGCCCGTAATCCCACGCTCGCCGTGCGTGATCTCGACCACAGGGTCGCAGTCGTGACGGCTTGTCTGGGTGACGGCGGCGAGGTACTGGCGGAGCTGGCCGGGTCGTGGGACGGGCTCGTGCTCGTCGTGCTCGGCGCCGGTCACCTATCGGCAGGCGCGCTGGGCGAGCTCCGGGCCGCCGCGGCGCGGATCCCCGTGGTCGTGACATGCCGACCCGAGCGCTCGTCGATGCTGTTCGATACCTACGGGTTCGAGGGCGCAGAGCGAGACATCCGGCAGAGCGGCGCCGTGTGCGCCCCCTTCCTCTCAGCGCCGGCGGCCCGGGTCGCGCTGCTCTGCTGCCTCGGGGCCCAGCTCGACCGAGCCGAAATCGCCCGGGTGATGGCGCCGTGGGACGCCGGCTGAAGCGCATGCCCACGGGGCCGCTGAGAGCCGGCCTGGCGCTCGCGTTCGCCGGTGCCGGCCTCGTGCTCGGCGGCTGCGGCAGCGGCGGGGTCTCCGGGCCGGTATCGCTCAGCCAGCTCCCCCTCGTCCCGGGGGCGAAGGTCATCGCGCAGACGCGCCAATGCGACCACGGAAAGCACGCCTACTGCGCCATTCAGGCCGTCATCGTCAACCGGCACTACGACAGCTCGGGAGCGTTCGTCCAGGGCGAGCAGGAGCACCTGCACCACCTGGGCTGGACGACCAGCGCCGGCGACGACGGCGATGAGGTCGCCGCCGATGCCCCCGGTCACAAGCTGCGCGTCACCTACGCGACGGCGCTCGCCGACATGATCGGCCTCGACGAGAAATGGATCAAGCGGCCCTGGCCGATCTGGGCCAGCCTGTCCCAGACGCTGTTCAACCGGATTCCGGCGATGTCGATCTTGCTCGAGGCCGGCCCGACGTAAGCTCGAGGCGTCCGTCGGATCCGACCCGGAGCGCCACCCGGCCCCCGAGCAGCGCTCGGAGGTCATCGCCGACGAGCTCCGCCCGCCAGCCCTCCAGGGTCCGCACCTCGGGCTCGGGCTCGGAGCGCCGGAGGGCCCCGACGATCAACTCGAGCTCGGCCCGGGAGGCAATCAGCTCATAGGCCAATCCGGCCTCGGCGGCCCGCGCGCGCAGCAGGGCCTCGGTGAGCGAGATCAGCGGCGCATCGGAGGAATCAAATCGCTCGCGGGCACGTTCCCGAGGGATCGGGGGTGACTCGCGGCCCTGCTTGATCGCGGCCAGGATCGCCGGCCCGCGACGCCGGATCCCCGACGGGTGAAGCCCCCGGATGTGCTCGAGCGCCGCGCGGTCGCCCGGCTGGCGCTTGGCCAGCTCGACGAGCGTCGGGTCGGCGAGCACAGAGCCGACCGGTCGATCCTCCTGGGCGGCGGTCGTTTCGCGCCAGGCCGCGAGCTCACGAGCCACCGCCCGCGCCCGCGGGTCGAGCTGGCTGATCCGGGGAAGCCGCTCCCAGGCCGTATACGGGTCGCGCTCGTCGGTGGCCGACTCGAGCCGACGACACTCCTCACGCGCCCACTCGAGACGATGGCTGGCCTTGAGTCGGCGTTCCAGCTCGTCGGCGAGCTCGAGCAGATGGGCGACGTCCTCAGCGGCGTAACTGAGCTGCTCGGCCGTGAGCGGCCGGGCGTCCCAGCGCGTGTAACTCGCGCTCTTGCCGACCCGCCGCCCGAGGATCTGGGTGAGCAGGTTGGCGTAGCCGGACTGGGCGCTGGCACCGGCAAATCCGGCCGCGATCTGGGTGTCGAAGATGTTCCGGAGTTCGATGTCCCAGGTTCGGCGCAGGATGGCCACGTCCTGGCGCCCGGCGTGCAGGACGATCCCCACGCCGGGATCGGCCAGCAGCTCGCGGAGCGGCGTGACGTCGACCTGCTCCAGAGCGTCGATGAGGATGATGCGCACGCCGTCGGGCGCGTCCTCGTCCTCGACCACGACCTGCACCAAGCAGAGGAGCGCCCGGTAGCGCCCCTCGGACATGAACTCGGTGTCGATGCCAAGGCGCCGACGGCTGGCAGCGATCTCGGCGACCGCTGCCACTTCGGCTGAGGTGGCGAGCCGCCATCCCGACATAGACGGACCCTATCCGACGGCTCCCCGTGCCATAACCGACCTCCCTGGTAGGATATAGACGCGATGATCTTCTCCTCCAAGGCCGAGTACGGCGTTCGCCTGATGGTCGAGCTCGGACGCCAGAACCCCGAGCAGCCGACCAGCCTGAAGGCGATCGCGGACGCCGAGGGGCTTCCGCTGGCGTATCTCGAGCAGGTGGTGGCCCGGCTCAAGAAGGCTGGCCTGGTGATGAGCGCGCGGGGCGCGCACGGCGGCTACTGGCTGTCGCGCCCGGCCGAGGAGATCGCCATGGACGAGATCGTCCAGGCGCTGGAAGGCGCGATCGCGCCGATGGAGTGCTTCGTCCACGACCACACCGAGCGCGTGCTCTGCTCGCACGAACCCGACGCCGGCCGTGGCTGCGCGACCAAGCTCCTGTGGACGCGCGTGCAGAACGGGATCGTCCGCTCGCTGCAGACGACGACTCTGGGGGAGCTGGTCGAGTTCTCCCGCCGAACCGAACGCGCGCCGAGCTTCATACCACCCGAGCCGACGGTGGTGGCCTGATGTCAGAGCTCGAGATCCGCAATCTCCACGTCCGCGCGGGCGAGAAGGAGATCCTGCGCGGGCTGGACCTCACGGTCAGCCGGGGCGAGATCCACGCCCTGATGGGGCCCAACGGGTCCGGCAAGTCGACGTTGGCCAACGTGATCATGGGCCACCCGAACCTCGAGGTGACCGATGGCCAGATCTTCTTCAAGGGCGAGGACATCACCGACGCCGATCCTGACGAGCGGGCCCGCATGGGGCTGTTCATGGCCTTTCAGTATCCGTTCGCGGTGCCCGGGGTGACGGTGACCAAGTACCTGCGGACGGTGCTGAACGCCCACCGCGAGGCGCATGGCGAGGAGCCCATCCCGCTCAAGGACTTCCGCCAGACGGTGGAGGCCGCGATGAAGCTGACCAACGTCCCGCGCGAGTTCTCCACCCGTTACCTAAACGAGGGCTTCTCCGGAGGCGAGAAGAAGCGGATGGAGATCCTCCAACTCGCCCTGCAGCGCCCGGAGATGGCGATCCTCGACGAAACCGACTCGGGTCTCGACATCGACGCGCTCCGCGTCGTCGCAAACGGTGTCAACGCCGTGGCCGGTCCCGACATGGGCGTTCTCATCATCACCCACTACCAGCGCATCCTCCATCTCGTTCAGCCCAGCCACGTGCACGTCATGTACCAGGGCCGGATCGTGAAGGAAGGAGGCCCCGACCTGGTGACTGAACTCGAGGCCAAGGGCTACGGCTGGATCGGCGAGGAGGTCGCGGCCTAGGGCCGCCCGCGTGAGCACCGCCGAGTCACTGGCCGCGATCGCGGCCGAGTTCCCGGTCCTGCGCCGGAGCTTCGACGGACACTCGCTCGTCTACCTCGACTCGAGCGCCACCTCCCAGACGCCGAGCCCGGTGATCGACGCGATGACCCGGTACTACACCGAGTCGCGCGCCTCCATCCATCGCGGGGTCTATCCACTGGCGGTCGAGGCGACCGACCTGTATGAGGGGGCGCGCGCGAAGATCGCCGACTGGCTGGGGTCGACTCCTCAGGAGACCATCTTCGCCGCCAACGCCACCGCCGCGATCAATCTCGTCGCCTACTCGTGGGGACGCCACAACGTCCAGCGCGGCGACCTGGTCGTGCTGACCGAGATGGAACATCACTCGAACATCGTCCCCTGGCAGATCCTCTGCCAGGACAAGGAGGCCGAGCTCGCGTACGTGCCGGTGCGTGACGACGGCCACCTGGACCTCGACGCGCTCGACGCGCTGCTGGAGCGGGAGCCGAAGCTCCTCGGCGTCGTCCACGTCTCGAACGTCGTCGGCACGATCAACCCCGTTGCCGAGCTCACGGCGCGGGCCCATCGCGCCGGCGCGGTGGTGCTGATCGACGGAACCCAGGCGGTGCCGCAGCTGCCGGTGGATCTACGTGAGATCGATGCTGACTTCTACGCCTGGACCGGCCACAAGGCCTACGGCCCCACCGGGATCGGAGTTCTCCACGGGCGACGGGAGCTGCTCGAGGAGATGCCGCCGTTCATCGGCGGTGGCCACATGATCCGGACCGTCGCGGCTAATGAATCAACGTGGACGGATCTGCCGTGGAAGTTCGAAGCGGGCACGTCGCAGATCGCGGAGGCGATCGGGCTCGGCGCCGCGGTGGACTGGATCCGCGCCATCGGCGTCGAGCGGATACGCGGTCACGAGGAGTCGCTGGTCGCGACTACGCTCGAGCGTCTGGGCGAGGTTCCGGGGCTGACGATTCACGGCCCGCTCGAGGCCGGCGAGCGCGGGGCGCTCGTGTCGTTCTCGCTCGAGGGCGCACACCCGCACGACGTCGGCGAGATCCTCGGCCGTGAGGGCGTCTGCGTCCGTGCCGGGCATCACTGCGCCCAGCCGCTGATGCGCAAGCTCGGCGTGGCGGCCACGACCCGGGCCTCGTTCGCGGTGCACAACTCGGTGGCTGACATCGAGCGGCTGATGCACGGCCTGCAGGCAGTCCGCCGGATCTTCAGTCTCTAAAGAAGCCTTAGCCCCGGCCGCGTCGTGCGACCGGGGCTAAGGCTTGATCTGGAGCCAGGTGACCCCAAGCTTGCAGATCAGGAGCTGGTGTGCTGCTCCTGAGCGCGCGCCTTCTGGGAGACGCACCTGCCAAACGCGTTCGCCTTCTGAGCGCCCGTCCCGTACTTGGCCTTGAACGCCGCAGCGTCGCTGCTCTGCTCAGAGCGGCACTGCTTGGCCGCGTTCTCCTCGGCTGAGACCTGGGTGGTCTCGGTCTTGGTGCTCATCGAGTGCGCGGTCTGCGAGACGCATTTGCCGAAGGCGTTCTTGCCGTTCTTGCCGGTTCCGTACTTGGTGCTGAAGCCGGTCGAGTCAGCGCTCTGCTGCGAACGGCACTGCGCCTCCGCGCTGGTCTGAGCCGAGTTCTCGTCCGCGGTGTTCTGCGAAGTCCGGTGTGAGACGCACTTGCCAAAGGCATTGGACTTGCTCTTGTTGGTCGCGTAGGTAGCCGTGAACGTCGCCGACGTCATTTGCGTGCGCTCGGTCCGGCACTGCTTCTCCGCGGCCGAGCGGGCCGACGAGCTCGTAGCCATCGCAATCGACGGCAGCGCGAGGGCGGCCGCCCCCACAATCCAGAGAATCCTTCGCATCAATTTCCTCCTGCGGCTTGGTTTCAGGGCAACAACGCCCGGCGACGCCGAAGGTCAGGTCCTAACCCGCGCGCAGGGCGAGGCGGCCCGGCGCGTCAGGCGCCGCGCTGCTCGAGCTTCTGCTTGAGCCGCTCGAGCGCCTGGTCGTTGCCCCGGCGCATGCCCGCGGCCATGAACGGCGCGAGCAGCTTGAACACGCCGCCGGGGGTCGGCGCCATCACGAGCTTCACCCGTGTCTCCCCACCAGTTTCCGTGAGGTTCCACGAGCCGGCGGGCTGCATCGATCCGGGGCCGGCCTTGACGGGCGGCCCCTCCCACGCGAGGTGCGAGGCGGGCTCAAACCGCGTCCAGCGGAACGTCCCCTCCGCCCCACGCTTCATCTTGTACTGATACTGCGTCTCCAGGCCAGGGGCACCGTCGCTCGTCTGCTGCACGGACTCGAAGTCGCTGACGTACTCAGGCAGATACTCGGCGTGGGCGATGTAGTCGAACACCTCGTGGGCCGGGCGCTGCACCGTGATCTCCGACTCGATCCGCACTACAGGACCGGAAGGTAGCGCTCGAGTTCCCAGGGCGTGACCTGGACGCGGTACTCGTCCCACTCCTGGCGCTTGATCTCGATGTAGCGGTTGAACATGTGCTCACCCAGCGTCCGCAGGACGAGTTCGGATTCGGCTGTCAACTCGATCGCTTCGCCAAGCGTCTCCGGCAGCTGCTCGATCCCGAGACGCCTGCGCTCGTCGGGCGAGAGGTGGTAGAGGTTCGTCTCCATCGGCTCGGGCAGCTCATAACCATGCTCGACCCCCTCGAGCCCGGCCTGGAGCAGGGCGGCGAAGGTCAGGTAGGGATTACAGGCCGGGTCGGGACAGCGAAGCTCCATCCGCGTCGCCCGCTCCTTGCCCGGGTGATAGAGCGGCACGCGCACAAGGGCCGAGCGGTTACGTCGAGACCACGCCACGTAGACCGGCGCCTCGTAGCCCGGCACGAGCCGCTTGTATGAGTTGACCCACTGGGCAAAGATCGAGCAGATTTCACGCGCGTGGCGGAGCTGCCCAGCGATGAACGCCTTGCCGACGTCCGAGAGGTAGTACGGGTCGTCGTCGTCGAAGAACGCGTTCGACTCCCCCCGGAAGAGCGACTGGTGCGTGTGCATGCCGCTGCCGTTCTTGCCGAACAGTGGCTTGGGCATGAAGGTGGCGTACAGGTCGTGCTTCATCGCGTATTCCTTGACCGTGATCCGGTAGGTCATGCAGTCATCGGCCATCTTCAGCGCGTCGGCGTAGCGCATGTCGATCTCGTGCTGGCTAGGGCCGACCTCGTGGTGGGCGTACTCGGTGTGAATCCCGAGCTGGTCGAGCGCCAGCACGGTGTCCCGGCGCAGGTCCGAGCCGGCGTCGAGCGTGGTCAAGTCGAAGTAGCCGCCCTCATCGAGCACCTCGGTACCGCCGGGATCGCGGAAGTAGAAGAACTCGAGCTCCGGACCGACATAGAAGTGGTCGAAGCCCATCTCCTGCGCGCGAGCCAGCGCGCGGCGCAGGACATATCGCGGGTCGCCTTCGTACGGCGTCTGCTCAGGCGTGTGGATGTCGCAGAACATCCTCGCCACCCCCTGCTCAGCGGGGCGCCAGGGCAGGATCGCGAACGTGCTCGCATCCGGCATGGCGATCATGTCCGATTCCTCGATCGGGTTGAAGCCGGTGATCGAGGAGCCGTCAAAGCCCATGCCGCCTTCGAAGGCGTCCCTCAGCTCGGTCGCGTTGATCGAGAAGGACTTCAGCTGGCCGAGGATGTCGGTGAACCACAGCCGGATGAAGCGGATGTCACGCTCTTCGACGAGCGCCATCACGTCCTCAACGCTGAGTGGAATCGCCGTACCGGTCACGGGGTCTGCCGAACGTTACTTGCTCGGCTACGCCGTGGCTCGTACCCTCTGGCCATGCGGATGGGATGCGCGTTGGGGGCGGTGGTGATCGCGACCGCGGCATGCGGATCGTCGACAGCCGCCCCCACCGGCTCCACCGCCGACGCGATGACAGCGGCGTCCTGCGGAGCGCACTTCGCCAGGACGCTCGTCGCCAATTCCCGCGCCCGCGTGTTCGTCCAGGGCGGCAGCGTCTACGGCTGCGCCCTCGGTCATCGCCGCGTATACCTGCTGGGACGGAGCGCGTTGGGGGTCGCGGCCGGGCAGGGCCGTGTCGGAGCCGTCGCGCTGGGCGGCGTCGACGCCGGCTACAGCACGACCCAGATGGGCGTGGATACCGGCAGCACGGAAGTCGTGGTCAGACGCCTGGACGATGGCCGAACGCTTCACACCGCAAGCGCGACGACCAGATCGCTGGGGCCGGAGTCCTTCCAGACGGTCGACGCATTGGTCGTGAAGTCAGACGGCGCCGTGGCCTGGATCGCCAGCGGTAGCTCGATCATCCGCCACAACAACGAGGTCGAGGTGGACCGGATCGACCGGCGAGGTGAGACGACGCTTGACCGCGGGAGCGGGATCGGGGCTCGGTCGCTTCGCCTCCGGCAATCACAGCTGAGCTGGCGTCACGGCAACGTGACCCGCTCCTCCAGGCTTCTCTGATCAGACGGCAGAGGGCACGCGGCGGCCCAGCCACCGCGCGGCCCAGCGCTGGAGCTCCGAGAGGGCCGGCTCGAGCTCACGGCCCATAGTCGAAAGCGCGTACTCGACGCGCAGCGGGGGACCAGGTAGCACAGTGCGCTCAACGATTCCCCGCCGCTCGAGCTCCTTCATCCGCTCCGAGAGCAGCCGATCGGAGAGCTCGGGTACCGCCTGAGCGATCTCCGAGAAGCGCAGTGGGCCATCCATCAGGACGCGGAGAATCGCCCCGGTCCAGCGCTTACCCACGAGCTCAACCGCCTCGTGGTAGTAGGGACAGCACGCACTCACGCGAGCCTCCTGGCCGCCATCGCTGATCCGGCGAGCGCACATCTCCGGGGCGGAACTCTACGCAGCCTGGAGGGCGCGCGTTGACTCGCTGGAGCCGTCGACCGGCACCTCGCCGGCCACGTTCAGCAGAGCCGTGAATCCCTCGAGTGCCACTGCGGCGATCGCCTCGAGGATCTGCTCATCGTCCCAGCCCGCCTCGCGTGCCTCCTCGTGGAGGTGCATCGGAGCGCGGCCGCGATTCTCGACCAGGGCCTGGAGGTAGCGCAGAAGCGCCGCCTCTTGAGGGTCCTTGGAGGTGAATTCCCGGGCCGCCGCCACCTCGTCGATCGGGAGCCCGGCCGCCCGCGCCGTGCGCGAATGCATCTCGATCCCCGGCTCGGAGCCGTAGTACTCGGCCACACCTAGCGCGATCCGCTCGAGCGTGGCCAGGGTGAGCTTTCCGTGCCGAAGCTCGGAGCGAAACCGGGCATACGCCCGGAGCGCGGCCGGTGACCCGGCGAGCACACCGAGAAAGTTCGGGAGCTGCCCCCCGGTGGCGAGCGCGCCCCGCAGGACCGGCATCGACCCTTCCGGGGCGGTCAGATCATCGTGGATTTGAAACCTGCTCATTGATGTCTTCATGTTCACCACCAGCGAACCGTGTCCGCTTTATTTTCAAGACCAGCTTACGGTTGATAAGTGTAGTTGCCGTGAGGCCTCGGCACAAGGGATCGACGCCGGCATGGCGCCAATCCTTCCGTGAGGGGAACGGGCACCCGGGGGCGACCGAGCATCCGCCACATCCCCTTATACGTAGGCGGGTAAACGAAGGATCAGCGGCTTCTTCGACGACCGTAAGAGCGCGAACCTCGGACCGGCGGAGGCTCCCCGCCGAGCTGACTACCCGTGGGCGCTGGCCACCGCGACGACCACGAGGAGGATGCCGAGGAGTACGGCCCACATGGCAACGCGATCGGGCTGAAACCCGGCCCGTTCGTAGGCACGTCGCTGGGGCCGGCGACGGGAGGAATCGGGCCAGGGCAGGTTGCGCTCTGCCCCATGGCCTCGGATCGTCACGGTCTTGCGGCCCGGGACGCCACCGATAGCGCCGGGCGAAGGCCCCTCCTGCCAGCCCGGGGCCTGAACGACGGCCGGGCCGTCGTTCCGCGGGGCGACCGCGGCCACGGCCGCCGGCTGACGCTGACGCTTACGCGGCGCGGCAGCGGTGCGCGGCGCGGCTGCAGTGCGCGGCGCGGCTGGCGTCGGCTCGCTGCGCGGCACGCGCGGAGCCGCGTTCGGGCGCACCGCCGTCCGACCGCCCGCAATCGCCTCCAGCCGCCTCGGCCGACCGGGCTCCCGATGGGTGAAGGCTTCCTGCCAGACCTCATCTTCAATTCGGATGGCCTCGGGCGGCGCCGAGGCGGCCGGGCGCGGCATAGCAGACATCTCTCTTTCTGGGGCTTACGGGGTTAGCTGACGGGCTCGCGCCGAAAGAGTGGCGCTACGCGTTATGAGCGATTCGCCCCAACAGGTGGGTCCCCCGCTTCCATCGCTTGGCGGGAATTCAGCTCTGCAGGCAGCGGCATGCTAACAGCGGCCCGCGACGGAAGCCCCCGAGCAGCCGCTATTTGCGAGGAGGGCCTGGCGGCCGCTACTCGCGTCCGGCGACTTGGGCGACGAACTTGGCCACGTCCGCTGCCTGCTGGCCCTGAACGATCTGGGACGGCATGTTGCCCTGACCCAGGCAACTCTGCGCGGTGTCCCCCGCCGGCGGGCTCTGCAGGCACCCGTTGGCGATCGTGTGGAGGACAAGCGACTCGCTGGGCTTGATCACGTCGAGGTTGGGGCCGACCTTGCCGACCGCGTTGGCCCCCGCCAAGGTGTGGCACACGCCGCACTTCTGGCCAAAGATCTCCCGCCCGGACTTCATCGCCGAGGACAGCCTGTAGCCGCCGACCTGGGCATTGGCGTTGTCGTGGTTGCCGATCAGGAAGACCAGCGGAATGGCGATGCCGAAGCCGATGTAGAGGATCGCGAAGATGACCCCTGCGGTCCGGCGGGCGCCGTAGGTCTGGGCCTGAAAGCTGGCGCGCGCGCCGCCCAGGCCGCCGCGAATGGCGATGAAGAACACGCCAAGACCGAGAACAACCCAGAAGGCGACGAATAGCCAGGTGCCGAGCACGGTGGGCGCGGACGATATCGCGGGCCGCGCCGGGAAGCTGCGCTGAGGCTCCGGCGTTACGACCCTCTAACGGCGACGACCTGAGGCGAAGCTCATGACCGGCGGGGCGACGGCGCGGAAATCCTCCGCCTCGGCGGCCTCGACGACGGCAGGGGCCGCCTGGGCCGTAGAGGCCTCCGCGGCGGAGGCCTCGTCCTCGGCTCGTTTGCGGCGCGCGGCTTCCTGCTGCGCCCGGCCGCGGCGGACCTGCTCGTCGAGGAGAGAGAAGTCCTTGACCTCGGCGAGGACCTGATCGGGCGCGGCGATCGAGGAGACGCGATCGACCAGGACATTGATCCCTCCGCCGGCGGCGGCGAAGCGCTCGAGCTTGCCCTCGGCCAGCATCAGCGGCTCGGTGCGCACGATCAGGCGCTGGCGCTCATAGACCTGAGTCGGGACGATCAGGTTGATCGTCCCGAACTCGTCCTCGAGCAGGATGAACACGATGCCGTTGGCGGTTCCCGGTCGCTGACGGGCCACGACCATGCCTCCGACCTTCACCCGCCCGCCATGCGGGAGGGCTCCGAGATCTCGGCTCGTCACCGCATCGGGGGGCAAACGGTTGCGGAGCAGGGCGATCGGGTGGGTCCGCGTGGTCAGCCCGGTGGAGGAATAGTCGGCAAGCATCGTCTCCCACTCGGAGAGGCTGCGCAGCTTTGGGGGCGCGGGGAGATCGAGTGGCAGCGCCAGCTGCGTGCCCCCCGGAACGTCGCGGCCGGGCGTGGCGACCCCGAGTTGCCACAGGGCGACCCGTCTGCCCCCGGCCACGAGCGCATCGCACGCGCCTGACCAGGCCAGCAGCTCCAATGACGCTGAGCCCGCTCCCGCCCGCGACGCGAGATCGGACAGGCTTCCAAACCGACCGCCCGCCCGACGCGCCGCGACCAGCTCCTTGACCTCCTGTTCACGCACGCTCCGGACGTAGCCCAAGCCGATCCGCACCGCGCCTGATGCTTCGTCCAGATCGCACTCGGCCTGGCTCTCGTTCACGTCAGGCGGCAGTACCTCGACTCCGCGTCGCTGGGCTTCGTGAACCAGAGCGTCGGGGGGATAGAAGCCCATCGGCTGCTCGTTGAGCAGCGAGCACAGGAACTCCGGGCTGTAATGGACACGCAGCCAGGTCGACTGGTACGCGAGCAGCCCGAAGGCGGCGCCATGGGCCTTGGGAAACCCGAAGCCCGAGAAGCCCTGGACCATGGCAAACACCCGCTCGGCGGTCGCCTCGTCGACCCCGTGCTTGCGGACGGCGCCGGCGACGAACCGCTTGTGGTAGGCCTCGATCGCCGCTTCCGAGCGCTTGCGGCTCATCGCCCGCCGCAGCCCCTCGGCTTCGCCGACCGAGAAGCCCGCGAAGGCGATCGCCACCTCGAGCACCTGGTCCTGGAAGATGATCGTCCCCAGCGTCTCCCTCAGGACCGGCTCGAGCGAGGGATGCTCGTACGGGACCTCGTAGTCGGGGTCGACGCGTATGCGCTGGCGGCGCTCGATGTACGGGTTGACGGCGCCACCCTGGATCGGGCCGGGACGGACGATCGCCACCTGGATGGTCAGATCCTGGAGATTCGACGGGCGTGTCCGGCGCAGCGAAGCCATCTGCGCCCGGCTCTCGATCTGAAAGACGCCGGTGGTGTCGGCGTTCTGGATGCACTCGTAGGTAACGGGATCGTCGTAGGGGATCGTCGAGAGATCGATCCGCTCCCCGCGCCTTCGGGCGATCAACTCCACGCAGCGCTCGACCGCCGAGAGCATCCCGAGCCCGAGCAGGTCGATCTTGAGAAACCCCGCGTCGGAGCACGAATCCTTGTCCCACTGGGCGATCTGGCGGCCCTCCATCGCCGCGGGCACGATCGGGCAGCAGTCGATCAGCGGCCGCGTGGCGACGATCATCCCGCCCGAGTGCTGGCTCAGGTGACGCGGCAGGCCATGCGCCTCCGCGGCCAAGCGAGCCAGCCAAACCCAGCGACCACTGGTCCCGCGGCGCCCGCTCCCGCTGCGCGGCGCACTGCCGAAGGCAGCCTCGATGTCGCTCTCCACCTCGCGGGCGTCCCAGCCCTCACTGCCCCGGGCCACTCGCTCGATCTCCCCCGGCGGCAAGCCGAGCGCCTTGCCGAGCTCTCGGATCGCGCCGCGGGCGCGGTAGGTGGGAAAGGCGGCGACAAGCGCCGAGCGGTCATGTCCGTAGCGTTCGTGGACCCGGGGAATCAGCTTCTCGCGGATGTCGCGGGGAAAGTCGAGGTCGATGTCGGGGAGCGAGGTCAGCTCCTCGTTGAGAAAGCGCCCGATCAGAAGCTCGTTGGCAATCGGATCCACGTGGGAGAGACCGGTCAGGTAGCAGACGATCGAGGAGACACTCGAGCCCCGCCCCCGGCCGGGGGGCAGAAGCGCCCGGGCGCTGTCCGGCCCTCTGACCTCGACGGAAACCTCGCGAGCCAGCTCGAGCATGTCGTGATGGAGGAGAAAGAACCCGGGCAGTCCGAGCGACTCGATGATTCGCAGCTCCTCCTCGAGGCGCCCGGTCGCAGCTGCCTTTAGGTGCGCGCGATCCCCGGTGTATCGCGTCTGGAGCCGCGACTGACAGAGCTCGGCCAGGTTGCGCATCGCCGCCTCGTCCTCGGCCCCGGGATAGCGGTAGCCGAGGTCGCTGCCCAGATCAAACCGGAGCCGTTCCGCCAGCCGCCCCGTCTCGGCGACTGCCTCCGGATGCTCGGGAAAGCGAGCCGTCATGGCCTGTGGCGGGGCGAGCACGTGGCTGAAGTTCCCCCGACGCTCAGGCTCTGAGGCGTCGAGGGTGGTGTGCAGACGCACGGCGACCAGCGCGTCCTGAAGCGGAGCTCGAGTGCGTGCGTGCGCGTGGACATTGCCGGTCGCGACGCACGGCACGCCGAGCCGGCGGGCGAGGCGCTCGAGACGGCGGTTGCGCGCCCGATCGCCCTGGAGGAACGGGCGCTGGAGCTCGACGCGCAGATGGTCAGACCCAAACGCCTCACGCAGACGGCAGAGCGTCGGCTCATCGTGAATGCCGCGCAAAGCACATCCGCTCAAGCAGACGAGTCCGGCCGCGTTTTCCAGGATCGCCTCAAGGGAGATGTAGGCCTGTGAGGGTGGCCCCGGCTTCGCTCGGGTGTGGGCGTGCGCGCACGTCAGGATGCGGCAGAGGCTCGACCAACCCGTGGCGTTCTCCACAAGCAGGGTCAGATGACGACCGTCATCCAGATCGACCTCGGCGCCGTGGATGGGTCGCACGCCCAGAGCCCGCGCCGCCACCGCGAACTCCATCGAGCCTGAGACCGAGTTGTGGTCGGTGAGCGCCAGCGTGTCGTACCCGAGCTCGCACGCGCGCGCCACGAGCTCATCGGGAAGCGACGCCCCATCCAGAAACGAGAACGCGGAATGGCAGTGCAGCTCGACGTAACCCACCGAACATATGTTCCCTCATGGAGCGGATGGAAGCTGGTTCAGCTGGCGTCCAGTGCTGGTGCCCTTGACAAATTAGTAGTGAGTGCTAATTTACGTCCTTAGTTAGCACTCACTAACTTGTCAGGAGCCTGCATGCCGCCTTCCACCCCATCCACCCGTTCCGCCCCTTCCACTCCTTCCACCAGCGGTCGCGGTCGCATCTGGACCCTCGTCCTCGTCTCGGTCGCGCTGTTCATGGTCGTCCTGGACAACCTGGTCGTGAACGTCGCGCTGCCGAGCATCCACCGCGACCTCGGGTCCTCCATCCAGGCACTCGAGTGGACGGTCAACGCCTACGTCCTCGCCTACGCCGTGTTCCTGCTCACCGGCGCGGCGTTGGGCGACCGCTTCGGGCGCAAGCGCATGTTTCTCACCGCGATCACGCTGTTCACGACCGCCTCGGCAGCCGCCGCTCTGGCTCCGACCAGCGGCACGCTGATCGCCGCGCGCGCCCTCCAAGGGCTCGGAGCGGCCATCGGGACGCCCCTGACGTTGACGCTGCTGGCCGATGCGTTCCCACCCGAGCGCCGTGGCGTGGCCATCGGGGTGTGGTCGGGCATCAGCGGCATCGCCGTAGCGCTCGGGCCGCTGGTCGGGGGCGCTGTGGTCCAGGCCGCGTCGTGGCACTGGATCTTCTGGATCAACGTCCCGATCGGCCTGGTGCTCATCCCGCTCGCGGCGCGGCGCCTGACGGAGAGTCATGGGCCGTCGCGGCGGCTTGACCTGCGCGGCCTAGCGCTCGCCTCAACCGGGCTGTTCGGCATCGTCTACGGCCTCGTCCGCTCGCAGTCGCAGGGGTGGGGCAGCCCGGAGATCCTGATCGCGCTGTCGGTGGGCTCCGTGCTGGTTCTCAGCTTCATCGCCTACGAGCTCCGGACGAAGGACCCGATGCTGCCGATGAGCTTCTTCGCCAAGCGCGGCTTCGCCGTCACCAACGGCGTCTCGCTCGCCATGTACTTCGGGATGTTCGGGTCGATCTTCTTCCTCAGCCAGTTCCTGCAGAACGTGCTCCACAACACACCGCTCCAAGCCGGCGTCAAGCTGCTGGCCTGGACCGGCGCCTCGATGGTCGTCTCGCCGCTGGCCGGCTTCTTCTCCGAGCGATACGGAAGCCGGCTCTTCATGGCCGCTGGGCTCGGGCTCCAAGCTCTGGCGCTCGGCTGGATGGCGGTGCTGGCCTCGACGACAACCTCGTACGCCAGCCTGGTGCTCCCGTTCGTTCTGGCCGGAGCGGGAATGTCGCTGGTGTTCGCGCCGGCCGCGAACGCGGTGCTGGCGTCAGTTCGGACTGAGCAGGCGGGCCAGGCCTCGGGAGCCACGAACGCGATCCGTGAGCTCGGCGGCGTCCT
>Ga0070731_10000775_pt1 | contig 38520 bp, 44 predicted proteins | sample Coa_R1_2_FD_66448 | JGI IMG/M metagenome (GOLD analysis project Ga0070731, IMG submission 66448) | Surface soil microbial communities from Centralia Pennsylvania, which are recovering from an underground coalmine fire - Coalmine... | ecosystem: Environmental > Terrestrial > Soil > Unclassified ...
CCGCCGGCGCCTGGGCGCGGAGGATGGGCGTCCAGGCCAGCAACAGGCTGCAAACAATGGCCAGCGTCGTTTTCACGTTTTAAATATCATCCAACGGGCCGAACCAAGCTAAACTATTTTTGGCTTATACATGTCAATTTTTGGCCTTCGCGTCGGCCGCACGGATCTTCTTGAGATAGGGGGCCGGGTCTTTGTCAAAGTCCTTCTTGCAATTGGGGCAACAGAGTTTGACTTCCTGGCCCTGATAAACAAAGACATAGGGTTTGCCCATTTCATCAAGCTTGTCGCCGGACACAGGGCAGGTGGTCAGCAAGTCCGGTTTCGGCGGCGCGCTGGTAGTGTCCACAGCGAGGGCGGTTGACGCCAACAGAGCCACTCCCAATACCAGCCCGCTAATCACCGGGCGGCTGATGTAATCGGATAATTTCATAAGTTCAGTCTTCTTCGTTTGCTGGTTTGTTTTGGCCGGCGTCGTTCATGGACGCCGGTCTTATTATACACCACCGCCGACATAAACCCGCAGAAATTACCGCAGACCGGCTCCGGGGGTATAATTATATGTCACCTTGATGGACTTCAACGGGTTTTTATCCAAGAAGGCAATAAAATCGAGTGTTAAAAAAGTTTGAGGGGTTTGCCTGGCGGCGGGGTAATACCAGCACGATCATTCGGCAATGCAATGAAGCGTTGCTAAAAAATAAGAAAGAAAAATGAAAACACGAATCCTCCTTACCGTTCTTGGCGTGGCCGCCCTGGCCGCGATCACCCTCAACGTCAATGCTGGCGATAGCCTGCTTTCGCCGCGTGCCGTCGGCAATCAGATCAAGACCACTCCGGTTGTCTCCATCGTGTCCGCCGCGCCGGTAATCAACTTTGCCTCGCCGCGTGCCCTGGGCAGCCAGACCATTGCTGTCGCCAGCGTGGCGAACGATGTCAATCCCAGCATCGCCTGCCGCAGCATGACCAGCAGCCCGAAGGCGATTCAAGCCTGTGCGGTGAATTCCACGGCCGCGATGCCGTGCTGCGCCAAACCGGTCGCAACCGTCAACTAACGGTATTTACCATGGGCCGGGTTGTCCCGGCGTAATTAACAATGTAAAATACGGGCGGCGGATACCAATCTCCGCCGCCCATTAAACCCATAAAAGATAATATGAATCCCGATGATGCCAAACTGAGCGCCTTGTTGCGCGCGTCGCGTGCCGAGCCGGCCTTGCCGCCGCGCTTTCAGGAAAATGTGTGGCGTCGCATCGAGGATGCCGAGGCGCCGGCCCCGTCAACATCCAGGTTGTCCTGGCTGGAGGCGATGGCCGCGCTGGTGTTGCGTCCGCGATTTGCGTTGGCGACCGCTACCGTGCTGGTGGTGGCGGGCGCGTTACTGGGTGTGCACGCCGGCGATCTGGCCGCCAACCGGGCGGCGCAGGCACAATATCTTACAACCGTCGCACCGGCGGCCTTGCGTTGATTTATGAACCGCTCGCTGGCCATTGTGTTGGGTGCGCTGGCTCTCGGGGTCGCGTTATTCAGCGGCTCCTATCTGGTGGGTCAGCGCCTTTGCCAGGTCTGTGTTACGCAATCTCCCGGCAGCCTGGATTGGATGCGAAAAGAGTTTCACCTGAACGCTGCCGAGATGGGGCGCATCCAGAAATTGCATGCCGCTTATCTGTCCCAATGCAACCTGATGTGCCGGATGGTGGCCGTCAAAAAGCAGGAGGTGGCCGCGGCCTTGAACAGCGCGACCAACGTCAGTCCCGTGGCGGAACAAAAACTGGCCGAACTGGCTGCCTGTCGTGCGCAATGCCAGTCGCGGATGCTTCAGTATTTTGTTGAGGTCAGCCAAATCATGCCGCCGGCGGAAGGCCGTCGTTACCTTGCCGGGATGCAAAACGCCGTCCTCGGTTTTCGGGAAGGAACCGGGCAACCTGTTTCGGAACCCGCCGGCCATGAGCGACACCCCTGACGCCCAGCCTTCGCCGGAGGCGCGTGACCGGGCCGACATGGAACGGCTGGCCGCCGGGCACGATGCGGCGCTCAACGATTTGATGGCGCGGCACGCCGTGCCGCTGTTCCATTGTCTTTGCCGGATGCTGGGCAATGAAGACGATGCCAATGACCTGGCGCAGGAAACGTTCGTTCGCGTCTTCCGCGCCCGTGCCGGTTTTCGGACGAACGAAAAATTTTCCACCTGGCTCTATACCATTGCCGCAAATCTGGCGCGGAACCATTTCCGCTGGCGTGCCCGGCACCCCAATGTCTCGCTCGAAGCCGAAACCGGGGAATCCGGGCAAACCCTCGGCGGCACTTTGCCGGCGGACGGTCCGGCGCCCAACGAACAGGCGCAGACCGTCGAACGGGCCGCCGCCGTGCGGGTGGCGGTGGGCCGGCTGCCCGAAGAGTTGCGCGCGGCTATTGTGCTCTATGAATGGGAGGAACGCAGTGTTGCGGAAGCGGCGGTGATTTTGGAAACTACGCCGAAAGCCGTGGAATCACGACTCTATCGTGCCCGGCAGGTTCTGCGCGAACGGTTGAAAAACTTGCTGTGAGCGACGGCGATTTTTGATTGGAGCGGGTGAAGGGAATCGAACCCTCATCTCAGGCTTGGGAAGCCCGCATTCTACCACTGAACCACACCCGCCTGCGCCGCGCCTTCGGCGCGCCGGATTGTTTGTTTACCAGACCCGTTGATGGCTGGCAACAGGTTTGCGCTGACATCACGTGGCGGCGCGGAGGCGGTGGATGGCTTCGCGCAGCCGGCGCTCGATGGCCGCCTGCCGCTCGGGAGAGGTGATTTTGCCGCCGTTCAGCTCGCAAACATAAAAGGTGTCGATGGCCGCGCCGCGCTCGGTCACGATGCGTGCATTCACAATGTCCACCGCCAGCCGGGAAAGGGTCTGGGAAATCATGTAGAGCAGGCCAAGGTGATCCTCGGTTTCAACTTCGATGAGCGTGCGTGTTTCGGACGCCTCGTTGTCGATGTGAATCTGGGTCTGGATATGCTCGCCGGTGTACGGTAGATAGACCGGCTGTTGGGTGATTTGGCGCTTGATGAGCGCGGGGAGATCGATGTCCTCATCGGTCAGGACCTTTTCCAGCAACTCGGCAAACTGGTCGTGCTGCTGACGGGTGGCGAGATGGCCCGTGCGCCCGTCGTTCACGTAAAACGTGTCGAGCACGATGCTGTCGGCGCGGGTAAAAATCTGTGCTCCCAGAATATTCAGTCCGGCGGCGCTGAGGGTGCCGGCGATTTTGCTGAACAGCCCGGCGCGGTCCCACGTGCAGATTTTTACGGCGTTATAGCCACGGTCGGCTTCATCCCGCCACGCAATGATCGGCGAGAGCACGCGGTCATCCTCGAGCACCAGCCGGCGCATGAAACGGTTCACCAGCTCCAGGTCATCGATGATTTCCCGGGCGGTGCGGACCTGAAAATAACGCGGTGGCAATGTGGCAAAATGCGTGTTGATCTCCTCGGCGCTCAACGACTTGCCGGCCGTTTGCCGGACCTCCAGCAACAGGGCTTCCCGTTGTTCCGCCTCGGCGCGAATGAATTCCGTGCCGCCCGTGAGTAAAACCATCGCCCGGCTGTGCAACTGCCACAGCAGCGCATCCTTGAAACCATTCCAGAGTTTTTCGCTCGTGCCGAGCGAGTCGGCGAACGTCAGCAAGGTGAGCAGGTCGAGCGCTTCGGGGGTTTCAATTTCCCGCGCGAAGTTGCGGATGACCGAAGTGTCATCCAGGTCGCGCCGCTGCGAGACGCTGGCCATGAGCAGGTGATTTTCGATGATGACCTCCAGGGTGTGGGCCACCGCGCCGTCGAGTCGCAGCCGTTTGGCCACGCGCATGGCCATTTCGGCGCTAACCTGGGGGTGGCTGCCCCGTTTATGGTGTCCCGCCTTGCCGACGTCATGGAGCAACAGCGCCAGATAAAGAATGCCGGGCCGTTCGAGGTTCTGGAAGAGCGGCGCGTAATTCTTATACGGCAGGTTTTTGGCTTCCCAGACCCGATCGAGTTGCTCGAGACAGACCAGGGTGTGCTCGTCGGCGGCGTACTGATGGTAAAATTCGTGCTGGACGAGGCAGGTCAGCCTGCCGAACTCGGGGATGTATTTGCCAAGGAAGTTTACCTCGTGCATGGTGCGCAGAACGGGCGCGACGCTGCCCCGCTGCCCGAGAATGGTCAAAAACGTCTCCCGCACGTGTTCGTCGTTCAGGAAAGTGCGGTCCACCAGCGAAATTTCATGGCGGATGAGCTGCTCCAGGTCGGGATGCAGCCGCAACCGCCGCTGTTGGGCGTAAAGAAAAACCCGCATCAGGCGCTGGGGCTGGTCCCGGAAAACGCGCCTGGAAGCGGCGTGAATCTCGTCGTCCACAAACAAAAAGCCATCCACCGGTTCCGGCGGCCGGCGTTTGGGCAACCACGCGCGCAACGACAGTTTTCCCCGCGTTGGGGACAACAACGCCATGCGTTGTTCCAGGGTGCGCGCGATGAGAAAAACGTTGCGCATGTGGGTGTAGAGGTCGCGCATGAATTTTTCGATTCGTTTGCTCGGCGAACGGTCGCCATAGCCAAGGCCCAGCGCCACGGCCGGTTGCAGGTTCTTGCCCAGCGCGTCCACGGCGCGGTTGGTTTGATAGTGCAATTCGGTCCGTGCCCGCAGTAAAAAGTCGTAGGCGGCTTCGAGCTGTTTGCGCTCGGATTTGCCGACGAATTCGCGTTTCTCCAGTTCGCCCAGGGTCCGCGTGCGATATTTGAAAAACGCCATCCACAGCAGGTTCTGAAAATCGCGCAGCCCGCCGCAGCCGTTCTTGATGTTCGGCTCCTGCATGCAGGCGGAATTGCCGAATTTGGCGTGACGCGCTTCCTGGTCTTCGACACGCTCGGCAATGTATTTTTCTTCAAAGCCGTCCACGCATTTGTCCACGATCACCCGCTGAAACTTTTTGAACAGGGCCTCGTTGCCGGCAATCAAGCGGGATTCGATGAGTGAGGTTTTGGACTGCATATCGGTGTTGGCCACCTTCACGCAATCCTCCATGCTGCGGACCGCGTAGCCGATCTTTAACCCGATGTCCCAGAGGGGGTAGAGCACGCCGTCAATCAGCTTGGACAGGTAGGGAAGCGGTTTGCCCGCGGCGACCTGTCCATCATGCAGAAACATGAAGTCGATGTCGCTGTACGGATTCAATTCCGCGCGGCCATAACCGCCGATGGCCACCAGCGCCAGCGGCGGAAATTCCTTTTGTGCCTGGGGCGAGAGGCTGCCGCGTGCGGACTCCCAGAGATGCCGCAACATCGCATCGAGCATCGCCGCGCGCGCCCGGCAGATTTCGCGTCCGCCCGCGCCGCCGTGATGCCACAGTTTGAGCCGGTGCGTTTCCACTTTGAGAAAACCTTTGCAACGCGAAAGTCGTTCTGCGGCATCCGCATTGGCCGAAAGGGGCAGGCGCACCTCCGCGTCTTCCTCAATTTTTCTGATTAAATCCTGCACGGGCGCACAAGTTGCGAACAAAACGGTCCGAAAGCAAGTTCAGCCGCCGGGCCGGCACAGTTCTTGATCTTAATCGTTATCATAATCCAAATCCTCCGGCGGGAACGATTAACAGCAAGATTGAGATCGGGACACCGCCCATCAAGCGAAACCTTGTCGCGCACCGTGTGTCTGTTCTAAAGTCCGTTGATGCCGGTTCATCCCGATCCCGATGCTCTTCTGATGCTGCGCGTCAAGCGCGGCGACCGGGCGGCGTTCGCGGAACTGGTGGAAAAGTACAAGCAGCCGGTGATGAACCTCGTTTATCGCACGCTGCACGATGAAACCGAGGCCGAGGATCTGGCGCAAATTGTCTTTTTGCAGGTGTATAAATCCGCCAAACGCTACGAATCGCGCGCCAAGTTTTCCACCTGGTTGTTTACCATTGCCCGCAACCTGTGCTTGAACGAAATCCGCCGGCGTTCGCGCCACCCCGCCGATTCGCTTGAGGAGACCCACGCTGAACATGAGGACCAGCCACGCCAGCAGTTCGAAGACAAGAGCAACGTCCCGCCGCCGGACAAATTATTGCACGGTGAACTGGCGCAAAAAATCGAGGAAGCACTGGCGCGTCTGCCGGAAAACCAGCGCACGGCCATTTTGCTCTGCCGGCAGGAGGAGTTGAGTTACGAGGAAATCGCCGAAATCCTGGGCTGTTCGCTTTCCGCCACCAAATCGCTTATCCATCGCGGGCGCGAGACGCTCAAGGAGAAATTGAAGCCGTATTTGAAAACCGGCGAGTGGAACGTGTGAATATTTTGTTTTTATCCGTGTTCATCCATGTCCATCTGTGGTTAAAATTTCCCGGTGAAAGCCGTCATTCTCGCCGCCGGCAAGGGCACCCGCATGCGGGAACTCACCCATGAGTTGCCCAAGCCCATGCTCCGCGTGCAGGGCAAACCCATCCTCGAACACATTGTGACGGGGATTCTGGCGGCGGGCGTGCGCGACATCTTCATCGTCACCGGCTGGCGCGCGGACGTGGTCGAAAAGCATTTTGGCGATGGCGCGAAATGGGGGGCACGCATGGCGTTTGGGCGGCAGCTTGTGCAGGACGGCACGGGCAAGGCGCCGGAACTGGCCAGGGCATTTGTTGGGGATTCGCCGTTTCTGCTGACGTACGGCGATATTCTGGTCCCGCCGGAAACATATTTACAGGTGGTTCAACGCTTCCGCGAAGGCGATTTTGCCGGGGTCATCACCGTCACGCGGGGCGAAGATGTGACGAAGGGCGGCTTGAATTTCTTCGACGAACAGTTTTGCCTGAAGCGGCTGGTGGAAAAACCATCACCCGAACAGGTGGAACAACTGCGCCGCGACGGCTGGCTCAAACCCGGCGCCCCAGCGTGGTATAATGCCGGCATCTACCTCTTTCGGCCGGCGTTGTTCGATTTTACCGGGCGCCTGCACAAATCACCGCGCGGTGAATATGAACTGACCGACGCCATCAGCGCGATCGTGGCCGACGGGCAAAGACTGGCCGGCCTGGAAATCCCGGGTCGCTGGGTGGACGTGCGCGACCCGGAAACGCTGGCGAGATTGGAAGGGGAAAACATCGAACACTGAACGCCGAACATCAAACATCGAGAGAAATCGTTGGGTGTTCGGAGTTCGATGTTGGATGTTCGATGTTCCTTCGAAAATCCTTTAGGAAACAAACTTCGGTTCAAACACCGGACCGAGGCCGTGTTTGCGGAGCAGTTCGGCGAATTTGGCGATGGCGCGCTTTTCGTCCGTGGCCAGGTGGTAATGAATGTGCCAGTCGAAATAATCCTTGCGGAAATCGTAGTCGTACTCCGTGCGGTTGCGGATGATCCAGTCCAGGGTATCCACGCCGAAATCCCGCGCATCCCGCAGTTGCTGGCGCAACGTCGAGTTTTCAATCCCGCGCCGTAGTGCCCAGACAGCAAACACAAACGGCAGGTTCGTCAACTCAAGCCACGCCAGGCCAAGGTCAAGGATTTCGTGTTCGTGCGGCGCGCGCTGGAAATCGATCGCCGGGTCGCCAATGAGCAGTACGGCGTCATGCTCCGCCGCATCCCGGGGATGGTCCAGCGGTTTAAATTCAGGTTTCAACCCGCGTTCCGCCAGCAGGACCTTCAAGAGGTTCAATCCCGACAGTGACGCAGCATGGCAATGAATCTCCTTCAATTTGGCCAGGGGACGGCGATGTGCCAGGAGCACGCTGTAAACCTCGCCGAGCGACGCCACCGCGATGCCATCCAGAATGTCATAGCGGTCGGTGAGCAGAACTTCGGCCGTGCTGACGAGCGCGGCGTCGAGCTCGTCGCGGCGGAGCAGTTCGGCGAGCCGGGCGGGTGTGGTAAAAATGACCTTGTCTTCCATGCCACGCGTGAGCGGCACGGCGTTCAGATATTGCACCGAGCCGATGCGGAATGGGGGAATTTCAGCAGCGGGCATTTCAGTGGTTGGCGGTCGCGTCGGTTTGCGGGCTTACCGGCTTTTGGAATAGGTGATAATATCGGCATCCTCGTCAGAGGTCGGCATGTTCAGCGTGAACCTCTGGTTTTGGCCCAGAATGACGGTGATTTCCTTCCGGCTGAAATTATCCAGGTAATAATCCAGAACGTAGCTTCCCGGTTGAACCCCGCGTTGGATGTCAATTTTCTTGTAGCCTTCGTGCCAGGTCGGATCAGCGGTCCCGAGGATGAACCCGACAAAATCCCGGCCCGGTCTGGAATGGTCCCGCACGATGCCGATGCGATGCGGAACCGTCCCGGTCCCGTCCCAGATGCCTTCGATCGGGTCGAGGTTTTGCCGGTGCGTGTCGAGATAATGGGCGAACCCTGACTCCGAGACGGCAAAGGTTTCCCAGACATCCGTATAGCGCAGCAAGCTGGCCATCATGCGATAACTGGCACTTGAATAACCCGGATCTTCGACCGACTTCACTTGCACGGCGTCCGCGCCTTTTTCCCAGGCCGTTTTTATTATCCTGGCCGTTTCTTCCTCAGCCGATCCGCCGCGCATCGTGAAATGGCCGCCGCCGACGAATACGGTTCCAATCACTTCACAGGGCCGGGGAATGGTCATATCCTCGGTATAAACGGGAATGGGATAACCCGCCGGCCTGGCCGGTCCGGCCGGCAGGTTGGGTTGATACGTTAACGTGGTCGAGCAGCCGGTCAAGAGCAGCATCGAACACAGCGCCAGCGCCAAATAATGGGTGGGCGCAGTGTGGAAACGAGGTGTTGAGCCGGCACAGGATGTTGGCGTGTATGGGGTCATGCCGTTGCAAGATTATCTTCCAGCACCTTCGAGGGTGCGGAATTTTCCGTGGGTTCGGCTTCGTGGCCGTCCGCCAGGACTTTGATTGGTTCGTAAAAGGTGTTGCGCTGGACCGGCGTGCGGCCGGCTTCGCGGATGGCTTTGACCATCTCCATTTCCGTCTGCAGTTGTGGCGACGTCGCACCGGCCATGTGGAAGATGTGTTCCTCGATGATGGTGCCGTGCAAATCGTCCGCGCCGTAGCTCAGTGCCACCTGCGCCAGCTTCAGGCCCAGGCCGACCCAATACGCGGTGATGTGGTCGAAGTTATCAAGATAGATGCGGCTGACGGCTATGGTGCGCAGTGAATCGAAGCCGGTCGGCGGTTTTTCGACGGGGATGTCGTTATCTTCGGGCTGATACGCCAGCGGCACAAAGCCGGTGAAACCGTGCGTTTCGTCCTGCAAGGCGCGCAACTGCCGGAGATGATCCACGCGGTCGGCGAGGCTTTCGACATGGCCATAAAGCATGGTACAGGTGCTGCGCCCGCCCATGCGGTGCCAGGTGCGGTGCACGTCCAGATATTCCCCGGCGGATTCCTTGCCTTTGGCGATGGCGGAACGGACTTCCTTGCGAAAGATTTCTGCGCCGCCACCGGTCAGCGAATCGAGCCCGGCGGCTTTCAATTCAGTCAAGGTCTCCCGGACGGATTTTTTGGCGAGCCAGGCCAGGTGCAGGATTTCGATCGCGGTGAAGCATTTCAATTGCAGCCGGGCATCGAGATCTTTCAATGCGCGCAGCATACCGGTGTAGTAACTGAACGGCAGGGACGGATGCAGTCCGCCGACGATGTGCATTTCGGTGATGCCCAACTTCAATGCCTCGCGCGCTTTCTGGACAATCTCCTCAATGGAAAACTGGAAACCGTCCGCGTCGCGTTTCTTGCGGGCAAACGAGCAGAACTGGCACGACAGGATACAGTAGTTCGAATAGTTGACATAGCGATTGATGATATAGCTGGCGCGATTGCCGTTCTTTTTCTGGCGCGCCAGATCTGCAATCGCCCCCACGGCGTTCAAGTCCTTGGACTCAAATAACCGGAGCGCGTCGTTCTCGGAAATGCGTTCGCCGGCGGCGACCTTGTCATAAAGGTCGCGCAACCCGCTGCGTTGAACGAAAAAGTCCACCCGCAATCATTAACAGCAAATGTGCGTTTGGGAAAGTGACTTTGTTGCGCAAGGGTTCAACGGCAATCCGGCTATTGCTTGGAGTCGGCGCTGGTATTACGCCCAAAATCCTTCATAGTCAGGCAAAAGGCTTTTGCAGATTGTGGAATGAATTTATGGAAGAGCAGATTTTAAGACTACTGGGCCGGCGGGATTATGCGCCGGCCAATGTGCCGGAATTGCTCCGGCATCTCCGGCTGGCGCCCCAGCGCCAGCAGGAATTGCAGGAAGTGCTGCGCCGGCTGGAACAATCCGGACGGATCACCCGCACGAAGGGGAATCGTTACATCCAATCGCGCGAGGCGGACCTCGTTCCGGGCCGGATTCGCATCAACCGCCAGGGGAAGGGCTTTTTGCAGCCGGATGATTCTGAATTGAAGGAAATCATGATTCCGCAGGAGGCCACCGGCACGGCGCTCCACGAGGATCGCGTGCTGGTGCGACGCGATGTCCGGGCGAAAGGTTTGCGTTCCGACCGGCTCGCCCAGGAGACGGGCGTGGTCATTCGCATCCTGGAACGGAAGCGGACACAAGTCGTCGGCACCTTGCAGCCGGGCCGCAAGTTCCTTTACGTGATTCCCGATGACCCGCGCATGCCGCACGACATTTATGTCCCGCCACCGCGCGACGTCGGCCGGCCCGCGCGCGTCGGTGACAAGGTTGTGGTGGAGTTGCATGAATGGGAATCGCGGCACACCAATCCGGAAGGTGAAATCATCGAAGTGCTCGGTTCACCGGATGAGGAAGGGGTGGATATGTTGTCGGTGCTGCGCCAGTACCACCTACCGTTGCATTTTCCGAAGGAGGTATTGCACGAGGCGCGGGCCATCGGAACGGCGGTTTCGCCGCACGAATTGGCCGGGCGCGAAGATTGCCGTCGGCAACCGGTTGTCACCATTGATCCGGACGACGCGAAGGATTTCGACGACGCGATTTGCTTGCAGCGGGTGGCGCCGGGGCAATGGAAGTTGTGGGTGCACATTGCGGACGTGTCGCATTATGTGAAACCGGGCACGGCGCTGGACGACGAGGCGCGCCGGCGGGGAAATTCCACCTATCTGGTGGACCGGGTGATCCCGATGCTGCCCGAGGCGTTGAGCAACGAGTTGTGTTCGTTGAAACCGGACGTGGATCGCCTGACCAAATGCGTGGAGTTTCTGGTGTTGGATGATGGCCGGGTGCTGAAAACGGAATTTTACCCGGCGGTGATTCATTCGCAACGCCGGTTTACCTACAAGGAAGTACTGGCGATTTTGCAACGGAAGCCCGGGGACCGGATTGAACAGATGTTGCATGACGCGAACACGCTGGCGCAACGGATCCGGCGTCTGCGGTTCAAGGCCGGTTCACTGGACCTGGATTTTCCAGAAATGAAAATCCGGCTGGACGACCACGGCCGCGTGTCGCGCATCGAAAAGGTGGAGAATGATGTTTCCCACCAGCTGATCGAAGAGTTCATGTTATTGGCCAACGAGGCCGTGGCGGGCCGGTTGATGGCCCGGAATGTGCCGGCGATTTACCGGGTGCACGAGGAACCGGACGAACGGCGATTGCAGGAATATCGCGAAGAAGTGCTGAGTCACCACGTGCCCTGCGCGAATTTGACGAAGCGACCGGAAGTCCAGAAGCTGCTGCAAAAGCTCGGGACGATTCCCATCGGCGCCGCGCTCAAGATCGGGTTTCTCCGGTCGCTCATGCGCGCCCGTTACGCGGTCGAGCCGCTGGGTCATTACGGCCTGGCCAAGGCCAAATATGCCCATTTCACGTCGCCCATCCGGCGATATGCCGACCTGGTTGTGCATCGTGCGCTGTTCCGGGCCAGTCACGACCCGGTCCATTCATTAAAGGAGACCGCCGAACATATTTCCGACACGGAACGCAATTCCGCCGATGCCGAACGGGACAGCAAGGACGTAAAGCTGTATGCCTTCCTGAAGGCGCAGCTCAAGTCGCCGCCGCCGCCGCCGTATCCGGCGCTGGTGATTGACGTGCGCAACTTTGGTTTTTTCGTGGACGTGCCGGGGCTGGCGATGAGCGGGCTGGTGCATCTTTCCTTCCTGGAGGACGATTTTTACATGTTCGATTCAGAGCGGAACCAGTTGGTGGGCCGGCGCACCCGCCGGGTCATCCGGCTGGGCGACCGGGTGCAGGTGCAGGTGGCCCGGGTGGATAGTTTCAAGAAACAGGTGGATTTCCGGCTGGCCCGGGATGAGGGAAAGGAAACTGCACGTTCCGCGAAAGGACGTGAAACCGATTCGAGGCAGCGGCAGAAGCCGGCGGCACGCCCGCGCCGGAATTGGCGGTAGGTTGACGTTGTTGTCAAAGTAGAGAAATTCGCTGCGTTGACGGAAGACTCTCAACATTTAACTTTCAACGCCCAATCTCCAATGATTTGGCTCAGTTGGCTTTCATTGAATGTTCGATGTTGAATGTTTAGCGTTGAATTTCTCTAACTTTCAACGCAGCCGGAACCCGCCCTGAAACACCACTTCGGCCACGGTCACAATCAAGAACACGGCGCTGACAAGGGCGTTGAGCCGGAAGAAGGCGAGGTTGATCCAGTTCAAGCTGCGGCGCCGGGCAATCCAATGCTCCAGCATCAGGCAGCCGACGATGATGAACCAGCCGATCAGGTATGCGATGCGGAACCGGCACAGCGCGCCGAAGGCGAACAGCAGTCCACACATCACCATGTGCGCCAGAAATGCGGCCTGCAGCGCGTTCTTTGGTCCCCACGCCACGACCAGCGAATGCAAGCCGTGCGACTTGTCGAATTCGTAATCCTGCAGGGCATAAATGATGTCGAAGCCAACCAGCCACAAGACCACCGCCAGCGCAAGGGTGGTCATCTGCATAATTTCCAGAACGGAAACATCCGCGCCTTTCACCGCCAGCCACGCGCCGACCGGCGCCAGGGCCAGTGAAAGCCCCAGGAAGACATGCGTATAATCCGTGAACCGTTTGGTGAGCGAATAAAAACAAATCACCGCGAGGGCAACCGGTGAGAGATAAAAACACACTGGATTCAGAAAATAGGCGGTAACGACCAGGCCCGCCGCCGACAGGAGACACAGGCCGATGGCGTTAACCAGGGAAATTTGTCCGGTTGGCAGATGGCGTTGGGCCGTGCGCGGATTGAGTGCATCGAATTTGCGGTCCGCGATGCGGTTGAAGGCCATGGCACAGGTCCGGGCGCAAACCATCGCCGCGAGAATCAGCCCGAAAACTCTCCAGCCCGGCCAGCCGCGGTGGTCGCGCGCGGCCACGACCATCGCCGCCAGCGCAAAGGGCAGCGCAAAAACGGTGTGGGAGAAACGGACGAACGAACTCCATTTATTAATCAGAGAGAACATCGAACAATGAACATTGAACGCCGAACATCGAATGGTCAGCCGGGAAATTTGTGGGTTTGAGCCGGTCCGCCATGCTTTTGTTTTAGAACGTTCTGTCGTGCGGTTCTGATGCTGGACATGAAAATCCGGATTAATTCATCGGATTCATTCAAAACAAAAATCAGTGTTGAATCATTCTTTACCCAATCTTTGCGCTCCACCAGCCGTGCCCAACGGCGTGTTTCGCGTAGTTCTTTCAGGCAAATCTTCAGCTTGTGGATGAAATCTTCGCGGGACTCGGCTGATTCCGCCTCGCCGTGGTTTGGATAGGGTGAAGTGCCGGAACGTAGAATCTGCCCGGCAATATGGTTCCCGGCGCGCGATGATGGCAGTTTCTCGGTCAAATCAATCACAGCCGACGCAAATTCAAGCAACCTGTTTTCCAGGTCGAATTTTCGGCTGTCAACCGTGCCATCATGCAACACCCAGACCTCATCTGCCGTTTCATTCAGAGTTCGGTGTTCGATGTTCGATGTTCGATGTTTCGCGTTTTTCATCTCATTCTTTTTCTTCCGACCAGCGCGGGACCAGCTTATGCGGCAGGCCCAGATGGTCCAGCACCCGCGCCACCACCGTGTCCACGACTTCCTGGACGGTCTTTGGGTTCGAGTAAAAGCCCGGGTTCGCCGGCAGAATGGTCGCGCCCGCCAGCAACAGCAGTTCCATGTTCCGCACGTGGACGAGGCTCAACGGCGTTTCGCGCGGGACGAGAATCAGCTTGCGTTTTTCCTTCAGCACCACGTCGGCGGCGCGCAGCAGGACGTCCTCGCTGTAACCGTGTGCGATCCGGCCCATCGTGCCCATGGTGCAGGGGATGACGACCATGGCGTCGGGCGGGTTCGAACCGCTGGCGAACGGCGCGTTCATGCTTTTCAAGTTGTGCAATTTCGTCCCGGAGTGAAGTTTCAGTCCGTCCGGTAATTCCTCCGCGATGACCTGTTGCGCGTAATTGCTGAGCACGACATGGATTTCGTGCGCGTGCGGGTCGAGGTTGTCGAGCAGGCGTTGCGCGTAAAGCGCTCCGCTGGCCCCGGTGATGGCGACGAGAATCTTCAAAATGCTTCCTATGTTTGGCCGATTATCGCCGAATGATTTCCAACCGGCAAGGCTGCACAACCTTTCGTAATCTTGGTCGTAATCTTAATCATAATCTCCGGATTACGAGCAGGATTACGATCACGATTAAGATTTATTTGAAACAGCTTGAGTCGGCTTTTTCATTGCGCACAATAGCCGTGTGTTCAAATTCGCCGGGATCATTTCGGTCGTGATGTTTTTTTGTGTTGCCGGGACGGCCCGGCCGGCCGCCGCTGGCAAATTGCCATCGTTGACCTGGGTCAACACCAACGTCATTCGCAACCCGTTCGGGCCGCAGCCCGTCAGGCTGATGACGCCGGTCGCTCCGCCAAGTGCGCCGTCCGTCCCGGCGGAGGAATGGCAGCCGCCCGCAGCCCCGCGGCCGGCAGCCGTCAAGCCCGCGACGACTTGGGTTTCCCTGGATAATTGGGCGGAGCAACATGGTGTCGGCAAGCCGCACCTGTTATCAAACCAGCCGGTCACCACCTACGCGGTTGGTTCTTCCAACGGTGTCATGGTCCTGGCCATCGGCAGCCGGGAAGCGACCTGGAACGGAATTGAAGTTCACCTTGGCTTCGGACCACAGATCATTGACGGCCAGATTTTCGTGTATGGACCCGACGTACAGAAAAATCTGGAACCGCTGCTCTGTGACCCGCCGCTGGCCCTGCCGCCGACCAATGGGATCATCGTCATTGATCCGGGCCACGGCGGCATGAACAGCGGCACGCACAGCATCCTGGATGGGCGGTTTGAGAAGGAATTCACGCTGGATTGGGCGCTGCGACTGGCGCCTTTGCTCGCGCAGGAAGGCTGGCAGGTCTTCCTCACGCATACGAGTGACGTGGACGATTCGCTGTCCAATCGCGTCGCGTTCGCCGAGGCGCATCACGCCAATTTGTTCATGAGCCTGCATTTCAATTCGCTCGCCCCGGACAAAATTCCGTCGGGGATTGAAACCTATTGTGTCACGCCGACGGGCATGCCTTCGACCTTGACGCGCGGTTACGGTGATTATTGGTCTGACAATTTTCCGAACAACGCCTTCGACGTTCAGAACCTGCAGTTGGCCGTCCGGTTGCAAGGCGCGCTGCTGCGTGCCACCGGGATGGAAGATCGCGGCGTCTGCCGGGCGCGTTTTATCGGTGTGCTGCACGGGCAACACCGTCCGGCGGTGCTCATCGAGGCGGGCTTTTTGTCCAATCCCGGGGATGCGCGGCAGATTGAAACTCCGGCGTTCCGGCAGAAACTGGCCCAAGCGGTCGCGGACGCATTGCGACCAGAGTCGGAGGCCGGAGGTCAGAAGCCGGAAAACGGAAGTCAGAAGACAGAAACCGGAATGCCGGGGCCGGGCACGAACAAGCTTTCGTGGCCGTAAATCTTCACTGAACCATCCGAATTGCCGCCAGGTTTTGGACTACGGCAGCCCCCCGCCGCTTTTCTTAGGTTCAGTGGGTGTAAAAGCGCCAGAGGGCTGGCGCAGTCCAAGACGCCGCTGCGTTGGCGCAGGTGCTTCGTGAAATTAGAACTGCAACCACCCCTTCGTAAAACCACATCCGTCTGACGGTTAGATGAAATACTCATCAAACCCGCGAGGAGACTGCGTAATATAGCAGCCTATCCTCTTGTTAGGCGTAATCATTTGGAAACATCTCTTTTTGTGCCCGGCAGCTTGCCCAATAAACCTAAAACCAAAGAGATGCCGATTCCAACCCAAGGCAGCAGCCCAAAAGCAATATAGACAACGGTCATGGCAGCGGAAATGTGCCCATCTGTGGTTCGAGGCTTCGGAACCAGAGAAGCAATCGAAAGTCCAATGATAGCCGCCACTACGAATCCGAAGGCCATCCAAATGGATATGAAAATCACTCTTTTGGCCATACGTCACTATTACGCCTAACAGATATTAGGCAGATTATTTTGCGTCATAAATTTTGTACCACCATCCGGTATTCGAGGGCTGCAAAAGCACAATTTTGCGGCCGAGATTGCTCTCCATCAGAACGGCAGAATAGTAAACCGACTCCGCTCCCTTCTGCCGGCTATGAACTCTCCGCGCCTCCAAAATCTTGAAACTAGTGATCCGGTCGTCTTGGAATGTCCCGCGCCTCGACAGGGCAGCGACAACTTGCTCTGGTGATGCATTGGAAGTCAAATCAACTGGCTGACACAAATAGCTGGCAACGTCCTCAAACGGAACTTGGGTCATCAGACGGTCGATGGGGTCACTGTGCGAGCAACCTAAAAGAGCAACCATCGCCGCCATTGCCAAAAATGATGTTCTCATGCGAAAGGCGAATCTGCCTAACAGATAATGGGGGGCTGTGTTTGCGGCCTATCCTTGGCCGAGATCAGCCTATCCAGTTTCTCGGTTTTGACCTTATTTTGCATTTAACTTTCTGCCCCACAAACTGTTGAAACAAGTTTTACTGCTCGTTATCCGCGGGCAAAGACGGCAGGTTTCAAGTGCTGCATTTTATGCCTTCCTGCGCCAGCAGGGTACGCTTCCAATCCAGTCCGACGGAAAAGCCGCCGAGTTTTTTGTTGGCGGCGAGCACGCGATGGCAGGGAACCAAAACCGGAATCGGGTTCGCCCCGCACGCGCCGCCAACCGCCCGGACGGCCCTGGGTTTGCCAATTTGCCGCGCGATTTCACCGTAGCTTTTCGTTTCGCCAAGGGAGATTTTCTGTAATGCATTCCAGACGTTTTTCTGAAATTCCGTCCCGGCGGACAGATCGAGCGGCGGCAGTTTTTTCGCTGCTTGCCCGGCCAGAATGCTTTTCAACGCGGCTTCCGTGGTGCGATGCCAGTCGTGGATTTTATTTGAAACCGGTAGGAGACGACGTGAGGAGTCTCTGACTGCCGCATCGGTACCTGAACAATTTTGAGACTCGTTACCTCGTCTCCTACTAACAAGGGATGGGAAATCCAGTGCGGCGAGGCCTTTTTCGGAATAATGCGCGACGAATCGGCCGACGCGCGTAGGAATGGGTAGCTCGATAGAATGATTTTTCATCGGGACACGGATTAGTGGTTGCGGACAAACAGGGAAATGACGCCCAGCAGAATCACAAACAACACGACCACCAGCACGATGAACCGGTTTCGGGCCACGCGCTTTTCGTAGCGCAACGGGCGCAATCCCTGGACGCCGCCGGCGGCCAGGTACGTCACGAGCCGGGGGTTGGAAGTCGTCGGCCGGCGGAAATGCTGGCGGAGGCGATCAAAGAACCCGGGCAAATCGTATTTGCGCACGCCCAGGTTGTTAAATTGATCGGGCGAGGTGGTTTCGTGGGTGCTTCTCAGCGGTTTGACCTCTTCAAAGACCGGTTCCCGCGAGACGGGGACGGGCGGAACGGGGGCGCGGGCGACGGTCGCGCCGTGCGGCACAGCGGTGGAGCGCAGACGCGGCACCGGCGTGTGTTGCAACTGGTTGTCGAGCCGCTTGATTTCAGCTTCGAGCGAAGCGATCTGGTCGTTCAACGAGCGCGCGCGTTCGGAAATCGGATCATTCTTTTTAGGCTTTTTCTTCTCGGACGCCATACAACCTTCAACGGCCTTTAGTGCCGCAACACCAGAATCGCCACCAGCACGCCGAGCGCGCCCAGCGCCACCAGTACCAGCGGCCAGGTCATGGCCAGGCCGAATTTGCACAACTGCCCGAAACTGGCGTCGGCCAGCGGTGACGCGGCCGCCGTCGGGGCGGTTTCGGTTTGGGGTTTTTCCTTGGCCGGGCCGGACAGGACCGGGACTTTCAGCCGGGCCGCATTCCATTCCATGCGTGCGTTTTCGATGGTGGTGAGCCCGCGGGTGAGTTCGATGCTGAAATTCTCCTTGGTCCAGACCTCGTCGTGGATGGCCTGGATTTTTTTGAGCGCGTCGCGGAAATCACCGATGGTTTTGACCATTTGTTCGGCCTCGCGGCGGGTGTTGAACTCGGCTTCCTCAAGCAGACCCAGCCCGCGGGTTAAATGGTGAATCATCTCCTGCCGGCCGGTCTGGAATTCCGTCTGGCGCCGGCGCAATTCCTCCAGCGAGGCGCGTTCCCGCTCCAAATCCTCCTGCGCACGCTTCAATTCGACGAGTTTTTGTTGTGCCTCGACCACTTTGCGGTCCACCTCCTCGCGCGTCGGGGGGCGGAGCGGGTCGCTGGCGGCCAGCCCGGGCGTTTTATGCGCCTGAAAATCGGTGTCCACAAACTCGGTTGCGTCATAATCAGATGCCATGGGGCGACTGTAGTCCCGGTCGGCGGAAGTGTAAAGTGATGTTTGGGCTTGTTATTGCCCCGCCGGGGTTTTAGAGTGCCGTTGTCGGTAAACGTGATGATTTTCATATGATTGAATTGATTCAGTTTCCGTGGAGTCCGTTCTGCATCGTGCAACGCCGCATCCTGGAATTTTCCGGCGCACCTTTCAAAATCACCAACATCCCCAGCACCGACCGCTCCTTGGTCTGGAGACTTACCAGGGAACGCTACTATGGTGTGCCGATCATCAAGCACGGCAAAAATGTGGTGTTTGAACTCAACGATGATTCGCAGGTCATCGCCAAATATATTGACGAGGAACTGGCTCTTGGCCTTTTCCCGCCCGAACTCGAAGGGGTTCAATCCATTCTCTGGCGCTACATCGAAAACGAGATTGAAGGCGCCACCTTCCGGTTAAACGATATTTACTGGAAGGAGCGCATACCGAAAGCCAGGCAGGTCCATTGGCTGCGCCACAAGGAACGTAAATTCGGCCGGGGCTGCATCGACCAGTGGCGCAAGCAGCAGAACGATTGGCTTAAGTTACTGGAACAGAGGTTATTGCCGTTTGAGGAAATGCTCGCGCATAATTCGTTTTTGCTCGGGGAACAGCCGCGCTTTGTGGACTTCGATCTGTTCGGGATGCTCGAAAATTTCCTTTATTCCGGCCACTTTGAACTGCCGGCGGCGCATTCACAAGTCAAGGACTGGCACCGCCGTCTGTCCCGGTTGAAAAGGTAAAATGGAAAATTCACACCGTTTTTTCACAAGCCGGCTTGTTTTTGCCCCGTTAACTTTTATTTTCTGCGCCGAGTGAAAAATTACATCATTGATACCAACGTTCTCCTGCACGATCCCAATTCGCTGCTCAGTTTCGAAGAAAACGCCGTTTTGATTCCCATCGAGGTCATCGAGGAGATTGACCGGTTCAAACGCGAGTCGTCCGAACTGGGTCAGAACGCGCGCATGGTGTCGCGGATGCTGGACGGCTTTCGGGGTGAAGGCCGTTTGAGTGAAGGCGTGAAATTGCCCACCGGCGGCAAATTGAAAATCGTTTTCCAGAAAAATGGCCATGTCAACGGCGAGGTCCATTTCAACGGTAACAGCGTGGACAACCGGATTCTTTCGCTCGCTGCGTCCATCCAGAAGGCGCAGCCGAAAAACCCGACCATCCTGGTCAGCAAGGACATCAATCTGCGCATCAAGGCCGACGCGCTCGGGTTGCAGGCGGAGGATTACGAGACCGACCGTGTGTTCATCACCGACCTTTACACCGGCATGATGGAGATGGCCGTCAGCACGGACAAGATGGCCGCGTTCCGTGCCAAGGGCGAACTCGAACTTCAAAGTGGCAAGGCCTATTTTCCGAACGAGTTCTGCACGCTCACCGACGAGACCAATCCCAAACGCACCGCGCTGACCAAGGTGGATCCGACGGGCAAAAAACTTGTTCCCATCATTGACGCGCGCGAAGGTGTCTGGGGCATCAAACCGCGCAACCGCGAACAGCATTATGCGTTCGATGCGCTGCTCGATGACCGGGTCAAACTGGTCACCCTCATGGGCAAGGCCGGCACCGGCAAGACGCTGCTGGCCATGGCCGCCGGCTTGAAACGTACCGTGAACGACCGCGAATTCCGCCGGTTGGTGGTGGCGCGCCCGACGATTTCCATGGGCAAGGAACTCGGGTTTCTGCCGGGCTCGCTGGAGGAAAAGCTCGCGCCGTGGATGCAGCCGATCCACGACGCGCTCGAACTGTTGAGCGACCTGAACATGGGCCACGACCATCGCCGGAGCGCCGACCTGATGCGCTCCGGCAGCATTGTCGTCGAGGCGCTGAGTTACATCCGGGGACGCAGCATCGCCAACCAGTTCATGATCATTGACGAGGCGCAAAACCTCACGCCGCTCGAAGCCAAGACCATCATCACCCGCGTCGGCAGCGGCACCAAAATCGTGTTCACCGGCGACCCGTATCAGATTGACAATCCGTATGTTGATTCGTCGTCCAACGGGTTTAATTACGTTGTGAGCCGGTTCCGCGCCGAGGCCATTGCCGCGCACATCGAGTTGCAGAAAGGCGAACGTTCCGAACTGGCCGAGCGGGCGGCGAACATTTTGTAGATTTCTGAGTTGACAAACCACTTGAACAGTCTGAATTTTTAAAAAGCTGGACGGAACGCCAGCGTGGGCGTCTTCAGCGGGATTTTATGATTTCGAATGAACGGCCATCGCCGTACGGGCGGCGTCCTTTTGGACAACCCAAGCCGCCGGTCAACGAGGACACTCTGAAATCCGAGAAGGTTCAGATTGAGCGCAAGACCTTTGTCTTCACGCTCAAGGAAAATCCGCGGGGACGGTTCCTGCGCATCACCGAGGACGTCGGCGGACGACGCGATACCATCATCATTCCGTCCACCGGCCTGGAAGATTTCAAAAAGCTGCTTGATGAAATGGTGAAGGCCTCGGCCGAGTTGCCGCCAAAGGCCGAGTAAGGCGCGAGTTGCCGGTTGATTCGTTTTGCCTCCGGACCGGGACTTTTCTACGCTTCCGCCATGCCTTCATTCGACATTGTTTCGCAGGTCAACTCGATGGAAATCGAGAACGCCGTCAACCAGGCCAAAAAGGAACTGGCCAACCGCTTCGATTTCAAGGGCAGCAAGGCCGAGATCGTGCTGGAGAAAAACGAAATCAAGCTTTCCGCCGAGGACAATTTCAAAGTCACCACCCTTAACGAAATGGTTATCGGCAAGCTGGCCAAGCGCGGCATCAGCCTGAAAAGCGTCGAGCAGGGCGAGCCGGACATCTCGCCGCTCGGCCACGCGCGGCAGGTCATCAAGATCAAGCAGGGCATTGAAACCACCGTGGCCAAGCAAATCACCGGCTTCATCCGTGACGGCATGTTCAAGGTGACGACCCAGATTCAGGGCGACGCGGTGCGGGTGACCGGCAAGAGCCGGGACGAATTGCAGGGCGTCATCGGCGCCGTGCGCGCGAAGGAATTTCCCGTGGCCGTCCAGTTCGTGAATTTCCGGGATTGATAATCCCGTTACGCTCTTGCTCGCGCCGTTTTCTTCCTCGGCTTCATTGGTTTCGCGTCGCCCCAAAGACTTTCCAGATCGTAACGTTCCCGCACGTCCTGCCGCATGACGTGGACGATCACGTCGAAATAATCCAGCACCACCCATGCGCCATGCACCGTGCCATCCACGGCACGCGGACGCTGCCCGACTTCATCGCGCACCTTGCCGATGATTTCCTCCACGATGGCGCGCAGGTGCGGTTCGCTCGTGCCGGATGCGATCACGAAAAAATCCGTCACCGACGATATTTTGCGCACGTCGAGGATGACGATGTTCTCCGCCTTTTTGTTGTCCGCGGACTCGCGGCAAAGCAAAGCCAGTTTTCGGGAATCCATAGTCGCCGGGATTATTTAACCACAAAACGACACGGATTGCACGGATTAACACGAATTGGATTTGATGTCGTTGCCCGTCGGAATTTATGAGAATCCGTGAAATCCGTGTCCAAGGTTTCAAGTGTACAGTTTTGCTGCACGGATGGACTCGGCGACCGGGGACGGTACCAGCGGTTCGAGGGGCAAGCCCGCCTTTACCCGTCCGCGGATTTGCGATGACGAAACGGCCAGCGGAAAACCCTTCAAGGTCCGCCCGCGAAACGGCGCCGGAAAGTTCACCGGCGCTTCACCGGGGCGGGGTGTGACCACGAACTGCGCCAGCTTTGCCAATTCACCGGCCTCGCGCCATTCGTTGAGCTTGGCCGTATTGTCCGCGCCGATGAGATAAAACAATTCCGCTTGCGGAAAGCGTTTCGCATAATCGCGCACGGTTTCGATGGTGTAGGAAACGCCGCCGCGTTTGATTTCCTGATCGTCAATTTCACAATTTGTTTTGCCGGCAAGCGCGAGCCGGAGCCATTGCAGCCGGCGGGCGGCGGGCGCGGGCTGGTTTTCCGGCTTGAACGGCGATTGCGCCGCCGGGATGAAAAACAGCCGGTCCAGGCCCAGTTCCTCGATGGCCGCCTGCGCGACGAGCAGATGGCCGAGGTGGACCGGGTCAAACGAGCCGCCGAACAATCCTAGTTTCATGTTGAAAGTTGCCGGTTACCGGTTGCGCTGGCGCAAACCGCCCGGTCAACTTGCAATTTTCCGCCGCCAACCTGCAACCGAAATAATGTTGAAATTGTAAATCGTAAATCGTAAATCAAAAATCGAAATGACCCGACACTGCCATCAATGCGGTGAGCCTTGGACGTTGAACGGCCAGCCGGGCCGCGGCGAAACCTGCATGAAATGCCGGGCCGACCTGCGCGTCTGCCTGAATTGCGCGCATTACGACCGTCACGTGGCGCAGCAATGCCGCGAACGCCGCGCCGAACCGGTGCTCGAAAAGCACGTCGGCAATTTCTGCGAGTATTTTGAATTCGCCCTCCGGACCTGGACGCCGAAGGACGGGGGTAATTCGCGCGAAGCGGCGGCGCGCGACCGGTTAAAGAAATTGTTCGGCGATTGAGCGCCCGCCCGCTAGCATCCGCCCATGAAAGTCAGCGGGTTCACCTTTCTGCGCAACGGACAAAAGCTCGGATATCCGTTTGTTGCGTCCCTCCGCTCGATTCTGCCGGTGGTGGACGAGTTTATTGTCGCGCTGGGTCCGTGCGACGACGAGACGGAAAAAATGTTGCGCGAAATCGGCGATCCCAAAATCCGCATCATTCCGACGCAATGGAACGAGCGCATCCGGCCCGATTACAGCGTCAAGGGCTTTGTCTTCGGCCAGCAAAAGACGATTGCCCTGTTCAACTGCACCGGTGACTGGGCGTTTTATCTGGAAGCGGACGAGGTGGTGCATGAGGACGACCTGCCGAAAATCCGCGCGGCGATGGAAAAACATCTGGGCGATGAACGGGTCGAGGCGCTGGCGTTTGATTATCTGCACTTTTACGGCAACGCCAACACGTATGCCTGGTCGCCGGGCTGGTATCGCAGCGAGGTGCGGATTATTCGCAATACCATTCCCGTCTGGTCGAGCGAGTCGCTTTTCTTCAACGTGGTTGACAGCCACAAGCGGTCGCGTTATCCCCGCGCCGCGCACACCGGAACGACGATTTATCATTACGGCTGGGTGCGTCACGAGGCACAAATGAACCTCAAAGCCGGTGCGACCCAAAAGTATTGGGAGGACCAACCGGCGGCGAAAGTGGACTATTCAAAAATTGACGCGGCCGTCTTGAGGCCGTTCGCCGGCACGCATCCCAAAGTGATTCAAGCATGGTTGCCGAAAGCGGAAGGGATTTTTCCGGCCGACCCGCATCATCAACTGACGGCGCGCGAAAAGAAGCACCGGCGGCTGTTGTGGCTGGAGCAGACCTTCGGTCTGCGGTTCAACAAGAAGCATTACCGGTTGATTCGCTGAAGGCCTGTTCCGTTGCCGCCACGACATCGGTCAACGAGATGGCGGCGATGCCGGTTCCCTCCGGCGCGGTGACGACCCAATTTGCATGTTGGAACGGATACGTTTGGCCCATTACCGTCATCAGCATCAATACGCGTCTTTTCATCGCTACGGCGAGGTGCAGCAACCCCGTATCGCCACCGACGGTGAGCCGGGAAAGTTTCGTCAAGCCGCCGGAAACGAGCAGGGGCGTTCCGGCGGAAACGACGAAGCCCGCGGCGCCGGCCGGCCCCAGCGCGGCGCGATCCGCGGGACCGCCCCCAAAGATGATTTGCGCGCCCTGCGCTTGAAAGTGCCGCGCCAGCGCCAGAAAATTCTCCAGCGGCCAGTTTTTATGCGGCGAACTGGTGAAGGGCTGAAGGAACAGGGTCGGCCGGGCCGGGTCCAGATGGTTTTCCGTGAAGAATTTTTTTGCGTCCGCCAGGGCGTCTTCGGGCAGGGCAAATTCATTGTGGACGTCGCCCACCCGCAAGCCGCATTGCCGCAACAGCGACCGGTTCCAGTCGGCCAGATGGATTTGTTCATTGCGTCGGACGCCGCGGGTGTAGAGCCACTCCCGTCCGCCGCTGTAAACGCTGCCCCAGCGCGCCGGCGCGCCACTCCACCAGGACAGCCAGGCGGTTTCGCCGTAGCCCTGAAAATCCACCGTCAGCGAAAAAGCTTCCCGCCGCAACCGCCGCAACTGCCGGAACATTTCCGGCGCCGCACGCAACGGATTTTGCAAGACCGCGCGGTCCAGCGCGATGACGTCGTCCACTTCCCGAAACCCGCGCATCAACGCCGCATTTTCCTTTGACGTGAGAAATGTGATTTTGGCGTCGGGGAAGTTGTCGCACAGGGCATGAACCGCTGGCAACGTGAATAAAACGTCGCCGATGGATTTGAGGCGCAGGACGAGGATGTTTTCGCGCGGGTTCATTTCCGGGCCGCCAGCGCGGAACGGACGGCGGCGGTCAGCACGGAACGGAACGCATCGCGCGAACAATTTTTGGCATAGGCCTGGGCACCCGCCTGCCACCGGGCGAGCTCCGTGCCGGGAGCGGTCGCGGCCCGGACCATGGCCTGGCGCAGTTCCGGCACGTTGCCGGACTTAAACAGCAGGCCCATGCCGTAGTGGCGGACGATGTGGCCAATCAGATATTCGTCCGACGCGAGCGCCGGTTTGCCGGCTCCGGCCGCGCGGGAAAGGACGCCACTACCGTCGAGGTGACGAAGGTAGGGCAGCAAGACCATGTCGCACGCGGCAAACACCTGTCTCTCTTCCTGGGCGGAAATGTAGCGGTTCACAATTTCCGCGCGCCCTTGCGAGCGGAGGGTTTCCAGATCGCGCGCCAGTTTTTCGTTTTGGGGTTGAAGTCCGGCGCAAAGCAGAAACACCCGGTCGGGGTCGGCCATTTGGTGCATCGCTTCGACGACCAGATGCAATCCCTTCCGCTTGTAGCCGCCGCCGTAAAACAGGAAGACAAACCGGTCATCCGGCAGGTTGAACTGCCGCCGGGAGCCTGCGCGATCGGCCGCAAAATTGTCGGGATACGGGTCGGCGAGCAGGTGAATCGGCGCGCCGGGATATTTTTTTTGGGCCAGGTCGCATAGCCGTGGGTCAATCATCAACAGGGGATTCAGCCAGCCGCCGGCCAGCAGGCGGCGGAAGCCGATTTTTTTCAACGTCTGATTGAGCGACAGGACGCCGGCATCGAGAAACAACGGGCGAAAATAAATTCCACCCAACCTCCCGCGCAAAGCTGCCTCCGGCATCCGGCCCAACGCCGCGCGGCGAAGCGTATGAGAGGCCAGATCATTGAAATTTGCCAGAAAAGCGATGGCCGCACCCGATTCCTTCAGGCAGGCAGCCACGCGCGCCGTCGAGGTCACCCGGGTCCGGTCGCCGGCGGCGGGAATCGCCGAAATCACCTTCACGCGCGTCAACAGGTCGGCCATCTGCCCGGCGATGCGCTCCTTCGCCTCCGTCCGCGTGTCCACCGCGAGCGTCAGGGAGAAGCCCGCCGCGAGCAAATCCTCGGTGATGAACCGCAGCCAGCCGACATGATGACCGTCCACGCCGGGTTCGAAAACCAAAACTGATTGGGGATCCATGGATTTACTCCGGCAGGGGCTTTTCGTTCTGCACCTGATAAACCTTCAGGTAGCGCAGGTAGGTGTAGAGGGCGATGCCGCGCGCGACGGCCAGCCCCTGCCAGCCGTCCAGAAAACCGGCCCGCAAAAAATAACTGCGGAGGAACGCCCACCACGGGCGGAAGAGGACATCGGTGAAACGGACATGCCGTTTGCGTGCCGCACAGTCCTGCGCAAAATAGTTTACGATCAACAGGGTCTTTTTCATCTCCTGTTCGAGCGATTCCATGCTGTAGTGGAGCAGGTCGTTTTTTAAATCGCCGGTGTCGCCGTTGATCACGAGCGATTCATGCAGGCGCTTGTCGCCCCAGTTGGCCCGGTCGCGCTGCCAGAGCCGCGCTTTGCGGTCGGGGTACCAGTCGCCGTGGCGGATCCAGCGGCCATGGTAAAATGTGCAGCGTGGAAAACTATAGGCGGCACAGGGCGGATTCAATTTATTCTGTTCAAACAAATGGATGATTTCATCGCGCAAGGCCGGCGGGATGACTTCGTCGGCGTCAATGGCCAGCAACCAGGGTTGCGTGGCGTGGGTCGAGGCGAAGTTGCGATGCACGGCGTGGCCGTGCCACGGCTGGCTGACGATTTTTGCGCCGTAAGCCTGGGCGATTTTGTCCGTGCCATCCGTGACCTGGTCGTCAATCGCGAGGATGATTTCGGCGGTCCAGCCCTGGACACTGTCGAGGGTGCGGCGGATGCGATGGGCTTCGTTGCCGGCGACGAGGCAGACGGAAATAGGCAGACGGGATTCAGCCATGGCGTTAAAATTTTTCAAAAACCAAAATGAGCGAGCGGCTGAACAGGAGCGGCGCGGAGAACAAGTCTTTGATTTTTCCGCGGCATTGGTCCGCCGGAACTTCCTTTTGGCGCGACAAACCCACCCGCATCCCAATCCACCCCAGACCGATAAAAGGCAGCAAAAACGGAATAAGCCATTTTTTCTTCCATCGGTCACCGGCCAGGTGAAGCAGTCTGGCGCCATGATGTTGGAAGAGGTAATTCAACTGCAAGTAACTCAAGGAAGCGATGTGCCCCCGGTCCCTCTTTTCGCCGGGTTGCAAGACACGGTGATTCCATGGAACAAACTGATAGAAGCAACCGGTGCAAAGAAAGTAGAGGCGGGAGTAAACACACTGGATGTTTGGCAGCGTGAGGATGATCCGCCCGCCTTTCCGGGTGATGCGGCATAATTCCGCGATTAACGCGGTGGGATCCAGGACGTGCTCAATTCCCTCCATGCAGGTGACGGTGTCAAAGCTCGCGTCGGCAAACGGCAGCCGCTGGTTCATGTCGGCGTAGACGTAATCAGGGCCGGCCTGGTTGATGTCGGCGCAAACCGCATCATGTCCGTGCTCGCGAAGGTGGGCCGCCAGCCGGCCGTTGCCGGCGGGTATATCCAGGACTTTTTGCCCCGGCTGGGCGTTCTGAATCAGGCGGGTAACCACCTCCATGTAGCCCGTGAATTTATGGCCGTGGGAAAAATCTTTTTCAAACATTGGATTTCGGTGTCGAACCGCGGAAATGCAAGTTGAACGAGACCTCCGCCGATGACAAGTGTGTTTTACGGCGCGCGTCGTCGCCGGTCATTGCATTTGCAGAGCGGCTGAAAAGCCAGGTGGCCGGCGAAGTCGAAGCAGAACGATCATCCGAAGCGGACACGCATATCATCCCGTGCTCAAGCTTTGACGTCATCGTAATCCGCAAGATGGCGTCGGGCATCAACGAACTTTCCGACCTCCACGTTCGCCGTTTCCGGATTGGTCCGGACGCGTTCGGCCAGGGCCATGACGTCATCAAAAGCCCGCACGGCCAAGCGTGACGCTTCCTGCTGGACGAGGCGGCGCAGGCGGACGGCTTCCTCATCCCTGGCCCAGGTTTCCAACGCCAGTTGCAGGGCAAAATCATAATGCTCCAGCAGCAGGGCGCAGGCGAACAGCACGTTCCATGCGCGGCGGCTCATGGGCTTTTTCCATAAACCGCCGGGCAGGGGGTCTTTAAAGAAAATGGCGTCGGCATAAAAGATTCGCTCGCGGCCGGCCGATTTCCGTTTCTCCAGCATTTTCGCCGAACGGGTGCGGAGGTCGAATCCATAAAAGGAGAACCCCCGCTGGCGCAACTGCAATTCGACCTCGCTGAACAAAGGCTGGCCTTGGTAGATTTCATAAAACTCAACTTCAACGAGCAGGGCCACGGTCCTTTCGTCCAGCGTTCGTTCGGCGCCGCGCAGAATCTCGGATTCCGTGGATTGGGTGTCGAGTTTGATAAACTCGCCCTGCTGGCCCGCCGGACGGCCCGGGCCGAAGAAGAGCACGTCCAGCGTGGTGGTGGGCACCGACACGACTTTGGAGATTTCAAACCCGGTCAGGCCGTAACGCTTGATAAAGTCGGGATTGGGCGCGCGCAAAGAACTGTTGACCGCCGATTTCAGCACGTAGAGCGGGGCGGTGCCGGTTTCGCCAGCCAGGGCGATGGGCTCGATGGAATAGTTTGCCCAGGGCGAGTTTGCCGCCATTTCCTTCGTCAGGCGCAGGCATTCCTCCTGGTCCGGCTCAAACGCCAGAACCGAGGTGACCCCCGCGAGCCGTTCCACCACGTGATGCACACCGCCGCGGGCACCCACATCCACGAATCCAAGCGGCTGAGTCCGCAATGCCTCGCCCGGGGCGCTGCCAGTGAAATCGGGGTTTTGGAGCAATTGGTTGATCATGGCGTTCGGTCCGGATCGTGGAAATCAAACCAGTTTGTTGGTCGTGAAGACATTGTAGCGCCGGTCGGTGGCGGTTTTGTTTTCAAGATACCATTGCATCACGGCGGGAATCCCCTGGGCAAAGGTGATTTGCGGCTGAAAACCGTGCTGGCGGGCACGGCTAATGTCCATCAGCCGCTTGCGGTCGCCGGCAGGCTTGCTGGTGTCCCAGACCACTTTTGGCTTTTTGGGCAGGTGCGAAACAATGATGTCCACGAGTTCCTTGATGGTGATGCCGGTGCCGCTGCCAAGATTCATCGGGTCAGTCACGCCCTTTTCCACGGCGAGCATCATGCCCCGCGCCACGTCTTCGGCATGGATGAAATCGCGGATGGGCGAACCGTCGCCCCACACCACAAACGGGTCTTCGCCTTCGAGCGCGCGGCGGATGAGGGAGGGAACCACCATGGCGTTTCGGGGATCAAAATTGTCGTGCGGCCCATAGACATTGGCCGGGCGGACAATGGAAACCTTTTTCCACCCGTATTCGATGGCATATGCTTCGGCCTGGAGTTCACCCATGCGCTTGGCCCAGCCGGCAAATTTGTCATTCTCCCCCGGCGGTTTTTTCCACATTTCGTCCTCGATAAAAACCTCCGCCTGGGCATAGACGCCGACGGTGCTGGTGAACAGGTACCAGCTGACCTCCGCCTGCCGGGCGGCTTCCATCATGTTGGTGTTGAACATCAGGTTGGGCACGAACACGCTGGCGACCTTCCTGGTCGTAACGCCGGGCGAACCCTTGATACCCACCAGATTGAAAACCAGATCCATGCCCTGACAGACTTCGAGGCAGTTTTCAAACCGCATCAGATTCGTCCGCTTGAATTCCGCCCGGGGGTGGGCCAGGGCTGGATCGTCCAGCGACGCGATGCGAACCTGCGCGCCCTGGTCGAGGAGCATTCTCACCAGCGGCTGGCCGATGAGCCCGGTGCCGCCGGTAACCAAAACTTTTTTACCTTGGTAAAACATAATTAATAATCAGGTGTTGGGCGCAGCGCGCCATCCAGCTAACCATTTTGCTTCTGTGTTTCCGTGAACCAGCGGACCGTGTCCGCCAGCCCGTCGGCCAGCGAAACCCTGCGTTCAAAGCCCAACAATCGTTTCGCTTTCGAGGTGTCCACCATCCGAAAGGGAATCGTGCTGGGCTTGGTGGTGTCGAATTTCAGCTCGGCGTTTTCGTGACCCGCGGCCTGCAGGATGATTCCGATGATTTCCTTCACCGTTACCGCCTGGCCGTAGCCGATGTTGACCGGATCGCAGGTCGGATGTTTTTCCACCATCAACAGGCAGCCCCGCACCAGATCGGTGATATGCAGGAAATCCCGCACTTCATCACCCGTGCCCCAGACGACATAGGGATTTTCCTTCAGGACAGCCCGGCGGATGAGCGCCGGAATGACGTGGCTGGTGACGGGATCAAAATTATCATGGCGCCCGTACACGGCGGAGGGGCGGACAAGCGCGATTTTCATCGAAGATTTGGACACCACGAATTCGCTGATGCGTTCGAGGTAGCGGCGCATCCAACCGTAACCGAAGTAAGCCGGATAGGTCGGGCCGGCCCACATTTCCTCCTCCTTGATGGGATGGTCCGCCGACGGATAACCGGTGCTGCTGCCGAAAACCTGAAAGCGTTCCACCCCTTCCGTCCAGGCCGCCTGCAACATTTGCGCGGTTAAAATCAGATTCGCCGTGATGGCCGCCATCGGGTTGCCGGCCGTAACGCCCGCCGCGGAAACCGCGCCCGCCGCATGAAACACGTATTGCATCCCGCGGGAAACCTTGCGGCAATCCTCTTCACGCGTAAGGTCGGCCGGGACGGCCTCGATGCGTTCGTCGCGGAGGATCAATGGCCGCCGGTGCACCGGCACGCGCACCTGTGCCCCCTGCCGGAGAAGTTCTTCCACAAAATGAAGGCCGACAAACCCGGTGCCGCCGGTGACGAGAACTTTTTTGTCTTTGAAAAACATAATCAACGGATGGCCGCGAGCCGGGTTTGGACCGCTTGTCGGATGCCGGCCGGATCGAGGCCGATTTGCCTGCGGATATCGTGAACCGTGCCATACCAGACGCAAAACCGGTCGGGCAGGCCATGATAGGAGACGGAAAGATCGGGGACTTCATGGATGGCTTCCTGCAAGCCATGGGCGTCATGCACCACCAGTATTTTCGTATGTTTGAACCGCGCGATCATTTCCCGGTCAATCGGCTTGATGGTCGAAAAATAGACGAGATTGACCGGCAAATCCCGGACCGCTTCCATCACGTTGCCGAGGATCGGTCCGGCGGTCATGACGGTCAGCTTTGAGCCGGTATCCTTGAGCAGGTTCGCCTGGCCGAACTGGACGGGCACATCCAGATTATGGCCATGGTCGGAGAGGCGGAAATAAGTGGGCCGGCCGTTGTTGTATTGGCTGCGGATGAGGGTATCGAGCTCCTTGCGGTTGCCCGGTTGCGTGACCTCCATGCCCGGCAGCATCCGCAAAATGGCAAGTTCGCCGTAACAGTGATGCGTTGCGCCGTCCCACGCATAATCGAACGACGCACCGGTGGAGACAATATTCGCGCCGAAACAGTTGTAACAAAGATCATCCTTGATCTGCTCCACACAACGTTCGGTGAGGAACGGATTGATCGTGTGAACGAAGGGATGAAATCCCTGCGCGCCCAGGCCCGCCGCAACGCTGATGAGCGCGTTTTCGCAGATGCCCATGTTGTAAACGCGCGTCGGAAACTTTTCCTGGAGGGGCATGAACAGGAAATGGCTGATGTCGCCCAGGACAATGACCACTTTTTCATCCTTCATCGCCAGTTCAGACGTTGTGTCCTTGAATTGCTTTCTCACGCGGCCTCCAGTTCCTTCATCAAAAATTCCAATTCCTCCGGTTTGGGTGATTTTCGATGCCACTCAAAAACGTTGTTGGCGAGCGTGGGACAGCCGCAGCCCTTGATCGTGTGCGCCACGATGGCCTTGACGGTTTCCGCCGGTTTGACCAGTGCCGCCTTCAACGCCTCCAAATCGTGGCCATCCACTTCCAGGGTGTCGCAGCAAAACGCTTTAAAACGGTCTGCCGGATTCGGGATTTGCAGCGAGCGCACCTGGGACCGGTTGAAGTCGAGCATCACGGTGAGGTTGTTCAATTTCAGGTTTGCGGCAACCATCATTGATTCCCAGACCGACCCTTCGTTGGCCTCGCCATCGCCGATGAGCGTCACCACCCGACGCGGTGACTTCGCGATCCTGAACGCCAGCGCCATGCCGACGGCCACACCGATGCCGTGGCCGAGTGAACCGGTGGAAACTTCCACGCCGGGAACTTTCAGCCGGTCCGGATGGCAGCCGAGGCGCGATTGAAACGTACCGAAGGTTTTGAGTTCTTCCGCGGGGAGGTAACCGTATTGTGCGAGGACCGCATAAAGACCGAGCGCCGCGTGGCCTTTGCTCAAAATGAAAATATCGCGTTCCGGCCATTGCGGTTCCTGGGGATTGTGTCGCAGGGTGTCGTAGGCGGCACAGAGCATCTCGACGACGGAGAACGACGTGGGAATGTGACCGTGTCCGCTGGTGCGGGAGGCCATCAATATATTGCGCCGGATTTCCCGGCAAAACGGGGTCATGGCCGCCATCACTCGATCTCCAGATAGGAAATACGCGCCGCCATCGGCAGGCGCTTGACCCGCACGTTGTTCAGGCCGAAGACCTCATCCAGCGCGACGGTTTCACCCGGAAAGAACGGATCGGACAGTTCATCAAACACCAGGATGCTGCCTTTGCAAAGGTGCGGTTTGATGGCCTGCAGCGCCACCTTGGTAGGCTGGTAAATGTCAAAATCAAAAACTGCCAGCGACACAATGGTTTCAGGATGTTCCTGGAAATAGCGCGGCACGGTTTCCACCGCGTCACCCTTGATCAGGTCAAAGCGTTTGAGGTGCGACATCGGGTTTAACTGCTCCTGCAGGGAAAGAATCCGGGTCAGATAATCCTCGTAACCGGCCGATACCGAGAAACTGCCGTCTTTGGACTGGCAAAGTTTTCCGTCCTTTTTCCCCAGTCCTTTGAAACCCGCAAAGGTGTCAAAGCCGACGATGTGGCGGTGGCGATTGTAGGGTTCGAGACTGCCGCGCAGCGCCGAAAGGATGGACAATGTCTGTCCCCAGCGTACGCCGCACTCGACGATGACGCCATGGCTGTGCAAAATTTTCTGATAGATTTCGTAGAAAAACAGGAGGCGGGCAAAGGCTTTTGAACTCAAAAACAATCCGAGATTCGACAGCAATTCATCGTCCGGCAGCGGCGCGGATTTCAGCAACGCGGTAAACTGGCGGTGTGCTTCCTTCTCGGACAAACTTGAAAGCACAATCGCGTCGTGTTTTTCAGTTTTGGTCATGGGCATGTCTCGTTGGTTGTCAGAAACTGTAGCTTTCCCCGCCATCCACGGCAATACAAGCTCCGTTTAACAAACTGGCCCGCTCCGAACAGACGAAGGCCACCACGGCGGCGACTTCCTCCGGGGTGCCGGCCCGGCCCAACGGCAGGCGCTGGTTTAACGTCTGGGCAAAACGCTCCGGATCCTCCCGGCGAAATTGGTCCCATCCGTTGCCGTCAAACATCACGCGGCCCGGCGCGATGCTGTTGAACGTAATGCCCGAACGAACCAGTTCCGCGTTCAGGGCGAGTGTTTTCATGAGACTGATCTCGGCGCTTTTGGCCATGGTGTACCAGGGGCGGCCGCCACCTTCCTTGCCCTTGACGGACGCAATGGCCACCACGCGTCCCCATTTTGCGCGTCGCAGGTGCGGAATTGCCTGCAGGGTAAATCGTTGCGCCGTCAGCGCATTGCGTTGATAAGTCTCCACCCACTTTTCCTCCGGCACGTCTTCCACCGCCCGGGCTTCACGGCCACCGCCACCGCCGACATTATTGATCAGGATCTGCAGACCGCCCCATTCCTGAACCACCGTGTCAACGACCCGCCGCGCGGATTCCGCGAGCGTCGCATCCGCCGGAATGGCCAGGGTCGGAACGTTTCTGGCCCGGATTTCCGCGGCGGTGGTTTCCAGTTGCCCGGTGCCCCGGGCGCAAATCGCCACACGACAACCTTCGTCTGCCAACGCCAGCGCAATGGCCCGGCCGATTCCGTAGCTGCCGCCGGTCACCAGCGCGATTTTATCTTTCAAGCCCAGTTGCATCAGGAATAGCCTGAACCGAACGTCGGCGTCATAAAGTTTTCAATCACCGCAAAAGCGGATGATTTTCTCCAGGCCCAACGCCGGATACCGGGGTTGCCGGTAATCAGCGCGCGCTGGATGTTCACGCCGGGTTTGCTCATCCAAAAAGGTTCGAATGGGCGCGCAAAAAACCAACCCGCGTCCACCGCAGCTCAATTCGCGCATCCTTATAGCCGTCAAGCCCGGCTGGTTCAAGCCTCAATCCGCCGGATGCGGCGTCGTTTCAACCTGCCGTGGATCGCGGTCCCGCATGGGTTTTCAAGTTGACAGCGTGGTGGCCCCCGCCCACGCTGGTTTCGTGAGTTTGATGGGTTTATGACCAGCCGCCGACTTCGCTTGCTTTATTTGGGCAACGCGTTTCCACCGGGAATGGCTGGACAACTTTTTGTTACCGCGCACCTGGGCGAAACCCGCATGGTGCAGGAGTTATCCCGGCTGGCGGATGTCTCCACCGTTGGTTTGTTGCCGGGCGAAATCTGGAAAAAGCGCCTGAATCCCAAGGATGACTCGGCTGGCCTGGAACATAAACTCGTCCTGTGGGACAGAAATCCCGCCCTGTGGCATCGCTGGATTTCCTGGCGTAAACTGCGCCGGCTTTACCTGGAAATGACGCAGCGGGACGGCATGCCGGATGTCATCCTGGTGCGCAACCTGCAACACGTCTTCAATTATTTTGTCAAATGGCTGCGGCGACAACCCCGGCGTCCGCGCGTTGCCCTCTGGTTGGGTGACAGCGGCGGACTGGGTGAAGAAATCCCTTCGTCACGGCGCTGGCGTTACCGGTTCAAGCCGATGCAGATGCTGGAAGATGAATCGGTGTTGTTATATGACGCCTGCCTGGTGTCCGGGCTCAAGGCGAAGAGTTATTTTGAATCCCGCGGCGTCCCATGGGCATGGCAACCGGCCGCCTTTAACTACCACTATGATCCGCCGCCGCCGGATCCGCATGCCCAGGGACCGATTCGATTTGGCTACTTCGGAGATCTGTCGGAACACTCGGCCGTGCTTCCGTTGGTGCAGACATTTTTGAGCGCCGGCCTGCCCGGCACCTTGCACGTCTGTGGTCATGGGCCGTTGTCTCCAGAATTGAAACAACTGGCCGAACGCCACCCGAATTTCCATTTCGACGGCTTCCTGCCAAAACCGTCGGACTGCCTTCCCTGGGCGCAACGAGTGGATGTGCTCATCAATGTGCGGCCGCCCTGGTGGGGCAAGGATAACAGCGCGCCCTCGAAAGTTTTCGAGTACGGCGTGGCAGGCAAGGCGATCCTCTCCACGCGCACCGCTGGCATGGACGAAATCCTTGGCCGGGAAGGCATCTATATCGAAACCGACCATTTTGAAGACTCGCTCCGCCAACGACTGCGGGAGGTCGCGACCATGGACCGGGCCGAGCTTCAGCGCCGGGCGGTGATAATCCGCGACCGGATTGTCAGCCATTACAGTTGGGAGAAACAGTCGCGGGTCATTGTTGAATTTCTGACCCGGCTGGTGGAGCAGTCATCTTCCCCGATGATTCCGGGAAATACTTCCGGCGTCACCGGTCCGTCACCGCGTGGTCTTTCGCGCGCCGCCGGAGGAACAATCTGATTTTCCGAAACGGAAGCCCGAGAAACATCTTTCGAAACAGTTCCAGCCGTTCCAGCCAGAAAACCGCGGGAAAAGGCCGGCCTTTGGGAATATACCAGTTGTTCAAAGTGGTTCGTTTTACCAGCCGGTAACCCTGTCGCTTCAGCCAGCGGTGCTTGTCCAGGGTGCGAACACCGTCTTCAATCAAGATCAGCGCCGGGCGGTATTTGTCAAAATCAAAGCCCCGCATGACTTCGATTTCGTGCCCTTCCACGTCGAGTGACAGAAAGTCAATTTTACCCGCGCCCGCTTCGCGCAACACCTTGTCCAACGTGGTGATTTTGACGCGTTCGGTGCCGACAAATTGAGCGCCATGCGAATCAATTTGCTTTTCCAGCGTGGAAACCCCGTCTTGCGCGCCGATATGCAACAGCGCCTCCCCTTCCTTGTCCGGCCCGCTGCAGGCGACCTGGAAAACCTTTGAGTTTTTCCGTTCGCGCCGCAATTTTTCGCACAGCGCGGCTTGCGGTTCCACCAGGACACCCCGCCAGCCGTTCTGTTCGAGCAACCAGGTTTGCGAACCGGAATGGGGATCGTTGGCACCGACTTCGACAAAGAATCCGTCGCGCTTCCGGCCGAAAAATTCCCAGACCAGTTGTTTCTCGATGAGTTCCTCCAGAATCGGCGATTTGATGTTGAGGATCATGCTGAAAACTCCCGGCCAACGGGGTTCGACATCCCGGTTTCATCCAGTACGGCATAAACGGCTTGGACCAGTTCTTCCGTTTGAATTCCGCATAAAAATTGTTGCTCCGGTTCCATTTTGCCCACGATCGTTCGATGCCGGTTTCCCGCCGGGATCCACGCCTGCCGGCCGGGATTGGGCCAGAACCACGAAACCGTGCGCGCTCCCGCCAGCAACGCCAGATGCAGCGTTCCGGTATCACCGCACAAATGCAATGAGCTGCGTTGAATCACCGCGGCGATCTGGGTCAGGTTTAGTTCGCCGGCAAACACCCGCCAGGGTTTTGCCGGCAATCGCGCCAGCAGCGATTCCATTTTCCGGCATTCGCGTTCCGTGGGCGCACAGGAAATCGCCAGCCTTTTTTCCGGCCAGCGTGCCTGCAAGGCGGCAATCAGCCCGACCATTTGTTCCGGCGGCAGTTCCTTCCGGTCATCCGTCGTGAACGGGCTGAGATGAAAATAAGTTTCCGCATCCGCGGGGGAAATATTCGCCGCCTGGAGGTGCGCCGGCTGGATGTCCACGTGAAATTCCGGGGGGGCGGACGGGAAACCGGCCTTTTCGAGACAACGGCAATTCTGCACGTAGATGGGGCCGGCCGAAAAGGATTCCTGGACGGTCTCGGTGAACATCCGCCGCCAGAAGGGCGGACCGCCGCCACCCGGCACCCGCCCCAGGCGTTCGCGCGCACCGCTGAGGAACGTCAACCAGCTCGACCGGTCCGAGCCATTCAGATTGATGAGCGCGTCAAACCGTTCACGGCGCAAGCGCGCGACGAAGCTCAGGTTTTCCTTCAGGCCGGCGTGTTTCGGAAACCGTGAATAACCCCAGACCCGGTCGATCCACGGCATACATTCCAGAAAGGACGCCACATGCGCGGCCACTCCGACATGCAATTCGGACCTGGGATAAGCCCGGCGGATCATCCATAGCGCCGGCGACAGGTGGACCATGTCGCCTAGAAATCCCAGGCCAAATACCATGACTTTTTTTGCGCCCCGCGTGCGTTCCAGAAAAGCCGGTCGGGTTTGTGTCACGGGTAAATTCAAGCAAAAGTCATCGGTTGGGAATAGCACAATTTGCGGAGACCGCATTTAACCCATGGTTCAAATGGAGATCGTCAGTGAGACGGAATTCGCCTCGCTAAACGACTCCATCCGCCGCCGCCGGCTGGAGCGCGCTTTGTTGGGCCGGGTAGCCTCAGGGGGAAGCGGTAACGTCCGCGCGCCCCTTGTAAATGGTCGTGCTGCCCTCCCATTCAAAACCAAACGGGACGAAAACAAAGCGGTTCAGTGCCTTTCGCAACGCGGCCTGTTTTTCCGGCGGCACGAAAAACAACATGAATCCTTTCGCACCCGCACCGAGCAATTTGCCGCCGAGCGCGCCATTTTCCCGTGCGGTCTGATAAATCTCGTCCACTTCGGGGTTGCTGACCGCATCGGCCAGGCGGCGCTTGAGCAGCCACGTTTCGTGCAACAGTTCGCCAAAGGCGGTCAAAGGGTTGCTCCCGGCCAGGATTCCGTGCGCCTGATCCACCAACCGGCGCATCTGGCGCAGTTCATCGGTCTTGTTGCGGATTCCCGTGATGATGCTCGCCGCAATTTCGCCACCAATCCGGCTGCTGCCGGTGTAGAGCAGGCAGAGATGATTTTCCAAATCCGCAACGCGTTCGCGCTTCACGGCCACCGGTTCAACTTGAAATGAACCGTCGGTGGAGAATTTGATGATGTTCAACCCGCCGTAAGCCGCGGCGATCTGATCCTGCGAGCCGACGTGCTCCTTCAAAATGTTTTGTTCCAGCTCCAGTGCCATGAGCGCGAGTTGATGGGTGCTCAAATTGTTCCCGTGCAAATCCGTGAGCGCGCGGATCAGGCCGACGGCAAACGTGGAACTGGAGCCGATGCCGCTGCGCGCGGGCAAATCGCCCTGGTG
>Ga0070731_10000776_pt1 | contig 38354 bp, 34 predicted proteins | sample Coa_R1_2_FD_66448 | JGI IMG/M metagenome (GOLD analysis project Ga0070731, IMG submission 66448) | Surface soil microbial communities from Centralia Pennsylvania, which are recovering from an underground coalmine fire - Coalmine... | ecosystem: Environmental > Terrestrial > Soil > Unclassified ...
TCGCCCTCGAATGCAGCACGTCGTTTTCGTCGCATCGTGCTTACCCGATCCTCGCTGACCATTCGCTTGCATCCGGCGGACGATGTCGTCATCGCGCGGGCGCAATTGGTGGGCGGCACCACACTGATCGATGAGAACGTAACCGTTGCCGGCCTCGTGCCGCCGGGCCACAAGGTCGCCACGCGCGCGGTCGCGGCCGGTTCGCCCGTACGCCGCTACAACCAGGTGATCGGCTTCGCGAGCCGCGATATCCGTCCGGGTGAGCACGTGCACCTGCACAACCTGGCCATGGGTTCGTTCGAGCGCGACTACGCGTTCGGCGCCGATGCGAAGCCGACTGCTTACGTCGAGCAACCCGCGACTTTCATGGGCATCGTCCGGCGCGAGGGACCGAACGCCGGCAAGGTCGCGACGCGCAACTACATCGGCATCCTGTCGACCGTGAACTGCTCGGCGACGGTCGCGCGCGGTGTCGCCGCCCATTTCACGCGCGAGCGTCTCGCTCGCTTTCCGAAGGTCGACGGCGTCGTCGCGCTGACGCACGGCTCGGGCTGCGGCATGGATACGCAGGGCGAGGGCATGGAGATCCTCCGTCGCACGCTCGCAGGCTATGCCCAGCATGCCAATTTCGCTGGCGTGCTGATCGTCGGTCTCGGCTGCGAGGCAAACCAGATCGGAGCGCTGCTCGGCTCGGCAAATCTCGACGAGGGGCCTCTGCTTCGCACGTTCTCGATCCAGGATACGGGCGGCACGGCGAAAACGATCGCGCACGGCATTTCGCTGGTCGAGGCGATGCTTCCGCACGCCAACGATGTCGTGCGCGAGCCGGTTGCCGCATCGCACCTGATGATTGGCCTGCAATGCGGCGGTTCCGACGGCTACTCGGGCATCACCGCCAATCCCTCGCTTGGCGCGGCTGTGGATCTGCTCGTTCGCCACCGCGGCAGCGCGATCCTGTCAGAAACGCCGGAAATCTATGGCGCCGAGCACCTGCTGACGCGGCGCGCGGTGTCGCGTGAGGTGGGCGAAAAGCTCATTGCGCGCCTCGCGTGGTGGGAGGACTACACGAAGCGCGAGCGCGGCGAGATGAATAACAATCCCTCGCCGGGCAACAAGGCGGGCGGGCTTACGACGATCCTCGAAAAATCGCTCGGCGCCGTGGCGAAGGGCGGCACGACGAATCTGGTCGACGTGTATCGCTATGCCGAAGCGGTGACGGCGCACGGCTTCGTGTTCATGGATACGCCCGGCTACGATCCGGTGTCGGCCACCGGGCAGGTCGCGGGCGGTGCGAACATGATCGTGTTCACGACCGGCCGCGGCTCGGCGTACGGATGCGCGCCTGCGCCTTCGCTCAAGCTTTCGACGAACACCGGACTGTGGCAGCGCCAGGAAGAGGACATGGACCTCAACTGCGGCGAGATCGTCGACGGCAATGCGACGGTCGCAAAGATCGGCGAGCGGCTCTTTCGCATGATGCTCGAGACGGCGTCCGGCGCGAGAACGAAAAGCGAACTGCACGGCTACGGGCAGAACGAGTTCGTCCCGTGGTACGTGGGCGCGGTGATGTAGCGATGTCGCTGTCTTCCGGTTGACTGTTTGCAAGGCCGCTCGTAGGCTGCACGGCCGCGGCGGGCGTCGCCGCACCGCCTTTCGCAGATCAGGGAGGAACGAATGAAGTTCGTCTGGAAATGCGCGAGCGCGCTCGTCGCGCTCGGAATGCTTTGCGCGGCCGCGCCGGCCAGCGCGCAGGAAAAGCTCGTCGTCTGGTGGGTCAAGGGCTTCTACAAATCCGAGGACGATGCGCTCTACGCGATGATCAGGAAATACGAGCTCCAAAGCGGTGTCAAGGTCGAGCTTTCGCAGTACGCGGTGCAGGACATGATCCCGAAGACGGTATCGGCGCTCGACGCCGGCAACGTGCCGGACGTCGCATATGTCGACGTCTACGACTTCCAGACCACCGGCAAGTGGGCCTACGACGGCAAGCTCGAGGATCTCTCCGACATCCTCGCGCCCATGAAGGACAGGTTCCTTCCGAACACGCTCGAGACGACGTACCTTCTGAACTCGAAGACCGGCAAGCGCGCGTACTACGCGTTTCCGCTCAAGCAGCAGACGATGCACATCGAGTACTGGAAGGACATGCTCGAGGAAGCGGGCTTCAAGGAGTCCGATATTCCGCAGACGTGGAAGGAGTACTGGAGCTTCTGGTGCGACAAGGCGCAGCCGGCGTACCGGAAGAAGACCGGCAAGCGCATCTACGGCACCGGCTTTCCGATGGGCGTCGATTCGAGCGACTCGTATTACTCGTTTCTGACGTTCATGGACGGCTACAACGTCAAGCTCGTCGACGACAACGGGAAGGTCACGGTGTCCGATCCCAGGGTGCGCGCCGGAATGATCAACGCACTTCGCGACTACACGACGCCGTACCTCAAGGGTTGCACGCCGCCGTCGTCGACGAGCTGGAAGGATCCGGACAACAACGTCGCGTTCCACAACAAGACGACGATCATGACGCACAACGCGACGATCTCGATCGCAGCGAAGTGGTTCGACGACATGAACAACGCGCAGCTCTCGGCGGCCGAGCGCGAACAGGCGAAGAAGAACTATTACGACAACATTCGCACCGCCGGCTTTCCGAAGAAGCCGGACGGCACCACGTTCACCTATCGCGCGGCCGTCAAGACGGGCCTCGTGTTTGCCGACGCGAAGGACAAGAAGCGCGCGAAGGAGTTCGTCGCGTTCCTGTTGCAGGACGAGAACCTCACGCCGTACGTCGAGGGCGCGCTCGGACGCTGGTATCCGGTGACGAAGTCCGGTGCGTCGCGCCTCTCGTTCTGGCTCGCCGATCCGCATCGATCGTCGGTGCAGCGGCAATTCGTCGCGGGCACGGTGCCGTTCGAATTCACGAAGAACTACAAGTTCACGATCCTCAACAACGAGAACGTGTGGGCGAAGGCCATGAATCGCGTCGTCAGCGAGAAGTGGCCGGTCGACAAGGCGGTCGACGAGATGCTGGCGCGGATCAGGGAAGTCGCGGGGTAAAGCTTCGGATGGACACGGGGCGGCGTGGCCCCTCCGTCCTTGCCCATGTCCACCCTTGCATTACCCGAAGTCCAGCCGATCGAGCCGATAAGGCCCAGGCGGCGTATTTCGCCGTGGCAGGCGTGGGGTATCGCGCTCCTCGCGCCGTACGCGATCGTATTCCTCGTGTTCGTCGTCTATCCGGTCACCTACGGGTTCTGGCTTGCGCGCGAACCGCAAAGCTATGCGCGATTGTTCAACGATCCGGTCTTCGCCGGAACGGTCGTCAATACCCTGCTGTTCCTGATCGTCGGCATCAATCTGAAGATGCTGGTTGCGCTGTTCCTGTCCGGCTTCTTCGTGAATTCGCGCCCGTGGATCAAGTGGCTGTCGATCCTGTTCATCCTGCCGTGGGCCGTTCCGTCGATTCCGACGATCCTGTCGGTGCGCTTCATGCTCAATCCCGAGTGGGGCGTGGTCAACCAGTTGATATTCAAGCTGACCGCGGAGGATGGACCGAACTGGCTCAACGATCGCTGGCTCGCGCTTTCGATGGCGATCGCCGTGCACATCTGGAAGAGCCTGCCGTTCTGGACGATGATCCTCATCGCCGGACGGCTCGCGATTCCCGGTGAGCTGTACGAAGCGTCGAGCGTCGACGGCGCATCGGCCTGGCAGAAGTTTCGCTTCGTCACATGGCCGTCGCTTGCGAAGCTCTATCTGACGTCGACGATCCTGTCGATGATCTGGACGCTCGGCGACTTCAACAGCGTTTATCTCTTGACCGGCGGCGGGCCGGCCGATTTGACGCATGTGCTCGCCACACTCGGCATTCGCTACCTGCGCCTCGACCAGGTCGATCTCGCGATGGCAACGATCGTCGTCGCGATGCCGTTCGTGCTGCCGCTCGTCTATTTCATGATGAAGCGATTGTCGAAATGAAGCGGTTCGTCACCGAGGCGAAGCTGTTGCTGATCGGGATCCCGGTCGCGATCTGGACGCTTCTGCCGATCTATCACCTGTTCCTGTTCTCGATCTCGAGCAAGGACGAGGCGTTCGCCGGCAAGCTCTGGCCGGATCATCCGACGTTGCGCAATTTCGGCATCGTCTTCCGGGAGCAGCATTACTTTCTCAATCATTTCTGGCGGCAGTTCGGCAACTCGCTCGTGATCGCGGTCGCCGTCGGCGCGATCACGCTCGGCATCGCGGCAACCGCCGCGTTCTCGATCAGCCGCCTAAAGGCGCGCGGCGGACGCGCGGTGCTCAATTGCGCGCTCTTCACATATTTCATCCCCGCCGCGTTCCTCGCAGTGCCGATGTACAAGGCGATGAGCGCGTACGCGTTGCTGAATACTCGCTGGGCTTTGATCCTCGCGATGGTGACGATCGCATCGCCGTACGCGATCTGGGTGCTGAAGCAGGCGTCGGACAAGCTCCCATTCGAGCTCGACGAGGCGGCGCGCATCGACGGCGCGTCGCCGCTGCAACTGTTTCGGCTGGTGTTCCTGCCGCTGATGGCGCCGTCGCTCGTCGCGGTCGGCACTTACGCGCTGCTGCTCGCCTGGAACGAGTACCTCTACGCGTTCCTGCTGCTGTCGCGGGACGAGGACATCACGCTGCCGGTCGCGCTCGGCCATTTCCTGTCGGCCGACGACTCGCCGTGGGAACTCCTGATGACGACCGGCTTGATTTACGCGCTGCCGCCGGCCGCGATCTATTATGCTTTCAAGCGTTACATGGTCGCGGGGCTGACGAGCGGGGCGGTGAAGTCGTGATGGAGTAAGAGATGGCGTCGGTTTCTTTCAACAAGGTCGAAAAGGCGTTCGGCAGCACGAAGGTCATCCACGGCTTGTCGTTCGACATCCGCGACGGCGAGTTCATGGTGCTCGTCGGTCCGTCCGGCTGCGGCAAGTCGACGCTCTTGCGGATGCTCGCCGGGCTCGAGGAGATCACGGCCGGAACGATCGCGATCGACGGGCGCACGGTGAACGACGTCGACTCCAAGGATCGCGACATCGCGATGGTGTTCCAAAGCTACGCGCTTTATCCACACATGAGCGTACGCGACAACATGGGTTTCAGCCTGCGCCTTCGCCGCGCCGACAAGCGCGAGATCGAGACGCGCGTCGCGCGGGCTGCGCAGATACTGAACCTCGAGCCGTACCTCGACCGCTATCCGCGTGAGCTCTCCGGCGGTCAGCGGCAGCGCGTCGCGATGGGTCGCGCGATCGTACGCGACCCGAAGGTGTTCCTCTTCGACGAGCCGCTGTCGAATCTCGATGCCAAGCTTCGCGTGCAGATGCGCTCCGAGATCAAGGCGCTGCATCAGCGATTGCGCACGACGACCGTTTACGTGACGCACGACCAGATCGAGGCGATGACGATGGCCGATCGCATCGTCGTAATGCACGACGGCGTGATCGAGCAGATCGGCACGCCGCTCGAGCTCTACGATCGCCCCGAAAACCTCTTCGTCGCGCAGTTCATCGGCTCGCCGGCGATGAACGTGGTGCGCGGCACGTTGCGACGCGCCAATGGAAACGCGCACGTCATAACGCCCGACGGCATTCGCTGGCCCCTTGGCGCATCGAGCGCCGCGGATGGCCAGCCGGTGACCTACGGCGTGCGACCCGATCATCTCGAGCTCGTTGCAGGCAGCGAGAACGGCGTGCCCGGCGAAATCGTCGTCGTCGAGCCCACCGGTTCCGAAACGGAGCTCGTCGTGAAGGTCGGCGACGCGCAACTCACCGCCGAAGCGCGCGGTCGCGCCAGCGTCAAGCCGGGCGACAGGGTGATGTTTGCCATCGATCCGGCCAACGTGCATCTGTTCGATCAGGCGTCCGGCGCGCGCCTTCCGTCGTAGACTGTCCGCGCTCGACGCATCGGTTGGGCGCGCGATGCGGCATGGGCGATCGTTCTCGCGTCCCTCCGTACGATTCGATGTCATCCCTGCCATGCGCGACGACTCTCCACAGCTTTTTCTCGATCACCTTCTCGGCTTCCAGAAGACCGCGGCGCTGAAGGCCGCCGTTGCGCTCGACCTCTTCAGCGTGATCGCCATGGGAGATAGCACCTCGGCTGCGATCGCGCGCCGCGTCGGCGCGGCCGAGCGCGGCATCCGGATCCTGTGCGATTTCCTCACCGTCAACGGCCATCTCGAGAAGAATGGCGACCGCTACCGATTGACACCATCGTCGGCGATGTTCCTCGATCGCGCTTCACCCGCGTGCATCGTGAGCGTTGTCGATTTCCTCGCGGCGCCGGTTCATCTCCGGCGCTTCCTCGACGACCCGGTGGCTTACGTGCGAAACGGTGGGTCGCTCGGCGCGGAAAGCACGGCGCCGAACGACGCTGCCTGGGTGACGTTCGCGAAATCGATGGCCCCGTTCATCGCGCCGGTGGCGCAAGACGTGGCTTCCGCCATCGTCCGCGACGGAAAGGTCCCGCGCACGATTCTCGATATCGCGGCCGGACACGGCTTGTTCGGCATTGCGCTCGCGCAGAAGGCGGCCGGTGCGAAAGTGATCGCGCTCGATGCCGCGGCTGTGCTCGCGGTGGCGCGCGAGAACGCGGGCAAGGCCGGGCTCGGTGCCCGCTTTTCGACGATCGAGGGCGACGCGTTCAAGGTCGATTGGGGCCGCGACTACGACGTCGTTCTGCTCCCCAATTTCCTGCATCACTTCGACGTGCCGACGAACGAGTCGCTCCTGCGCCGCGCACGAGGCGCGCTCGCGCCGGGCGGTCGCGTTGTCGTTGTCGAGATGGTGCCGAACGACGATCGCGTGACGCCGCCATTCCCCGCGGCATTCGCGTTCATGATGCTCGGCGGAACGCCGCGCGGCGATGCGTATACGTTGCGCGAGCTATCGTCGGTGGCGCGCGCGGCGGGTTTCGCGAACGTGTCGGCCGAGCCGCTGCCGCCGTCGCCGCAGACGATGATCGTCTGCTCGTAACAAGTTGCGTGAAAGCAATTTCCGTAGAGGGGTCATCGAAACGCTCATCGTTTGATGTACAATCATGATGAGCTAGCATTGGGAGATCGCGGTGCGGACAACGGTGAACCTTGATGACGATTTGATTGCGACGGCAAGAAAGATTACCGGTGTCACCGAACGCGGAGCATTGATTCGTGCCGGTCTTCGTGCGCTGATCGAACGCGAGAGCGCTCGGCGGCTCGCGCGTCTCGGTGGGAGTCAGCCGCAATTGAAGGTTCCCCGGCGCCGTCGCCTTCCGTCTGTGTGATCCTCGTCGATACCTCGGTATGGATCGACCATTTTCGACGCGGTGATCCAAGTCTCGTTGCCGCACTGGAAGACGATCAGGTATTGATGCATCCGTTTGTTCTGGGTGAAATCGCCTGCGGCAACCTGAGTCATCGAAGCGAGTTGCTTGCGCTGCTGGGAGAACTTCCCGAGGCGCCGATCGCGACGGTCGGCGAGGTGCTTGATTTCATCGAGCGCCGAAAGCTGATGAACCGGGGAATCGGCTATGTCGATGTTCATTTGCTTGCGTCGGTGACCCTGGCGCAAGCGGCCGCGCTTTGGACGCGAGACAAGTCGTTGGCGCACATAGCCGCAGGATTGAGGTGCGCGTTTTCCGAGTCTCGAGGCTTCGTTGACACGAACGGACGGCGCATAACCAGGGCCGCGACTCGCAGGCGGGGAGAATCATGAGCGACGAATCGGCAAGATCCACCCGCAAGCTCCGCTCCAGCGAATGGTTCGGCCGCCACGACCGCGACGGCCTCGTCCATCGCTCGTGGATGAAGAACCAGGGCATTCCGCACGACCAGTTCGACGGGCGCCCTGTGATCGGCATCTGCAACACATGGTCCGAGGCGACACCGTGCAACGCGCACTTTCGCGATCTCGCCGACCACGTGCGGCGCGGCGTGCTCGACGCGGGTGGCTTCCCGATCGAGTTCCCCGTCATGAGCCTCGGGGAGACGTTGATGCGTCCCACGACGATGCTCTTTCGCAACCAATGCGCGATGGACGTCGAGGAATCCATCCGCGCCAATCCGTTCGACGGCATCGTGCTCCTGATGGGCTGCGACAAGACCACGCCGGCATTACTCATGGGCGCCGCGTCGTGCGATCTGCCGACGATCGGCGTGTCGGGCGGGCCGATGCTCAACGGCAAGTTTCGCGGCGAAGACATCGGCTCGGGCACGCACGTCTGGAAATTCACGGCGATGCTCAAGACCGGCGAGATGACGGAAGCCGATATGATCGAAGCCGAGTCCTGCATGTCGCGCTCGGCCGGTCATTGCATGACGATGGGCACCGCATCGACGATGGCCTCGATAGTCGAGGCGCTCGGCATGGGCCTTCCGACCAACGCGGCGATCCCGGCGGTCGATTCGCGGCGCAAGGTGCTCGCACGCATGGCGGGTCGACGCATCGTGAAGATGGTCGACGAAGATCTGCGGATGTCGAAAATCCTCAGACGCGAGGCATTCGAGAACGCGATCATGGTGAACGGCGCGATCGGCGGATCGACGAATGCGGTCGTGCATCTGCTCGCCATCGCGGGGCGCGTTGGCGTTACGCTCACGCTCGACGACTGGGATCGACTCGGACGCGAAATGCCGTGCCTCGTGAACCTCATGCCATCGGGCCAGTACCTCATGGAGGACTTCTACTACGCGGGCGGCCTTCCCGTGGTCATTCGCGAGATCGGCGATCGGCTGCACAGGGATGCGACAACGGTCAACGGCAACACGATCTGGGAGAACTGCAAGGATGCGGTCAACTACAACGCGAAAGTGATCACGCCGGTCGCGACGCCTTTCAAGCGACAAGGCGCCATCGCGGTGCTGCGCGGCAATCTCGCCCCCGACGGCGCCGTGCTGAAGCCATCCGCGGCCACACCGGCGCTGATGAAGCATCGCGGCCGCGCCGTCGTGTTCGAGGACATCGACGATCTCAATCGACGCATCGACGACGACGCGCTCGACGTGACGGCCGACGACGTGCTCGTGCTCAAGAACTGCGGTCCGAAGGGCTATCCCGGCTTCCCCGAAGTGGGCAACTTCGCGCTGCCGGCGAAGATCCTGAAGCGCGGCATCACCGACATGGTGCGGATCTCCGATGCGCGGATGTCGGGCACTGCATATGGAACGGTCGTGCTTCACACGGCACCGGAAGCCGCCGCCGGCGGTCCGCTCGCGCTCGTACGCAATGGCGATTTCATCGAGCTCGACGTGGACGCGCGGCGCTTGCATCTCGACGTGCCTGACGACGAACTCGCGCAACGCCGCGCGCAATGGAAAGCCCCGCCGCCCCATGCGCATCGCGGCTGGGTAAGGCTCTACTGCGATACGGTGCAGCAGGCCGACCGTGGCGTCGATCTCGACTTTCTCGTCGGCGGCTCGGGCGCCGCCGTCGGCCGCGAGAGTCACTGAACCTGGCGATGACAGCCCACGCGACGTCATCGCTGCGCGCTTTCGACGGCGGCTGCCACTGTGGCGCCATCGCATTCACGTTCGAAACCGCGAAGCCTCCCGACGATTGGCGCGTACGCGCATGTCAATGCAGCTTCTGCCGCCGGCACGGCGCGCGAACCACGTCCGATCCGGACGGGCGCATCCGCTTTCGCGTTCGCGATGCATCGAAGGTTTCGCGATACCGCTTTGCGATGCGCACGGTCGACTTTCTGGTCTGTGCGACCTGCGGCGTTTACGTCGCCGCGGTGCTCGACACGCCGCACGGCCGCTTTGGGACCCTCAACGTCAACACGATCGAGCCCGCGATCGACGTGCAGGACGCCGTGCCGATGACTTACGATGACGCATCCGAAGCGGATCGAACGCGCCGGCGGCAATCGCAATGGACGCCGGTCATCAACGCAACCTCTTGAAAAAGGAGACCGAAATGCGCCACAGCACCGTTACGCTCGCAGTCGCCATCGTCGTCTCGTTCGTCGCCGGCGCGCTCGCGCCGCACCTCGCGCGCCATGCAGTGCGCGAGGCGCGTGCCGAAACGGCGCCACCGCTCGCGCCGGCGGTGTTCGATCTGATGGCACTTCGCCACGACGATCTTCCGAAGACATCCAATCCGGAAATGAATACGAAGATGCTCGTCCTGACCGACGAAGCGACGATCCAGATCCAATCCGGCAACGTGGCCAAGCACATCCACCCGCAAACCAACGAGATCCAGTACATCATCGAGGGCAGCGGCGCGATGTGGCTCGGCAACGAGCGCAAGGAGTTCAAGCCCGGGACGCTGATCGTGATTCCGAAGGGCACGGCACACGCCGGAACGATCGTGGCGCAAGGACCGGTCAAGGCGATCGCGATCAAGATTCCGCCGCAGCCGAAGGACGACACGGTGTTCGTCAAGTAATACCTGCGGCGCGTGGCGCATGCGAACGCTGAGTCACCTCTTCGCGAACAACAAGGCGTGGTCCGAGCGCATTCGCGCGCGGGATCCCGACTTCTTTCCGCGCCTGTCGCGCCAGCAGCGTCCCGACCATCTGTGGATCGGATGCGCCGACAGCCGGGTTCCGGCGAACGAGATCGTTGGCCTGCCGCCGGGCGAGGTGTTCGTTCATCGCAATGTCGCGAACCTCGTCGTCCACACCGATCTCAACTGCTTGTCGGTGATGCAGTTCGCGATCGACGTCCTCAAGGTTTCGCACGTGATCGTCTGCGGCCACTATCGCTGCGGTGGCGTGCACGCCGCTTTTGCGCGCGAGCGCGTCGGGCTCTGCGACAATTGGCTGCGCCACGTCCAGGACGTTCATCAGAAGCACGAGCGGCGCCTCGCGGCCATCGCCGATCGTTCGTCCGCCGTCGATCGGCTGTGCGAGCTTAATGTGATCGAGCAGGTGCGAAATGTCTGCCAGACGACGATCGTTCGCGATGCGTGGGATCGCGGCCAGCCGCTGTCGATCCACGGCTGGATCTACGGCCTCCACGACGGCCTGCTCCGTGACCTCGACTGCACGGTGAACGCGTTCTCCGAGACCGAGCCGATGCATGCGAGAGCCATCTCGACGCTTTCTTGAACGCTTTGCGAGGATCGATCGACATGCCTGCCTATCTCGTCGCCGATATCGAAGTCACCGACCCCGAAGGCTATGCCGAATACCGGCGAACCGTCGGCGAATCGATCGCCGCCTTCGGCGGACGCTTTCTCGCGCGCGGCGGCAGGACCGTGACGCTGGAAGGCAACTGGTCGCCGTCGCGTCTGGTGATCGTCGAGTTTCCGTCGATGGAACGCCTTCAGGCCTGGTACGACTCGCCCGATTACGCGCCCGCGCTCGCGCTTCGCAAACGCGCTTCGGTCGGAAGCCTGGTGATGACCGAAGGCATTTGAAAGTCTTACACGCAGCGCCGCCATGCACCAATGCATCGCGCATGCGCAGCAAGTTGCGAATCATGTGCGAGTCGCGCGGTCCAAGTCGCAGCATGAATGCACGACTGGCTGGACGGCCGCTGCGAATCGCTCAGGTCGCACCCCTCTACGAAAGCGTTCCTCCGAAGTACTACGGCGGAACGGAACGCATCGTTTCCTATCTGACCGAGGCTCTCGTCGCACTTGGCCACGACGTCACGCTCTTCGCGAGCGGCGATTCGGAGACGTCGGCGACGCTCGTGCCGGTCTGTCCGCAGGCGCTTCGGCTCGATCCGAACTGCATCGACCAACTTGCGCACCACATCATCCTGCTCGAGCAGGTGATGCAGCAGTCGGACGAATTCGACGTCATTCACTTCCACATCGACTACATGCACTTTCCGCTGTCGCGACGACAGTCATATCGGCACGTCACGACGCTGCATGGTCGCCTCGACATTCCCGACCTCGCGCCGCTGTACCGCGCCTTTCGGGAAATGCCGGTCGTGTCGATCTCCGATTCGCAACGCGAGCCGCTGCCTTGGGCCAACTGGCAGGCCACCGTGTATCACGGGCTCCCGGTCGATCTGTACCGGTTCCGGCCGGAGAGCGGTGACTATCTCGCGTGTCTCGGGCGCATCTCTCCGGAAAAGGGCGTCGATCGCGCGATCGAGATCGCGCGCCAGGTGGGCATCCCGCTGCGCATCGCGGCGAAAGTCGACAAGGCCGACCGCGATTACTTCGAGAGCGTCGTCGAGCCGATGCTGCACGACCCCTTGGTCGAGTTCCTGGGCGAGATAGGCGACGATCGCAAGGGCGACTTTCTCGGCAACGCGCGCGCGCTTCTGTTTCCGATCGACTGGCCCGAGCCGTTCGGCCTCGTGATGATCGAGGCGATGGCGTGCGGCACGCCGGTGATCGCGTACAGCAGCGGCTCGGTGCCCGAGGTGATGGAAGAGGGCCGCACCGGCTTCATCGTCCGCGAGGTCGACGACGCCGTGGAGGCGGTGCGCCGCGTGCCGCAACTGAGCCGCGCGCGCTGCCGCGAAATCTTCGAGCAGCGCTTCACCGCCGACAGGATGGCGCGCGACTACGTCGAGGTGTACGAGCAACTGATCGCGCGATCGGCGAAGCGCGTAGCCTAGTACGCCGATACACGAGTTTGCGTACATGCCGAGACGCGCATCCGCGCGCCGAGTGCGCGAAGCGAACCGCAGCCATAGCCCATCCTATGGCGAGGATGAGCGACAAAGCATTCGGCGATGCGGGGCGCGTCGAGCATAGCGAAACTTGGGTGTCGGCGTACCAGGAGGGCGAAGCAACGAAACGGAGACGCTGACCATGGAGGATGTCGTCCGCCTTCAGGATGGGTTCTACATCCTGTCCACGTCGAGTCGGGTCGACGATCGTACGTGCGTGCTCAAGCAGGGCGACACGTTCGCGATCTTCGATCGGTTCGGCGACATCGAGGAGATCGGCACCGGAGCACTCGGTCTCTATCATCGCGACACGCGTTTTCTGTCGAAGCTCGCGCTGCGCCTCGCAGGCGAGCGACCGCTGCTTTTGAGCTCGACGATCAAGGAGGACAATGCGGTCCTCGCCGTCGACCTGATGAACCCGGACATTCCGCACGCGGCGGAGGTCGTCATCCCCCGCGGCAGCGTGCACGTGTTCCGCTCGAAGGTGATGTGGGGACCGGCATGCCATGAGCGGCTGCGCGTTTCCAACTACGGCCTTACTGCGGTCGTGATCGAGCTCACGATCGATTTCGCTGCCGACTACTGCGACATCTTCGAGGTGCGCGGCGCGCATCGCGAGCGGCGCGGGAAGAAGCTCGACACCGAACTCATCGCGGACGCGGCGCTTCTGGCTTACGAAGGACTCGATGGGTGCGTGCGCGGCACGCAGTTCGTGTTCGACCCGAAGCCGACCGAGCTCACGCCATCGCAGGCGCGCTACGAGCTGCGCCTCGGCCCGCGCGGCGAAGCGACGTGCCACGTCGAGGTGACGTGCGAGGAAGGACTACCCTCCGACGCCGCGACGCGCCGCAAGCATCTGTCGCGCACGGCGCGCTCGGCGTCCTGTTACGAGAACGCAGCCCTCGCATCCGCCGATGCGCTCGGACATGCGCGCGCGGAGACTCCGGCGATCGTGACGTCGAACACCGCGTTCAACGAGTGGTTGACGCGGGGCGCGTCGGATCTCTACATGATGGAGACGAAGACGCCGCACGGCCGCTATCCGTTCGCAGGGGTGCCGTGGTTCAGCACCGAATTCGGTCGCGACGGGATCATCGTCGGTCTCGAATATCTGTGGTTCAAGCCCGACGTCGCGCGCGGCGTGCTTCGGTTTCTCGCGGCGACGCAGGCCGACCGCGTGAGCGAGGAGCAGGATGCGCAGCCAGGGAAGATCCTTCATGAGATGCGCGGCGGCGAGATGGCAAAGCTGGGCGAAGTGCCGTTCGGTCGCTATTACGGCTCGGTCGACGCGACGCCGCTCTTCCTGATGCTCGCCGGCGCGTATTACGAGCGCAGCGCCGACCTGCCATTGATACGCGAAATCTGGCCGAACATCGAGCGTGCGATCGAATGGATCGATCGCTATGGCGACAGCAACGGCGACGGGTTCGTCGACTACGCGCGCCAATCGAAGCACGGTCTCGTGCAGCAGGGCTGGAAGGACTCGTACGATTCGGTGTTCCACCGCGACGCTGCCCTCGCCGAGCCTCCGATCGCGCTTTGCGAAGTGCAGGGATACGTCTATGCGGGCAAGACCGCCGCGTCGACGCTCGCACGCGCGCTCGACATGCCCGAACGCGCCGACAAGCTCGCCGGCGAAGCGGACGCGCTTCGCGAGCGCTTCGAGCGGGCGTTCTGGTGCGACGACATCGGCACCTATGCGCTCGCGCTCGATGGAAGCGGCAGGCCGTGCCGCGTGGTTGCGTCGAACGCCGGCCATTGCCTGTTCACCGGAATCGCAAGCGACGAGCGGGCGCGCAATGTCGCGCAGACGCTACTCGATCGCACGTCGTTCTCGGGTTGGGGCATTCGAACGGTGGCGAACACCGAAGCGCGCTATAACCCGATGTCGTATCACAATGGTTCGGTCTGGCCGCACGATAACGCGATCGTCGCCGCCGGATTCGCGCGCTACGGATTGCGCCGCGAGGCGGTTCGCGTCATGTCGGGACTCTTCGACGCGACGCGCTGGTTCGATCTGCATCGCCCGCCCGAGCTCTTTTGCGGCTTTCCGCGGCGGGACGGCGAGAGCCCGACGCTTTATCCGGTGTCATGCTCGCCGCAGACGTGGGCATCGGGCGCGGTGTTCCTTTTGCTCACCGCGTGTCTCGGACTCGCGATCGACGGCCCGCGCAAGATAGCGTCGTTTCAGAGTCCGATGCTGCCGCAGGCGGTTTCCGACCTGCAGATCTCCGGGCTCACGATCGGCGATGCGAAGATCGATCTCGCGTTCGCACGTCACGGCGACGACGTCGGTGTCAACGTGCTGCGCCGCGAGGGGAGTTGCTCGGTCGTCGTGCACAAGTGACGGCACGCGCCCCGTCAGCGGCCGGCGCGCAACGCCGTATGCCGCGGCCGCCGGCCGAAGTCGTTCAGGAACTCCGCGAGTTTCGGCCCGATGCGTCGCAATTCGTCGCGGTGCGCGCCGGCGAGCCGCTCGAACACGCGCGCACCCTTGCGCGTGAGCCGCACGTTGACCTTGCGCCGGTCTTCCGGTGCGATGCTTCGCGTAACGAGGCCCTCGGACTCGAGCCTGTCGACGAGCCCGACCGCGCTGTTGTGCTTGATGAAAAGGAGGCTTGCGAGCTCGTTGATCGTCACGTCGTTGCGTCCGGCGCGCCCCTTGATGGCGAGGAGCGCCTGGTATTGCTGCGCCGCGAGCCCCATGCGTGCAGCGGCTAGCTCGCTGAACGACAGGAAATGCCGAAGCTCGTAGCGAAAGGCGGCGAGCGCCTCGTATTCCGACGAATCGAGCCTCGCCCGCGTCGGGCGCGCTCGTGAGGTGCGGCCCGTTCCGTGGCCGCCGTTCGACCTAGGTAGCATTCACGCGTTGTCAACGAACGTCATCGGGTGTCGAGCCCGGGGATGGGTTGACAACATATCGTACTCCGATACACTCCCGCCCCAAGCATCGGCTCGCTTTCGCGGGGTTCGCTTCGTCCGGGTTCGAGGGCCCGCCGGCGCGTCGATCGACGCCTGCGCGGTACCCGTCTCCCTCGATCGTTGAAGGATCGCCGGAACGGCCGAGCCGCCATCCTGCGGCCGTCGTACAATCCGGGAAAATCGGGCCGGCGATGGCGCAAGCGTGCGCTTGCGGTTGCAGTAGTAATATCGCGCGCGACGCGGAAAACGTCGGCGACATCGCGTCGCGATATCAACAAACCGGCAGTTCATCTGGAGGAGAATGTAATGCGAGATCGTAAATCGAATTCCAGCGGCTTCAGCCGTCGCGACTTCGTGCGCGCGGGCCTCGGCGTTGCGGGCGGACTCGCGCTTCCGGCCGGTTTCGCACCGCGCGCGTTCGCGGCGGATCAGCCGGCGATCGGCACGTGGCCGGCCGGATCGCAGGGCGATTCGGTGTACATCGGCATCACGGTTCCGCGAACCGGCACGTATGCGGTGCAGGGCGAGGACGAGCTCAAGGGTTACGAGCTCGCGGTCGACCACATCAATACCGGCCACCCGCTGATCAAGGCGATGTCGCCGAAAACCACGAAGGGTGTGCTTGGCAAGCAGGTCAAATACGTCGTCGCAGACTCGGAAGCCAAGCCGAACACCGCCGTGCAGGCGCAGCAGCGCTTCATCAGCGACAACAAGGTGATCCTGATGACGGGATCGACGTCGAGCGCGGTTGCTGTCGCGCTGAACAAGCTCGCGCAGCGCGAGAAGGTGCTCTACGTCGCCGGGATCTCGGGCTCGAACGACACGACCGGCAAGGACTGCGTCCGCTACGGATTCCGCCAGGACTTCTACGGCGAGACGGCCGCGAACGCGATCGGCCCGGTGCTCGTCAAGGTGTACGGCAAGAACCGCAAGGCCGCGTTCATGACGCCCGACTACACGTACGGCCATACGGTCACGAAATCGGTGAACGATTACCTGACGAAGAACGGCGGCTGGACGATGGTAACGAACCAGGTGTCGCCGCTCGGCGCGCCCGACTACAGCTCCTACCTGACGAACATCGCGAATTCCGGCGCCGAGTTCCTGATCAACGTGAACTGGGGCCACGACGCCGTGCTGTCGACGCAGCAGGCGAAACAGTTCGGCATCCTGCCGAAGATGAAGCTCGTCATTCCCTACCAGATCCCGTTCCTCGCACCAGAGGTGGGCGCCGACATCACCGAAGGCGTTTACGCGGCGACCGACTTCTGGTGGACGCTCGAGGACAAGTTCCCGCTCGCGAAGATGTTCGTCGACGCGTTCCAGAAGAAATACAACTATCGTCCCGAATGGGGCGCCGAGAACTCTTACATGGAGTTCGCGCTCTGGGCGGATGCCGTCGAGCATGCCGGCACGTTCTATCCGCCGGACGTGATCAAGTCGTACGAAGCGGGGCGCAAGATCAATTCGATCGTCGGCGAGGTCTACTGGCGCGCCGCCGACCATCAGCTCGTGCGGCCGGTGATCATCGTCAAAGGCAAGAAGCCGTCCGAGATGCGCAACAAGGAGGACTTCTGGGAGGTGACGGAAGTCTTGCCCGGAGAACCGCTGATGCAGGCGCCGACCGCTTTCGGTTGCAATCTCGGCGACTACACCTGACGACGGGCGACCCTCCCGCGGGCGGCGCGCGCCGTTCGCGGGAACGCTGCGCGAACGCGCGGCGCGGTCGATGCCGAAAGCGAAAGTAAAGGCATGCCGTGGTCACCTGGTCCAATTTCTTCTCGCAGCTCTTCAACGGCCTCGCGCTCGGCGCGCTGCTGGCGCTGATCAGCTCCGGTCTCACGATCATCTACGGCACGCTCGGCGTGCTGAACCTCGCGCACGGCGCGATGTTCATGCTCGGCGGTTACGCCGGCTACATGGCGTTCCAGTGGAGCGGGTCGTTCGTCGTCGCGGTCATCGTCGGCACGCTGTTCCTCGGGATCGTGGGCGTGCTGATGGAGCGCATCGTCATCCGCCACTTCTATGCGAGGCCGCACGAGGACCAGATCCTCGTCACGTTCGGGCTCGGCATCGTCTTCGTCGAGTTGATCCGCTTCTTCTTCTCGAGCCTCACCAAGACCGTGCCGGCGCCGGGGCTCCTGTCGGGCATCACGTCGCTCGGCTTCATGTTCTACCCGACGTACCGGCTCGCCGTCGTCGGCATCGTCGCCGTCGCATTATTCGTGATGTTCATCGTGCTCTACCGTACCCGGCTCGGCATGATCGTTCGCGCGGGCATCGAGGATTCGACGATGGTCGACTCGCTCGGCGTCAACGTCGATCGCGTATTCATGATCGTGTTCGGGCTCGGCGCGATGGCCGCGGGATTCGCCGGCATCATCAACGCACCGATCGTTTCGCTCACGCCCGATGTCGGCGAAGCGATCCTCGTGCAGACATTCGTCGTTGTCGTCATCGGCGGCGTCGGATCGTTTCCGGGCGCCGTAATCGGCGGTCTCGTCGCCGGCGAAATCATCAGCCTCACGTCGATGGTCGATCCGGGCTACGCGTACGTGATGCTTTTCGCCGCGATGACGCTCGTGCTGATGGTGCGGCCGCAGGGCCTGCTCGGGTTGCGGGGGCGGGAGTGAGAAGCACCGAACGGGCAGGTGCCGACCGGCACCGCGGCACAAGCCGCGCCACCGAAGACTCGGTCGCGTCTGACAGCCCTCAACTGTCAACCAACTGACCCCGATGCGCGCGCGCGGCGTTCTCACCGTGGAGGTATTGACCGCGATCGGCCTCGTCATCGCGCCGTTCGTGCTGCCCCATCTCGGCTTCGCGCCGAACACCGTCAATCGCATCCTCGTATGGGGCTTATTCGGGCTCGGCTTCGACATCCTGTTCGGCTACACGGGCCTGCTCTCGTTCGGGCAGTCGGCCTTCTACGGCACCGGCGGGATGGTCGCCGCGTATCTTCTGACGCGCGCCGGCTTTCCCAACGTCGTTGCGGCGCTTTTCATCGGCATGATCGCGGCGGCGGTCGTCGGCGGCGTCGTGGGCCTCGTCGCATTGCGGCGCACCGGCATCTATTTCGCGATGATCACCGTCGCGATCGCCGAGGTCTTCTACTTCGTCGAATTCAATCCGCTCGCCGCATGGACGGGCGGCGAAAACGGATTGCCGGGCGTGCCGACGCCGACGTTCCACCTGGGCTTCGCGACGATCCATTTCACGACCGGATGGTCGCTCTATCCATTCCTCGCGCTCTGCTACTTCATCGGGATCGTCATCGCGCTTCGGATCGTGCGCTCGCCGGTCGGGGTGATCCTCCGCGCGATCCGCGAGAATCCGCTACGTGCCGCCGCGGTCGGCCACAACATCCACGCCTACAAGCTCACGGCGTTCGTCGTCGCCGCCGCCTATGCGGGATTCGCAGGCGGCCTGCTCGGCATGATGCAAGGCTTCATGCCGCCCGAAGCCTTCACGTTCGACACGTCGGGACAGCTTGTCATGCAGACAGCGATCGGCGGCCGTGGCACGCTGTTCGGTCCGCTCCTCGGCGCGACCGTGTGGCTGTACCTGCAGGACTTCCTGCAGTCGGTGTTCCAGCTCGGCGCGGCGTGGAAGCTCGTGCTCGGTCTCGTGTTCGTTCTGCTGGTCTGCTTCCTGAGACACGGCATCATCGGCGGCATCAAGGATCTCAAGCATCTTCTGTCGCGCAAGCGCGAAGCCGAGGAACCGGAACAGGCCTACATGCCGAGTCTCGCCGAGGAGGGCAAGAACGGCGGCGCCCCGTTGCCTGCACCGCAGCCGCTGCGCCGTGCGTCGCCCCAATACACCGGCCCGATTCTGCAGGCGACCGGCCTGACGAAGCATTACGGCGGCGTGATCGCCAACGCCGACATCGACTTCTCGGTGAACCGCGGCGAGCTTCGTGGAATCATCGGCCCGAACGGCGCCGGCAAGACGACGTTCTTCAAAATGCTGACGTGCGAGGTGGCGCCGACGTCGGGGCGCATCGTCTTCGAAGGCCGCGACATCGCCGGCATGAGCGTCACCGACGTGTGTCAGCTCGGCCTCACGAAAAGCTATCAGGTGAACCAGCTCTTCAATCGGCTGACCGTCGAGGAGAACGTCACGATCGCCGCGCTGGCCGCGATTCGCGGCAAGTTCCGCCTCGACATGCTGAAGAGTCTGCGAAAGATTCCGGGGCTGAGCGAACATGTCGAGCGCAAGCTCGCGCTCGTGAACCTGACCGTGCGCCGTCGCACGCCGGTCGCACAGCTCGCGTACGGCGAGAAGCGCAGGCTGGAAGTCGGGCTCGCGCTCGCGTCGTCGCCGGCGCTTCTTCTGCTCGACGAGCCGCTCGCGGGGATGAGCCCGGCCGAGCGCGTCGAGACGGTAAGGCTTCTGAAGTCGATCGCGCAGGGTCGCACGACGATCGTCATCGACCACGACATGGATGCGCTCTTCGAGCTGGCCGAGCGGATCACCGTCCTTCAGGAAGGCCGCGTGCTGGTCGAGGGAACTCCGGACGAAATCAAGGGCAACGCGAAAGTGCAGGAAGCCTATCTCGGCGGCGTGCATGGAGTGATCGACGCCAAACGCGCAACTTCGGCGGAGCTTGGCCAATGACGCCGGTAGCGCCGCCGAAGGCTCCGGCCCATATCGATATACGCAGGACACCGGCATCCGGAGGCGGTGGCCGCGAGAGCCTGCTCGAGGTTAGCAACCTCAACAGCTTCTACGGCGATTCGCACATTCTTTTCGACGTGTCGCTTCGCGTCGGGCGCAACGAAGTCGTCGCGCTTCTCGGCCGCAACGGTGCGGGCAAGAGCACGACGCTCAAGAGCCTGATGGGCGTCGTCACGCCGCGAACGGGCTCGGTCGTCCTCGACGGCATCGAGATCGCCGGCAGGAAAAGCCACGCGATCGCGAAGCAGGGGATGCAACTCGTCCACGAGGATCGCCGCATTTTCGGCAGCCTCGACGTCGAGGAGAACCTGGTTCTCGCCGGCCTGACGGCGAAGAACCGCTGGCCGCTCGATCGCGTCTACGAAATGTTTCCGCGGTTGAAGCAGCGACGCGGGAGTCGCGGGACCGATCTGTCCGGTGGCGAGCAGCAGATGCTCGCGATCGCGCGCGCGCTGATTCGCGACCCGAAGATCATTCTGCTCGACGAGCCGTTCGAGGGCCTGGCGCCGGTAATCGTGCAGACGCTGATGGCCGCATGTCGCGATCTCGCGGCCGCGGGCCAGACGATCGTCCTCGTCGAGCAGAACCTAGCGGCGTCGCTCGCGCTCGCGCAGCGCGTCTACATCATCAACAACGGCCACATCGCGCACGAAGCGCCCGCCGAAGAGATCAAGGCGAGTCCCGAAATTCTGCAGCGCTATCTCGGCGTGTAACTTTCGGCTGCTCGCGCCGCGGCGATCGTTCCGTCCGATCCGTTCCGCGAGATTCGCGCGCAAGAAGCGGATCGCGCGCGTCGCGCGTCGCATGCGATTTTTTCGACCATGGACACCGCGAGCCTCGCGCGGCTTCTCGCCCTTGCCGCCATCTGGGGCAGCTCGTTCCTCTTCCTGCGGATCGCCGTGCCGGTCCTCGGACCGGCGCTTCTGATTGCGTTGCGCGTCGGGCTTGCCGCGCTTTTCCTGCTTGGCGTGGCTGTGGCAGGAAAGCGTCACCTCGACGCGCGCCGCCACTATCGCCATTACCTCTTCATGGGCGCGTGCAACTCGGCGATCCCGTTCCTGCTGTTCGCCTTCGCCGCACAGACGCTGTCCGCGTCGCTGCTCGCGATCCTGAACGCGACCGCGCCGTTGTTCGCCGCGCTGATCGCGGCGCTGCTTCGCCGAACGCTTCCGGCGCCTTCGATCGTCACGGGCCTGGCGCTCGGTGTGATCGGTGTGGCTCTGCTTGCCGGCTTCGATACGGTGATGCTGGAGCCGGGAGCAACGATTGCACTATTCGCCGCGCTTGGCGCATCGTTCTCGTACGCGATCGCATCCAACTACGCGAAATCCGCGCCGAGCGTCGATCCGTTTGCCAACGCACACGGAAGCATGTGGGCGGCCACGCTTCTGCTTGCGCCTGCGGTGCCGTTCTTTCCGCCCGCCGCGCTGCCGACGGTCGCCGTCGCGCTCGCGGTCGTCGCGCTCGGCGTCTTGTGCAGCGGCGTCGCGTACCTGCTTTATTTCCGCCTGATCGCCGATCTCGGCGCGGCGTCGGCGCTTACCGTGACGTTCCTGATTCCGGTGTTCGGCGTGCTGTGGGGAACGATGTTCCTGAACGAGCACATCGGCTGGTACACCATCGTCGGCTCGGTGACCGTGGTCGCCGGCACGGCCCTCGTAACCGGCTACATGCCCCGCCTCATGCCGCGCGCTTCCAGCCGCCGATGATGGCGCCCGCAAGCGCGAGGCCAACCACGACGTACGCCGAGTTGATGAGCCACAGTGTGATCGAGCGCGCCTCGAAGCCGTAGTTGAGCGCAAGCGTCGCGGCGATGAAGCCTGCTGCGACGATGGCGCCGAGGCGAAGTCCCGCCACGAGCGTCGTAGCGTCGAGCCGCTGCATCAGCCACGCGAGCGTGTAGCACATGACGAGGATTGCAACAAAGCCGACGACGTAAGGGAGCGGCGAGTCGCGCGCGAGCTCGTTCATCGTCTTGCCGATCGCGGCAAGCCACGGCGTTGCCATGATCGTGTACCAGATCGCGCCGAGCACGAAGAACACGATCGTCGAAATCCATACTGCCAGGTGTCTTCCCGCGCTCATCGCATGCTCCATCGTGGCGTCTTTCGTATTTCACCACAGCCAACGATGCGTGTCGTTGCCGGGGGACGGTGCGCGTCCGCTTCGTCTACGCGAGCGTGACGTATCGGTTCAAGTAGCGTTTCACGCGAAGCCGCCGTGGCGTGTTGTCATGGCGGCGGAAAGAGCGATGCCTGCCGGCCGCCGTCGCGGGTCGGCGGGCGAAAACGCGACACGTCGAGTCCCGTGTGGTCGCGGCCGCGATTGAGTCCCAGGCGCCGGCATGCGATCGAGAAGCGCTTCCCGAGCAGCGCCGCGAATTCGCCGGTGCCGCGCATGCGCACGCCGAACGTCGAATCGTAGTCGCGGCCGCCGCGCATGTCGCGCACGAGGCTCATGATGTGCCCGGCGCGAAGCGGATAGTGCACATCGAGCCATTCGCGAAAGAGCGGCGCGACTTCGAGCGGCAGGCGCAGCAACACGTAGCCCGCCGCCTGCGCACCGTTCGCGGCTGACGCATCGAGGATCGCCTCGAGGTCACGATCGTTCAACTGCGGAATGATCGGTGCGACCATGACGCCGACCGGAATCCCCGCATCGGCCAGCGCCTTCAACGCCTGCAGACGCCGATGCGGCGCCGCCGCGCGCGGCTCCATCTTTCGCGCGAGCTCGCGATCGAGTGTCGTGATCGACAGATACACGCGCGCCATCCGCTTGGCCGCCATCGGCGCAATCAGGTCGATATCGCGCTCGACCAGCGAGGACTTCGTCACGATCGTGAACGGATGCTCGTGCTCGGCCAGGAGTTCGAGGAGCGACCGCGTGATCTTCCATTCGCGCTCGATCGGTTGATAGGGGTCGGTGTTGGTGCCGAGCGCGATCGGATCGCAGCGATAGCCGGGCTTCGCGAGCTCCTCGCGCAGCAGTTTCGCCGCATCCGGCTTCGCGAAAAGCTTCGTCTCGAAGTCGATGCCGGGCGACAGATCGAGGAACGCGTGCGACGGCCGCGCGTAGCAGTAAATGCAGCCGTGCTCGCAACCCTGATAGGGATTGATCGACTGCGAGAATGGAATGTCGGGCGACTCGTTGTGCGCGATGATCGTGCGCGCCGGCTGCACGGTGACCGTCGTCTTGATCGGAGGCGGCGCGTCGTCCTCGTCGATCGGCATCGTCCAGCCGTCGTCGCACGCCTCGCGCCTATCGGCGCGAAACCGATTCGCTGGATTGAAGGTCGCGCCTCGGCCCTTGACGGGCGGCGAGGGTGGATCGTGGGAGGTCATGGGCGGCGAACCAGTCTGCTGTCAGAGACGAGACTCACCGATCGTTCACGCGAGTCGCCGTGGCGTCGACGGCCCTCGTCTCTGACCCCGGACTTTACCGCATAAATATACGGCATCGGGTCGCCTCTGTACAGCCGACCGATAATCGGCTCCACGAACCAAGAATCACGAAACGGATGAACGAGCGAAACGCACGCGAGGTCGTGCTCGTGCGGGCGATCGAGACCGCCGACGGCGCGCGCGAGATCGTGAGCGACGCCGATCGCGAATGGGCGTCGCGCGCGAGCGCCGAGATCGTCGGCGAGCACGCGAGCGACGAAGCCTTCCTCACCCGCCGCGCGGCGTTGCTGCTCGAGCGGCTTCGCGAGCGGTATCCGCGCATGCGCGTGCTCGCTTCGCCGCCGACGACGCGCGGCATTCTCGCCGTGGCGCTCGCGATCGGCGCGTTCGTCATCGGCGCGCTCGGCGTCGACGTCGGTCCATCAAAGCGCATCAACCTGCTCGCGCCGCCGCTCCTGGGCTTGCTCGCATGGAACCTGGCGGTCTACGTCGTGCTATTGGTCGAGGCGCTCGCGTCGCGGCATCGCGGCGACGCGTTCGGGCCGTTTCGTCGCGCGATCGTCGGCGGCTGGCGCGAAGCGATGCATCCGGTCCGCGGCTCGACGCCGCGTCCGCTCGCCGTTGCGCTTGCGCGCTTCGCGACGGATTGGTCGGCGCTTGCGTTGCCGATCTGGACAAGGCGCGCCACGCGTCTTCTGCACGTCGGCGCGATGATGCTCGCGTTCGGCGCGATCGTCGGACTTTACGCACGCGGCATCGCGTTCGAGTTTCGCGCCGGCTGGCAAAGCACGTTTCTGAACGCGGCCGACGTCACGCGAATTCTCGACGTCGTGCTTGCGCCCGGCGCATGGGTGACGCGGCTTCCGTTGCCCGATGAGGCGCACGTGACGGCCATCGGGGGCGCCGGTGCCGGAGAGAACGCGGCATCATGGATCCATCTCTACGCCGCCGCGATCGCGATCGTCGTCATCCTGCCGAGGCTCGTGCTTGCTGCGTTCGCGTGGATCGGCGAGCGGCGTCTTGCGCGCCGCTTTCCGTTGCTGCTCGAGCATGCGTATTACCGGCGCCTCGTGCGTCGCTGGCGCGAGGGCAGCGCGCAACTCGAGATCTTCCCCTACAGCTTCGATGTCGCGCCTGAACGCCGCGAGGCGCTCGCGCGGGTGATGGCCCGCGTGTTCGATGCGGGGGCGGCGCTGGACTGGCATCCGTCGACGCTCTATGGCGACGATGCCATTCCGCCCGCTTCGCATGCATCGCCGGGAGCCCTCGTCGCGATCTTCAATCTTGCGGCGACGCCCGAGCGCGAGAATCACGCGGCATTCGTCGAGGCGCTTCGCGCACGCGCGCCACATCCGCCGATGATCGCGGTCGTCGACTCGACCGATTTCGCCGATCGCTTCAAGGACGCACCGCAGCGCATCGCGGAACGCGAGGAAGCATGGCGGCGCCTGTTCGCCGCGCAGCGGATCGAGCCGCTCTTCGTTCGCCTCGCCGATCCCGATTTGCGCGAGGCGGGCGACACGCTGGCGATGCGGCTCGAGGAGATGCCGCAGTGAACGGCGAGCCCGCTCAGCCGCCTCGCTCCCGCTCGGCTCCCTTTCCCCACCGGGAAGAGGGTTGGGGTGAAGGGCAACCGCAAACGATCGCGCTCTCGCTGATCGCGCACACCAACGTCGGCAAGACGACCCTCGCGCGCACGCTCCTCGATCGCGACGTCGGCGAAGTGCGCGACGAGCCGCACGTCACCGGCAGCGCCGAGCGCTACACGATGATCGAGACCGCGCAAGGCGACGTGCTCGAATTGTGGGACACGCCGGGGTTCGGCGACAGCGCGCGGCTCGCGCGGCGGCTCGCGGCGATGGATCGACCGATCGCAGCCCTTCTCGCCATGACGTGGGACCGTTTTCGCGATCGCGCGCTCTGGTCGAGCCAGCAGGCAGTCGTCAACGTTCGCGACGAAGCCGACGTTGTACTGTATCTCGTCAATGCATCCGAATCTCCGGGCGACGCGGGCTACGTCGAGCCCGAATTGCGTATCCTCGAATGGATCGGAAAGCCGGTCGTAGCGCTCCTGAACCAGACCGGTCCGCCGCGCGAAGTCGACGTCGAAGCGGCCGACGTCGCGCGCTGGCAGAACGCGCTGCGCGAGCACGCGTGCATCAAGGGCGTGCTGTCGCTCGACGCGTTCGCGCGCTGCTGGGTTCAGGAAGGCGTGCTGTTGCGCGAAGTTGCGCACGTGCTTCCGCAGGCGAAGCTGCCCGCGTTCGCTCGCGTCGCGGCGGCATGGCAGGCGGAGCGCAACGCGCGCTTCACGCAATCGATGACCGCGATTGCTACGCCCATCGCGCAGGCGGCGTGCGATCACGTGACGCTTCCCGACGAAGGACTTCGCGGCGCCGCGATCGATCTCGGCAGGATCGTCGGCGTCTCACGCGCGCGTCCCAACCGAGCGAGAACGCGCGCCGTGCGCGAGTTATCGAGACACCTCGACGATGCGATCCGCGAAAGCACCGATCGGCTCATGGTGATTCATCACCTGAGCGGGCGCGCGGCCGACGAAGTGCTCGCACGCCTTGCCGAGGACATCACGACCGACTTGCCGTGGAGCGAGCGCAAGGCCGCGGTGGTCGGCGGTTTCGTGTCGGGCGCATTGACCGGCCTTGCGGCCGACCTCGCGGCCGGCGGCCTTACGTTCGGTGCGGGCCTGCTCGCCGGCGGCATCGTCGGCGCGATGGGTGGCGCGGGCATCGCGCGAGGCGTCAATTTGGTCCGCGGCAAGACGGAGTCAGTCGCGCGGTGGAGCGACGAATTGCTCGCCTCGCTCGTTCCGGGGGCGGTGCTCCGCTATCTTGCGGTCGCTCACTATGGTCGCGGTCGCGGCGATTTCGCGGCGGGCGAGCATCCGCGGTTCTGGCGCGATGCGGTCGAAGCGGCGGTCGAGCGCCAGGGCGGAATCGGCGAGATCGTAGCCCTTCGCGGCGCGAAGCCGTGCAACGCGCAGGCGATCGAGCGCGCGCTCGCCGACAAGCTGGAGGCAATCGCGCTCGACGTCCTTGCGACGCTCTATCCCGCGGCCGATGTCACCGCCTTGCGTATTGAAAGTCGATCGGCGGACAATGGGCGCCCGGCTTGAGCGGCGGTCGGGGGCAACCGCCGCTCGCGGGCACAACGACAAAAGGAGGGATGACGCTTTCATGAGACGTGCGGAAACGACGGAGCAACGCGTCGATTCGTCGATCGACGAGCGGTTGGCAATGGAGGAGGCGCAACTCGCGGCGATGCGTAACGATCCCGAGTCGCCGTATTTTCAGGGCGATCGAGCACGAGCCGATCGGCGTCGATTCGTGCTCGGCTCGATCGCGGCGCTCGGCGCGACAGCGGGACTTGCGCGAAACGCACGCGCGGAGGCGCCGCCCGGCGCCACCGAGCACGAAGTGCCGGCGGACGCGAGCAAGACACCCGGCTATCCGCTCGCCGACGAAAGCTACGGCACGCGCTCGCAATTCGAAACCGAGGTGCGCCGCCGCTACAAGACGCCGACGCCGCTTTCGTCGTGGACGATGACGCCGCTCGAGAAGAGTTGCGGGATCATCACGCCGTCGGGACTGCACTTCGAACGTAGCCACGGTGGCACCGCGGTCATCGATCCGTCAAAGCACATGCTGTACGTGCACGGCATGGTGCGCGAACCGAAGAAGTATTCGATGAAGGACCTGCGGCGCTTCCCGTCGGTGTCGCGGACGATGTTCCTCGAATGCTCGGGCAACGGCCTCACCGAATGGTCGAAGCCGACGGTGCGCACCGTGCAGTTCACGCACGGGCTCACGTCGACGTCCGAATGGACCGGCGTACCGCTTTCGACGATCCTGAACGAGGTCGGCGTGCGCGGCGGCGCGAAATGGCTGCTCGCCGAAGGCGGCGATGCCGCGGCGATGACGCGCAGCATTCCGCTCGCGAAGGCGATGAAGGACTGCATGCTCGCGTCCGGACAAAACGGCGAAGCGATCCGGCCCGAGCAGGGCTATCCGCTGCGGCTCCTCGTTCCGGGCTGCGAGGGCAACATCAACATCAAGTGGCTGCGGCGAATCGAAGTGTCCGACATGCCGTTCATGACGCGCGAAGAGACGTCGAAATACACCGATCTTCTGCCCGACGGAAAGGCCGTGCAGTTTTCACTGTACATGGAAGCGAAGTCGGTGATCACGTCGCCGTCCGGCGAAATGATGCTCGATGGTCCGGGCTTCTACGAGATCACCGGGCTCGCATGGTCGGGACGCGGCGCGGTTCGCCGCGTCGACGTTTCCACCGATGGCGGTCGCACATGGCGTGCTGCATCGCTGCAGCAGCCGGTGCTGCCGATCTGCCACACGCGCTTCCGTTTCCCCTGGAACTGGGACGGGAAGGAGGCGATCCTGCAAAGCCGCTGCGTCGACGAGACCGGCTACGTGCAGCCGACGCTCGGCCAATTGATCGCGGTGCGCGGATTGAACGGGCCGCTCGGTTCGATCTATCACCTGAATTCGATTCAGAGCTGGCATGTGGCAACCGACGGGAAGGTGACCAATGTCCACCACTATTGAATCCATGCGATCGACGCCGTCGCGTGTGCGGGTTGTCGCGATCGATGCAATGCTTGCGATTGCGGTCGGCGCATTCGGCATGTCGGCATTTGCGGTCGGCGCCGAGCATCCCGCATACGGCTTCGGTTCCGCGGCCTCCGAATCCGAGCTCGGCCGCTTCGTATCGCCGCTGCCCGATGGCCGGGGACTGCCACAAGGCTCGGGCTCGGTGCTCGAAGGCAAATCGATCTATCAGCAGCAGTGCGCCGCGTGCCATGGCGAGAATCTGCAGGGTGGACAGGGCGACAAGCTGACCGGCGGCCGCGGCACGCTCGTCAACGACGATCCGAAGAAGGCGCCGGTGAAAACCGTCGAAAGCTACTGGCCGTACGCAACGACGCTCTTCGACTACATCAAGCGCGCCATGCCGATGACCGCGCCCGGCAGCCTCAGCGACAACCAGGTCTACGCGCTCACCGCGTACATCCTGTCGGAAGCGAAGATCGTCCCGGACGACGCGATCATGAACGCCGAGACGCTACCGAAGGTCGAGATGCCGAATCGCGACGGATTCATTCCCGATCATCGGCCGGAGCACTTCCCCCCGGTCGCGAAGACGCCGCACCAGGATCTCGCGATCGCTCCGGCTGCGAAGTGAGCGCGGAGCCTAAGAGGCATCGCTTCGACACGCTGTCGCTGCACGCCGGGTCGCGTCCCGATCCGGCGACCGGCGCGCGCGCGACGCCGATCTACCAGTCGACGTCGTTCGTCTTTCCCGACACCGATTACGCCGCCGCGCTTTTCAACATGGAGCGCGCGGGGCACGTCTATTCGCGCTTGTCGAACCCGACGTGCGCGGTGCTCGAGGAGCGCCTCGCCGCGCTCGAAGGGGGCATCGGCGCGATCGCGACGGCGAGCGGGCAAGCGGCGCTGCATCTTGCAATCGTGACGTTGATGTCGGCCGGCGCGCACATGGTCGCATCGCGCTCGCTCTACGGCGGCTCGCACAACCTGCTCGATTACACCTTGCCGCGCTTCGGCATCGAGACGACGTTCGTCGATCCGCGCGACCTTTCCGCGTGGCGTGCGGCTATTACGCCGAAGACGCGCCTTTTGTTCGGCGAGACGCTCGGCAATCCCGGCCTTGAAGTGCTCGACATCCCGCGCGTCGCAGCGCTCGCGCACGAGCACGGTTTGCCGCTCCTCATCGATTCCACGTTCACGACGCCGTGGCTCATGCGCCCGTTCGAGCACGGCGCCGACCTCGTCGTGCATTCGGCGACGAAATTCCTATCGGGCCATGGCACGGTGATCGGCGGCTTGCTCGTCGATTCGGGAAAGTTCGACTGGAATGCCGACGGCGTGCGCGAGAAATTCCCCACGCTGACGGCGCCGTACGAGGGCTTTCACGACATGGTGTTCGCCGAGGAATCGACGACCGCCGGGTTCCTTCTGCGCGCGCGGCGCGAGGGCATTCGCGATTTCGGCGCGTGCATGGCGCCGATGACCGCGTTTCACATTCTCCAGGGCATCGAGACGCTGCCGATCCGGATGGCGCGGCATGTAGAAAATGCGCGCGCGATCGTCGCGTTCCTGCGCGAGCATCCGTTCGTCGCGAGCGTTGGGTATCCAGAATTGCCCGATCATCCCGATCACGCGCTCGCCGCGCAATTGCTGCCGCGCGGCGCGGGAGCGGTGTTCAGCTTCAACCTGCGCGGCACGCGCGAGCAGGGACGCCGGTTCATCGAGGCATTGCGGCTGTTCTCGCATCTCGCGAACGTCGGCGATGCGAAATCCCTGGTAATCCATCCGGCATCGACGACGCATTTCCGCATGTCGAACGAGGATCTCCAGCGCGCGGGGATCACCGAAGGCACGATCCGGCTTTCGATCGGCCTCGAGGATCCCGCGGATTTGTTCGAGGATCTTTCGCGCGCGCTCTACGCGGCGAGCAAGGCCTGATGCGCTTCGACGTCCGCGGCCACCCGGTATACGCGTACACGGGCTCGCGCGCGTTCGCGTCCGATCGCCCTACGCTCCTGTTCGTCCATGGCGCCGCGAACGACCATCAGGTCTTCGCCTTGCAGTCGCGCTATTTCGCATGGCACGGAATGAATGCTGTTGCGCTCGATCTTCCCGGGCATGGGCGCAGCGGTGGGCAGGCCTTGACGAGCGTCGAGGCGATCGCGGATTGGCTGCGCTACGTGCTCGATGCGTTGAGCGCGCAACGCGCGAATATCGTGGGCCATTCGCTCGGCTCGCTGGCGGCGCTCGAATGCGCGGCCCGCTATCCCGAGCGCATGCAAAAGCTCTCGTTGCTCGGGCCGTCGGCGCCGATGCCGGTCAGCGACGACTTGCTCGCGGCTGCTGCGCGCAACGACCACGTCGCCTACGAGCTGATCAACGGCTGGTCGTTCTCGGCGGAAGGGCTGCTCGGCGGCAATCGGCTGCCGGGGGTGTGGATGCTCGGCAACGCGATGCGGCTGATGGAGCGCACGCGCGAAGGCGTATTGTCTGCCGACCTGGTCGCATGCAACGTCTACGCGAACGGGCTGGCCGCGGCGGCGAGCGTGCGTTGTCCGACGCTCGTCGTGGTGGGCGAGCGCGACATCATGGCGCCGCCGCGAAACGCGAAGGCGCTGATTGCCGCGTTGCCCGCTGTAGAGACCGTCTCGTTGCCGCGGACGGGTCATTCGATGATGACGGAGCGGCCCGACGAAGTGCTGGATGCGTTGAGGGGATTTCTGCGATAGCGACGTGCAATGAGCTCTTCCGCGACGTTCGTGACGCTTGGCGCCTCGGGTTTTGCTCGTGCTTGCGCTCGGCGGCGCGCCCTCGGTCGATCCATTCCTGTTCCGATCAGGCGTCACAACCGTAACCGCCGGCCGTCTTTGGCTGTTTAACCTAATCAAGTCGAACCCCACGTCTGTCATCCCGTAAGTCGTGGCCACATACGAGAAATCGTTTTGGTGGGGACCTCATAACGTTTGAAGCGCAGATAACGTTGGTCGAGAGGAACCAGTCATGCCCTCCACTTGATCGAGCATCCGATCGCCGGCGTCTGCTCGACCGGCGCATGGCCGGTGCGCGCGACCTGCGCCATCGCCTCGTAGAGCTCGCGCCGCGCATTCGGATCGGGTGAGCGACCGGATGCGTCGAGCCGTCCGCGGTATGCAAGCGTGAGATTCGCATCGAAGCCGAAGAATTCCGGTGTGCACACCGCATCGTACGCGCGCGCGACGTCCTGCGATTCGTCGACGACGTACGGGAAGCTGAAGCCGTGCTCGGCGGCGAAGCGTTTCATGTTGTCGAACGAATCGTCGGGATACCGCGTGGCGTCGTTGCTCATGATCGCGATGCTGCCGATGCCGAGTGCCGCAAGCGCGTCCGTGTCGCGGGCGATCTTGTTGGCGACGGCCCGCACGTACGGGCAGTGATTGGCGAGGAACATCACCAGCAATCCCTTCGGCCCACGCGCCGAGTCGAGCGTATGCCGGCGGCCGTCGATGCCCGGCAGATCGAAATAGGCGGCGGGCCAGCCGAGCGTGACCGGACTGGTGGATGGATTCGGCATGGCGTCTCCTTCGATGTGCGATGCATGCGCGTGGGAGAATCGTAGCATCGCCAGACTCCCGTCGTTGGTCGATGCCGCCTCGCATCTTCGTCGGTGACGATGTTCGTGCGCTGTCCCCAGACAGCGAGTATCGTCTGTCGGCGAACGCAGCGCGACATGTCGCGCTCGCGTTGCGCATGCGCGCCGGCGACGCATTGACGCTATTCACGGGAAGCGGAGGCGAATACGCCGGAACCATCGAGCGGATCGACGCGCGCGAAGTGATCGCACGTATCGACCGACACGACCCGATCGAGCGCGAAAGCGCGCGCCCGGTAACGCTCGCACAATCGCTGATTGCAGCCGAGATGATGGACCTCGTCGTGCGCAAGGCGGTCGAGCTTGGCGCTGTCGCGATTGCGCCGATCTTCGCCGCGCGAAGCCAGGCGATCGGCGTCGAACGTGCGGGCCGCCGAACCGCGCACTGGCGGCAGATCGCGATCGCCGCCTGCGAGCAATGCGGACGCAATCGCGTACCCGGCGTTCGCGACATCGTTACGTTCGACGATTGGTGCGAATCGTCGTCGCTCGCAACGGCGGCGATCCTCGATAGCGAGGCACCACAATCGCTCGCCGTGCGCGCACGCCAATCGCCGCCGCAGGCGATCGTTGTCGGCCCCGAAGGCGGATTCACGCACGAAGAAGTGCGAAGCGCGACCGCGCGCGGCGCAACGCCGGTTCACCTCGCCAATCGCGTGCTGCGCTCAGAAACGGCCGCGATCGCGGCGCTCGCGACGCTCGACGCGATAGGCGGCTAACGGCTCAGCACGTAGCGTCTCGCGCGACCGAACGGAAGCGCGGTGACCGCAAGTCCCGCGAGGATCAGCGCCATGCCGCAAAGCCGCAGAGGCGTGAACATCTCGCCGAACACCAGCTTCGAGGCCACGATGCCTGCGCACGGCGCGATCAGCGCGAACGGCGCCACGACGGCCGTCGAATGGCGCTGCAGTAGGCGACCCCAGATCGCGTAGGCGACGATCGTAGCGACCGCGCCGAGATACACGGCCGCCGCGAGGCCGAGCGCGGATGCGTGCGCCACCGCGCGCAACAGCGATGGGTCGCGGTCGACGAGCATCGACAGCGCGAGCGCCGGCAGCGGCGGCACGAGACTGCACCAGACGACGAGCGAAAGCACCGGCACGCCGGGATGGCGCTTGACGATGGCGTTTCCGATCGCCCAACTCATCGCCGCGCCGAGCGCCAGGCCGAGCGCGAGTGGCGGGAGGCTGCCCCCGATCGTCGCCGCAATGAACACGAGGCCGGCGAACGCGATCGCCATGCCGAAACATTGCTTGCGCGTCGGAATATCGTCCAGGAAAACCGCGGCGAGCAGCACGGTGAAGAATGCCTGCATCTGCTGCGTCACCGACGCAAGCCCGGGCGGCATGCCGGCGGCGAACGCGAAGAACAGCAGCAGGAACTGTCCCGCGAAGATCGTCGATCCGGTCAGGAGCAGCGTGCGCCATGGCAGCGGCGGACGCGGGACCAGGAGCGTCGGCAGGCACGCGATCACGAATCGGATCAGCGTGAGTTGCGCGGGCGAAAAATCGTCGAGGGCAATCCGCGATGCGACGAAGCTCAGGCCCCAGATCACGGAGACCATTGCCGCGAGCAGCATGTCGCGAAACGACATGTCGATTGGCCGGAAAATCGGTGCCAGAGATGTATTTCCCGGAAGACCGCAGCGTTTCGCGCCAGCGGCGCCGGGAAATACATCTCTGGCACCGATTTTCTACGTCGTCGCCGGCCTGTCTCCCGCGACGAGGATGCTGCAATGCACGCGCTCGACGAGCATCGCGTCGACCGATCCGCGCCACCAGCGCAGCGCGAACCGCTTGCTTCGCCGATGGCCGACGATGACGAGATCGATGCCGAGCGAATCCACCATTCGCGAGATCACGTCGACCGGCTCGCCATCCTGCAGGTGCGTCGTGACCGAGAAGCCGCGCGCGGTCAGACGAGCGGCCGCTTCGTCGAGATCGGCCTGCATGCGCGACCGATCGATGGCGAGCGCCGGTTCCGGCACGAACTCGCCGGCGAGCAGATAGGGCGACGGATCGTGCAGCACGCAGACGAGGTGGATCTCGCGGTCGGAGACCTGCATCAGATGCGAGCACTCGTCGACCGCGAGCCGGCTCTCGGGCGAGCCGTCGAACGCGACCATGATTTTCCGGTACATGGCAATCTCCCCCGTTTCGCTTCCCGGTCGAGCGCCGGCGCCAAGCGTTTCGCTAGGGTAACGATCGGCGGCGCGCTAGGGAAGGCCCGGCGCAAAGATCGAGCGCGATCGCGGCCGCGGCATCCCACGGATCGTCGTCGCCGATGCCCTTCGCGAGCGCGTCGAGCTTCGCGAGGGAGGCGATCAGCGGCAGCGTCCTTGACGCGTCGACGCGCCGGGCGGCGCGCTCGAGTGCCGGCTGGCGTTTCCCCCATACGCGCACGTTGCGGATCGCGGTCGAGAGCGCCTGTCCATGCGCCATCGCTTCCTGCAACGCGACAAGCGCGTGCAGGTCCTCGCCCAACTGCCACGCGACGAGCGTGATCGGCTCGCCTTCGCTTCGCAGCGCGTCGAGAATGCGAAGCGCGCGCGCGGCGTCGCCGACGAGCCAGGCGCACGACAGCTCCTGGATGTCGTAGCGCGCGACGTCGGCGACCGCGCGCTCGACGTCGTCGTGATCGAGCTCGCCCCCCGGCAGGAGCAGCGCGAGCTTCTCGATCTCCTGCCGCGCGGCGAGCAGATTTCCCTCGCAACGATCGGCGAGGAACGCGAGCGTCTCGCTCGAAACCCGCTGGCCATTGCGCGACAGGCGCTCGGCGATCCACGTCGGAAGCGCAGCACGATCGAGCGGCGCAACGCCGATCGCGACGCCGCATTCGGCAAGCGCGGTGAACCATGCCGACGACTGCGTCGCGCGATCGATGCGCGGCAGCGAGATCAGCGTGACGTTGTCGGCGGGCAGATCGCGCGCGTGCCGTTCGAGCGCCGCGGCGCCTTCTGTGCCGGGCTTCCCCGAAGGAATACGCAGATCGATCAGTTTCCGCTGAGCGAACAGTCCGAGGTTCGCGTTCGCCGCGACGAACGCGTCCCAGCGGAAATGCTGCTCGACGATGAAGACCTCACGCTCGTCGCAGCCCGCGCGTCGCGCGGCGGCGCGAATCGCATCGGCGGCCTCGATCGCGAAAAGCGGTTCGTCGCCATGCACGACGTAGAGCGGCGCGAGCGTGCGCGCAAGATGCGCGTCGAGATCGCGGGAACGCAACTGCATGAAAGGTTGGTTGCCCGATGCGGCGGCCGCGCTACGCAGGTTTCTTCGCCGCCTGCAGCCTGCGGATCAACTGCTGCACGGCGTCGGTCTGCATCTCCTTCAGCAGCCGCTCCTCCTGCGCGCCGCGCGCGAGCACCTCGCTCTGGCTGAACGTGTAGCTGCGCCGAAGCTGAATGTCGCCCGCGGGCAGCCAGTCCCTTCCGTCGGCGTCGTGCAGGCGGAAGCTGACCCGCTTGACGAGCAGGTACTCCTCCACGGCGCCCGCGCCCGACAGCGACAGCACCTCCTTGTCGTCGGCGACGGTCGGAATGTCGAGTATCACCTGCGCCTGCTTCGCGTCCGTCACGACCTTCGCGCTTCCCGTGGCATCGAGCGCGCGCCGCATCTCGGCGGCCATCGACGGTGCGCTCGGCGCGTTGACGTAGATCGTGCTGAACGTGTACTTCGCCTCGCCGCGCAGGTGAAACCCGCATCCGGCGAGGACGAATGCAGCGACGAGCGCGATGAAAAGCGAAGCACGCGATGTCGACGAGCTCGGCATCATTGCGACGTTCCCTCGCTCCTCGCTCCGCACGCTACACCACCACGTTCACGAGCCGCCCGGGTACCACAACGACCTTCCTCACCGGCGCGCCGCCCCCGTGGCGTGCGACCTCCGGCGCCTCCCTGGCGGCCGCTTCGATCGCGCCTCGGTCCGCGCTCGCGGGCACGGAGAGCTTGCCGCGAAGCTTGCCATTGACCTGCAGCACGAGCTCGATCTCGTCGCGCGCGAGCGCCTTGTCGTCGACGGTCGGCCATGGTGCATCGATCAGATCGCCGTACACGTCGGAAAAGCCGAGATCGCGCCACAGCACCCAAGCCGTGTGCGGAACGACGGGGTAAAGGACGCGCAGCACGATCGACAAACCTTCGCGCGCGAGCGCCGCGGCGTCCGCGCCGTCGGCCGCCCCATCCTCGAGCGTATTCAGCATCTTCATGCCGGCCGATACGACCGTGTTGTACTGGATGCGTTCGTAGTCGTAGTTCGCTTGCGAAAGCGCGAGATGGATGTCGCGGCGGGCATTGCGCACCGCCTCGGACGCTTCTCTCCAATCGAAACCTTCCTGCGTTGACGCGACGGCGTCGCGCTTCGCCTGCGCATGATTCCAGAGGCGCCTCAGGAAGCGATGCGCGCCTTCGACGCCCGTATCCGACCATTCGATCGTCTGCTCCGGCGGGCTCGCGAACATGACGAAGAGTCGCGCCGCGTCGGCCCCGTAGCGCTCGATCATGTCCTGCGGATCGACGCCGTTGAGCTTCGACTTCGACATCGTGCCCAAGCCCCCGTATTCGACCGGCTGCTTGTCGATCTTCGACACACCGCCGGTGATCGCGCCCTGATCGTTGCGCACGATCTCCACGTCGGATGGCGGAATGTAGTCGATGCCGCCTTTGTCGTTGCGCCGGAAGAACGCGTGCGCGAGCACCATTCCCTGCGTCAAAAGGCGCGTGAACGGCTCGTCGTAGGCAACCATGTCGAAGTCGCGCATCACCTTCGTCCAGAAGCGCGCGTAGAGCAGATGAAGGATCGCGTGGGTGATTCCGCCGATGTACTGGTCCATCGGCATCCAGTAGCGGTCGCGCGCGTCGATCATCGTCGCAGCGCCCGGCGACGTGTAGCGCATGAAGTACCACGACGAGTCGACGAACGTGTCCATCGTGTCCGTCTCGCGGTGCGCGGGCGCGTTGCAGCGCGGACAGGGAACGTTCAGGAAGTCCTCGCGCTTGTTCAGCGGATTGCCGGTGCCGTCGGGAACGCAGTCTTCGGGCAGCACGACCGGCAGGTCTTCCTCGGGCACGGGAACTTCGCCACAGCTTTCGCAGTGGATGATCGGGATCGGCGTGCCCCAGTAGCGCTGGCGAGAGATGCCCCAATCGCGAAGCCGCCACGTCGTGCGCTTCTGGCCGAGGTCTTTCTTCGCGAGATCCTGCGCGATCGCATCGACCGCGGCACGATACGCGAGGCCGTCGTACTTGCCCGAGTTGACGCATACGCCGATCGTCTTGTCGTCGTACCACGATTGCCAATGGTCGGCGGTGAACTTTGGTAGCGACGAACCCTCGGCGGGCGCGATGACTTGCCGGATCGGCAAATTGTATTTCTTCGCGAACGCGAAATCGCGCTCGTCGTGGGCGGGCACGCCCATCACCGCGCCTTCGCCGTAGCCCATCAGCACGTAATTGCCGACCCAGACGTCGATCGGCGCACCGGTCAGCGGATGCGTCACCGAGAGGCTTGTGCGCATGCCCTTCTTTTCCATCGTCGCGAGGTCGGCCTCCGCAACGCTGCCGTGTTTGCATTCGTCGATGAATTGCGCGAGCGCAGGGTCGTTGCGCGCCGCGTGCGTCGCGAGCGGATGCTCGGCGGCGACGGCGCAGAACGTGACGCCCATGATCGTGTCGGCACGCGTGGTGAATACGTAGAGCCGTCCGTCACCGATCAATGCGCCGGCATCGTCGCGAATATCGTGCGTGAACGCGAAGCGCACGCCGTCGCTGCGGCCGATCCAGTTCGCCTGCATCGTCTTGACGCGCTCAGGCCATCCGGGCATGCGGTCGAACTCCTCGAGCAACTCCTGCGCGTATTCGGTGATGCGCAGGTAGTACATCGGGATCTCGCGCTTCTCGATCGGCGCGCCCGAGCGCCAGCCGCGTCCGTCGATCACCTGCTCGTTCGCGAGCACCGTTTGGTCGACCGGGTCCCAGTTCACCACACCGTTCCTGCGATAGGCGATGCCCGCCTCGCGCATGCGCAGGAAGAACCACTGGTTCCAGCGGTAATATTCGGGATCGCACGTGGCGAACTCGCGCGACCAGTCGATCGCGAAGCCCATCGCCTGCAACTGTTTCTTCATGTAAGCGATGTTGTCGTACGTCCATTTCGCGGGCGCCTCGCCGCTCCTGATCGCGGCGTTCTCGGCGGGCAGGCCGAACGCGTCCCAGGCCATCGGCATCAGCACGTTGTGGCCGCGCATCCGAAGATGACGGTACATCACGTCGTTGATCGTGTAGTTGCGCACGTGCCCCATGTGCAGCTTGCCGGACGGGTAGGGCAGCATCGAGACGCAGTAGTACTTGCCGCGGCGAAAGCGCGGATCGTTCTCGACCGCCCGATAGATGTCGGCGTCCTTCCAGGCTGCCTGGGCGGTGCGTTCGATCTCGGCGGGCGCAAACGGCTGGGTCATCTGGGGAATGGGCGGCGCGTTCGCGCTGTTGATGCGTAAGTGTTTGATTATACCGGCGGCGAATATGCCTCATCGCCCGGTGGCACAATGATTGATTTCGGAATTGGTGCCAAAG
>Ga0070731_10000778_pt1 | contig 38179 bp, 34 predicted proteins | sample Coa_R1_2_FD_66448 | JGI IMG/M metagenome (GOLD analysis project Ga0070731, IMG submission 66448) | Surface soil microbial communities from Centralia Pennsylvania, which are recovering from an underground coalmine fire - Coalmine... | ecosystem: Environmental > Terrestrial > Soil > Unclassified ...
CCGAGTTTCCTCGGGTTGTCCCAATCATCGGGGCAGGTTACCCACGTGTTACTCACCCGTTCGCGGCTTTGCCCCAGGCCGAAGCCTGGTTCGTCGCTCCACTTGCATGTGTTAAGCACGCCGCCAGCGTTCGTCCTGAGCCAGGATCAAACTCTCCGTGAAGAACTGCGTGGGCGGATTGCTGGGCAACCCGCCAGAACGGGCCGCAAGCGACCCGCTTCACAAAGAGTCGTCAGCGCTCAATCTGGCACCGCCCTAAGGCAAGCGGCGGCGGAGGAGCTCTCGTACACCGAGAGCCCCGGAGCGCATGACGGGGTTGTTCTTGGCACCGCCGAACGATCGGCCCTCACGGATACGGGTACCCGTGGCGAGAGCCGGCGTGCGACGGCGTTCGAACCTGGACACACCGTCTCGACCGAGGGGTCGGTCGAGGGTGCGCATGCTGTTGAGTTTTCAAAGACCGTCGCACCTCTCCAGGAAGGTGCATCCTTCCGGCAGGCGCGTCTGGGAACCCTCAGGCCCCAGAGCGGACCGACGAGTATAGCGCCAGAACCCCGCCGTGACCGAGGCACCGGAGAAACTCCGAACCGCGGGCAAACTGCCTGCAACGGCGATTCTAGGAGGTGATCTGGACCGTGACCGTGCGCTGTCGCGGCCGATCGTCGAAGTCGATTAGGACAATCTGCTGCCAGGTGCCGAGAGCCAGGGCGCCGTCGATCAGGGGGATCGACTCGGATGGCCCGATGACCGCCGCTCGGAGGTGGGCGTGGGCGTTGGTGTCGTGGCCCAGGCGGTTGTGCTTGTACTCGCCCTGGGCCGGGATCAGGCGCTCGAGCAGGGCCTGAAGGTCGCTGACTCCCCCCGGCTCGAACTCCATCGTCGTCACCGCGACCGTGGAGCCCGTCGCGAACACGGTGACCAGGCCACGGTCGACCTCGGAGGTGCGGACGATGCTCCGCACGCCCTCGGTGAGGTCGACGACCTCGCCGTTGCCTGGCGTCTCCATCCGAAGTAAGCCGCCGTGGACCGCCAATTTCACTCCCTCCCGATCATGTGACCCGTACGCGCACGAAGCGGCGCCTGCCCATCTGAAGCACCTTGCCATCTACCTCTGAGGCGGGAAGGTCGACGGTTCTGTTCTCGACGGGCCTACCGTCGAGTCTTACTCCACCCTGCGCGATCGTTCTGCGGGCCTCGGAGGTCGACACCCCGAAGGCGGCGGAAAGGACGGCCGGCAGATGCACGGTCTCTCCGCCCTCCCAGGTGATGTCCGGCACCTCCTCGGGTGCTTCGTGGCGTACGAACTGGCGATCGAAGGCCGCCTCGGCGGTCGCGGCCGCCTCCTCGCCGTGAAAGCGCGCCACGAGCCGACGCGCGAGTTCACGCTTGGCGTCCCGCGGAGCGAGATCGGCGGGAGGCTCGCTTCCCAAGAGCAGCTCGAACCAGAGCGGAATTGACTCGTCGGGAATGCTCATGGTCTTGCCGTACATCTCAGCCGGCGGGTCGGTGACGCCGATGTAGTTGTCGAACGATTTCGACATCTTGCGCGTGCCGTCGGTTCCGGTGAGCAGGGGCATGGTCATGATCAGCTGCTCAGGCTGGCCGAAGTGGCGCTGGATGTCGCGGCCGAGCAGGAGGTTGAACTTCTGGTCGGTCCCCCCCAGCTCGACGTCGGCCCGGACCGCGACCGAGTCATATCCCTGCAGCAGCGGGTAGAGCAGCTCGAGCACGGAAATCGGCTCCCGGGCCGAGAATCGTTTGGCGAAATCGTCGCGCTCGAGCAGTTGCGCCACCGTCACCGTGCGCGCGAGCGCGAACAGCTCGTCCATCGGCATGTCGAGCCATTCGCTGTTGAACCGCACCTCGAGGCGCTCGGAATCGAGCACGGTCAGGGCCTGGTCCTGAAAGGTCTGAGCGTTGGCCTCGATCTGAGCCGGGTCGAGGACCGGGCGAGTGCTCGAGCGCCCACTCGGGTCGCCGACCCGGGCCGTGTAGTCGCCGACGATCAACACCACCACGTGCCCCAGGTCCTGGAACTCACGGAGCTTCTGCAGGACCACGGTGAAGCCGATATGGATGTCCGGGGCGGTGGGATCGATGCCCAGCTTCACGCGCAGCGGCCGATCCCTGGCCAGGCGTCGCGGGAGCTCGCCTTCAGGCAGGCAATCGACCGTGTTCCGGGTGAGCCACGCCGCCGCCTCAGCGGGATCGCCACGCTTCCCGGCGAGGCCAGGATCGGCGCGGTCCGCAGCCGGGGCGGAATCGGAGCGGGGGTCGCCACTTGACAAGACGGCCCGAAATATGGCGGATCTGGCGGCGCCGGCGGACCTGGGACATCAGCCGTTCCGACCGCGGCCGATTGGTAGACTGCCGCCGTCCAGGGAATCGTTGCCGTCCGGTTCCATGGCATATGGCGGCTACCAGGTACGCGGGTGGCGTGTAGCCGCGCCCCTCCGATCGCATGAGCGACGACACGAGAAATCAGATTCGGCATGCGCGTATGGCTTACGGGGCGGCTGCTCGACCGAGCGGCGGCGTCCGGGCCACAGGACCCGCCGCGGGAGTCCGGGCCGCGGTCGCGACCCCCGCCCCGCCCCCGCTGAGAGAGGTCCCACCGCCCCCGGGTGACGGCGCCCCCCCCTCACGGCGGCCGCCGCGTCGCGGTGGCTGGCGCCGACGGCGCTGGCGCGACGGCGACGGATCGGATGGCGGCCCTTCGCGCCCCCGGGTGCGAAAGCTCCGGCTGTTCCTGATCCTGCTCGGGCTGCTGATCCTCGCCGTGCTCTCGACGGTGTTCGGGATGATGATGGCGGTCGCATCTGACATTCCGCTGATCGAGAACCAGTACGAGTACTCGAACCCCAACCGCCACAACTCATACCTGTACGACGATCACTGGCGACCGATCGGAATCTTCGCGGCGCCCAACCCGGAGGTGATCGACTCCTGGAAACGGATCTCGCCGGCCGTCATTCGAGCCGTCATCGCGGTCGAGGACAAGCGTTACTGGTCCTCGCCGGGGGTGGATCTGAAGGGCATCGCGCGGGCGCTCGTATCCGACATCAGCGGGGGTCCCACCCAGGGCGCCTCCACGATCACCGAGCAGTTCGTCAAGAACGCTCTTCAGCAGCAGGGCAACCGCACGATCTTCGAGAAGCTCCGCGAGGCGGCTCTGGCCTTCCACCTCACTCAGAAGTGGAAGCGAACCCGGATCCTCACCGAGTATCTGAACTCGGTGTACTTCGGCAATGGCGCCTACGGGATCGAGTCGGCGGCGCGGGTCTATTTCGGCAAGCAGCTCGGATTCGACCCCAACGCCCCGGCCGATGGCGGCACCTCGCGCTGCGGCGACGTCACCAACCGCCTCCCCTCGTGCGCCTCGAAGCTTGTCTATTACCAGGCCGCGCTGCTGGCCGGGATCATCGCCGATCCCAGCGCCTACGACCCGATCGCCAACCCCACCCAGGCACGTGAGCGGCGCAACCTCGTCCTCAAGGACATGCGCCAGCAGGGGTACATCAGCCGCGTTCAGTACGAAATCGGGATCGCCAAACCGGTACCGGGACCGAACGACCTCCAGCCCCCGACCGAGCCCGAGGCGGCGCCCTACTTCACCAGCTGGCTGAGGCCGCAGATCCTGTCGGCGATGGGGGTGCGTCCCGGCGAGACCGCCCAGCAACAGGCGGCGGCCGAGTACCGCGCCTACTACGGCGGCCTCAAGATCCGCACCACACTTGACCTCGAGCTGCAGCGAGCGGCCGATCAGGCGATCGCCGCCGAGCTGCCGTCGGGCTCGAGCTACCCCGAGGCCTCGCTGGTGGCGATCGACAACCGGACCGGCGAGGTGCGGGCGATGGTCGGCGGGCCCGTGCTCAGCACCTCCTCAGGTCAGTACTACGAGGACTACCAGCACCACCCGTTCAATCTCGCAACCGAGGCCGAGCGCCAGCCCGGCTCATCGTTTAAGCCGTTCACGCTGGCCGTCGCCCTTGAGCACGGCTTCGGGCCAAGCTCGCTCTTCACCTCGGCACCGCTCGACATCGTCGTCCCCCACACCGGCGGCAAGGAGATCTTCCACGTTCACAACTTCGCGAACGCCTATTCGGGCGTGATCACACTCCAGGGGGCCACCGATGTGTCCGACAACTCGGTCTTCGAGCGCCTGGGCTGGTACGGCCTGGGTCCCGTCAAGGGCACTCATGAGGTGAGCAAGCTCGCCCACGCGATGGGGATACAGACCCCGATCTCGACCAACCCGGCGATGATCCTGGGCGGACTCACGATCGGAGTGAACCCGCTCGAGATGGCGCACGCCTACGAGACGTTCGCGACCGGCGGCCGCCGCGTCTACAACGCCAGACTGGGCAGCGGCGACGAGGGGCCGACGGGGATCGCGGAGATCCAATACGGCCACACGGACATCAAGGATATTCCCCAGTACCGACGCGTGATGCCCGCGGCGGTGGCCCAGGAGGTGCACAGCATGCTGACCGGCGTGGTCACCTCGGGCACCGGCACCGCGGCGGCCATCTCGGGTGTCGACGTGGTCGGCAAGACCGGCACCACCACCAACTACGCCGACGCGTGGTTCATCGGCTGGACGCCTCAGCTGACCACGGCGGTGTGGGTCGGATTCCCGGAGAAGCTCGTGCCGATGACCACCCTGTTCAACGGGGGTCCGGTCGAGGGGGGCACGTATCCCGCCATCATCTGGCACGCCTTCATGGCACAGGCCCTCCAGATCCTGGCCAGCGAGCAACCCGCGGGCAAGTCAACTGGAACCACGGGCCCCACAGCGACCGCGCTCCCGAGCACGACCACCTCGAGCGCCGCCGCCGGCGCCGTTACGACACCCACCGCCACCACCACCCCGCCCAAGAGCACCGCTCCGCCCGCCGCCGGCGGCGGCAATACCGGAGGTGGGACCGGCGCCGCCGGCACCCAGGGCGGCGGCACCGGGAACGCGACCGCCCCGGCCACGGGCACGGGTACGGGAACCGGGACCGGAGCGGGCACGGGCGCGGGCACCGGAGGCGGTGGCGGCTCGGGAACCGCCGGCGGCTCAGGGTCTGGCTCGGGCGGCGCCGGAATCGGCGGTCAGTGAGCCGTCCGATCGCGCCCCGAGCGAGCTAGACGGCGACCTGGACCGGTCGGGAGAGAAAGCGGCTTCCGGTGGCGCAGAACCGCCACGGGAGCTCAACCGCCTTGCTGATCCCGATCCGGGTGTCGGCCGAGACCTCGACGCCCCGCCAGGCGCGAGGCCGCGGCGTGATCCGGACCGGTCCGTGCGTTAGGTCGCCGCCGTTGTGGACAAGCTCGATCCCCAGCGCTTCGGTCAGCTTCCCCGGCCCCGAACACAGGTTGCGGATCTGCTCGACACCGCGTCGAGCGCGCATCGACTCGAGGCCCCGCACCGGCTCCAGGGCGCGGATCAGCACGGCAGCGCCCATGCCCTCGGGTTCACACACCGCGTTCAGGAGGGCGTGGATCCCGTAGGAGCGGTAGACGTAGGCCCTGCCTGGAGGCCCGAACAGGGTAGCCGTGCGTCCGGTCAGACCGACAAACGCGTGGCAGGCCGGCTCGGAGTCGTGGTAGGCCTCGGTCTCGACGATGACCCCCGCGCAGCCGGCGTGCTCCACCACGCAGCCGACGAGATCGCGCGCCACCTCGAGCACCGGACGCGCATAGAAGCCAGGTCTCACTGGAGCGCGCGCTGGGCCCGCTCGAGCTGCTCTGAGACGCGTTCGAGGCTCGTGCCGCCCTCCGACACCTTGCCCTCGAGCCACGCGCGATCCCGCAGCAGGGCGTAGAACTCCTCGTCGAGGCGATCCGAGACTTCGGCGAGCTCCCCCGGTGTCAGCTCCGACAGCGTCCTGCCCTGATCGAGCGCCCTGCGCACAAGCCCGGCGACGATCCCGTGGGCTTGGCGGAACGGCACCCCGCGTCGCACGAGCAGATCCGCGACATCGGTGGCCGCGAGCAGCTCGTCGGAGGCCGCCGCCTCCATTCGCGCTCGATGAAAGCTCATCGTGGCGACCATTCCCCTCGCCGCCGTGAGGCACAGCTCGAGCGTGTCCGCGGCGTCGAACAGGTGCTCCTTGTCCTCCTGCATGTCCTTGTTGTAGGTCAGCGGCAGGCCGTGCATGACGCCGTGAAGCGCGACGAGGTGCCCGGCGAGCCGCGGCGCCTTGGCGCGTAGCAGCTCGGCCGCGTCCGGATTCTTCTTCTGGGGCATGATCGAGGACCCGGAGCTCCAGGCATCCGATAGCTCGGCGAAGCCGAATTCCTCGCTGGACCAGAGGACGAGCTCGGCCCCAAGCCGCGAGAGGTGCGTGGCGCACGTGGCCGCGGCAGCCAGGTAGTCGAGCACGAAGTCGCGGTTGGACACGGCATCGATCGAGTTCTGGGCCACGGCGCCGAACCCGAGCTCCCGGGCGACGATCTCTCGATCGGTGTCAAAGTTCACCCCCGCCAGCGCACCCGACCCGAGCGGCAGCTCCTCAGCGGCGTCCCGGACCGCAGCGAAGCGGGCCCGATCGCGGATCAGCATCCACACGTAGGCCAGCAGATGGTGGCTCAGATAGACGGGTTGAGCGCGCTGGAGATGGGTGTAGCCGGGCAGCGGCCAGTCGAGGTGCTCGCGGGCGCGCGTGATGAGTGTCTGGGCCAGATCACGGATGGCCTCGGACGCCGCCGCCGCGTGATCGCGGACGAACATCGCCACGTCGGTCGCCACCTGGTCGTTGCGCGAGCGTGCGGTATGGAGCTTGCCGCCGACCGCTCCCACGAGCTCGGTGAGCCGTCGCTCGATCGCCATGTGGATGTCCTCGTCACCGTCGGCGAACCGAAATCCGCCGTCCCGAAGCTCGTCCGCGACCTGGTCCAGGCCTCGGTGCAGCGCCTCGGCCTCGGCCGCGGCGATGATCCCTTGCTGGGCCAGCATCTTCACGTGGGCGCGTGACTGCGCGACGTCATACTGGCCCAGCCTCACGTCGAAGGGGAGCGAATCGTTCAGCGCCCTGAAGGCGGGATCAGGCGGGTCGGCGAAGCGCGACACGGCGGGGATGGTACGAAGGCGTCGGCGGTGAGATGGCCCGCGCCGCGGCCTAGGTGTAGGTGTCCGATGGCAAACCGGCGAGGGCGGCGCTCCGCTCCCACAACTCACGCGCCAGCGCATCGTCCCGGGCCTGTCGGCTCGGGACCGCCACCTTCTCATCCTCGAGGTACTCGCCGTCCAGCTCGGCGGCCGCCTCGGAAAGAGCCAGCCACACCAGGGAGCGAGCTCCCCGCTCCGGCGAGCGGAAGAAGGGGGCGCCGACCGTCGTCAGCAGCTTCCAGATTCCGTTCTCGTTCTTGCCGAAACCGGTCCGGACGACGCCCGGATGAAAGCAGTTGGCCCGGAGCTCGGGTGCCCGTCGCGCCAGCTCACGCGTGAACAGGATGTTGCACAGCTTGGTGGTGCCGTACACGCGCATCGCCGAGTAGGACCGCTCGGATTGCAGGTCCTCGAGGCTAAGACGACCTGACCTGTGGGCGTCGGAGGCGGTCGTGATCACATGACCGCCCGCCAGGCGGTCGCGCAGGAGGTTGGTGAGCAGAAACGGCGCCAGATGGTTGAGCGCGAAGGTCCGCTCCAGTCCCTCGCTCGTCTCCTGGCGCGAGGCAAACAGTGCGCCTGCGTTGTTGGCCAGGACGTCGATCTGCGGGTAGCGCTCAGCGAGCACGCCCGCGAGCTCTCGCACCTCGGACATCAGCGTGAGGTCGGCGATGTGCTGGTGGACCGCTCCGTCTCCGGCGGCCGCCGCCGCGCGTGCCGTCGCGTCGAGACGCTCAGGATCACGACCCACGAGGGCAACCTCAGCTCCGGCGCCGGCAAGCTGAACCGCCGCGGCGTGGCCGATGCCGCGGGTGGCGCCTGTGATCACGACGAGAGCCACGAGGCGGATTTTGCCGCGCCGGCGATCCGGAGGTAAGAACCCTCGCGCCGCGGTCACTACGTGGCTGCGGCCTGGCTGGGCGGAATCATCGTCGATCTGCTGAGCTACTCCGCACACCCCCAAACCGCTGGCCGTCCGCTACCGTCGGCCACCGCACGCGTGACCGAGACGACGATCACCCGCGACGGGCGGACTCTTGCCTTCTGCCAGTGGGGCGAGCCGAGCGGCTCGCCTGTCTTCTCGCTGCACGGCACGCCGGGTTCGCGACTCGGCCGACACCCCGACGAGAACGTCTACCGGGTGGCCGGGGTGCGTGCCATCACCTATGACCGCCCCGGTTACGGCGCCTCCACCCGCCACGCCGGGCGCCGCGTCGCCGATGCGGCCGCCGACGTGGCGGCCATTGCCGACGCGCTGGGCGTGGGCCGATTCTCGGTCTTCGGCGGCTCCGGTGGCGCCCCCCATGCGCTGGCCTGTGGAGCCCTGCTCAGCGACCGGGTGATCAGATGCGCGAGTGTCGTCGGCCCGGCTCCCTTCGGCCAGGACGGCCTCGGCCCCGAGGACTGGTTCACAGGGATGGTGGAAGGCAACGTCAAGGAGTTCGGATGGGCTCTGGAGGGAGAGGAAACCCTCCGGCGCGAGATGGAGCCGATGGCGCAAGAGCTCCTGGCCAGTGTGCATTCGGACTCCGCGGACGCGCTGGGGGCGGACTACAAGCTCTCTGACCAGGACGCCGAGGTGGCGCACCGAGCCGACATCCGCGAGATGCTCGCGACCAGTTGGCAGGAGGGCATCGGCCGCTCGATCGACGGGATCGTCGACGACGACCTGGCCTTCACTCAGCCATGGGGCTTTGCCCCCGGCGCCATCGCGGTTCCGACCGCGGTCTGGTACGGGCCACATGACACGCTCGTGCCGGCCGGCCACGGCGAATGGCTTTCGCGGACGATCCCGAACGCCACGGCGGTGCAGCTCGACGGTGGCCATTTCGCGATCTATGACCAGATGCCGGACCTCCTCCGCTGGCTGACCGAATAGCCCGTCCGGGCTCGGATATCCGTCCACCCCGGCGGCGAGACACGTTTTCCCGGCTCGGTTCCGGGTAGCACAGCCAGCGGGAAGGATTGGACTCACCGAGCGGCCGCGGAGCGGGCGCTCCATCAAGGAGGTCAAATGGCACTCGGAACATCCCTGCTACTGATCGCCGTGGGGGCGGTGCTTCGCTTTGCGGTCACCGTTTCCACAAGCGGCTTCAACATTCACACCGTGGGCGTGATCCTCATGATCGTCGGCGGCGTCGGCTTCCTGCTCTCGCTGCTCTGGATGACCATGTGGGCCGATCGCGCTCGCGGCGGTTGGGGACGGCGGACGGCTTATGCCGATCGCGACGTGCCCCCGCCGGCTGAGCCGTACTAACCCAGTCGACTGAGGCCCGGCGGGGCGTCCCCGGCTGAGCACCCACCCTGGGTTTCAGCCGCTGAGGACCCCCGCCAGCGCCTCGGCCACTCGTGCGACCTGGCCCTCAGTCATGTCCGCGAAGAAGGGCAGGGCGAGCGAGCGAGCGGCCACGTCCTCGCACACCGGGAACTCACCGTCCCGGTGTCCGAATCGCTCCCGGTAATAGCTCATGAGATGAACAGCCGGGAAGTACGGCTTGCTCGGAATCCCGCGCTCGCGCAGCGAGCGGATGACCGAGTCGCGCTCGATGCGTCGCGGAAGCTGGACGACGAAGACAAACCAGCCGCGTCGGCGCCGCCCCTCGTCCGGGCAGGGCAGATCGAGCCCGTCGATTGCCGCCAGCGCCTGGCGATAGAGCGCGGCCACCCGCGCGCGGCCCGCGAGCATCGTCTCGAGGCGCTCGAGTTGGGCGATCCCCAGCGCACACCCGAGGTCCGAGAGGCGATAGTTGAATCCTAGGCGGTCGTGGTCAAGCCAGTCCATGTTCGGCGCCCGGCCCTGGTTTCGCTCCGAGTCCACCTGCCGCTTGATCTCGGCATCGGCCATCGTCAGCATCCCGCCTTCGCCGGTCGTCATCTGCTTGTTGGCGTAGAAGCCAAAGGCGGTGGGATGGCCGCGGCCACCTACCGGACGGCCGTCGTCGTAAACCGCCCCCAGGGCCTCGCAGGCGTCCTCGACGATCGGTAACCCGAGCCGCTCGAACGCGCTCATCTCGGCCGGGTAGCCGAAGATGTGCACCGGTAGCAGCGCCGCGGTACGGCTGCTCACCGCCGCCGCGGCGGCTTGCGGATCCAGGTTCAGGGTCATCGGATCGATATCGGCAAACACGGGCCGCGCGCGCTCGTAGAGCGCGACGTTGGCGCTGGCCACGAACGAGAACGGGCTCGTGAGGACTTCGTCGCCGTCGCTCACTCCGACCGCCCGCAGGCCCAGGTGCAACGCCGCGGTCCCGCTCGAGACGGCGCTGGCGAACCGGGCGCCCACGCGCTGGGCGAAGCCGAGCTCGAACTCCTCGAGCCGCGGCCCGAGAGAAAGCCGTCCCGAGCGCAGGACATCCAGAACGAGCTCCTCCTCGCGCTCCCCCAGCCAGGGGCGGGCGAGCGGGATCCCATCCGTGTCGGCGCCCCCGGCGGGAGCCTCGGTGTCGCTCACACGCCTGGCTCGGCGCCGGCCGGCGCGCCGGGTTGCCGGCGTCGAGAAACGGTCATTCCGTACTCGAGCGAATCGACCAATGCCTCCCACGAAGCCTCGATGATGTTCTCCGAGACTCCGATCGATCCCCAGACCTGCTCGGTGTCGGAGCTGTCGAGGAGGACCCGCGTGACCGCCCCGGTGCCCTTGCTCTCGTCGAGAATCCGCACCTTGAAGTTGACCAGGTCGATGGCCCGCAGGTGGGGATGAATCTCCACGAGCGCGTCACGCAGTGCCCGGTCCAGCGCGTTCACCGGGCCGTTGCCCTCGGCGGTGCGCACGTAGCGCTCACCGTCCACCCAGATCTTGATCGTCGCCTCCGTCTCGACCCGGCCGTCGGCCCGTTTCTCGACGATGGCCCGCCAGGACTCCAGGCGGAACAGCGGCTCGTATTCGCCCGTCTCCCGCCTCAGGAGGAGCTCGAACGAGCCATCGGCGGCCTCGAAGTGGTAGCCCCGATGCTCAAGCTGCTTGACCCGGTCGGTGACCCGAGCCGCGTCAGCATCTTCGAGCTCGATCCCGATCTCCCGTGCGCGGGCCTGCACCGTGCCCTTGCCGGACAGCTCCGAGATGAGCAGCTCACGCCGGTTGCCGACAAGCTCCGGATCCACATGCTCGAAGGTCGCGGGGTCGACGTTCACCCCCGCCACATGCATCCCGCCCTTGTGGGCAAAGGCGTTACGCCCGACGTAGGGCTGATCCGGATCGGGGGTGAAGTTGAGGAGCTCGTCCAGGAAATGGGCGGTCGCGGTCAGCGAGCGCAGCTGGCTGTCGGTCAGGCACTCGTGTCCGAGCTTCAGCTGTAGGTTGGGGATGATCGTGACCAGGTTGGCGTTGCCGCAACGCTCGCCGTAGCCATTCAGGGTCCCCTGGACGTGCGTGGCTCCAACCTGGACGGCGGCCAGCGTGTTGGCGACGCCACAGCCGGCGTCGTCGTGGCAGTGGATGCCCAGGCGCACCCCGCCCGCGACCAGCTCGCTCGCGGCCACCCTCATCGCCGCGGCGATCTGGTCAGGCAGCGTCCCACCATTGGTGTCGCAACAGGTCACCGTGTCCGCCCCCGCATCGCTGGCCGCCTTCAGACACCGCAGGGCATAGGGAGCGTCGGCGGCGAAGGCGTCGAAGAAATGCTCGGCGTCATAGATCACCCGCTTGCCCTGCGCCACCAGGAAGGCCACCGAGTCGAAGATCATCCGGAGGTTCTCCTCGCGGTCCACCTTGACCACCTTCTCCAGGTGAAGGCCCCAGGTCTTGCCGACCAGCGTGCACACGGGGGCAAAGCAGTCGGCCAGCAAGCGGAGCCCCGGATCCTCCTCGGCGCGCCGGCCGCGGCGGCGAGTCATCCCGAACGCGGCCACGCTCGCCTGCTCGAGCCGCTCTCGCCCGAGGAGCTCGAAGAGCGCGAGCTCCTTGGGGTTGGAGCTCGGAAACCCGGCCTCGATCACGTCGATGCCGAGCTCGTCGAGACGGTGGGCGACGCGCAGCTTTTCCTCGGCCGAGAGCGACATCCCCTCCCCCTGCATCCCGTCGCGCAGGGTCGTGTCGTAGAGCTCGATCTCGCTCAAGGCGCCCCCCGGGCTGGGGTCACGCGGGTCCGGCTGCCGGGGCGCGATCGCCGGCAGGGAACTCGACCCGGTCAAGCCAGTCGCTGTAGCGAGGGTCTCGGCCATGCAGCGCGTCGTCGAACACGCGCTGAAGCTCGCGGGTGACGGGACCGGGCTCGCCGCGCCCGATGGGGTGGTCATCGACCTCGCGCACGGGGACCAGCTCGGCCGCCGTGCCGGACAGGAAGACCTCGTCGGCCAGGTAGAGCTCGGCGCGGGCGAGGTCACGCTCGAGCACCTCGTAGCCGAGGTCGCGGGCGATCTGGAGGACCGACTTGCGGCTGATCCCGTCGAGGATCCCGGCGGTCTGCGGCGGGGTGAGGATCGTCCCGTCACGCACGACGTAGATGTTCTCGCCGGTCCCCTCGCACACGAAGCCGCGTGAATCGAGCAGGATCGCCTCCTCGTAGCCCGCCTTGGCCGCCTCGATCTTGGCCAGCACGCTGTTCAGATACTGGCCTGACGCCTTGGCGTGGGGGATCAGCGCATCGTGCGGAATCCGCCGCCAGCTCGCGACCTTGGCCCGCACCCCGGCGCGCTTGCCCTCCTCGCCCAGATAGGCGCCCCATGGCCAGACCGCGATCGCCACCTCGACCTCGCAGTCCAGGGGGTAGAGCCCCATCTGCCCATAGCCGCGAAACACGATCGGCCGGATATAGCACTCCCGCAGCTCGTTGGCCACGATCAGCTCGTGGGTCGCGGTCCGCAGCTCCTCGAGGGTGAAGGGAATCGGCATGTAGTAGAGCTCGGCCGACTTGAACAGCCGCTCCAGGTGGTCACGGTGGCGGAAGATCCCGGTGCCCTCGCCCGTGTCGTACGCGCGCTCCCCCTCAAACACCCCGGTCCCGTAGTGCAGCCCGTGGGTCAGGACGTGGACCTTCGCCTCCTCCCAGGGGACGATCTCTCCGTTGTGCCAGATCAGCTCCGCCTGTTCCACGCCCGTCTCCTTAAAGATGCGATAGGACTGCCTGGGTGGCCTCGGCGGTGCTGGCTCGACCTCCGAGATCGGGCGTGCGCAGCCCCGCAGCCAGCGCCTTGTCGACGGCCGATTCTACCGCCGCCGCCTGCGCCTCCAGGCCGAACGCATGGCGCAGCATCAGTCCCGCCGAGAGGAACATGGCCAGCGGGTTGGCCGCCCCGGTGCCCGCGATATCGGGCGCCGATCCGTGCACGGGCTCGAACACACCGGGGCCCCCCTCCCCAAGCGACGCGCTCGGCAGCATGCCGATCGATCCCGTGAGCATCGCGGCCTCGTCGCTGAGGATGTCGCCGAACATGTTCTCGGTGAGCAGCACCTCGAAGTGGCGGGGGGCTGCGATCAGCCGCATGGCCGCGTTATCGACCAGCAGGTGCTCGAGCTCGATATTTGGAAACTCAGCAGCGTGGACGCTGCGCACCACCTCGCGCCAGAGCCGGCTCGTCTCGAGCACATTCGCCTTGTCGACGCTGGTAACCCGCGAGCGGGCAGCGCCGAAGGCGACGCGAGCAATGCGCTCGATCTCGGCCCGGGTGTAAAGGCAGTTGTCCGATGCCTCATCCGCGGTCCGCGTCTTGCGCCCGAAGTAGATCCCGCCCGTGAGCTCCCGGACGACGAGCAGGTCGGTGCGCTCGATCAGCTCCCGCTTGAGCGGGCTCGCGTCATACAGCGCCGGCAACGGCTTGACCGGCCTCAGGTTGGCGAACAGGCCGAGTCCCTTGCGAAGCCCCAGCAGCCCCTGTTCGGGACGCGGTTTGCCGGGGTCGGTCGTGTCCCATTTCGGGCCCCCGACCGCGGCCAAGAGGACCGCGTCGGCGCCTCGGCAGGCCGCCAGCGTCTCGTCGGTCAGCGCCACCCCGTGGGCGTCGATCGACGCCCCGCCGAACACATGCTCCTCGTACTCGAACTCACCTGGGCATACCGCGTCCAGGACCTGAACTGCCGGCGCCAGGATCTCAGGCCCGATCCCATCGCCGGGTAGCAGAACCACCTTGCGCGCCATAGGGCGCGCAAGGTAGCCGGTCGCTGCTGGCCGTGTCGGCCGCTAAGCGCGGCGCGCGGCTCGCTATCGGGAGGTTCGCCTCAGCCGGTCGACCTCAGCAGGTTGACCGAGGTGCCGAAGTTGACCAGCGGGTCACGCGTGCCTCCGCACGTCTGGTCCTTGCGGAATACCTTCAGGGCGCAGGGCGGATCCTGGATGTATCCCGAGGCGAACACGAAACCGGTCCCGGGCACGAATGTGGCCGCGCCGTAGTCACCCCACCGGGGCCGGGTCCCGTTTCCAGGGAAGCCCGGGAAGGGTTGGTATTCGGTGGCGCCATCCTGCGGGCCCTGCCCGAGATCGGCGACAAACGCCGTGTTGCCGACCAACCCCGGCGCGGTCGGGCTCAAGGTGCCATAGGCACTGCTCGGGAAGAAGCCTCCGTTGTCGGCACCGGTCGGGCCGCCATCGCCGGAGAGCGTGAATGACATCAGCGATTGGCTGGCGCCGTCCGTTGCCACCGACGGGAACAGGAGATCCTCATGCGCCGCCGAGACGTACCCCTGACTCGTGATCGTCAAAGGGTGGCGGCCCGTATTGAACGGGCTCGCGTTCAGCACCCAATAGGCGGCACCGGTGTGGACTTCGTTTCCGGTGGTGAACTGCTGGTTGACGAGCGTGGTCACGGCGAACCAGAGCTGACCACCCGCGTACGAGGCCTCGGTGGCCCCGTCTCCGTTGGTGGCCAGGCCATTCTCCGGACACGGCTGCTTCGGGGCCTGCTTGAACGTCTTGCAGAACGTCCCCAAATCCAGGAGTCCGGCTTTCTGGGGCGCCAGGCCGCACTCGGCACCCTGGCTGACGAGGCACGCCTGCCCATCGTCGGTGTAGGGCTGCACGCCCGTGAACAGCTGGCTGGCGAACTTGACCGAGCCGCAGGCCGAGCAGTTGGTGCTGGAGAGGTTGGATAGTCCGGTCCAATCGAAGACGGCGATCCGGTTGTCTCCGTTGCCGGTCAGGGTCGCGAACGCGTTGAAGTCGAGCGCGGCGACCATGAAGCCGGTCCCGCCATTCGAATTGTCGAATTGGCCCCCGGGTGAGGCGGCGGGGATCACCTGCGCCCAGCAATCCGTGCCGGCACCCGGGCCGCTCATGCAGTTGCCGTCGGGCGGCTGCATGGCGGGGTCGGTCCCCATGTTCTCGTGAACGAGGTTCGCTCCCGTCCCTGACTCGAGCGCGGTCTTGTCGATCGCGAACTCCTGAGCCCCGTTGAAGCTCAGGCAGTCGGCCGCGGGACACGTCGGATACGGCCCCTTGGCATCGAATTCGTCGTAGAAGAGCAGGAACGCGTCGCGCGTGGTTCCGATCTTGGCGAAGTCGTTGAGCAGGTTCCCGTGACCCGGATCGTTGGGGCTGAACGTGTTGGGATCGAGGAAGTACACGTTCCACGATGTGTTGACCGGGTTGTTGCCCGTGCTCACGGCGATGCCCTCCCGGCAGCTATCCGGGATGCCCGCGCTAAAGCAGCCCGTGAACGGGCCGCCGCTCGCCTCGCTGTTGGTGGACACGAACTCGGTGATGAACCAGTGCCCGCCGTTGGACGGGTCATACAGGCAGCTGACGTCGCCGCCGCTGCTCCAGCCGAGGTTGGTGAGGCCCATGAGCGTGTCGAGCGAGGTGATGGCGGATATGGGTTGCAGGCTCGAGTTGAACACCTGCACGTCCCCGATGTTGATCGTCTCCAGCACATCCCCGTTGCCGGCGCAGACCCCCTGATCCGGGGGCTCGACGTCAAACCCGAACAGCTTGCCGTTGGCGGTCGCGTTCAGGGCGTGAGGCTGGGTCACGGCCGTGCCACTGCCGATCGTGGCGCAACCGACGCCCGGGCACGTCACGGTCGGGAACGGCGTCACGGCCGTGGGCGCTGTGGCCCTGGCGTTGCCGATGGCACGGTGAGGGTTGAAGGGGTTCCGCGGCGCGCCAAAGGATGGGGATGCGGAGCTTGACCGCGTCCCGGCCAGGAGATTCGGCCGGGTTTGCCTGGCTCGGTTCAGACGGCCGACCTGAAGCCCCGCCGACGTGGTGCGAACGACCACGCCCGAGGACGGCGCCCGGTTCGCGGCCGCGGCCACGCCGGTCACACCGAGCAAGCAGCTGATAGCTGCGACGGACAGCACAACTCCCAACCAAACACACCGCACAGGCCTCATCGGCCCTCCCCTCTCCTGAGACTCGCCTGATTTCCGGGCGAGGCGGCGCCGCCGACACATCGAGCCGCCCTCGGAATGGCGCAAACATATGTCCGCGCCCGACGCCCTGTCAAGACCTCCGCGCGGAGATGTTCAGCCGCACGTAGTCGAGGACGAGCGGCGACCGCGCGCGTTCGAGGACGCGGTCGACGAACGCCTCGCGGAGCTCATCGGGCAACGGGTCGAGGTGGCGCACGAGGCAGACCGTGCGCACGAACGCGCGCGGGGGCGCCACCTGCTTGGGCTCAAGCCAGGTCTGCACCTCGGTGAAGCCAGCGGCGCGCAGTCGCTCGGCGGTCTCCTCCGCGCCGGCGTAGTTCCAGGGCCGCCGCCATCCGGCGAAGTAGGCCGCGAACTGCGGCTCCGCGGCCACCTCGTCGGCGACGTGCCTGAACCGATCGATGTTGCCGCGGCCGCCGCACTGGGCCACGACCCGAGCCCCCGGCTTCGCCGCTCTGTAGAGCGCGGAGAACAGCGCGTCGTGGTCGTGGATCCAATGGAACGTCGCGTTTGAGAAGACAGCGTCGACCGGCTCCGGGAGCTCCAGGGCAGTCAGGTCCTGGCAGAGGATGGTGGCGCGATCGCCGAGGGCTTGGCGCGCGTGCGCAGCCATGGAGGGCGCGACGTCGACGCCGTAGACCCTGCCGCGCGGCACCCGGCGGGCCAGCTCGACGGTGACGCGGCCTGAGCCGCAGCCGGCGTCGAGCACCACCTCGTCGCCTGCCAGCGGAAGCCGCTCGAGCTGCTCGAGCGCCCAGCCGTACTGGGGATCGGAGACGCGGTCGTAACTCGCCGCGTCCCAGTCGCGGGATGCCGGCGTCCCCGTGCTCACAGCGCCGTGGTCACCGGACCGGCGCGCTCACGCTCACGCTCGTAGGCGGCGATCGCAGCTTGCTGCTCGAGCGTCAAGGCGATGTCGTCGAGGCCGTTCAGGAGCCGGTGCCGGGTCTGAGGATCGATCTCGAAACGGGCGCTGCCCCCCGGCCACCGCACCTCCTGCTCGCGCAGGTCGACCTGCGCCTCCCCGGCCTCGGCGATCGCCGCGCAGACCTCGGCGCCGAGCGCCACGGGAAGAAGCCCGATCTTCGTGCAGTTGGAGCGGAAGATGTCGGCAAAGCTCGGCGCGATGATGGCCTGAAAGCCGTAGTCCTCGAGCGCCCAGGGCGCGTGCTCCCGGCTCGAGCCGCAGCCGAAATTGCGCCCGGCGACGAGGATTGGGTTGGCCGGGAGCTCCCATCCCGGCTCGCGTGCCCAGTCGTAGAAGAGAAACTGTCCGAAGCCGGTGCGCTCGACGCGCTTGAGGAACTGCTTGGGGATGATCTGGTCGGTGTCGACGTCGTCCCTCCTCAGAACGCTGACCCGGCCGGTGATCGTCTCGATCGCTCTCATCCGCCAACCCCCTCGAGCGACTCCTCCCAGGTCCGGATGTCGACGAAGCGGCCCTCGATGGCCGCCGCGGCGGCCATCTGCGGCGAGACCAGATGCGAGCGGGCGCCGCGCCCCTGGCGGCCCTCGAAATTGCGGTTGGAGGTCGAGGCGACGCGTTCGCCCGGGGCGGCGATGTCGGGGTTCATGCCCAGGCACATCGAGCAGCCCGCCCCCCGCCAATCGAAGCCCGCGTCGATGAATATCCGATCGAGGCCCTCACGCTCGGCCTGCGCCTTGACGGGCTGGGATCCGGGGACGACCATCGCGTAGACGCCGTCCGCCACCCGCCGACCCCGGACAACCTCGGCCGCGGCCCGCAGATCGCCGATCCGGGAGTTCGTGCAGGAGCCGATGAACACCCGGTCGAGCCGGATCTCCTCAATCGGCGTCCCGGGCTCGAGGCCCATGTAGTGGAGCGCCCGCTCGTCCTGATCCGAGCTCGGCGCTGGCACGGCGTCGGTCACCGCGGCCACCATTCCGGGCGTCGTCCCCCAGGTCACCATGGGGCTGATCCCCGACGCGTCCACCACCACCTGGCTGTCGAAACTCGCCCCGGGATCGGTCCGCAAATCGAGCCACTCTGCGGGCGCCTCGGGCGGTGCGCCGGGCCGGCCAAGCACCCAGTCGAGCGTCGTCTCGTCAGGCGCGATCATTCCCGCGCGGCCGCCGGCCTCGATCGTCATGTTGCAGACGGTCATGCGACCCTCCATCGAGAGTGCCTCGATCGCCGGGCCGGCGTACTCGACGACATGGCCGACGGCGCCGGCGACACCGATCCGGCCGATCGTGGCCAGGATCAGATCCTTGGCGCTGACGCCAAAGCCAAGGGATCCCTCGTACAGGATCCGCATCGAGCGCGGCCGGGACTGCACGAGGCACTGGGTGGCCAGGACGTGCTCGACCTCGCTGGTTCCGATGCCGAACGCCAGGGCACCGAACGCGCCGTGGGTGGCCGTATGCGAGTCGCCGCAGACGATCGTCATGCCGGGCTGGGTGACCCCCAGCTCAGGGCCAATCACATGCACGATCCCCTGCCTCTCGGAGCCCACCGAGTACAGCGGGATGCCGAACTCTCGGCAGTTTCGCTCCAGCGTCTCGACCTGCACGCGGGAGAGCTCGTCACGGATCCGTGCCGCCACGGGCGTGCCGTCGGTGGGAACGTTGTGGTCCGCGGTGGCCAGGGTGCGGTCGGGGCGGCGGACGCGGCGCCCGGCCAGCCGCAGGCCATCGAAGGCCTGGGGGCTCGTCACCTCGTGGACAAGGTGCAGATCGACATAGAGCAGGCCCGGCGCCACCTCGTGGGCGTCCCAAATCTTGTCGAAGATGGTCTTCGGCACCGGCTAGCTCCGTCGCAGCCCAGCGCTCAGCACGGCGAGCAGGACGGCCTCGCCGGCCTCGGGATTCTCGAAGTGATGCTCCAGGTCGGCGTCGAAGGTCACGCAGTCGCCCTCGGCGAGCTCGTACCGGTGGCCGTCGCAGTGCAGGACGACGCTGCCTTGCTCGACCAGCGCGGTCTCCCGGCTGCCTGGCTCGTGTCGCGGCGGATCGCCGGCGCCGCCGGTCCGGGCCCCGGGGGCCAGCGTGTGGCGTGAGAGCTCGGCGCGCTGCCCGGGCAGTGGTGGCGTGAGGATCTCGTAGCTATGCGCGCTCGCGGCGGCGGGACCCTTCCGCCGCTCCGCCCGCCGCACGACGGTGACCGCGCCCTCCTCGTCGAGGCGCAGGAGCTGGGAGAGACGGAGCTCGAGCCCGGCCGCGATCCGGGCCGCAATCTGGAGCGTCGGGCTGGTCTCGCCTCGCTCGACCTGGGAGAGCATGGGTGCGCTCACGCCGCAGCGCTCGGCGAGGTCGCGGAGTGAGAGGTCCATCGCCTCCCGCAGCGCCCGAACGCGCTGGCCGAGCCCGGCGCTGGTCCCGCTCAGAGCCTCGTCTGTGATCACCACCACGCGTACGTTATCACGTACAACGTCACGCCGGCCGCCGCGCCGTGATGGTGGCGCGAGTGCCGCCGAGGCGCCGCTAGCCTGACGACGATGCCCCTGCTCCCCGACGCCCTTGTTCTCGGCGGCGGTGGCGTTCTGGGGGAGGCTTGGATGATGGGGGTGCTGGCCGGACTCGAGGACGGGACTGGGCTCGACATGCGCCAGTGCGAGTACTTCGTCGGCACCTCGGCGGGAGCCATCGTGGCCGCGCACCTGGCCGCGGGCGCGCCGCCCCGGCGTCCGCGCTCGCTGCCGCGCCGGAGCGAGTCAGGCTCGAGCAGCCTGGCCGCGGCGTCCGCCCCGGCGAACCGGCTTGCCGAGGCTGGAGCGACGGCGGCGCGCCGCGCCGGCTCGTGGGCGATCGCGGCGGCGGGCACGTTCGCCCCCCTGGCCCTGGGGCTGGCCGCGCCGGGGGGTGCGGTCCTCCGGGGGACGCTGCTGCGTCGCCTGCCTCGCCCGCGACAGCGTCTCGACCAGCTCCATGGACACATCGAGCGTCTGGGGGCTAGGTTCGACGGGCGCCTGCGCGTCACCGCGGTCGACCGCGCAAGCGGCAGAAGAGTCGTGTTCGGGAGCCCCCGCGCCCCGCGGGCCTCGGTGGCCGACGCGGTCACGGCGTCGTGCACCGTGCCCTGGCTGTTCGCGCCCGTCGAGATCGACGGTCACGATTACGTCGACGGCGGGGTGTGGAGCCCCACCAACCTTGACAGCGCGCCGGTTGGGCGGGGTGCGCACGTACTTTGCCTGAACCCGACCGCGAGCCTCACCGCCTCGAGCGACATGATCGGCGTCTTTCGCCGCGTGTCGCGCTCAGCGGCGGCGATCGAGGCGATGGTCCTGCGCCGGCGCGGGGCCAGCGTTCGCACGTTCGCGCCGAGCGCCGACTGCGCGCGGGAGATGGGGCTCAACCTGATGGATCGGCGTCCCGCCTCCAAGGTGCTCGCGGCCGGCTATCGCCAGGGGCTGAGCATCGCCGCCCAGAACGGCAGCAGCTAGGGCGTGGGCACGGGATCCGGCGCAGGACCGCTCGGCGGGGCCGGCTCGGCCTGCATCTGGCGCCGCCGGCTGGCGTTGGACAGGGCGCGGACGTAGGCCCGGGCGCCCGCTTCGAGGATGTCGGTGGAAACGCCCTGGCCGGCGCCGACGAGCCCCGCGACCTCAAGCACCACGGAGGTCTCCCCCAGAGCATCCTGACCGCCGGTAACCGCGTCGACCCGGAACTCCCTCAGCCGGGCATCGACCCCGGTGGCGGCATTGATGGCGCGGAAGATGGCGTCCACCGGACCGTCGCCGGTGAACGACCCCACCAGCTCCTCTCCCTCGGGGGAGCGGATCCCAACGGTGGCGTGGGGGGGTCGGCGTGAGGACGCTTCCACGTCAAACCATTCGAGCTGGTAGCCGGTGAGCTCCTCACGCAGCTCGTCGGTGACCAGCGCCTCGAGGTCCATCGCGGTCACCTGCTTCTTGCGATCGGCGATCTCCTTGAACCGTTTGAAGGCGGCGTTCAGCGTCTGGCCCGACACCTCGAACCCGAGCTCGGCCAGCGCCTGCTGCAGGGCGTGGCGGCCCGAATGCTTGCCCAGGACGATCGAGTTGGCCTCCAGACCGACGGTAACCGCGTCCATGATCTCGTAGGTCGTGCGCTCCTTCAGGACGCCGTCCTGGTGAATCCCGGACTCGTGGGCGAAGGCGTTGCGCCCCACGATCGCCTTGTTGGGCTGGACGGGATAACCGGTGAGGCGGGAGACGAGACGTGAGGTGCGAGCGATCTCGGTGGTATCGACACCGGTCCGCAGCCCCAGGTAGGGGGCTCGGGTGTGGAGGACCATCACGATCTCCTCCAGCGAGGCGTTCCCGGCGCGCTCCCCGATCCCGTTGATCGCGCACTCGACCTGGCGAGCGCCCGCGCGCAGGCCGGCCAGCGAGTTGGCCACGGCGAGCCCCAGATCGTCGTGGCAGTGCACCGAGACGATGACTTCGCCCAGCCGGGGTACGAGCTCGTAGAGCCGCGTGAACATCGCCGCGTACTCCTCCGGGGTCGCGTACCCGACTGTGTCGGGGACGTTGATCGTGGTCGCGCCCTCCTCGATCGCCGCCGCGATGACCTCCGCCATGAACTCGCGGTCAGAGCGAAAGCCGTCCTCGGGGGAGAATTCGACGTCCTCGGCCAGCGAGCGAGCGTGAGCCACCGCAGCCCGGGCCTGGCCCAGGACGTCCTCACGCGTCGTCTGGAGCTTGTGGCGGATGTGCAGATCGCTCGTCGCGATGAACACGTGGATCCGGGGCCGGGCCGCGTCGCGCACCGCCTCCCAGGCCCGCTCGATGTCACTCGCCGCGGTGCGCGCCAGGGCGCAGATCACCGGGCCGTCGACCGAGCGTGAGATCGCCTGGACGGCTTCGAAGTCCCCGGGGGAGGTGATCGGAAAGCCCGCCTCGATGACGTCGACCCCGAGTCGCGCCAGCTGATGAGCTATCTCGAGCTTCTCCTGCGTGTTCAGCGAAATACCCGGCGACTGTTCGCCGTCACGCAGAGTCGTGTCGAAGATGACTACTCGCTTGGGGTCTTGAGAAATCGGCACCTCGGTCCTCTCCTTGTCTTGAGCTTCTGCTTCTCCAGTGGTGTGCGGCTACGTGCGGCCGCCGGCGCGCTATTCCCCCCGAAGGGGGAGGAGAAGCAGTGCGAGCTCAAGACCGAGCGCCATCGAGACCAAGATTAGCGGCGGCCTTCGGCCGCGGTCAACGCCGCTCAGCGACGGCCGTCGCCCGCGGTCAACGCGCACGTAGGTGGCGCGAGCGCATGCGCCAGCCGCGATCTGGTGTCGCCGGTAGACAAATGTTGTAGGTCAGATCTCAGACAATCGTCCGTCAACAGCTATTGCCCGATGGGTGAGCGTGCCGTTGCACCCACCGCGTATACCTTTAGACGACGCTCTGGGGCTGGTTGCTGCCGCCCAGGGCTTGCTGTTGGTGCTTGGCGCGCTCGTGGTCGCGCGGAAGCTCCGCCGCGACCGCCGAGAACGGGCCTCTGTGCGTCTCCGAGCGGAGTTCGCCGCGGCGGTCGCCGCTGGCTCGAGCCAGGATTTGATTCGCGTCGCCGAGGTCTGCTCCCGACATCCCCGGACACTCGAGGACCTGCTGTACGTCCTCCGTTTCGCTGAGCCGCTCCAATGCAAGCGTCGCGCCGAGCTGCTCGCCGCCGCAGAGCGCGCTGGCCTTCTCGACCGCCTTCAAAGGTCGCTCAGGACACCCGGGCCCATGCGACGTGGCGTCGCCGCGCTGACCCTCGCCGCGCTGCGGGTGCCGGGCGGCGAGCTCTGGGTTTCGCCGCTGATCGCTGACCCTGATCCGGATGTTCGCCTCGCCGCCATCGCGGCCCTTTCCGACTGGTCTACGCCGGCCGCCGCCAGCGCGCTCATTGATGCACTCGAGCGGTTCGACCTCCCGCCCGAGCGAATCGTCGAGAAACTTGGAGCCCTCTGGGCTGCTCCGACCGTCCACGCGAGGCTTCGCCAGACGATGGGCCGAGACTGCGCGGCCGATCAGTCGCCACAGCGGCGGCAAAACCGCCTTCAGCTCATCCGTGCGCTTGAGCTTTCCGGGCTCGATGAAGCCGAGCCTGACCTACTTGAGCTCATTGAGAGCGGCGACCCGGAGGAACGGATCAGCGCCGCGCGGGCGTTGGGAGCGGTCGGTTCGCGACGTTCAGTCCCGCGGCTGATCGCAGCGCTCGAATCAGACAGCTGGCCGCTGCGAGCCCAGGCCGCCCGCGCACTGGGGAGGCTTACTGCGGTCGAGGCAATGCCGCAACTCGCCGCGCATCTGTCCGACCGAGCGTGGTGGGTGAGAAAACAGGCTGGTCGAGCCCTGGTCGCCCTGGGCCCCGCCGGTGGCTTCGAGCTGCTCGAGGCGGCGCTCGCCCACGATGATCGTTTTGCGCGCGACCGCGCTGCCGAAGAACTTCGTCTCGCCATGGTGTCGCACCATGCGCCCGCCTCGCCCTTCGCCCGCGGCCGATGGCCAATGCAAATGCCGCTCGAGGAGCTGGCGGGATGAGGGCGATCATCGATGTCCTCTGGACGATCGACATCGTGATGATCCTCTATCTCATCTCCAACAACCTGATGCTCGCCATCATCGCCGGAATCGGGTGGCACGCGATCGGAGACTACGTGCGCCGGAGAGTGCTACGCGACTACGACGCGTTGGCTAGTTCGCCTCTGGCGCTACCGGTCACGATCATCGCGCCTGCCTACAACGAGCAGCTGTCGATAGTGGACTCGGTCAAAGCGCTCCTAGCATGCCGCTACGCCGAGTTCGAGGTCCTGATCGTGAACGACGGCTCGACCGACTCGACGATGGCGTTGCTCCAGGACGCATTTGACCTCGTGGCGGTGGACCGGGTGCCGCGAGCGCGAATGCACACGAAGCCAATTCGCCGGCTCTATGCCTGCCCGTGGGACACGCGTCTGACCGTCCTCGAGAAGGACAACGGTGGTAAGGCCGATGCACTGAACGCTGGGATCGCCTATGCGCAGTACCCGCTGTTCTGCGCGATCGATGCGGACACCATGCTCGACCCCCGCGCGCTCGCGAGGCTGGCCTGGGAATTCCAGGCGCACCCCGACAGCATCGCGGCAGGCGGAATCGTCCGCGTGATCAACGGATCGACTGTGGCCAGCGGTCAACTGGTTGATGTCGAGACCCCGTCGGCGCTGTTGCTCAACATCCAGATCCTCGAGTATCTCCGCGCCTTCCTGCTCGGCCGCGTCGCCTGGTCGCGGCTCGGCATGCTGCTCATCATCTCAGGGGCGTTCGGCCTGTTCCGACGCGATGCCGTGGTAGAGGTTGGTGGCTACGACACCGAGTCCATGGGTGAGGACGCGGAGCTGGTACTGCGCCTTTACCGCAGTCGCGCCGAGCGGAAGCTGCCATGCCGGATCGCCTTCTTCCCCGATCCAATCTGCTGGACGGAGGCGCCCAGCAACTGGCGGAGCTTGGTCGGCCAGCGGGACCGGTGGCAGCGGGGGCTCATACAGATGCTCTTCGTGCACCGCCGGATGCTGTTCAACCCTCGCTACGGCCGAATTGGGCTCGTCAGCCTGCCGTACTTTCTGTTCTTCGAAATGCTCGGCCCAACCATCGAGGCTGTGGGGTACGTCGCGTTCGTCACCTCGATCGCACTTGGGATCGCTCCGCTCAGCTACACGCTGGCGTTTGTGGCGCTCGCCATGCTGTTCGGCCTACTGTTCTCATTTTCCGCGTTGCTTGCCGAAGAGCGTTCATACGAGCGCTACCCAAGTTGGCGCGACCTTCGACGACTTGCTGTTTCGGCGATCGCGGAGAACTTCGGGTATCGCCAACTGCTTGCGCTGGTCCGCTTCAGGTCTTGGTGGACGCTGTTTCGTAAGGTGGGGTGGGGAAGCATGGATCGCGCCGGCTTCGGGCCTCCCGGGCCGGCCGCGCAGGCATCGGCCAGGCCAGAGACGACGTAGACGGACCTCGGACCTACAGGTCGTGCAAGGTCACCGTGCGTCCGGCCTCGAAACCGTCTCCGGCCACGACCTCGTCGACCACTTCGCGAGGAACCGGGGTGTCGGTCGTGATGACCATCGCGGCCACCCCCTCCCCCGCTCCGCCCTCCTCGGGCTGGCGCCCCACGGCCGCCGAGACGATGTTGATGCCGTGGCGGCCGAAGATGGTCCCCACGCGCCCGATCATCCCCGGCACATCGCGGTACCGCACCACGGTCAGGTTCTCCTCGAGCTGGAGATCGAAGCGCTCGCCCCAGGCCTCGAGGAGATGCGGCCGGTTGCGACGCCCGATCAGGGTTCCCGCGGCCCTGACGGTGTCATCGCCGCAGTAGATCGTGACCCGGATCAGATCGGTGTAGTCGCGGACGACGTTCCGCTTGGTCTCCCCGAGCTGGATCCCGCGTTCCTCGGCCAGAGCCGGCGCGTTTACCTCGTTCACCGACTCCTCGGTGTGGCCTCTGAGCACCCCGAGGAGGGCCTCGATCGAGAGCAGGCGGGTGTCGCGGTCGGCGAGCCGGCCCAGGAATTCCGTCTCCACACGATCCACCGAGGAGCCCTCGGCGAGCGCGATGGCGATCTGTCCCAGGGCGCGGCAGAGGGGAATGAACGGCCCGAGGACCTCCATGTCCTCAGGGCTGATCGCGGGCACGTTGACCGCGCTCGAGACCACGGCTCCGGTGAGGGCGGCAATCACCTGCTCCGCCGCCTGGTAGCCGGCGCGGTCGGTCGCCTCGACGGTCGACGCTCCGAGATGCGGCGTCACGATCACGTTGGGGTAGCCGAACAGCGGATGATCGGTGACCGGCTCCTCCCGGAACACGTCAAGCGCCGCGCCCCTCACCTTGCCTGAGTCGAGCGCCGCCCGGAGGTCCTCGTCGACGACGAGCGGGCCGCGGGCGACGTTGAGCACACGTACGCCGTCCTTGCACTTGGCCAGCGCCTCGGCGTCCAGCCAACCCGTCGTCTCCGGAGTGTTGGGCAGATGAAGGGTCAGGAAGTCCGCCGCGGCGTAGACCTCGTCGGGCGCGCTCGCCTTTTCCACGCCGAGCTCGCGATAGCGGTCGGCCGAGACATAGGGGTCGAAGGCGATCACCTTCATGGCGAACGCGCGGGCGCGCTGGGCGACGAGCTGACCGATACGGCCAAACCCGAGGATGCCCAGGGTCTTCTCGTAGAGCTCGATCCCGGAGAACTTCGAGCGCTCCCAGGCGCCGGCGGTCAGCGAGGCATGGGCCTGCGGGATGTTGCGAGCCAGGGCGAGCAGGAGCGCCATTGTGTGTTCCGCCGCCGTGACCACGTTGGATTGGGGCGCGTTGGCCACCACGATCCCACGCTTGGTCGCCGCTGCGACGTCCACGTTGTCCACGCCGACCCCGGCGCGCCCCACGGCACGCAGGCGCCGGGCCCGGTCCAGCAGCTGAGAGTCGAGCTTGGTCGCCGAGCGGATCAGGAGCCCGTCGTAGTCGCCGATCCGTTCGGCCAGCTCCTCCCGGCTCCAGCCATTGGCGACATCGACCTCGAAGTGCCGCCTGAGCAGGTCGATTCCGGACTGCCCGATGTTCTCCGCAACCAGAACGCGGGTCACAGGCGCTCCAGGACCCAGTCGATGCAGGCGCAGAGCGCCTGGATGTCGCCGGGCTCGGTGGCTGGGAACATGCCGATCCGGAGCTGGTTGCGCCCCAGCTTACGGTAGGGCTCCACGTCGACGATTCCGTTGGCCCGGAGCGTCGCCGCGAGCGCGGCCGCGTCGATCTCCGACCCGAAATCGATCGTTCCCACGACCAGCGAGCGTTTGGCCGGATCGGCGACAAACGGCTCAGCCTGCGGATGGCGCTCGGCCCACCCGTACAGGTGGCGTGAGGACTCGCTGCACCTGGCCACCATCGCGTCCAGCCCGCCCCGCTCGAGCATCCAGTCGATCTGCGCCGCGAGCAGGAGCAGGGTGCTGATCGCCGGGGTGTTGTAGGTCTGGTCCTTGACCGAGTTCTCAACCGCGATCGCCAGCGAGAGGAAGTCCGGAATCCAGCGGGCCGGACCTACGGTGGGCCGCGCCGACGCGATCTCCTCGATCCGCTCGAGCGCGGCCGGGCTGAGAAACGCCAGCCACAGGCCACCGTCCGAGGCAAAGCCCTTCTGAGGCGCGAAGTAGTAGACGTCAGCCGCATCGAGGGCGACGGGAAGCCCGCCCGCGGCCGAGGTGGCATCGATCACGACCAGCTCGCCCTCGGATCCGGAGGGGCGCTGGACGGGGACCATGACGCCGGTGGAGGTCTCGTTCTGGGCCCAGGCGAGAACGTCGGCGCTCGGATCGGCGCGGGGCTCCGGCGCGTCGCCCGGCGCCGCCTCCATGATCAGAGGCTCGGCGAGGAACGGAGCATCCCGGGTGCAGGCCGCGAACTTGGAGGAGAACTCGCCGTAGACCAGGTGCAGGGCCCGCTCGCGGACCAAACCACACGTGCAGGCGTCCCAGAACGCGGTCGTCCCGCCGTTGCCGAGGACAACCTCATAGCCCTCGGGGGCGCCGAACAGCTCGCGCAGGCCATCACGCACCTGGCGCACGATCGCACGGACCGGCGCCTGCCGGTGGGAGGTTCCCATCACCGCTCTCCCGGCTTGCCCCAGGTGGACGAGCTGGTCCGGGCGGACACGTGAGGGGCCCGATCCGAACCGTCCGTCGGAGGGCTTCAGCTCGGACGGTATGTCCAGGATCGCGGATGTCTGGGGCATGTTGGCTCCTCGAACGTAGCGGGTCTACATGGCCCAGGCGCGGCTCCAGTCGAGAATAACCAAGGGTCCGGCGCCGCGTGGCTCAGAGCCGCCGGTAGCGAGCCTCAAACAACGAGGAGGCGGCGAACGTGAGCAGCCCGGCGGCCGTGAGCCCGACCAGCCAGGGACCGAACGGTTGGTGGTGAAGCCGGGCCAGGGCGCCATCGAGCCCGATCGCGTCGGCGGGGTTGTAATCGATGGCCGTCCGCAGCACGAAGTAGCCGATCAGCGCGAACACGAGCGCCCGCGCACTCAGGCCGATCCGTCCGAGCGTCGCGTAGAGCCGACGCACGGAGCTGTCCATCCGCTCGCCCTTGATGTCGTCGAGAAATCCGCCCCGGACCGCGTCGTAGAGCTGGTAGAGGCTGATCCCGATCAGGATCACGCCCGCGGCGCCGACGATCACGGTTCCCCCCGGCCAGCCGAGGACTCCGCTCGTGGCCTTTCGCGGTCCGGCCGAGGAGTTGCCAGAGCTCCCCGCGAGCACCGCAACGGCCACCGCGAAGAAGCCCACGTAGACGAGGCCCCCGGCGACGTTGCCCACCCGGTCCTTGAGATCTCGGCTTCCGCCGCCCTCAGGGCCGTAGCCAAAGATCCCCTGGGTGAGCTTCCACAGGGCGTAGGCGAGCAGGCCGGCGCTGAGGAGAAGCAGAGCGGGCCGGCCGACCGGCGTGCGGGCGATCAGCGCCAGCGCGCCCTCCTGATTTGGCGTCGTGCCGAGCGTGCCCGCGCCGAGGGCGAGCGCCAGCGCCAGGCCGCCGACCACACCGTAGGTCAGGCCGCGCGCAACGAACCCCGCGCGCACGAGCCATCTGAACGGCCGTGCGCGCTCCAGCCCCTTGGCCTCACGCGCCGCCTGGGTCGAGGAATATCCCTCCCCGGAGCGACCGACGAGTTGTCCGGTCCCGCTCACCCTCCGGTCCTACCCGCGGCCGGGCGTGATCTACCCGCCGGGTGCCGACTAATGAGCTACCGGTGTGGCCTCGGGCTCCGCCACCGCTGCGCCATCGAGCTCCCCGACCTCGGCACCGTGAGCTGACCGGCCCTCGATCCTGATGTGAGGTAGACCCTCCTCGATCCATCGCGGCAGACGCCAGGTCACCGCTCCCAACAGCTCGAGCACGGCCGGAAGCAGGACGCAGCGCACCACGAAGGCGTCGAGGAACACGGCTGCCGCGAGGCCGAACCCGAACTCCTTGACCGCGCGTTCGTCGCCGAGCATGAAGGAGAGGAACACGCAGACCATGATCGCCGCCGCGGCGGTGATCACACGGCCCGTCAAGGCGATGCCGTCGGCCACCGCGGCGGAGGCATCGCGCCGACGCACCCACTCCTCACGCACGCGTGAGATCAGGAAGACCTCGTAGTCCATGGAGAGCCCAAACACCACGGCGAACATCAGGACCGGGATCCAGGGCTCGACGGGCCCCCGCTGCACGCCCAGCGGGCCGGCGAGCCATCCCAGCTGGAACACGGCGACCGTGGCCCCGAGCGCGCCGCCGATGCTGAGGAGGTTCATCAGCGCGGCCTGGAGCGGGATCACCAGGGAGCGGAACATCACGAACAGCAGCACCGCCGAAAGCACGACGACGATGGCGATGAACACCGGCAGCTTGGAGGCGAGGACAGAGCCGAAATCGATCGAGCCCGCGGTGAATCCGCCCACGAGCACGCGAACCGATTGCGTTCGTTCGAGCGGCGGCAGCACCGTGTGACGGAGGTTGTTGACGAGCTGGGTGGTCGCCGGCGCCTGCGGAGCCGAGGCTGGATAGGCGCGGATCACGGCCAGGCGCCCCGAAGGGCTGACCCGGGGCGCGCTCACCGAGGCGATGCCTCGAGTGCGGCTGAGCGCGGCGGCGATCGCCGGCAGCCCGGAGGCCTCGCCGGGGCGGGGGAACTGAACCACGAAGGCCAGCGGCCCGTTGAAACCAGGGCCGAACCCTTCGGAGAGGAGGTTGAAGGCGCGATACGAGCTGGTGTTGCTCGGGTCGTTGCCGGCGTCGCTGTTGTCGAGCCGCATCGAGGTGATCGGCGTCACGAACACGAGCACCACCGCGAGCGCAGCCAGGGCAAGAGGCCAGGGATGGGCTTGCACGAGAAGACTCCAGCGCCGCCAAGCCGACCGCTCAGACGCCTTCGCGGGCGCCCGCCGGTGGGTCCTTCGCCCGGGCCGCGCGATCTGCTCTCCCCACCGAGCCAGCAGCGCGGGCAGCACCGTGAGCGAGGCCAGCATCGTCAACAGGACGGTGAACACCGAGGCGATCGCCAACCCGTACATGAACGACACGCCGGTGGCGAACATGCCGAGGAGGGCGATGACGACCGTGGTCCCGGCCAGGAGGATCGCGCGGCCGGACGTGTCCATCGCCTCGACCACGGCGTCCTCGGCCCGCCCGAGCCGGGCGTAGCTCTCCCGAAAGCGGGTCACGATGAACAGCGCGTAGTCGACACCGACGCCCAACCCGATCATCAGCGCGAGCTCGGGTGAGACGTCCGACATGCTCGTCACGTGAGTGGCCAGGCCGATCACCGCCACCCCGGTGACCAGGCCGAGACCGGCCGTCAGGAGCGGCATCCCGGCGGCGAGCAGCGACCCGAAGGTGATGAGCAGGATGACCAGCGCCGCGATCACGCCGACGATCGTCGCCGGCCCGATCGAGAAACCTTCGGCCTGCTCGATCACCGGACCCCCGGCGGCCACGCTGAGCGCCGGCACCCGGACACGCGCCAGCGCCCTCAGCACGGGCTTGCCTGTGCTGTCCGGAAGCTGATTCGCGCGCTTGTCGTAGTACACGCTGGCGAACGCGGTCCGCCGATCACGCGAAACCTGGACGCCTCCGTGTGGTCCGTAGGGACTGACGACGGCCACCACATGGGGCATCCGCTCGACACGCGCCAGCAGCCCGACCATGGCCGCGCGCACCGACGCGGAGGCGATCGTGCCACGAGCGGTGTGAAAGACGATCGTGTCGAGGTCGCCCCCCTGCTGTGGGAACTCGTGGACGAGAAGATTCTGTGCGCGCTGCGATTCGGTCCCTGGAAGCGTGAAGTTGGTCGCATACTTGCGGCCCACCACACCTGCGATCACGCTCAGCGCGACCGCCAGCGCCACCCATCCAAGGACGACCCGGCGGCGATGCTGGATGCACCAACGGGCGAGATTCAGCACACGGGGCTCCGTGGTGCCGCCGGCCGGCGGCTACTCCGAGAAATCCCTGTCGATCCAGTCCATCTGGGCGCGCAGCTCGCTGCCGACCACCTCGACCGGGTGGCTTGCCTGCTCCTCACGCATGCGCCGGAAGTTCTCCTGGCCGGCGCGGTTCTCCGCGATCCATTCCCGGGCGAAGTCGCCTGACTGGATGTCCTGGAGGATCTTCTTCATGGCCTCGCGCGTGGTCTCGCTGATGACCCGCTTGCCGCGGGTCATGTCGCCGTACTCCGCGGTATTGGAGATCGAGTAGCGCATCCCGGCGATCCCCTTCTCATACATCAAGTCCACGATCAGCTTGAGCTCGTGCAGACACTCGAAGTACGCCATCTTGGGGTCGTAGCCGGCGTCGACAAGGGTCTCGTAGCCCGCGCGCACGAGTTCGGTGACGCCGCCGCACAGCACCGCCTGTTCGCCGAATAGGTCGGTCTCGGTCTCGTCCTTGAAGGTAGTCTCGATCACGCCGGCGCGAGTGCAGCCAATGCCCTTGGCGTAGGCCAGAGCCCACTCGAGGGCATGCCCGGTCGCGTCCTGGTGCACGGCCACAAGGCCGGGCACCCCAGAGCCTTCGAGAAACTGGCGCCGCACCAGGTGCCCGGGCCCCTTGGGGGCGACCAGAGCGACATCGACCTCCGGGGGCGGGTCGATCTCGTGGTAGTGGATCGAGAAACCATGGCCGAACAACAGGAGGTTGCCGGGCGCGACACCGTCGCGCACGCCCTGTTCCCAGACCTGCCGGTGAAGCTCGTCGGGGACAAGCATCATCACGACGTCGCCGCGGCTCGCCGCCTCGGCCGGTTCCTCGACCGTGAGACCGTGGTCACGTGCTTTCTCGACGCTGCTCGAATCCGGGCGCAGCCCGACGAGCACCGAGACGCCCGAGTCGCGGAGGTTCAGCGCATGTGCGTGACCCTGCGAGCCGTAGCCGATGATGGCCACGGTCTTGCCCTCGAGGAGCGTCAGGTCGGCATCGTCGTCGTAGAACATCGCGCGTGAGCCTAGCGGCCACGCGCAGCGCAGGCTGAGAACTCGCGCCGCCGGTGCTACGCGCTCGCGGCCGCCACGAGCGATCGCCCCGGGAAGCGCAGACCACCGGCGGTGTCGGCGAAGGGCTGCGTGGCGGCCCCGATCCGCTCCTCGACCTCCTCCCACTGCGAGCGCGACAACCGGCGACGGAGGTCCGCCAACTGGGGATTGAGGTCAAGCGCCTCCTCCATGAACGCGTCCAGGCTCGGGGCTCCGCGCATCAGCTCGACGCCGTCGACGACCACCTCGACGAACCCGGCGGCTTCGAGCAGGTCCCGGAGCCGCTCGGGATCGGCCAGCGCGAACATCCCCGGCGCCTGCGGGTCAGGGGGCTCGAGGTGACCCAGCTCGACCAGGACCCGGGTGCCGACCGTCGCCCATGGGTTGCGATCGGGCAGATCCCAAACCGCGACCGCGATCCTCCCCCCGGGACGGAGAACGCGCCGACACTCCTGAAGCGCGGCGGCGGGATCGAGCGCGAACATCAGGCCCCACCGGCACAGCACGTCGTCGACGCTGGCCGTGGGCAGGTCGATCCATTCGAGCTCGAGCTGCTTGAACTCGACGTTGGTCACACCGAGATCGCGCGCCCGGCCGCTCGCCACACCGAGCATGGCGCGGGAGGCATCGCTCGAGATCAGCATTCCCCCGGGCTTGACCAGCTCCGCGGCGAGAAAGCCGGTATCGCCAGGTCCGGCGGCCAGCTCGAGCACGCGCTGTCCCGGCTGAAGGTCGAGGTGCTCGACCATCCAGACGGAGACGCGCATGCCGAACTCCTGCACGGCGTCGGCGCGCCGGCTCCACCCGGCGGCTCCGCGCTCCCACCGCTCGAGCATCTGCTGGCGTTCGTCGGCCGCGGAATCCACGTCTAGTGCTTGCGTTCGGAGAGACGGTGGGTGATCTCGCTCAGGGCACGCTCGATCTGGGCGCTCAGACGCTCTTGGAAGATCGTGACCAGGGCCTCTGAGGCCGCCGGGCGCAGGCGCTCGACGGCGTCCTCGATCTCCGGCCAACGCTCGACGGGCATGTCCTCCTTGGCGAACGGCTTCCAGACCTCCCGCAGGAACAGCCGCACAAACGAGCGCGAGGCCGCCTCGCAGTGTCGCTGCACATCCTCGATGACCGCCAGCGCGGCTCGGAGCGGAATGCCGCTGCGCACGGCTTCGTCACCGACCGCGAGGAGCGAGGGATTCGGGGCCTCGTACTTGTCGCCCCCGAGCGGGATCAGAACGCCCATCTTGACCGCTCGGCCCAGGACCTCCCGCCCCTCCTCGGCGTCGAGCTCGAAGCGCCGTCCCAGCTCCACCGCGGTGTGGGTCTCGGCCGGGCCGCTCTTCATGGGCGCCGCCAGCGCCTGCCGTACCCGGAGCAACCGCTCGGCGGTCCCGTGCGTGTCCTCGAGCAGCCGCTTGATTCCGTTGAGGTTGAACCCCTCCTCCTGGAGGTCTCGGATCAGCCGCAACTGAGCCACGTGCTGGGATCCGTAATAGCCCACCCGGCTCCGTACATCGGGTGGCGCCAGCAATCCGCGGGCCTGATGGGAGCGGATGTTCCGTACCGACATGCCGGTCTCGGCCGCGAGCTGTTCAATCGTCAGGCGGTGGGGATCGGCTTCCCGCTCGCCCTCGTCCTTGGCCCGCGCCGCTTCAAGTCGTCTGACGGTTGCCACGCGTCGATCATACGAGGCCGTTCAGCCGGTGGCGCAGGAGTTTGCCCGACGCGGTACGGGGCAGCGTCGCGGCCACCGCGACGGCCTTTGGCACCTTGAATCCGGCCAGCCGCTGGGCACAGAAGGCGCGCAGCTCTGCGGGGTCGATCGTCGCGCCGTCGTGCAGCACGACGATGGCCACAACCGCCTCGCCCCACTCGGGATCGGGACGGCCGAAGACGCCGGCGTCAACGACCGAGGGATGCTCAAGCAGCGCGGCCTCGACCTCGGCCGGGGCGACGTTCTCCCCCCCACTCACGATCGTCTCCGATCGGCGCCCGGTGATCTCGAGCCGGCCCCGTGAGTCGAGCTCGCCGAGATCGCCCGTGTGCAGCCAGCCATCGTCGGCCACGGCGCCCGCGGCGACGACGGGCCCGCGCACCAGAACCTCGCCGTCGCGGACGCGAATCTCGACGCCGGGCAGCGGCCAGCCGAAGGTAGCGATCTGGGAGCAGGCCTCCGTCATCCCGTAGGTGGGCGCCACGGGCACCCGTGCGGCCCGAGCTCGCGCGAGCAGGGCGGGCGGGATCGGGCCGCCCCCGAGCAGCGCCCAGCGCAGCGTCGGAGGAGCCTCGAGCCCGGCGTCGAGCAGCCGGGCGAGCATCGTCGGCACCAGCGAGACAAGCGTTATCCGGCGACTGGGCTCCATCAGATCGCCCACAACCGCGTCGGTCTCAAAGCCGCGATGAACCACGGCGGTGGTGGCATAGACAGCGCTGCGGACGGGAATCGACAGACCGCCGACGTGGGTCATCGGCATCGGACACAGCCAGCGCTCGGCGGGATCGAGGCCGAGAGCCACGGCCGAGCCAAGCGCGTTCGCGAGCCAGTTGGCGTAGCTGAGCTCGACCGGCTTGGCCTCGGCCGTCGTGCCCGACGTGTGCATCACGGTCGCTGTCTGGCGGTCGCTGAGCGGCGCCGGAGCCCAGGCCGTGGGCGACCCCGCGGGGAGCCGGTCGCGCAGGATCACGGCGGCACCTCGGCGCCGGAGCTCACGCTCAGCCTCTCGGAGCCTGAGGTCGACGGGCACCGCGGGACCGCCGAGCAACAGGCACGCGTGGAGGGCGATCACGAACTCGAGCGGGTCCTCGAGCTCGAGCGCCACCCGCGTACCCGGCCTGACCCCTTGGGACTTCAGCGCCGCCGCGGTGCCCGCTGCCGCCTCGAGCAGGGCGGAGTAGGTGAGCGTGACGCCGCGCGACTCGACGGCGACTCGGTCGGGATGCCGGTTGGCTGCCAGCTGGAGCCAGGAGTCCATGGGCGAACGGTAGTCTCAGGCCGCGTGAGCGTGATCTGGGAACCCGCGGGCGAATACACGGACATTCGCTACGAGCGCGGCGCGGGCGAGGACGCGGGGATCGCCAAGATCACGATCAACCGACCGGAGGTCCGTAATGCCTTTCGGCCCGAAACCGTCCTCGAGCTTTCGGCCGCGTTCACCCGAGCGCGTGAGGATCTCGACGTCGGCGTGGTCGTCCTGACCGGCGAGGGACCGGACGCCTTCTGCTCCGGCGGCGACCAACGCGTCCGCGGAAGCCACGGGGGCTACGTGACCGGCGCGGACCCGGCGAGCGCGGGCAAGCACGAGGCGGTGGGCCGCTTCGAGGTCACCGATCTGCACGTCCAGATCCGCCGCATGCCCAAACCGGTGGTGGCGATGGTGGCCGGCTACGCGGTCGGCGGCGGCCATGTTCTGCACGTCGTCTGTGACCTCACGATCGCCGCCGACAACGCGCGCTTCGGTCAGAGCGGACCACGCGTCGGGTCCTTCGACGGAGGCTTTGGAGCCAGCGTTCTGTCGCGGCTCGTGGGTCCGAAGAAGGCCAAGGAGATCTGGTTCCTGTGCCGGCAGTACGACGCCCAGCAGGCGCTCCAAATGGGCCTGGTGAACGCCGTCGTGCCGCTGGCCGAGCTTGAGGACACCACGGTCTCGTGGTGCCGCGAGATGCTCGCGATGTCGCCGTTTGCGCTGCGCATGCTCAAGGCGAGCTTCAACGCCGACGAGGACGGGCTGGCCGGGATCCAGCAGCTCGCCCACGACGCCAACCTCCTCTTCTACATGACCGAGGAGGCGCAGGAGGGGCGCAACGCCTATCTGGAGAAGCGCAAGCCAGACTTCGCGAAGTTCCCCCGCCGCGCCTGAGGCCATGAGTCTGCCCAGCGCGCCGAGCCAGGCCTCCGCCGCCCCACGTCCGGCACCCGTGACGGCACCCAGCGGGCTGCGGATCTGGCTGATGGCCGCTCGCGTGCGCACGCTTCCCGCCTCCCTGGCTCCGGTGCTCGTCGGCACGGCGCTGGCCGGCTACCTCGGCACCTTTCACGCGCTGCGCTTCGTGGCCGCGCTGATCGGGGCGGTCTTCATCCAGGTCGGCACCAACCTGTCCAACGACTATTCCGATGCCCGCCGGGGCGCCGACGCCGAGGATCGTCTGGGCCCCGTCCGCGTCACCGCGGGCGGTCTCGTCCCGCCCCGCCGCGTGCTCGTTGCCACCTATGTCTCCTTCGGCGTGGCCGTGGCGGCCGGCGCCTACCTGATCGCGGTCGCCGGTTGGCAGCTGCTCCTGGTCGGCGCCGCCTCGATCCTCGCCGGCGTGCTGTACACCGGCGGCCCGCGGCCCTATGGCTATGAGGGTCTCGGTGAGCTGTTCGTGTTCCTGTTCTTTGGGATCGTGGCCGTTGCCGGGTCCTTCTTCGTCCAGGTCCGGCACCTGAGCTGGGAGGCCTTCGCCCTCGCCGTGCCGGTGGGCCTGATCGCCGCGGCGATCCTCGTCGTCAACAACATCCGCGACATCGACACCGACCGGCGGGCTGGGAAACGAACCCTCGCGGTCAGGCTGGGCCGCGACCGGACGCGGACGATGTACGCGCTGATCGTCTACGTGGCCTATCTGGTGACGCCCGTGACCTGGGCCTTCGGGCCTGTCCGGGCCTGGATCATGCTGCCCTGGTTGACCGTCCCGCTGGCGGCCGCGCTTGTTCGCACCGTCCGCAACCGAACCGACGGAGCCTCACTGAACCAGGCGCTGGCCCGTAACGGAATGCTTCAGCTCGCCTTCTGCGTGCTGCTCTCGGCCGGGCTTCTCCTCAGCCGGTGAAGGTCACGATCGCGCGCCTGGCGGCCCGGCTGCGCTCACCCCTCGTCTCGGCCCGCGGCGCCACCGAGGTTCGAGAGTTACTCCTGCTCCGCCTCGAGACCGGGGCGGGGGCTACCGGCTTCGGGGAGGCCGCCCCGCTCGAGCACTATGACGGAGTGAGCCTCGCGGACTGCCGGGCCGCCCTGGAGGACTGCCGCGGCATCCTCGCCCGTGGCGAGACGGGCGACCGCGCCGAGCTGCTCGAGGCGTGTCGCCGGGCTGCCGTTCTCCCCCAGGCGCTGGCGGCGGTCGACCTCGCCCTGTGGGATCTGGCCGGCCGCCAGCAGGGCCAGCCGGTGTGGCGTCTGCTCGGCGCGGCCGAGGCCGCCCCGACTGAGGTCAACCACACGATCTCCTCTCCCGATCGAGCGGGTGCCGCGGCTGAGGCGCTGAGGGCGCGGGCCTCGGGATATCGCACGGTGAAGGTCAAGGTCGGTACCGGGGACGACGCCGGACGCCTGGCCGCGGTGCGCGCCGCGGCCGGCCCGGAGGTCGCGATTCGGCTCGACGCCAACGGGGCGTGGTCGGTGCCCGAAGCCCGCGCGGCGCTCCGCGCCCTCGAGCCCTCAGGCGTCGAGTGCTGCGAGGAGCCGGTGCACGGCCTTGACGCCCTGGCCGAGCTCTCGGTCCTGACAGAAGTGGCGCTTTCGATGGACGAGACGGCGGCGCTCCCCGGGGCCTTGGATCGCCGCGTATGCACCGCCGCGTGCCTGAAGATCTCACGCTGCGGGGGCATCTCGGGGGTCCTCGACGCGGCTGCGCGTGCCCGTGCCGCTGGGTATGAGGTGTATCTCGCCTCGACGCTCGACGGGCCGCTCGGGATCGCCGCCGCCCTGCACGCCGCGGCTGTCATCGTCCCTGAGCGGGCCTCGGGCCTCGCCACCCTGGGCCTGTTCGCCGAGCGAGAGGCGCCGCTGAGCCCCCGGGAGGGGTACCTCGCGCCGCCGCGGGGAGCTGGGCTGGGCGATGGCCTGACCGGCTGGTATGAGCGGTGAGCGCCCA
>Ga0070731_10000779_pt1 | contig 38155 bp, 43 predicted proteins | sample Coa_R1_2_FD_66448 | JGI IMG/M metagenome (GOLD analysis project Ga0070731, IMG submission 66448) | Surface soil microbial communities from Centralia Pennsylvania, which are recovering from an underground coalmine fire - Coalmine... | ecosystem: Environmental > Terrestrial > Soil > Unclassified ...
CTGCGCTCCACAGTCGGGGCCATGGTGCGCAAGCGCCGGGCTGCCGGCGATGGCCCGGACGACCTGATGCACCGCCTGATGCGGGCGCACGATCCCGAATCCGGCCAGTCGATGAACGACGAGCGCCTCATCGACAACCTGCTCACGTTCTATCTCGCGGGGCACGAAACCACCGCGCGCGCGTTGGCCTGGACGCTGTACCTGGTCGCGCGCTCGCCGGAGTGGGGCGCGAAGCTGGAGGCCGAAATCGGCCGCGTCACCGGCGGCGCTCCGGTCGAAGCCGCGCACATCGAGCGCCTGGAACTGGTGCAGCAGGTGCTGAAGGAATCGATGCGCCTGTATCCGCCGGTGCCGTTGCTGGCCCGCCAGTGCGTCGCCGCCACGCGCCTGAACGGCGTCGAGATCGCGCCCGGCGCCACGGTGGCGATGCCGATCTACGCGATGCACCGCCATGCCAGGCGTTGGGAGGACCCGGACGCCTTCGATCCGGCGCGCTTCGCGCCCGAGCGTGAGGCGAAGATCCCGCGCTACCAGTACCTGCCGTTCGGCGCCGGCCCGCGCATCTGCATCGGCATGGCCTTCGCCATGATCGAGGCGACCGCGATGCTGGCGACGCTGCTGCAGAAGGCGCGCTTCTCGCAGGTGCCGGGGCGCGACCCCTATCCGCTCGCGCGCGTCACGCTGCAGCCGGGTGGCGGCATGCCGCTCAAAGTGGACCTGCGGCAGGTTTGATAGACTGGAAGTCCACAACCACGAAAGGAGGTGATCCAGTGAGAGACCACCAAGGCACGTTCAGTGCGCAATGCGGCGGGAATAGCTCCGGATCAACTCGTTGCTCAGGGAGCTGCTCCGGCTAGTACGCCGGACATGCCTTAAGCTTCAAAAACGCCCCGGCCGTGCAAACGTCCGGGGCGTTTTCTTTTCTAGTCCGCCTTGATGTTGGCCTCTTTCGCGATACGGCTCCATTTTGCGATCTCGCTGCGAATGAAGGCGGCGAATTCCGCGGGCGTCGAGGGCGCCGCGTCGAGTCCCTGAGTGGCGAATCGTTCCAGCACTTCGGGCTGCGCCAGCGCCTTGAGCAGCGCCTCGGATAGTCTCGCCACGGCCGCGGGCGGTGTGCCCGCGGGCGCAAGCACGCCCTGGAAACCGCTCGCATCGACGCCCTTGATGCCCGCTTCGTCGAATGTGGGAACGTCGGGCAGCGCGGGAAGGCGCTTGTTCCCCGTGAGCGCGAGCGCCTTCAGGCGCCCGGCCTTGATGTAGGCCATGGTCACGGGCGGCGCATCGATCATGACCTGCACCTGTCCGCCGAGCAGGTCGGTGGCGAGCGGGCCGCTGCCCTTGTAGAACACGAACGGGATGTCGAGGCCGGCGGCGCGCCTGAACATCTCGGAGGCGAGGTGCGGGCCCGAGCCGCTGCCCGCGATGCCGAAGTTGAGCTTGCCGGGATTGGCCCTGGCGTAGGCGACGAATTCCTGCAGGTTGCTGGCCGGCACCGTGGGACTCATCGTCGCCAGCAGCGCGTTCGTCGTCGTCATGCCGATGGCGACGAAGTCCTTGAGCGGGTCGTAGGGCAACTTGGCGTAGACGGAAGGGTTGATGGCGACGGTGCCGGTGTTGCCGAGGACGATGGTGTAGCCGTCGCCCGGCTGCTTGGAGGCGTACTCCAGCCCGATGATGCCGGCGGCGCCGCCCTTGTTGTCGATCGTTACCGGCTGGCCCAGCACTTCGGACATCTTCGGCTGCAGCGTGCGCGCGACGAAATCGAGATTGCCGCCGGGCGGGAACGGCACCACGAACTTCACCGGCCTATTCGGATACGGCTGCGCCTGCGCAGCGAGCGATGCGAGCAGGCAGGTCAATAGAATTCCGATTCTCACGACGAACTCCCCCCGGTTATTGTCTGGCGCGGGAAACCTGGACCAGCTTGCGCCGCAGCGACGGCGCGGCGGACGGAAACCAGCGCAGCAGGCGCCACAGCAGCCTGGCGTAGGACGGAAACACGATCAGGGCCTCGTTTCGCCCGACGCCGAGCAGGATGCGGTCGATCGCGGGCGCCAGTTCCATGAACGGCACCGGAGTCTGCGCCAGCGCCGTTTCCTTGGTGGTGTTCAGGTATTGCGCGTTGTCCATGATGCCGGTGCGGATGAATCCGGGGCAGACCGCGCTCGCCTTGACGCCGAGCGCTTCGCCCTCGGCGCGCAGCATCTGCGTCAGCATCACCACGCCCGCCTTGGTGGTCGCGTAGGCGCTCAGATTCGGGGCGCCGACAAGGCCCGCGAGCGATGCAATGTTCACGATGTGGCCATGACCCTGGCGTGCCATCAACTCGTAGGCGGCGAGCGAGCCCGCGATCACGCCCATCAGATTCACGTCCACGATGCGCCGCCAGGCCTGCATGTCCATGTGGCGCATTTCGCCGACGATGGCGAAGCCCGCGCAGTTGAACAGGTAATCAAGCTGTCGGATGGATTGCACCAGCCGCTCGAATGCGGCGCTGTCGGCGACATTGAGCTGCACGGCGGCCGCTTCGCCGCCGCGTTGCACGATGCCCTCGGCCACCGCCTGGGCGCCTGCGGGATTCAAGTCGGCGACGGTGACGGAGGCGCCTTGCGCCCCCAGCGCCTCGGCGAGTCCGCGGCCGATGCCGGACGCGCCGCCCGTGATCAGCACGCGCTTGCTGCGAAACACGCTCATGGACGCCGGCTCATGTACGCAAAGTATAGGTTTAGAATGCTCCGCAGGGGGAGAAACCGCGATGGCGACGCTACGACGCGCAGGGATTTTTTCCATCCGCGCCCGGCGGGCGCGCGCCGGCAGCTCCCCTTTCCCGCAACCTGAGAAGAGAGGCAGTCCAAATGTCTGACAGAGCTCCTGGGGCGCCGGTCGAGATCCTGCTGGTCGAGGACAACCCGGCCGACGTGCGCCTGACGAAAGAGGCGTTGAAGGAAGGCAAGGTCTACAGCAACCTGCACTGGGCGAAGGACGGGGTCGAGGCGCTGGAATTCCTGCGCCGCGAGGGCAGGCACGCAGGCGCGCCGCGCCCGGACATCGTGCTGCTCGACCTCAACCTGCCGAAGAAGGACGGCCGCCAGGTGCTGCACGACATCAAGAACGACGAGAACCTGAAGCGCATCCCGGTGGTGATCCTGACCACCTCCAAGGCCGAGGAAGACGTGCTGAAGAGCTACAACCTGCACGCCAACTGCTACGTCACCAAGCCGGTGGACCTGGAGAAATTCATCGTCGTGGTGAAGTCGATCGACATGTTCTGGCTCACGGTCGTGACGCTGCCCAATGGCAAGGACGGCTAGGCGCAGGGCGCCGGTTCGATGAGCGCCCTCCCGCCGAACGGCGACCGCCACACCGTCCTGCTGATCGAGGACAACCCGGGCGACGCGCGCCTGATCCGCGAGATGATCGCGGAGGATCCGGAAGCGCCGTTCGAGCTGTATTGCGCAGAGCGTCTGGCGCACGGCCTGGATTTCCTCGCCAGCAGGCCGGCGGGGCTGGTGCTGCTGGATCTGTCGCTGCCCGACAGCCTGGGCATCGAGACTTTCGCCAAGGTGTTCGCGCACTCGCCCGCGGTGCCGATCATCGTGCTCACCGGCACGGACGATCGCACCGTGGCCCTGAAGGCGGTGAAGGGCGGGGCGCAGGATTACCTGGTCAAGGGAAAGCTCGACCGCGAATTGCTGGTGCGCTCGATGCAGTATTCCATCGAGCGCAAGCGCTACCAGGTGGAGCTGGAGCACCAGGCCAACTACGACGCGCTCACCGGGCTGCCGAACCGCACGCTGCTGCACGACCGCCTGCGCCAGGCGGTATTCGCGCAGCGCCACGTGCGCGCGATCGCGGTGGTGTTCATCGACCTGGACCACTTCAAGTTCGTCAACGACAGCCTCGGCCACAGCGTCGGCGACGAGCTGCTGAAGAACATGTCCGAGCGGCTGCGCGCGGTGCTGCGCGACGGCGATACCGTGGCGCGCCTGGGCGGCGACGAATTCGTGCTGATCCTCAACGACCAGAACAACGAGGAAGTGGTATTCCGCGCCATGCAGCGCATCACCGCCAGCATCAACGCGCCGATGCAGATCGACGGCAAGGAACTGTACGTCACCTGCAGCGCCGGCATCAGCATGTATCCGCAGGACGGGCCCGATGTCGACACGCTGCTGAAGAACGCCGACGTCGCGATGTACCGCGCCAAGGAGGCCGGCCGCAACAACTTCCAGTTCTTCACCACCGAGATGAACCAGCTGGTGAACGAGCGCCTGGAGATGGAGCACAGCCTGCGGCGCGCGCTGGAGCGCCGGGAATTCATCCTGCACTACCAGCAGAAGGTGGACCTGAAGACGGGCGCCGTGTCCGGCTCCGAAGCCCTGCTGCGCTGGCTGCATCCGGAATGGGGCCTGGTGCGGCCGGCGCGCTTCATTCCGCTCGCCGAGGAAACCGGCCTCATCGTGCCGATCGGCGAGTGGGTGGTGGAGGAGGCATGCCGGCAGAACGCCGCCTGGCAGAAGGAGGGGTTGGATCCCGGCGTGGTGTCGGTCAACCTGTCGGCGCGGCAGTTCCGCCAGGAGGGCCTGGTGCGCGCGGTGTCGCGCATCCTCACCGGCACCGGGCTGGATCCGTCCGGGCTGGAGATGGAGCTCACCGAGAGCATGGTGATGCACAACGCCGAGGCGGCGATCGCGATCCTGCAGGGCCTGAAGTCCCTGGGCGTGACGCTGTCGGTGGACGATTTCGGCACCGGCTATTCCAGCCTCGCCTACCTGAAGGACCTGCCGATCGATACGCTCAAGATCGACCGCTCGTTCGTGCGCGACATCAGGCTGGGCGGCGACCCGGGCGAGGGCGTGCTGGCGCAGGCCATCATTTCGCTTGGCCACAGTCTGGGGCTGAAAGTGATCGCCGAGGGCGTGGAAACCGACGCCCAGCTGCGGTTCCTCGCGCGTCACGACTGCGACGAGGTGCAGGGCTTCTACTACGGCGAGCCCGTGGTGCCCGAGGCCTTCGCCAAGCTGCTGGCGAAGAACCGGCGCCGCGGCAGGCAGGCCTGAAAAAAAAAGGCCCGCGAGGCGGGCCTTTTCCTCCTGCTACAAGCGCCGGATCAGAGGGGCTTGATGTTCGTCGCCTGGTCGCCTTTCGGCCCCGTGGTGATGTCGAACGATACCTTCTGGTTTTCCTTCAGGCTCTTGAAGCCCGAACCCTGGATCGCGGAGAAGTGCGCGAACACGTCCTTGCCGCCGCCATCGGGAGTGATGAAGCCAAAGCCCTTCGCATCGTTAAACCACTTGACGGTTCCGGTTGCCATATTAAATGCCTCTCAATATAAATTTAGATAGTGGACTTTCGTCCTGTCTTGCCGGTACCACCAAGAGAGATTCGAGCAGGGTTTTATTTCTTGACCAGCGGGAACTCATTGAGGAATCCAGCGGGGGCGATATTACACCAAAGGTAAAATCAAGGGCAAATGAGGGTCTGCGTTTTCGGCGCCGGGGCGGTGGGCGGCCACCTGGCGGCAAAGCTTGCCGCCGCCGGCCACGATGTTTCGGTGGTCGCGCGCGGCGCCAACCTGGCGGCCATCCGTAAAGACGGTATTGCGCTGCGGGAGGGCGCGCACGCGGCGGCGCGCACCATTGGAGGGCGGGTGCATGCGAGCGACCGGTCCGCGGATCTCGGCGCGCAGGATTTCGTTTTCGTGACCACCAAGGCGACGGCGCTCGCGGCGTTCGCCGCCGCCGCCGCGCCGCTGTGCGATTCGAATACCGCGTTCGTCTTCGTGCAGAACGGAATCCCGTGGTGGTATGCGCAGGGCCTCGCAACCGCACGGCCGCAGCCGCCAGACCTGTCGCGGCTCGATCCGGGCGGCGCGCTCGCGCACGCGATCGCGCCCGAGCGCGTGATCGGCGGCGTGGTGTACTCCTCCAACAAGCTGGTGGAACCTGGCGTGGTCGTGAACTACAGCGAGGGCCGCAATATGCTGGTGGTGGGCGAGACCGACGACAGTCCATCGGAACGGATCGCCGCGTTGCGCGCGCTGCTGAACGCCGCGGACATGCATTCGCCCGCGACATCCGATATCCGCCAATCGGTGTGGGACAAGCTGATCGTCAACTTCGGCTCGACGCTATGCGTGCCGATCGGTGAGCCGATACGCGCCTTGCTCGAGGATCCGGCGCTGCGCGCGGTGCGCGAGCGCCTGTTCGCGGAGGGGCGCGCGATGGCGAAGGCGCATGGCGTGCCGCCCGAAGGCGCGGCAAAGCGCCCCGGGGGGGCCTCCGGTCTCACCGACCACAAGCCGTCGATGCTGCAGGATTACGAGCTGGGCAGGCCGATGGAAGTGGATGCGATCCTGGCCGTGCCCTGCGCTTTCGCGCGCGCCGCGGGCGTGCCAGTCCCCGCGCTGGAGGCGCTGACTGCCGTCACGGCCAGGCTGGCGGCGCGCAAGGGGTTATATTCGCCGCCATGATCGTCGACCTGCGTTCGGATACGGTGACGCGCCCCTCGTCGGGCATGCGGCGCGCGATGGCCGAGGCCGAGCTCGGCGACGACGTGTTCGGCGACGATCCCACCGTCAACCGGCTGCAGGCGCAGGCGGCGCAGATGCTGGGATTCGCGCAGGGCCTGTTCTTCCCCAGCGGCACGCAGTCCAATCTCGCGGCGCTGATGAGCCACTGCGGGCGCGGCGACGAATACCTGGTCGGGCAGGAAGCGCACACCTACCGCTTCGAGGCGGGCGGCGGCGCCGTGCTCGGCTCGATCCAGCCGCAGCCGCTCGCCAACCGCGCCGACGGCACGCTCGACCTGGCGGAAGTCGAGGCCGCGATCAAACCCGACGATCCGCATTTCGCGCGCACGCGGCTGCTGGCGCTCGAAAACACGATCGGCGGCAAGGCCGTCGCGCGGCCCTATCTCGACGGCGCCCTGGCGCTGGCGAAGCGGAAAAATCTCGCGACCCACCTCGATGGCGCGCGGATCTTCAACGCCGCGGTGAAGCTCGGGACGGCGGCGGCGGAACTGTGCAGGGGGTTCGACACGGTATCGGTATGCCTGTCGAAAGGCCTGGGCGCGCCCGCCGGAACACTGCTGCTGGGCAGCGAGGACCTGATACGCAAAGCGCGGCGCGCGAGGAAGATTCTCGGTGGTGCGATGCGGCAGTCGGGCCTGATCGCCGCTGCGGGACTCTACGCGCTGCAGCACAACGTCGCGCGGCTGGCCGAAGATCACGCCAACGCCGAGCATCTCGCGCGGGGTTTGCGGGATTCGGGCTACGAGGTCGAGGGGCCGCATACCAACATGGTGTTCGTGAAGGTGCCCGCGGGGCTGACCGATCACCTGATCAATAACGAGATCCTGGTCCTGGCCGGCCCGCGGCTGCGGCTGGTGACGCACCTCGACGTGGACCGTGCGGCGATCGACCGCACGCTGGCGGCGGTGCGCGCCTTCTCCGGGAGGCGCTAGCTAGAACAGGTGAACCGAGGCCGGGAACCAGAACCCGATCACGCAGAAGGCCACCCCCAGCAATCCCAGCGTTCCCGCGGCCCAGACGAGCGCCGGCATCGCGGTGATGATGGATGCCGAGGCAAGCACGATCGCGATCTGCACCGCCGCGGAAGACGTTTCGTAATGGTGGTAGGCGGCCTGGGCCAGGTCGCGCTTCTTTTCCGCCGCTTTCGCGCGCGCCTCGAGCTGGTCGCGGCCTTCGCCGGTGTCGGGCTCATTCTGGTAGCGTTCCGCGGTTTTCTTCCAGTCCGAGATCTGCTCCCTGGCCTTCGGGTTGTCTGCGAGCAGCGCGAGCTGCTCCGCGGCGACGCGCAGCGTGGTGCGGCGGATCGTCTTCGACTGGTAGAACGCCCAGAGGTTGGAGGCCTCGATGTTGTAGCTGAGCGCGGCGGTCTGCGCCGACTTGCCGAGGGTTTCTGCAAATGCCAGCACCAGCGCCAGCACCGAAATCAGCAGCGCGACGCGCTTGTTGCCGCCGTGATCGGCGTGCCCGTGTCCGCCCGACATGTTCGCCTCCCCTGGACTTTTGCCGTTATTGTTATATAAATCATTTTATTACATCAAGGAAGCGCATTGAAAAACCCCCACGCGATCACGGCACGACCTGCGGTTCGTTCGCTCGCCTCTTCGAAGATCCGGGAGCTGTTCAATTCCGGCCTCGGGCGCGCGGATATCCTGCCGTTCTGGGTCGGCGAGCCCGACGAGCCGACGCCGGAGTTTATCCGCAAGGCCGGCATGGACTCGATCGCTGCCGGCGAGACGTTCTACACGCACAATCTTGGCATCCCGGAAATCCGCGAAGCGATCGCCGCCTATCTGTCGCGCCTGCACAAGCCCGTCGCGCCGGAACAGCTTGCGCTGACCAGCGCCGGCGTCAACGCGCTCATGCTCGCCACGCAATTGCTGGTGGATCCCGGCGACCGCGTCGTCGAGGTGGTGCCGCTTTGGCCCAACCTGCAGGAGATTCCCAGGATTCTCGGGGCGCATGTCGAGACCGTGGCGCTCGAGTTTTCGACTTCCGGCTGGTCTTTAAACATGGAAAAACTACTGGGGGCGTTGAAACCGGGAACGCGAGCGCTCTATCTCAATTCGCCCAACAACCCGACCGGCTGGACCGTGACGCGCGAGGAACAGAAAGTCATCCTCGAGCACTGCCGGCGCCATGGCATCTGGATTTTCGCCGACGACGCCTATGAAAGGCTCTACTTCGAGGATGTGAAGGACGCCGCTCGCGGCGTGGTCGTCGCGCCGTCCTTCCTCGATATATGCGACAAGGACGACCGCGTGATCAGCACCAATACCTTCTCCAAGACCTGGCTGATGCCGGGCTGGCGCCTGGGCTGGCTGGTGGTGCCCGCGGAGCTCACGGCCGACCTCGGCAAGTTGATCGAGTACAACACCTCTTGCGCACCCGTATTCGTGCAGCGCGCGGGCGTAGCCGCACTGAAAGGGGGCGAGCCGGTGATCGCACGCTCGCTGGCACGCTTCCGCAAGGCCCGCGATTTCCTCGTGAAGGAACTCAATTCCATCGACGGCGTGACCGCCGCGCCGCCGAGCGGATCCATGTACGCGTTCTTCCGGATCCGCGGGGTCGCTGACAGCCTTGAATTCTGCAAGCGCCTGGTGCGCGATGCGGGCCTGGGCCTCGCGCCCGGTTCGGCCTTCGGCCCCGACGGCGAAGGCTTCGTGCGCTGGTGCTTTGCTTGCAGCGAGGATCGTCTCGCAGAAGGCGTGCGGCGCTTGCGCCATGCCTTGGTGCATGCAAAGGAAAGATCGCCCTGAAGTAGTGCATCCTATTTTTTGTCCTGCAGTAAAAGCGCGGAAAGTCTTTATAAAACAATCCGGTAAAAATCCCTCCCGTGGCGGGCATAGTCGTTGCATTGCTACACGCGCAGGCGGCCGGGCGGCCACCGAACAGATTTGATCAATCACACGGGAGATGCAATGAAACGAAGGATATTCATCAAGCAGTTGGCCATGTCGGCAGCGGTCGCCGCCATCGGCGCCGGTTCCACCGGTCTCTACGCCGCGGACACGATCAAGGTCGGCGTGCTGCACTCGCTTTCGGGAACGATGGCGATCAGCGAGACGGTGCTGAAGGATGTGACCCTGATGGCGATCGACGAGATCAACGCCAAGGGCGGCGTGCTCGGCAAGAAGCTCGAGCCCGTGGTCGTCGATCCGGCCTCCAACTGGCCGCTGTTCGCCGAGAAGGCACGCCAGCTCCTGACCCAGGACAAGGTGGCCGTGACCTTCGGCTGCTGGACCTCGGTGTCGCGCAAGTCGGTGCTGCCGGTGTTCGAGGAACTGAACGGGCTGCTGTTCTACCCGGTGCAGTACGAAGGCGAGGAACTCTCCAAGAACGTGTTCTACACCGGCGCCGCGCCGAACCAGCAGGCGATCCCGGCTGTCGAGTACCTGATGTCCAAGGAAGGCGGCGGCGCCAAGCGCTGGGTGCTGCTCGGCACGGACTACGTCTATCCGCGCACCACCAACAAGATCCTGCGCGCCTTCCTGATCAAGAAGGGCGTGAAGGAGTCGGACATCGACGAGAAATACACGCCGTTCGGCCATAGCGACTACCAGACCATCGTCGCGGACATCAAGAAGTTCGCCGCCGGCGGCAAGACCGCGGTGGTGTCGACCATCAACGGCGACTCGAACGTGCCGTTCTACAAGGAACTGGGCAACCAGGGCCTGAAGGCGACCGATGTGCCGGTGGTGGCGTTCTCGGTCGGCGAGGAAGAGCTGCGCGGCGTCGACACCAAGCCGCTCGTCGGGCACCTGGCGGCGTGGAACTACTTCATGTCGCTCAAGAACCCGGTGAACGAAGCCTGGAAGAAGGAATGGGCTGCCTACTCCAAGAAGATGAAGCTGGCCGGCGCAGACAAGCCGCTGACCAACGATCCGATGGAAGCGGCCTGGATCGGCATCCACATGTGGAAGCAGGCGGTCGAGAAAGCCAAGTCGACCGACGTCGACAAGGTGATCGCGGCGATGGCTGGCCAGACGTTCGCCGCGCCGTCGGGCATTACCTCGATGATGGATCCGAAGAACCATCACCTGCACAAGGCGGTGTTCATCGGCGAAGTGCAGGCGAACGGCCAGTTCAACGTGGTCTGGAAGACCAAGGGCCCGATCAAGGCCCAGCCGTGGAGCCCATATATCGCCGGCAACGACAAGAAGAAGGATGAGCCGGACGGCAAAACCATCATCACCAAGTAACGTCGGCTTTTTTGCGACAATGAAGGGGCCGCCGTGGCGGCCCCTTCTTCGTAGATGCGCATACTTTTAATCGGATTGTGGCTGTTCGCATCGAGCGCGCTGGCGCTCGATGCGGCTACGGTCGGCAAGCTCGGCTTCGGCGACGGCGACGAGAAGATCGCCGCCATCGCCGCGCTGGTCGCCGAGGGCGACGTGGCCGCCCTGGCGCTGCTGCAGGCGGCGGCCAATGGCGAGCTGCAGACTTCCGGCAAGCTCGTGCTCGTCGTCAAGGGCGACGAAGCCGTGGACGCGGCGACCGGCGCCAAGGTCTCCCCGCCGCCTGCGGACGCCGAGGAGGTGATCCTGAACAACCGCATCCGCCGCGAGATCGAAGGCGCGGTGGCCGCACTGAAGCTGATCTCGCCCGACCGCGCGGCGCGGCTGGCCGCGGCCAAGGAACTGACCGGCAACGCCGACGAGGCGATGCTGCCGCTGATCAACAAGGCGCTCGCGCGCGAGGCCGACCCCGAGGTCAAGCAACTGCTCGAACTGACCCAGGCGACTCTCGAACTCAAGACCGGGACCAAGGAGTCGCGCATCGCCGCGGTGCGCACGCTCGGCCTGTCCACCAATCCGAACACCAAGATGCTGCTGCTCGGGATTCTCGAGAAGTCCAAGGAGGGCAGTTACGCGGAGCCCGACGAGGACATCCGAGCCGAGGCGCAAAAGAGCCTGCGGGCGCTGGAAGGCCGGCTCGCTTGGGGCGAGCGCGCCGGCGTGCTGTTCACCAGCGTGTCGCTGGGGTCGATCCTGCTGCTCGCCGCCCTGGGTCTCGCGATTACCTACGGGCTGATGGGCGTGATCAACATGGCGCACGGCGAGCTCATCATGGTGGGCGCCTACACCACATACGTCGTGCAGAACACGTTCAAGGGCCAATTCTTCGACTGGTACCTGCTCGCGGCGGTGCCGGCTTCTTTCGTCGTCGCCGCCGCCGTCGGCATGGCGCTCGAGCGGCTGGTGATCCGCTGGCTGTACGGCCGGCCGCTGGAGACCTTGCTCGCGACCTGGGGCATCAGCCTGATGCTGATCCAGACCGTGCGCACGATTTTTGGCGCGCAGAACGTGCAGGTGGAAAATCCCGCCTTCATGTCCGGCGGCGTAGAGATACTCACCGGGGTGGTAATGCCATGGAGCCGGATCGTGATCATCTGCTTCGCCGGTGCCGTGCTGATCGGCATGTGGCTGCTGCTTACCAAGACGCGCCTTGGCCTGTTCGTCCGCGGCGTGACGCAGAACCGCGCCATGGCTTCCTGCGTGGGCGTGCCGACCGCGCGCGTGGATACCTGGGCGTTCGGGCTTGGCTGCGGCATCGCGGGGCTGGCCGGCTGTGCGTTGTCACAGATCGGCAACGTCGGGCCCGACCTCGGCCAGTCCTACATCGTGGATTCGTTCATGGTCGTGGTGCTTGGCGGCGTCGGACAGCTCGCCGGTACCGTGTACGCGGCGCTCGGCCTGGGCTTTGCCAACAAGCTGCTCGAGGCGTGGCAGGGCGCGGTGCTGGCCAAGATCGCGGTGCTGGTGTTCATCATCTTCTTCATCCAGAAGCGGCCGCAGGGCATGTTCGCCCTCAAGGGCCGCGCGCTGGACGCCTGATATGACGGGCGGAATCAGCAGGCGTTTGTACGGCCCGCGCGGCTGGGCGATCCTCGCGCTGTTCAGCGTGGCGGTCTTCGTCGTGCTGCCGATCCTGCACCTGTCCGTGCCGGGCGACAGCCCGTTTCACGTGTCGTCATACTGGGTGGCGCTCGGCGGCAAGATCATGTGCTACGCCATCGTAGCGGTGGCGATGGATCTCATCTGGGGCTATGCCGGGATACTGTCGCTGGGTCATGGCCTGTTCTTCGCGCTCGGAGGCTATGCGTTCGGGATGTACCTGATGCGCCAGATCGGTTCCGACGGCCAGTACCGCCAGCCGATGCCGGATTTCATGGTGTTTCTCGACTGGAAGGAATTCCCCTGGCAGTGGTGGAACTCGGATTCCTTCTGGTGGTGCGCGATGCTGGTGATCGTGGTGCCGGGGCTGCTCGCCTTCGTGTTCGGCTACTTCGCCTTCCGCTCGCGCGTCAAGGGGGTGTACTTCTCGATCATCACGCAGGCGCTCACCTTCGCCGCGATGCTGCTGTTCTTCCGCAATGCCACGGGATTCGGCGGCAACAACGGCTTCACCGACTTCAGGCGCATCCTCGACATCCCGATCGCCACGCCGCAGACGCGCACGGTGCTGTTCGCTGTCACCGGCGCGACGCTGATCGGCACGCTGCTGCTGGCGAGGTGGCTGACGACCTCGCGCTTCGGCCGCGTGCTGGCCGCCATTCGCGACGCCGAGCAACGCGTCATGTTCTGCGGCTACGACACGGTGCATTACAAGCTGTTCGTATGGACGCTGTCGGCGGTCATCTGCGGCATCGCGGGGGCCCTCTACGTACCGCAGGTCGGCATCATCAACCCCAGTGAAATGTCGCCGGCCAACTCCATAGAGATCGCCATCTGGGTCGCCATCGGCGGCCGCGGCTCGCTGGTCGGCGCGATCCTCGGCGCGGGCCTGGTGAACGGCGCCAAGAGTTTCTTCACGCAGACCTTCCCCGAATACTGGCTGTACGCGCTCGGCCTGATATTCATCCTGGTCACCCTGTTCCTGCCGCAAGGGGTGATGGGCCTGCTCAACAGGAAGAAGCCATGAGCATCAACGCTGCGGCGACGAACGACAGCGGCGGCATCGGCCGCGTCGCTACCGGGGGCCTGGACTCCACGCACGGCGTGGTGCTGTACATGGAGGACATCTCGGTGTCGTTCGACGGCTTCAGGGCGCTGAACAAGCTGACGCTGTCGATCGACGTCGGCGAACTGCGTTGCGTGATCGGCCCCAACGGCGCCGGCAAGACCACGATGATGGACGTGATCACCGGCAAGACCCGGCCCGACGAGGGCACCGTGTTCTTCGGCCAGACCATCGACGTCACCAGGATGAGCGAGGCCGAGATCTCCACCGCCGGTATCGGCCGCAAATTCCAGAAGCCGACCATCTTCGAGCACCACAGCGTGTTCGAGAATCTCGAGCTGGCGATGCAGGCGGACAAGCGCGTGAGGAAGACCTTGTTTTCGAGCCTTTCCTCAGTTCAGAATGATTCCATTGCTGAAACGCTGAAAATAATACGTTTGAACGACAGTGCCGACCGTGTTGCCGGGCTGCTGTCCCACGGCCAGAAGCAGTGGCTGGAGATCGGCATGCTGCTGATGCAGGAGCCGCGGCTGCTGCTGCTGGACGAGCCGGTGGCCGGCATGAGCGACGACGAGACCGAGCGCACCGGCGAGCTGTTCCTGTCGCTCGCCGGCAAGCATTCGCTGGTGGTGGTCGAGCACGACATGGCGTTCATCGAGAAAATCGCGCGCAAGATCACCGTGCTGCACGAGGGCAGCGTGCTCGCCGAGGGCTCGATGGACGAAGTGCAGAATGATCCGAAGGTCATCGAGGTCTACCTGGGCCGATAGATGCTTACGGTCAAAAGCCTGAACCAGTACTACGGCGGCTCGCACATCCTGCGCGACCTCAACTTCGAGGTTCCCCCGGGCAAGGTCACGGTATTGCTCGGCCGCAACGGCGTCGGCAAGTCCACGCTGCTGAAGACGCTCATGGGACTGATCCCCGCCAAAACGGGGGAGATCGCCTTTTACGGCAACGACGTCACGCAGGCGAAGCCCTACGAGCGCGTGCGCGCCGGGATCGGCTACGTGCCCCAGGGCCGGGATATCTTCCCGCGCCTCACCGTGGCGGAAAACCTGGAGATGGGACTCGCGACCCGCCCGCGCGGCGAGCGCGTGCCTGGGCGCATATTCGAGATGTTCCCGGTGCTCAACCAGATGATGCGGCGGCGCGGCGGCGACCTCTCGGGCGGCCAGCAGCAGCAGCTCGCGATCGGCCGGGCGCTGGCGATGGGCCCGAAGCTGCTGATCCTGGACGAGCCCACCGAGGGCATCCAGCCCTCGATCATCAAGGACATCGAGCGCGCCATCCGCGCGCTGGCCGGCGGCGGCGACATGGCGATCCTGCTCGTCGAGCAGTACTACGATTTCGCCAGATCGCTGGCCGACCAGTACATCGTCATGGAACGCGGCGAAATCCTAAGGCAGGGCGCCGGCGCCGACATGGACAGGGACGGCGTCAGGGACCTGCTGGCGGTATGATCGCCGGATGCAGCTCGCGGAGCCGGTCGTCAGTTCCTGGAAGGCAAGCCTCTCCCTGGAATTTCGCCTTGAGAACCGGAAAACAGCGTTAAGCAGGAAAATTCACGACGGGCCGTTGGTGGTGCAGAAGCCCCTCTACCCGGAGGGAGGCGAGGTATGCCACGCGATCGTGGTTCATCCGCCGGGCGGGATAGCCGGCGGCGACGAATTGAGCCTGGAAGTGAAGACGGGGGACGGCGCCGCGGCGCTGCTGACGACGCCGGGCGCGGCGAAATGGTACCGCTCGGCGGGGCCCTGGGCCAGGCAGAGCCTGGCGTTCGGCGTGCAGGGCACTCTCGAATGGCTGCCGCAGGAGACGATCGTGTTCGATGGCGCGCTCGCGCAGACGGAATGCCGCGTCGATCTCGCGGCGCAGGCAGCCTTCATCGGCTGGGACATCGTGTGCCTGGGGCGCACCGGCGCCGGCGAACGCCTGTCGCGGGGGACTTTCCGCACCTCGGTGCAAATCCACCGGGAGAGCAAGCTGCTGTGGAGCGAACGAGGCCGCATCGACGGCGGCGGCAGGCTGCTCGATTCGCCGGCGGGACTGGACGGTAAACCGGTAGTGGGTACTTTGTTTGCTTCTTCCCTGAATTTGAATCAACAGCTTCTGAACGAAACCCGAAAACCAGAACCCGAATCGGGCCGCGGCGCGGTGACTCTCCTTCCCGGAGTCCTGCTCGCGCGCTACCTCGGCAATTCGAGCGAAGCGGCGCGGCGCTATTTCGTCGCGCTGTGGCGCCTGTTGCGCCCCGCGCTCGCGGGACGCGAGGCCGTCGAGCCCAGGATCTGGCGGACATGAGCAAGGAGCACGCGGAAAGGGCGTTGGTCAGCGCCATGCGCAAGCACGGCGCGTCGGCAATCTCGAAGGCGAGCAAATTGCTGGTGGATGCGCGCCGCACGCGGACGCTCGCGGCCACCGGCGGCGTGGTGCTGCACACGGAGGCGGAGGCCTACAGCGTGCAGGACGCGGTGTTCGCCGCGCTGTGGTCCGGCGCGCGCCCGGCGGCCTGGAAGGCGGGCGGGCCAAGCGACAAGGTCGAACCGACCGCGGCGCCGATCCCGCCGGAGAACCTGCTGCGCAGCCCGGCGAGCATCGCGGGCGCGACGATGCAGATGATCGGCGTCGAGGCCGAGGTTGCGTTCCGCTTCGCCAGGGACCTGCCGCCGCGCACCAGGCCATATTCCGAGAAAGCGGTGGCGGCCGCCGTGGGCGAAGTGCTGGTGGCCATCGAACTCTGCGACACGCGCCTTGCGGACTGGAAGAAATCCTCCGGCCTGTGGAAACTGGCCGACTTCCAGAACAACAGCGCGCTGGTCGTCGGCAGCGGCACCAGGGACTGGCAGAAGATCGATTTCCTGCAGCAGGAAGTCGAATTCCGCGTCGGCGCGCGGGTGGCGAAGGCGAAGGGCGCGCATTCCTTCGGCAACCCGTTCCGCCTGCTGCCCTGGATCACGGCGCATTGCGCCAGGCGCGGCCTCGGCATGCAGGCCGGGGACGTCGTGACCACCGGCGCATGGACAGGCCTGGAACTTGCAAAGGCGGGGGACGAGGTGACGGCGCGTTTTCCCGGAATCGGAGAAGCCACGGTGCAGATCAACTGACATGGAACTGACCCCCAGAGAGAAAGACAAGCTGCTCATCTTTACGGCAGCGCTGCTGGCGGAGCGGCGCAAGGGGCGCGGCCTCAAGCTCAACTACCCCGAGGCCGTGGCCTACATCACCGCCGCGGTGATGGAAGGCGCGCGCGAAGGCCGCAGCGTCTCGGACCTCATGGGTTATGGCGCCGCGATCCTGAAGCGCTCCGACGTCATGGAGGGCGTGCCGGAGATGATCCCGGACATCCAGGTCGAGGCGACATTCCCCGATGGAACAAAACTGGTCACGGTGCACAATCCCATCCCATGATCCCGGGCGAAATGAAAGTTGCGGCAGGCGATATCGAGCTCAACAAGGGCCGCAAGACGGTCACGCTCGAGATCGTCAATTCCGGCGACCGCCCGATACAGGTCGGCTCGCATTACCACTTCTTCGAAACCAACGAGGCGCTGAGATTCGACCGCAAGAAGGCCTACGGCTTCCGGCTCAACATCGCCGCCGGCACCGCGGTGCGCTTCGAGCCGGGGCAGGGGCGCACGGTGGAGCTGGTGGCGCTCTCTGGGGACCGCAAGGTCTATGGATTCGCCGGAAAAGTGAACGGGAAACTCACGTGAAAATCACACGCCAGGCTTATGCCGAAATGTTCGGCCCGACCACGGGCGACCGCGTGCGGCTCGCCGACACCGACCTCTGGATCCAGGTGGAGAAGGATTTCACCGTCTACGGCGAGGAGGTGAAGTTCGGCGGCGGCAAGGTGATCCGCGACGGCATGGGCCAGGGCCAGCTGATGTCCGCCAAGGTCGCCGACACGGTGATCACCAACGCGCTGATCATCGACCACTGGGGCATCGTCAAGGCCGATATCGGCATCAAGGACGGAAAAATCTGGAAGATCGGCAAGGCCGGCAACCCGGACATCCAGCCCGCGATCACGATCCCGATCGGCGCCGGCACGGAGATCATCGCGGGCGAAGGCATGATCGTCACCGCCGGCGGCATCGACTCGCACATCCATTTCATCTGCCCGCAGCAGATAGAGGAGGCGCTGATGTCCGGCGTCACCACCATGATCGGCGGCGGCACCGGGCCTGCGACCGGAACTTTCGCCACCACCTGCACGCCGGGACCCTGGCACATCCATTCGATGCTCGCTGCGGCTGAAGCGTTTCCGATGAACCTGGGATTCCTCGGCAAGGGCAATGCCTCCCTGCCCTCGCCGCTTGCGGAACAGATAAAGGCCGGCGCGATCGGCCTCAAGCTGCACGAGGACTGGGGCACCACGCCCGCGGCGATAGACAATTGCCTCGCCGTGGCCGAGGAGAACGACGTCCAGGTCTCGATCCACACCGACACGCTGAACGAATCGGGCTTCGTCGAGACCTCGGTGGCGGCGATCAAGGGGCGTTCGATCTGCACCTTCCACACCGAAGGCGCGGGCGGCGGCCATGCGCCCGACATCATCAAGGTCTGCGGCGAGCCGAACGTGCTGCCATCGTCCACCAACCCGACCATGCCCTACACGGTGAACACCGTCGCAGAGCACCTCGACATGCTGATGGTGTGCCACCACCTCGACCCCGCGATCGCCGAGGACGTGGCCTTCGCCGAATCGCGCATCCGCAAGGAGACCATCGCCGCGGAGGACATCCTGCAGGACCTGGGCGCCTTCAGCATGATGTCCTCGGACTCGCAGGCCATGGGCCGCGTGGGCGAGGTCATCATCCGCACCTGGCAGACCGCGCACAAGATGAAACTGCAGCGCGGAGCGGCGAAGGGCGATCCGAAAACGCACGACAACGCGCGCGTCAAGCGCTATGTCGCGAAGTACACCATCAACCCCGCGATCGCCAACGGCGTCGCGCACATCGTCGGCTCGATCGAGCCTGGCAAGCTCGCGGACCTCGTGCTGTGGCGGCCCGCGTTCTTCGGCGCCAAGCCCTCCCTCATCCTCAAGGGCGGCATGATCGCCGCGGCTGCGATGGGCGATCCGAACGCCTCCATCCCGACGCCGCAGCCGGTGCATTACCGGCCGATGTTCGGCGCATTCGGCAGGGCGCTGACCTCGTCGGTGACCTTCGTGTCCAAGGCGGCGCTGAAGAATCCTGCGCTCGCGAAGCTGAGGCTTTCCAAGCCCCTGGTCGCGGTCAGGAACGTGCGCAAGGTCGGCAAGAAGGACATGGTGCACAACAGCTGGCAGCCCAAGATCACGGTCGACCCGGAGACCTACCAGGTGCGCGCCGACGGCGAACTGCTGGTCTGCGAGCCCGCAAAAGTCCTCCCGATGGCACAGAGGTATTTTCTTTTCTGATGCTCGAAATAAAATCCAAGCTGAAGATTCCGCGCAGCGCCTACAAGGTGGCGGTCGGCGGGCAGTTGAAGCTGCCGTTCGAATCGCGGCAGAAGAGCCGCCTCAAGACAAAGCTCGTCTCGGGAGAAGAGGTGGGGCTGATCCTGCCGCGCGGCGAGATCCTGCGCGGCGGCGACCTGGTGACGGCTTCCGACGGCCGCGTGATCGAGGTGCTGGCCGAGCCGGAGAAAGTGCTGCACGTGGTGTGCGACACGCCTGCCGAACTCGCCAGGGCGGCCTACCACCTCGGCAACCGGCACGTGCCGGTGCAGGTGGGCGACGGTTTCCTCAGGCTCGCGGCGGATCACGTGCTCGAAGAAATGCTGAAAAAAATCGGCGCCGATGTTTCGTCGATGGAGGCGCCCTTCGAGCCCGAGGCCGGCGCCTATGCGGGCGGCCACCACCGGCACGACGAGATGGGGCATGGCGGCAAGATCCATGATCATCATCAAGAACATGATCATGACCGCGATCACGACCATGACCACGCGCACTGCGATCATCCGCATCATCATCGCAAATGAACCTGGCGAAGCTATTGCAATTGGCGAGCCCGGCTCTCCCCGTGGGGGCCTACAGCTATTCCGGCGGCCTGGAAGCGGCGATCGAGGATGGCGCAGTGCACGATGCCGCAAGCGCGGAACAATGGATCGGCGACGTGCTGGAATTTTCGATGGCCCGCATGGAAGGCCCGGTATTGTTTTCTCTCATTGTGGCTTTTATTGAAAAAGATTTTTTAAAATTAGAAGAAAAAAATCAGTTTTTCCTGGCCGGCCGGGAGACGGCGGAACTGCGGGCCGAGAGCGTGCAGATGGGCTATTCGCTGAATCGCCTGCTCAAGGACCTGGGGCTCGGCGAAGTGCCTGTCGAGGAGCCCTCGTTTCCAGCGGCTTACGCATACGCAGCGGCGCAGTGGAAAATCGAGCCCGAAGCCGCGCTGCAGGCCTACCTGTGGGCCTGGCTCGAAAACCAGGTAATGGCCGCGATGAAGGCGATTCCGCTCGGGCAGACCGACGGCCAGCGGATGCTGCTGTCGCTTGGAGACCGGATAGAGGGCCTGGTGAAGAAATCCATGCGGATGAAAGACGAAGATCTCGGAAATTTCGCTCCGGGGCTGGCGCTATTGTCGTCGCACCACGAGACGCAATACAGCAGGCTGTTCCGCTCATGATGGACCGGCTATGACTCTTCGCGTCGGCATTGGCGGACCGGTAGGCTCCGGCAAGACGGCGCTGATGCTGGCGCTGTGCAAGCAGCTGCGCGACCGCTTCAACATCGCCGTGGTCACCAACGACATCTACACCGAGGAAGACGCGCAGTTCCTCGTCACCAACAAGGCGCTCGCGCCCGAGCGCATCATCGGCGTCGAGACCGGCGGCTGCCCGCACACCGCGATCCGGGAAGACGCCTCCATCAACCTGGAAGCGGTGGCGCGGCTCAACCGGCGCTTCGCGGGCCTCGACCTGATCCTGATCGAGTCGGGCGGCGACAACCTGGCCGCCACCTTCAGCCCGGAGCTCTCCGACCTGACGCTCTACGTGATCGACGTGGCGGCGGGCGACAAGATTCCGAGGAAAGGCGGGCCCGGCATCACCAAATCCGACCTGCTGGTGATCAACAAGATCGACCTCGCGCCCATGGTCGGCGCCTCGCTGGAGGTGATGGGCCGCGACGCGAAGAAAATGCGCGGCCGGCGGCCCTTTGTCTTCAGCAACCTCAAGACCGGACAGGGCCTGGACACGATCGTGAAATTCATCGAAACGGAAGGGATGCTCGCCCATGCCTAAGGGCATGGTCGACTACGAGGGCCTGCGGGGACCCGAAAGCCGGGCCCTGCGCGAGCTTCAACCGCGCGCCGGCCGGCCCTTCAATCTCACCAAGATCGGCCACGTGGTGCTGATGTCCACGGACCTGAAGCGATCGGTGGAGTTCTATACCGGCGTGCTCGGCTTCCGCGTCTCGGACGTCTATCCCGAAACCATGATGAAGGGCCGCATGGTGTTCATGCGCTGTGCCGCGGACCATCACGGCGTCGCGCTGGTGGGAGCTGCGCCGGCCGGGTCTTCCGGCACATCGCCGCAGCACGAACTGCACCACATGGCCTTCGAGGTATCGACGCTCGACGAGGTGTTCCGCGCGCGCGACTGGCTGCGCAAGAACGGCGTCAAAGTGGAATTCGAGGGCCGGCGCCGCGCCGGCTGCCAGGTCGCGGTCGAGTTCCGCGATCCCGACGGCCACTGGCTGGAAATCTACTGGGGCCTGGACCAGGTCGGCCCGGACGGAAAAATCCGGCCGCCCGAAGAATGGCGCGAATGCTTCACTCTCGAGCAAGCGGTCGCCGACGCACCGCCCGGTCAGGACACGACCCTGGGTGCGCCAAAGCGGGGGTAGACCTTCTTCACGTTCGTCTCGTAGATTTTTTTACGCTCTCCCGCCTCAAGCCATTCGATCGAGTCGATGTAGCGCCTGGTGTCGTCGAAGTACTGCCCGGTCTCCGGGTCGATGCCGCGCACCGCGCCGACCATCTCGGACGCGAACAGGATGTTGTCCGCCGGGATCACCTTGAGCAGCAGCTCGATGCCGGGCTTGTGGTAGACGCAGGTGTCGAAGAACACGTTGTTCAGCAGCAGTTCCTTCAGCGGCGGGCGCTTCATGTCCTGCGCCAGGCCCCGGTAGCGGCCCCAGTGGTAGGGCACCGCGCCGCCGCCGTGCGGGATCACGAATTTCAGCGCCGGAAAGCGCTTGAACAGGTCCGAAGTCAGGAACTGCATGAACGCCGTGGTGTCGGCGTTGATGTAGTGCGCGCCCGTGAAATGGAAGGCCGGGTTGCAGGATGAGCTCACGTGCACCATCGCCGGCACGTCCAGCTCCACCATCTTTTCATACAGCGGATACCACCAGGGATCGGTGAGCGGCGCCTCCCTCCACCAGCCGCCCGAGGGGTCCGGGTTCAGGTTGCAGCCGACGAAGCCCAGCTCTTTCACGCAGCGCTCCAGTTCCGGGATGCAGGCGGCGGGCGAAACGCCGGGCGACTGCGGCAGCTGGCAGACGGCGGCGAAATTCGCCGGGTAGAGGCTGCAGGCGCGGTGGATCAGGTCGTTGCACTGGCGCGACCAGGCGAGGCTGACCGCGGCGTCGCCGACGTGGTGCTCCATGGAGCCGGCGCGCGGCGAAAAGAACGTGACGTCGGTGCCGCGCTCGCGCTGAAGCTTGAGCTGCGCGCCTTCGAGCGATTCGCGGATCTGGTCGTCGGAAATTTTCGGTTCGCCGGGGTTTTTCCCGGCAACCTGCGCCTTGCGCCAGTCCCATAGCGCGCCGGGAGCGGTGGTGTAGTGCCCGTGGCAGTCGACGATCATGGTGTCGCCATGGCCGTCGAATTCCTGCTCTTCAGCAAAAGCATGAAACCAAGAACCAGGGCGTGCAGCGTGCAGTAGAAGGCGCCGGCGATGGCGGGCGGATTGGTGGTCACCAGGCCGATCCATGGCACTTCGCGCGGCCAGGACCAGTTGCCGAGCGTGGTGCCGTAGAGTTCCAGCGTAAGCGTGAGCAGGAACGAGCTGGCGAGCAGCCGCCGGTGCGCCGGCAGCGACAGCACCGGCACCATCAGCAGCAGGTACAGCGGCGCGGCGAGCGTGTCCAGGCCCGTGGCCGCGGCGAGAATCGCATAGGCTCCGGCCCCGCCGAGGATGGCGCGCGCGGCGATCTCGGGCATGCGGCGCGCGACCGACAGCCCCAGCATCAGCATCAGCGCGTGCCCGGGCGGCACGAACATCGGCACGTTGCCCAGGCGGTAGGTATACAGCCCCCAGACCAGCGACAGGAACAGTTCGCCCGCGGTCGCGATCGCGACGCAGGCGAGGTAGCGATGGCGCTCGGCCGCCGGCAGCCGGGCGATCAGGAACAGGAACAGCCCCCAGACCACCGCGCCGATGGCGAGCTGGCCGGGCAGATCGACATGCACGTCGGCCCAGAGGCCGAGCGCAAGAGTAACGATGGCCGCGAGCAGCGATGCCGATCCCATGCCCTCAAGGATAAGGCATGGGAGCGGCGGTACTTAAATCTGGTTCGCGCGTTTGGGCAGTATCCCGACCTGCGTTTTATCCAGCACGCTGATTTCGCCGGAAAGCTCGGCGCCTTCCTCCACCTTGATGCGCGCGTAGCGGATCTTGCCCGACAGCCTGCCGGTCGCGTGCACCACCAGCTGCTTGCGCACCGTCAGCTCGCCCTCCAGCCGGCCGTGGATTTCGGCGCTGTCCACCGCCACGGTGCCGCAGAACACGCCCTTGTCGGCGATGTGCAGCACGCGCGCATCCAGGGTCGCTTCGATGCGGCCTTCCACCTGCAGGGTGTCGCAGTCGTTGACTTCGACGCCCTTCATCTTGATGTCGGGGCCGACGATCAGCTTCGCCTCCTTGCGGTCCTCCGGTTTTTCCGCGGGCCTGGACGGTTCATTGGCGGGATGTGCGGCAGACGGCGGGACCGGCGGCATCAGCCCGCGTGCGGGCGCGGGATCGGGGGTGCGGAAGAAACCGTTTTTCTGCAGCATATGAATTCTCCTTGGAAGGTATCAAGGCCGACCTGCATGCAGGGTTCGTGCCCGGTTTCGCGTCTAACGCAATCAACGACTTGCGAATACCGTTGTCACCGGATTACGACAGGAAGTCGCGCAGCACTTTCCCCGGAAGGCGCTGCAGCGGCAGATTTCCCTGCGCATCGGCGATGCGCGCGCCGTTCACCCACACGCCATGCACGCCCACCGGCGGCGTGATCAGGCGCGTGCCCCCGCCGGGCAGGTCCTGCACGCGTTTTTTCGGGCCGCGGTTCACCGTTTTTGGGTCGAAGAGCAGCAGATCGGCGTGGTTCCCCGCCTGCAGAACCCCGCGCTCCGGAATGCCGAAAATCGAAGCGGGATGGGCAGTGATTTTCCGTGCTGCTTCTTCAAGCTTCAGGATCCCCAGATCGCGCACCCAGTGGCCCAGCAGATGCAGGCCGAAGCCGGCGTCGTTGAACAGCGTCAGGTGGGCGCCGGCATCCGACAGGGAAACCAGGCTGTGAGGGTGATTCAGCATCCTGCCGACCGCCTGCTCGTCGGAATTCAGCAGCAGCGCGCTGAATTCGGTGTCCAGGTCTTCGGCGATGGCGAGATCGAGCATCGCGTCCAGCGGATCGGCGCCGGTGGCGCGCGCCATCTCGGCCACCGTCTGCTGCTGCCACTTCCTGTTCTGCGGCCGGCCGACGTTTTCCACGTAGACCTTGTCCCACTCGCCGTTGAACAGGCGCGTCGCGACCGGCGGGCCCGAAATCTCGGCGCGCACCGCGCGGCGGAAGGCCCGGTCGCCGAGCATCGCGCGATAGGGCTGGCCGCTGAGAGGCAGCGCGGGCTTCCATGCCGCCAGGCCCTCGAAGGTGTAGGGCGAATGCAGCGTGAAGTCCATGGTCAGCGGGCAGCAGGAAATCGCGCCCAGCAGCCTGCGGCCGCGGCTGTTGGCCGCGGAAATTTTCTCCAGGTCGTCGAACACGGTGCGCGGATTGGTGTTGTTGTGCAGCAGCGCGGCGACCACCACGGGGCGGCCCGAGGCGGCGGCCAGTTCCTCGAGAAATTCCACCTTCGTCTGGCCGCCCTTGGTCAGCATGAACACGCCGCGCCCTGCTTCCTTCAGGCAGCCGACCAGCGCGCGCAGTTCCGCATCGTCGGCAAGGCGCGAGGGCATCGGAATGCCGGCGTGGCCGTTGTGGTTGGGCGAAGTGGAGGTCGCGAAGCCCACCGCGCCGGCGCGCACGCCGGCCAGGACGATCTCCTTCATCTGCGCGATCTCGGCGGCAGTGGCCGCGCGCTTCGGAGCATCCTCGCCCATCACGTAGGTGCGTACCGACGAATGGCCGACGAAGCCCGCGATATTCAGCGCCACGCCCTGGCGCTCGAGCATGGAGAAGAACTCCGCGATCGATTCGAAACCCCAGCGCGTGCCGGCGCGCAGCACTTCGATCGACATGCCTTCGACCTGCGTCAGGTTCTTCAGGATCAGGTCGCGGTCGGACGGGCGGCAGGGCGCGATGGTGAAGCCGCAGTTGCCGATGATGGCGGTGGTGACGCCCAGCGCGGGCGAGGGCGAGGCGAGCGGGTCCCAGGTGAGCTGCGCGTCATAATGCGTGTGGTTGTCGATGATCCCCGGCATCAGCGCCAGGCCGTCGGCGTTCAGGGTCTGTTTTGCCGTTCCGAGGTTTTTCCCTATCCCAGTTATTTTTTCTTTTGTAACGGCAAGGTCACTAACAGCCGGCGCGGATCCCAAGCCGTCCAGGAGCAGGGCGTTTCGAATGATCAGGTCATGCACCCGCATATACTACGCACACCATGGAAATATTCGATCTGAAAGGCAAAACAGCGCTGGTGACCGGTGCGGCAAGAGGCATCGGCAAGGCCACGGCCGAACAGCTTGAAAAAGCCGGAGCAAAGGTTTTTCGCATCGATATTGACTCGGAAATCCGTTGTGACGTGTCAGACGAAAAGCAGGTCGAAAAAACCTTCAAGGACATCGGTTCTGTCGACATCCTGGTGAACAACGCGGGCATCGCGGTGCGCAAGACCGCGCTCGACATCACGCGCGAGGAGTGGGACCGCGTGATCGGCGTCAACCTGACGGGCCTCTTCCTGTGCTCGCGCGTCGCCGCCCGCGGCATGAAGCAAAAGGGGAAGGACGGGCTGCCGCGTGGCGGCGCTATCGTCAATCTCGCCTCCATCATGGGGTTTTCCGGCGGCATCTTCCCCAATCCCGCCTACCAGGCCTCCAAGGGCGCAGTGGTGAACCTGACCCGGGCGCTGGCGCTCGAGTTTGCCGGGGACAGGATCCGCGTCAACGCGGTGGCGCCGACTTTCGTGCGCACCGACCTGACCAAGCCGATATTCAGCAACCCGGAGATATTGGAGAAGGTAATGCAGCACACGCCGCTGGGCGTGCTGCCCGAAGTCGCCGACATCGCCGCGGCAGTCCTCTTTCTGGCGGGGCCCGCAGCGCGCTGCATCACGGGCGTAACCCTGCCGGTGGATTCGGGTTACCTGGCGCGTTGAGCTAGAATCTCCGCGATGCTTTTGCGCCGCAACCGCCTTGCCGCCTTTCTCGCCGTGCTTGCCCTGGCGCTGCAGGCGTTCTGGCCGCTGCTTGCCCAGGCCAGGCCTAGAATCGCGGGCATCCTGGTGCCGGTCTGCACCGTCGAAGGCACCACCCATTACCTCGAACTGCCCGCCGGAAAGTCGCCGCTCGATGAACGCTCGGCCTCCCATGGCGAGCATTGCAAGCTCTGCGTGTTTGGAGGCGGGAAGCTTGTTTCTGCCGCTTCCTTCGATGTTTCCGCCTTTCTCGCAGGAAATGCCGATCAGGGCATTGCCTTCCGCCGTACCCCGCTTCGCGAGTTTCCGCTTCTTCTCTCCGCCCATCCCCGGGCGCCTCCCGCAGTCTCCTGATTTTCTCCTTGAATTCCGGGCGCCTGTGGGCGGCCGGTTCCTTTGACTTGCCTGGGAGATTTTCGGATGTTTCGCGCCATGCGTTTTTTTGTCGTCGCTGTTCTCGCCACCGCCTTTTCGCCCGCTGCGCAAGCGTGCGCAAGCTGCGGCTGCAGCATCAACTCCGATTTTGGCGTTCAGGGACTTTCGGCCGGAGGAGGATGGAGCGCCGATCTTCGCTATGACTATCTGAACCAGAATCAGCTCAGAATGGGTGCAGGGAAGATTTCTCCGGCTGCGGCCTCGATGGTAACCAATACGCAGACGAACGGGCCGGCAGAGGTCGAGCAGTTCACGAAGAACAATTACCTCACCGCTACTTTCGACTACAACAACGGCAAATCGTGGGGCATGAGCGTAATTGTTCCTTACATCGACCGGTCGCACGGTACCCTGGGAACCGGCAGCGACGGAGCGACGTTTGACCCGGCCAACGGCGCCTACGGATCCTCCGGTTCCGGATTGGGGGATATCCGGCTGCTTGGCCGGTATTTCGGTTTCTCGGAGCAACACAATTTCGGCATCCAATTCGGCATAAAGCTTCCGACTGGCGACAAAAACCAGGTTTCGAATTTCGGCAACCCTCAACCCGTCGATCCCGGGCTGCAACGCGGCACAGGAACCACCGACCTGATTTTCGGCGCATATTATTACGACAATCTCAGCGCCAACTGGGAGTACTTCACGCAGGCGTTTCTGCAGACGGCGTTGAACTATTCGAACATGGCCGCCGGCACCTACCAGCCGGCAACCGCCGAGAATGTGAACCTGGGCCTGCGCTACCGGGGTTTCGAAAACGTGATCCCGACTTTGCAGGTGAACGTCCGGCATGCGGGCAAAGACGCGGGAACTGCTGCCGATACCTTTTCAACCGGCGGAACGCTCGTCTATCTGACTCCTGGCGCCATCGTTCGGGTAACAGACAAGGTTTTTGCCTACGTGAACGTTCAACTCCCCGTGTATCAAGACGTGAACGGTATCCAGTTGGCACCCAAGTACGTTCTATCTACGGGAGTACGATTCTCGTTCTAACGCCGAGCAAGCGCTCAGGGAGCGCGTAACAGCGGTGTCACCACCGCATCGAGAGATGCTTCGTCGATACCGGGGTCGACGAACCATCCGTCCTTGCGAACGACGCCTTTGCGGTCGATCACGAAGGTGACGGGGATTCGCCAGATCCTTCCGTAGCCTCTTGCGTTCACGTCTTTCACGAACGCTGCGGGGAACGCGAAGGACTTCATCACTTCGCGTACCTTTGCTTCGTCCGAAGGCTTGTCCATGCTGACGGCAACGATGGCCAGGCCTTCGTCGCGATGCCGGCGGTAGTAGGCGTCGATCGCGGGCATCTCGGCCCGGCAGGGCTCGCACCAGGTCGCCCAGTAATTGACCAGCACGACTTTGCCGGCCGCGTCGGCGAGCCTGAATGGATTCCCGTCGAGCAGCTTCGCTTCCAGGGCTGGCGCAGGCTGCCCCTCCAGTCCGGCCGGCCAGGCGAGGGCGGGCCAGGCGAGTCCGGCGGCAAGCAAGACGCACAGCAGGGGGTTCATTTGCATATGATATCGGCTTGATTCTCAATCGGCCGAAAGATCATGAATCCGAAAACGCGCTATTTGTTCACCGCCGCCATGGACGTGGATCCCGACAAGGAAGCCCTGTTCAACGAGGTCTACGACACCGAGCACGTGCCCGAGCTGATGAAAGTGCCGGGCGTGCTCGCCGTGACGCGCAGCACGCTTGCGCCGCTGAAGATGAGTATCGGCGGCGAGCTGAAGACCATCGTGGCCGAAGGCGAGCCCAAATACAGCGCGGTCTACGAACTTGAAAGCGCCGAGGTGCTCACGGGCAGTGCGTGGGCAAAGGCGGTGGAGCTGGGCCGCTGGGCCGGGGAGGTGCGGCCGCACACGCGCAACCGCCGCCACACGCTGCGCAGGGTAATGGGTGGCTAGAATTTCCGTCTGCCATGCTCCGCCGTCTGGCACTGTTGACGATACTCGGGGCGGTATCGGCTTGCGACGCGCCTCCGCCCCCCGCCACGCGGCCCGCGGCCAAGGTCGAGGAGGCGGCGCCTGCGCTGTCGCAGCGGCAGGTCTACGAGCTGTCCGAGCAGTGCGCGACAAGATCGCGCGACCAGTTCCGGCGCGATTGGAAGAACGGTGCCGTATCCACCCCGCAGGGCCGGATGAGCGCGGACTTTATCGATCACTACAACGCCAAATTGAATACCTGCTTCTACCTGCTTACGGTCAGGCATTCCACGGATAACGGCGACCAGGGCGGCGCTTCCACGGACGCCGTCAGCATAAAGCTCTTCGACATCGGCGACGGCGAGCAATACGGCGAATATTCGGGCCCGGCGGTTGCCGGGTCGCCGCCCACCAGCCTGCCGAAGACCTGCTCCATCGAAGCCATGTACTGCGCCTCCAGGCGGGAGTGGGACGTGCTCCTCCAGCCGTACATGGAGGATTGAAGGTCTTATTCCGCCTTGATGCCGGCGGCCTTGATGACCGGCCACCACTTGTCTATCTCGGCCTTGTTGAACGCGGCGAGGCCTTCCGGCGTCTGCTGCTCGCGCGAAGCGATATCCAGCCCGAGGTCGGAGAAGCGCGCCTTGACCGCCGGGTCGGCGAGCGCCTGCACCATCGCGGCGTTCAGTTTCGCGATGACTTCCTTCGGCGTGCCCCTGGGGGCGAACAGCCCGAACCATCCCGATGCGTAGAGACCCGGAATCCCGCTTTCCGCGCATGTCGGCACGCCCGGCACCACCGGCGAGCGCTCGGGCGACAGGTTGGCGAGGATCTTGACCTTGCCGGCCCTCGCCTGCGGCAGGGTCACGGCGGCCTGGACCACCATCAGGTCCACCTGCCCCGCGAGCATGTCCTGCATGGCGGGTCCCGCGCCGCGGTAGGGGACGAGCAGCACCTGCGTGCCGGTCATCTGCTGCATCAGCACGCCGGTGACGTTCGCCGACGCATTCTGGTTCACGAACGTCGCTTTGCCGGGATTGGCTTTCATGTATGCGACGAGGCCCTTCAGGTCGTCCGCCGGGAAGCCTTTGCGCGCGATCATCAGTTGCGGATTGTTGGACAGCATGCCGATCGGCTCGAAGTCCTTCTGCAGGTCGAAGCCGATCTGGTAGATGATGCTGCCGACGTGCGTGTCCCACTGGCCGATGTCGATGGTGTAGCCGTCGGGCGCGGCGCGCGCGAGGCGCCCGACCGCGATGCTGCCGCCGGCGCCGCCGGCGTTCTCCACGATCACGGTCTGGCCGAGCGGGCCGCGCATGCGCTCGGCGATGATGCGCGCCGCCGTGTCGGTCGATCCGCCGGGCGGGAAGGGCACGAGCAGCGTGATGGGGCGCGTCGGAAAGGTCGTCTGCGCCCCCGCGGTAACCGCGGATAACGCCAGCGCAACTGCCGCAATGAGTTTTTTCATTTCATTCCGCCTTTATGTTGGCTTCCTTGATCACGCGTCCCCACTTCGCCGAATCGGATTTGATCCGCTCCACGGTCTGGGCTGGCGTGAGGATGTCGACGTCGCAGCCCGTCGCGTTGATCGTATCCATGCCGACCTTGTCGGTGGCCGCTTTGGCAAGCGCCTGGGTCCAGCGCGCCACCACTTCCGGCGGCAGCCCGGCCGGCCCGAGCAATCCGTACCACGCCGTCGAGTCGAATCCCTTCAGCCCGAGTTCGTCCATCGTCGGCACGTCGGGGAATGCGGCCGAGCGTGCGAGCGAGGTCACCGCCAGGGCGCGGATTTTGCCGCTCTTCACCGCGCCCACCGCAGGACCCAGGGACGAAAACAGCATCGGCACCTGGCCGCCCATGAGATCGGTCATCGCAGGCCCGCCGCCCTTGTAGGGGATGTGCAGCAGCTGCGCGCCGGTGACGCTCTTGAAGTATTCGCCCGACAGGTGATGCGGCCCGCCGACGCCTGAGGTGCCGTAGCTCCATTTCGCGGGCTCGCGCCTGGATAACGCTATGACGTCGGCCACGTTGTTGAAGGGCGTCGCCGGGTGGACCACCAGCAGGCTGCCGCTGCCGCAGACGTGGCCGAGCTGCGTGAACGAGTTGAGGTAGTGGTAGCCGACCTTGGACAGGTGCGGCGCGACCGTGAGCGGGCCGCTGTCGAAGTAATACAGCGTGTAGTCGTCGGCCGGCGCTCTGGCGATGAATTCCATCGCGACGCCTCCGGCGTTGCCCGGCTTGTTCTCGATGATGATGGGTTGGCCGAGCAGCGGCTCGAGCACGCGCGCGAGCGGGCGTATGCCCGCGTCCGCCGATCCGCCTGGTGCGTAGCCGATCATTACCTTGATCGGCTTGCCGGGATAGCCCTGCGCATGCAGCTGCGGCGCCCACGCGGCCGCAGCCGCCAGCAAGCCCGCCAGGATCATTGCCGTCTTCATCGGTCGGTCAGAAAAATTGCATTCGCGGTGCAGCGAATGGACTCGAGGCACAGCTTGATGATGGAGCGCCTTTCGGGAAGGCCGCAGGCGAGGTCGGCGATCGCGTTGGCGCCCTTTTTCATGGCCTCGTATTTTGTCCGCAGGATCGTCGCCTCCCAGCTCGACGTCGAACCGGAGTAGGGCCGCTTGCACGATACGCCCTCGACCTTGCCGAGCGATTGGAAGGGTCGCCCCGCAAGCTCCTGGTCCCCGAGTTCGGGCAGTGCGCCAATGGCGGCGATCTGCGCGGCAGGCAAGTGGTCCAGATCTTCCTCGCCCCCGGGAGTCGCGCATCCCGGCAGGAGCGCGATGATCAGCAATGATGCGGCTGGCAGGCGTGTCGCGAACATCGTTCCCATAGAATACCGGTTTATGCCCGCCATCGATCCCGATCGTCTCCTTTCAGATCTCCGCCACCTGCGCAGCATCGGCGCGCAGGGGCGCGGCGTGGTGCGGCCCGCGTTCAGTCCGAAGGACATGGAGGCCCGGCGCTGGCTGAAGGACCGCTACGAAGCGGCGGGGCTGGAGGCGGCGATCGACGGCGTGGGCAACGTGCTCGGCCGCTCGCGGCGACCGGGCAGGGCGCTGCTCGTCGGATCGCACTCGGACACCCAACCCACGGGCGGCTGGCTGGACGGCGCGCTGGGCGTGATCTATGCGCTGGAAGTGGTGCGCGCGCTCGCCGCCGACAGGGAGACGCGCGCGCTGCCGGTGGATGCGGTGTCGTTCCAGGACGAGGAATCGCGCTTCGTCGGCTGCCTCGGCAGCCGGTCGCTGACCGGCACGCTGTCCACCGAGGTGGAGAAGGCGGCCGTGGACAACGGCGGCGTGACGCTCGCCGACGCGCTGCGCGAAGCCGGGCTTGCCGATGCGCCGCGCTTGCGTCTTTCCCGCGAGCGCTATGCGGGTTTCGTCGAGGCGCATATCGAGCAGGGGCCGGACCTGGAGGACAGCAACCGGAAAATCGGCGTGGTGACGGGGATCGTCGGCCTGCGCGCCGTCCGCTTCACCTTCCGCGGGCAGCAGAACCACGCCGGCACCACCATGATGGCGCGGCGGCGGGACGCTTCCACGGCGCTCTACGAACTCGCCCATCGCATCAACCAGGAATTTCCCAAGGTCGCTGGCCCGCGCAGCGTCTGGACCATGGGCCGGCTGAGGGTGGAGCCGAACGCGGCCTCGATCGTGCCCGGCTATGCCGACATGGACCTTCAATTTCGCGACGCGTCGGAAGCGCCGTTGGATGCTTTCGAAAAAGTGGTCGCGCGGCTGGTCGCGGAGATGAATGCGCGCGGCGGCATCGTGATCGAGGCGGTTCCTTCACGGACCCCGATTCCTCCCACGATGATGGATGCCGATTTGCAGGAGCACATCGCGCGCGCCGCCGAACGGCACGCGCCGGGCAAGTGGCAGCACATGCCGAGCGGCGCTTTTCACGACGCCGGCTTCATCTCCGCCAGCCTGCCCTCGGCGATGCTGTTCATCCCGTCCATCGGCGGCATCAGCCACGACTTTGCCGAGGACAGCCGCGACGAGGACATCGTGCTCGGCTGCCAGGTGCTGGCCGATGCAGCCGCGTCGATCCTGAACGAAGCGAATACAGCTCGCTGAAATGGTGACGCATGCCTTCTAGCCGTCGGTTTTTGACTGACACGTTCCGCGCGGTAAAACCAGGACGTTAGGCATCAAACCTAAGAAATGTCCAAGGTGTCGTTGCGAACTGCTGCAATTGCCTGCCTTGCGATCTGGGTGGCGGTGTGGGTGCTGTTTCTCTTGATGCGTTTCTCGCAGCTCGACATTAGGGGCATACCAGGTATCGGTGTGGTCATGCTTGTGGCGCTGGCGGTTACCTTATTGGCTCCGATTGTGGGCATAGGGCTTGCAGGTGTTGCGTTAGTTCGACAGCCCCGGGTGTCATTGAACTGGCTCACATTCGGATGTGCATTTGCGGCTCTCTTTGGCCAGGGACTTCTATTCCTCATTACAAGGTGGATGTGATGCCTAGCTTGCGTCGGAGCGGCCCGTGAACCATAAAATGCCAAGGCTTCTTCGAGTCATGAAAAAGCCGGGCGCGAGCCAGAGCCGGTCGGCATCGGAGCTCATCTCGAAAAGAATCGCCGAGCTCGGGGACTGGCGCGGGAAAACCCTCGGCAGGATGCGCAAGCTCATCAGGGAAGCGGACCCGGACGTCGTCGAGGAGTGGAAGTGGATGGGCACTCCGGTTTGGTCGCACGACGGCATCATCTGCACCGGCGAATCCTACAAGAAGGTCGTGAAGCTTACCTTCGCCAGGGGCGCGTCGCTGAAGGATCCGGCCCGTCTCTTCAACTCGAGCCTCGACGGAAACGTACGCCGCGCGATCGACATCCACGAAGGAGAAGAAGTTGACGAGTCCGCCTTCAAGGCGCTCGTTCGCCAAGCTGTCGCCCTAAACGGGCCCGGCAAGTCAAAAGCTGCGAAGAAAGCGAAGTCCTGAGGGTTATGTAAAACGCTACTGCATGAACCACCCGTGGCTGACGACGAGCGATTGCCCGGTGAGCGCATTTGACGGGAAGGACGCGAACAGCAGCGCCACCTGGGCGACGTCGGCGGTGGTGGTGAATTCGCCGTCAACCGTCTCCTTGAGCATCACCTTCTTCACCACGTCGTCCTCGCTGATGCCGAGCGTCTTCGCCTGTTCGGGAATCTGCTTCTCCACCAGCGGCGTGCGCACGAACCCGGGGCAGATGACGTTGGCGCGGATGTTGTGCCTGGCGCCTTCCTTGGCGACCGTCTTCGCGAGGCCGATCAGGCCGTGCTTGGCCGTGACGTAGGGCGCCTTCAGCACCGAAGCTTCCTTGGAGTGCACCGATCCCATGTAGATGATGCTGCCGCCCTTTTTGCTGGCGATCATCCGCCTGACGCAGGCGCGCGTGGTGAGGAAGGCGCCGTCGAGGTGGATCGCGAGCAGCTTTTTCCACTCGGCATAGCTGAACTCCTCGATCGGGTGGACGATCTGGATGCCGGCGTTGCTGATCAGGATGTCGATATTGCCGAAGGCCTTGATGCCCGCCTGCACCGACGCATCCACCTGCGCTTCGTCGACGACATCCACCGCCACGCCGATCGCCTTGCTGCCGGCCTTTTCGATATCGGCCGCGGCAGCGTCCGCCGCCTGCTTGTTCAGGTCGGCGATGATGATCCTGGCGCCCTCGCGCGCGAATTCGACGGCGATCTCCTTGCCGATGCCGCTGGCCGCGCCGGTGATGTATGCAACCTTGCCTTCGAGTCTCGCCATGGGCTATTCCTTTGATGGTGAAAGGTAATCGTAGACGACTTCGCCGAGGCCGAGCGTCAGGTCGGCGATGAAATGCAGCGCGGATTCGACCTTGAGCACCGGCAGCTCGGCCACCGGCGCGAGCGCATGCGGGTGCAGTTCCAGCGACCCGGGCGCGGTCCAGGCGCCCTTGAGCGTGACCTCGGTGGTGTAGTACCGCACCAGTTCGCAGATGCGCGCCGAACCGTCGACGTGCGGGATGATTTTCAGCAGGAAATTGGGCGCGGCGAGCGCGGCCAGCACCGCGGCATGGTCGGTAGGGCGGTGCTTGAATCCCATCGTCGCCTTGGCGACGCGCACCTTGCCGTAGTCCAGCGTGCCGACCAGCGTGTCGATCTCGGTCTCGAGCACCGGCGTGGCGAGTTTCTTCGGAAAGCCCCACAGCTCGCGCCCGCCGGCGATGGGCGGATGGTCGTTCAGGTACATGGCGTGCACGTAGCCGCCCCTGGCGCCGCGGAAGCCGACCGGGATGACCTGGCCGGATTCGGTGTAGTCGCCGAAGCCGGTCGAGTCCGGCATGCGGATGAATTCATACTTCACCAGCGGCTCCGTCACCTCCAGCGGTTCGGGCACCAGCGCGCGCAGGGCATCCATGTCCGTGCGGTAGGTGATGACCAGGAATTCCCGGTTGTTGAAGCGGTAGGGCCCGCGCGGGAACGCCGGGCTGGTGAGCGGCATCGCGAATGCGTTCGCTTTGACGTCGGCGATTTTCATGTTCGGGAAATCCTCCGCTGGCCGTGCGCCGCTCAGAGCGGCCGGGTGTGCCGTGTCAGGTCGTACTGGGTTATGCCGTCTCCGTCGCCGGAGGACTTGAGCCAGTCCGGATGCTCGATGGTGTCGCGCAGGTCGCGCGCCCCGGCCTTCCAGTGTTCGAGCACCGAGGCGCGCGAGAACTCGTAGTCCTTCGATTCGAGCTCCCAGGCCGCCTGGCGGTAGATGAGGTGCACGATGTCGGCGGGCGCCGCGCGCAGGGATTCGGCCAGCTTGCGCACGGAAGGATCTTTCTGCAGATGTTGCGGCAGCTTCGCCAGCAGCCCGCAGACCAGCTTGCGGGATTCGGCCAGCTCGCTCGCCTTGTTGCTGTTGTAGCGCGTGCGGCTGGAATAGAGGATGTCCTTCTGCCGTTGCTGCACGCCGGCGAGGTTGGCCGGCATATTGCCGCGCGCGCTGAACAGGTCGACCTGCAGCGCGAGCAGGCTGTCCTTGCCGCGGGTGTCCAGCACGTACTGCAGCGGCGTGTTTGAGACGATGCCGCCGTCCCAGTAGGCCTTGTCGTCGATCGTCACCGGCGGGAAGGCCGGCGGCAGGGCGCCGCTCGCCATGATGTGCTCAGGCCCGATGACGCGATCGAAATTGTCGAAGTATTCGGAATTGCCGCTGCACACGTCGACCGCTCCGACCGATAGGCGCACCTGCCTGCTGTTGATCAGGTCGAAATCGATCAGGCGCAGCAGCGTCTCCCGCAGCGGCGCGGAGTCGTAGATGCTGAGGGCGCCGGGCGCGCCGTCGGGCTGCAGCACGGCGGGCGGGACGCGCGGCTTGTAGAACCCGGGAATGCCCAGCATGGCGGACCACAATGCGCTGAACTGGTTGAACGCGCTGCGCGGCTGCTCCAGTCCCGTGGTGTTCAGAAACCCGGGCGCCGGGAACGCGCTGGCCAGCGGCCCCATGCCCGAGGACACCAGGTGCCAGAACTCCGACAGCCGCTCGACGCGGCGCTCCGGCGGGTTGCCGGCGATCAGCGCGGCGTTGATCGCGCCGATGGATACGCCCGCGATCCAGTCGGGCTGATAACAGGTGCTGGAAAGTTCTTCGTAAACGCCGGCCTGGTAGGCGCCCAGCGCGCCGCCGCCCTGCAGCACGAGGGCGATGCGGTCGTGGCGGCGGGTGATGCCGGTGGAAGAGGCGTCGGCCATGGATCAATTCTGGAGCAATAAACGCGCCACCTCGGTGCGGCAGCGTACCGAGGAGCGAGTCAGTAGCCTGCGGCGTAATCGACTGTATTGAGCGGTTTCTCGCCGCGCCGCACGCGCTCGAAATTCTCGACGATCTTCGCCACCGAGGTGCGCGGCTCGGTGAACGCCGCGACATGGGGCGTCAGGGTGATGCCGGGATGCGACCAGAGCGGGCTGTCCGGCGGCAGTGGCTCGGTCTCGAATACATCCAGGTAGGCGTGCTCCAGGTGTCCCGAGTCGAGCGCCGCAAGAAGATCCGGAACGACCACATGGCCGCCGCGCGCGACATTGATCACGCAGCCGCCTTTGCGGATAAGGGATAGCGTCTTCGAATTTATTATTCCTTTTGTTTTTTCCGTCAAAGGTAGAAGGCATACAAGAACGTCGCTCCGGCGAACCACATCTTCGAGATCCGTCGAGCAATGCACGCCGGGAAGTTCCTTCGGCGTGCGGCTCCAGCCGCAGACGTTGAACTCCATCGCCAGCAGCTTCGCGGCGACCGTGCCGCCGAGTTCGCCCAGCCCGAGGATGCCCACGGTACGGTCCGAGGGCATGAACTGGCCGCGCCGTTGCCATTTTTTTTCTTTTTGTAATGATTTATACCAATAAAGATGCCGGTGCCAGTTCAGAACGTGGGCGATGACCGTCTCGCCCATCGCCGTCACCATGCCCGGATCGATCAGGCGGGCGAGGGGCACGTTGCGCGGCACCTGCGGGTCGTCGAGAAACGTCTCCACGCCCATCCACATCGATTGGATCAGTTTCAGCCTCGGAAGGTTCCCGAAAGTGCCCCGTGGATGCGTGGCGACCAGGGCGATGTCGATGTCGCCGCCGTTGGTGTCGGGCCAGGCGAAGAACCGGTCGGCGGGCAGCGCCTTCTGCAGCAACGGAAACCAGCGCTCCGCTTTTTCCTTGGTCGAAGCGAAGAGTACGTTCAATTTTCGGGTTTGAAGCCCGAGGCCCTGATGACCGGGCCCCACTTGTCGTAGTCGGCTTTCTGGATGTGCGCGAGTTCCGCGGGCCCGTAGCCGGTCGGCTCCATGCCGAGTGCTTCCAGCTTCTCGCGCACGTCGGGCGACTTGATCGCCTCGGCTATCGCGGCGGCGAGGCGGTCGATCGCCTCCTTCGGCGTCTTCGCCGGAGCATAGGCGGCATACCAGCCGCCGCCTTCGATGTTGTAGCCCTGTTCGCGGAACGTCGGCACGTCGGGCAGGATGCGCGCGCGTTGCGCGCCCGACGTGGCGATGACGCGCAGCCGGCCGGCCTTGTGCTGGGCCGCGACGTCGGAGGCCGTGCCCATGAAGGCGGAGATCTGGCCGCCGAGCAGATCGGTGATCGCGGGCGCGGAGCCCTTGTAGCCGATGTGCACCATCGGGATTTTCGCGGTGTCTGCGAACAGCACCGAGAAGAAATGCGGCAGGCTGCCCGCGCCAGCGGAAGCGTAGCTGCCGTACTTCGGATCCTGCTTCACCAGGGCGACATATTCAGCCAGCGTCTTCGCCGGCACGTTCGGTCCGACGCTGAAGGCGAACAGGAACGAGGCGGCGTGCGCCACCGGCGCGAAATCGGCGAACGCGTCGTAGCGCAGGTCCTTGAACACCTGCGGCGCCGTGACCACGGTGATGAGGGGCGTCATCACCAGCGTGAGGCCGTCGGGCGGCGAGGCCTTGAGCAGGTCCATCGCGATCCGCCCGTCCGCGCCGGGACGGTTTTCCACCACCACCGGCTGGCCGAGGCGCACGCGCATCTTGTCGGCCACCAGCCGCGTCATCGTGTCCAGGCCTGCGCCGGCCGGAAAACCGACGAGGAACTTGACGGTCTTTTCCTGCGCCGCCACATTCGCGGACAGCAGCAGTACGGCGATCAGTGTCGCAATGCGCATGTGCTGCGATGTTAGCATTCCGCCGACAGGAGGCCGCCATGGCAGTCCGCAGATTCAGCGAGAAAAAACTCACCGGCGAGGTGCTGCACCGCATTCGCAACACGAAGAATCCGCGCCTC
>Ga0070731_10000780_pt1 | contig 38096 bp, 46 predicted proteins | sample Coa_R1_2_FD_66448 | JGI IMG/M metagenome (GOLD analysis project Ga0070731, IMG submission 66448) | Surface soil microbial communities from Centralia Pennsylvania, which are recovering from an underground coalmine fire - Coalmine... | ecosystem: Environmental > Terrestrial > Soil > Unclassified ...
GGCGGGGAAACACCTCTTCCCATTCCGAACAGAGAAGTTAAGCCCGCCAGCGCCGATGGTACTCGGAGAGCAATCTCCCGGGAGAGTAGGTCGCCGCCCATTTTTTCTCGGGTAGACGGGGACGGCCGGGTCCGTCCCCGCTGACCCCAAGCCGTCGCCTCGCTGTCGGGCTGCAGACGGGTGCTGATGGAGCAGCGGCAGTCAGCTCATCGCCGGTGCGGGTCCGCCCTCACGCCGCGCGCAACCTCTCGCGCCATTCCGGATCGAGCGCCCGCAGCCGGCGGACGCGCTCGCCGATCGGCGGGTGGGTCACGAAGAGCGATGCGAGGCCTTCGTCGGCGAACGGGTTCGTCGTGTAGAGCGGCTCGGTGGCGGGACTCGCCTCGAAGGCGACCAGCTCCATGGACTGCTCCAGCCGCAACAGCGCGTCTGCAAGGCCGTGCGGCGAGTCGCACAGCTCGGCGGCGAACCGGTCAGCCTCGAACTCGCGCCGCGGAGAGAGCAGAAGGTGGACGAAGGACGCGCCGACGGGCGCGAACACGAAGAGCAGCACCCGCTGCAGGAGACCGCCGATGCGGGACGCCTCGACGAGTGCGCCGGCGAGTGTGACAGCGATCGTCTGCACGAGTACGTCTCGACGGCGGAGGTGGGCGAGCTCGTGCGCGACGATGCCCTCCAGCTCGGCCGGCGTCGCGATGCCGAGCAGGCCGACCGAGACGGCGAGCGCCGCCCCGCCGTGGGCACCCCGGCCGGCGGCAAGCGCCCGCGGGTAGCCGTCGCGCAGGAGGTACAGCTTCGGGCGAATGACGCCGGCGCGCCCGGAGAGGCTCTCGACGGTCGCGTGCAAGGCCGGCGCCTCGCCGGCGAGCAGCTCTCGGGCCCCGACCATTCCCATCCCGATGCGATCGGCGTAGAAGTAGAGCGCCGCGGCAGCAAGCACGATCGACCCGACGAACAGCAGGCCGAGCCGGTAGCCGCCGAGCTGCCAGCCCAGCGCGCCCATCGCGAGTCCGGGCACGACGAGCAAGATCCACGCCTTGCCCAGGTTGACGGCGATCGCGAGCCGGTGCCGCACGGCAGCTACGCCTCGTCGTCGCGCTCGTCCGCGTCGTCCTCGGCCAGCCCGTGTGGAGGCCAGTCGGGCTCGGGAGCGTCGCAGCGGCTCGAGCAGTGGAGGGAGGCGATGTTCTGCAACGGGATCAGGATGTGCCCGTTGAGCTCGATGTGCGCGACGTCTTCGACATAGCAGTATGCCGTCAGGACGCCGTCCTGGTACTCGCCTCCGAACAAGGCGATCTCGACCTGCTCGCCCTTGTATTTGTTGGTGTAGTCCTCCACCGAAAGTCAGTCTATCCGGCTGAAGGTGCCCTCCTCGACGGCGATTCTGGCCACTGTGCCGTTGGCCGGGCCGCGGTTCTGAAGCCGGAACGAGCGCAAATCGGCCCCTTCGGCGTGGGCCAGCAGCGCGCGCATGACGCCGCCGTGGAGGACGCAGAGCACCTGCCCGACGGGATGCGTGTCGGCGATCCGGCTGATCGCCTCGACGATGCGCGAGCTCATCGCCGCATGCGGCTCACCGTCCTGCCAGCCGTCATCCCCGTCGACATGGCGCTGAAATCCCGCCGGATAGCGACGCTCGATCTCGTCGGTCGTCAGACCCGACCACTCGCCGACGTCGATCTCCCGGAGCGCGGGATCGGCGACCACCTGGAGGCTGTGCGCCGCAGCGACGACCTCAGCAGTCGCACGGGCGCGTTCGAGGTCGCTCGAGTAGATCGCGTCGAGTCTCGTGCGAGCGAGCTTGTCGGCGAGCTCGCGAGCCTGCCGGCGGCCGGCGTCGGAGAGCGGCGGATCGGCATGGCCTTGCCAGCGACCCTCGCGGTTCCATTCGCTCTGACCGTGTCGTACGAGAAGGATCGTCGTCACGAAGCTAAGGTAGCCGCCGCATGGACCTCGGCCTGGTCGACAAGGTCTGCATCGTCACCGGCTCGACTGCGGGCATCGGTCTCGCAGTCGCGCGGCAACTGCGCGCCGAAGGAGCGCTGGTCGTCACGTCGGGGCGAAGCGAGGACGGGATCGGCGACCTGCACGTCCGCGCAGATCTGTCGCGACCTGGCGGACCCGAGCGCGTCGTCGGGGCGGCCGACGAACGCTTCGGGCGCGTCGACTGTCTCGTCAACAATGTCGGCTGGGCGGAGATCCACCGCTTCGAGGAGCTCACCGAGGAAATCTGGGAGCGGTCGTGGCAACTCAACGTGATGAGCGCGGTACGCGCGACGCAGGCAGTGCTTCCGGGGATGCGGGAGCGACGAGCCGGCGCGATCGTGAACGTGTCGTCGACGGCGGCGAAGCGCCCCTCGACCGGGATGCCGGAGTACTCCGTCACGAAGGCAGCGATGCTGTCGCTCTCCCGGCTCGTGGCCGACCTCTACGCGGCCGACGGAATCCGCTGCAACGCCGTGACGCCGGGGCCCACCGCGACCGGCGCCTGGCTCGGGCAGGGCGGCCTGGCCGAGCAGCAGGGCGAGCGCGAGGCGGTATTCGCGCGGGTCGCGGCGGGCCGCCCGCTCGGGCGCTACGCCGAGCCGGACGAGATCGCCGCCGTGATCGTCTTCCTCTGCTCCGAACGCGCGAGCTACGTCACCGGCGCGGCGTGGAGCGCCGACGGCGGCACAGTTCCGATCATCATCTAGGCGCCGCGGCTCCGTGGGTGTGGATGGACGCGCCCCACGGCCTGCGCGCCGAGGCGGCATCGACGTGGGTGAATCGGCGCAGGATTGGCACGTCCGTGCGACCAATGCGCGCCAAGGCGCCGGTATCGTCGCCTCCGAGGGAGGCGGGTGTGAGCCCCACCCTGGGTGGGGGTGTGCGCGTTTCGACGCGTGAGCGAAGGCTCGACCGCGCGACGGTCTACCCTTGCGTCGATGCCCGAGACGGCTGGATTGATCGCGGAGACGTTCGCCGCGCGCGTGCGCGAGCAGGAGGAGCACACGCTCTCCCCGCTTGCCGTGCCCTCATACGAGACGCGCGGTCGGGCCCGGCCTGAGGACGAGTGCACGGTCCGCACGCCGTTCCAGCGCGACCGCGACCGGATCGTCCATTCGAAGCCGTTCCGGCGCCTGAAAGGGAAGACGCAGGTCTTCATCGACCCGTCCGGCGACCACTACCGCACCCGCATGACCCACACGCTCGAGACGACGGGGATCGCACGCGTCGTCGCGCGTGCGCTTCGTCTCAACGAGGACCTCGTCGAGGCGATCGGGCTCGGTCACGACACGGGGCATCCGCCCTTCGGTCACGCCGGCGAGGAGGCGCTCGACACCGCGCTGCGCGAGCGGTTCGGAGGCCGCTTCCGCCACAACGAGCAGTCGCTCCGGGTCGCGGAACAGCTGAACCTGACCTATGAGGTCCGAGACGGCATCCTCACGCACACGGGCGTCCGCGAACCGGAGACGCTCGAGGGCAAGATCGTCCGCATCGTCGACCGCGTCGCGTACATCAACCACGACATCGACGACGCGATCCGGTACGGGTTGCTGGAGGACGGCGACCTGCCCCGCGACGAGATCGAGGTGCTCGGTGACACGGGGGCGAAGCGGATCGACAGGCTGGTCCACGACCTGATCGAGTCGTCCGAGCGCGCGGGCGACATCGTGCAGAGCGGCGAGATCGGGGGCGCGATGCTGTCCCTTCGCTCGTTCATGTTCGAGAACGTCTACCTCGGCCCGGAGACGCGGCGCGAGCACGAGCGCGCACGCGACACCATCCGCCGGATCTTCGACCTGCTCGCCGACCGCGGCGATCCGCCCGACCAGATCACCCAGTTCATCGCCGGGATGACCGACCGGTTCGCCCTCGCGTACGCCGCGCGCCTCTAGTGGCCCGCATCAAGGACACGAGCGTCGAGGCTGTCAAGCAGGGTGCGGACTTCGTCGCGGTTGTGGAGGAGCGAACGCCGCTGCGGAAGTCCGGCGCGCGCCTGACCGGACGTTGCCCGTTCCACGAGGAACGGACGCCGAGCTTCTCCGTCAACCCTGTCGACAAGCTGTACTACTGCTTCGGCTGCGGCAGGGGTGGCGACATGATCACCTTCGTCAAGGAGACCCAGAGCCTCGACTTCGCAGGCGCCGTCGAATGGCTCGCCGACCGCTTCCGCATCCCGCTCGAGTACGAGCAGGCGTCGGCTGCCGACGACGCGCGCCGTCGCCGGCGCGACCGGCTCCACGCCGTGCTCGAGCAGGCGACGTCGTATTACGAGCGCGCGCTCTGGGAGTCGCAGGCCGGCTCGCTCGCGCGGGATTACCTTGCCGGGCGCGGTCTCCGCGAGGAGATCTGCCGCGAGTTCCGGCTCGGGCTCGCGCTCGGCGGAAACACGCTCACGCGCAAGGCTCTCGACAAGGGCTTCACACTCGACGAGCTGCGGGCTGCCGGCCTCACGCGGCAGCGCGGCGACGACTACTTCCAGCGGCGGCTGCTCTTCCCGCTCGCCGACGCCCGCGGGCGCGTCGTCGGCTTCCAGGCCCGGCGGCTGCACGACGACGACCCGCTCACGGCGAAGTACGTCAACACTCCCGAGTCCGAGCTCTTCCGGAAGGGCGCGATCGTGTACGGCCTCGACAAGGCGCGCGCTGCGATCGCGCGCGAGAACCGCGCCTGCGTCGTCGAAGGGAACACCGACGTGATCGCGCTCCGGCAGGCCGGCTTCGAGCCGGTCGTCGCCTGCATGGGAACCGCCCTCACCGACGCGCAGCTCCGAGAGCTCGCCCGGCTTGCCCGCCGCCTCTGGCTCTCATTCGACGGCGACGCCGCCGGCGAGTCGGCGGCCCTCCGCGGCATGGAGCTCGCCGTCGCCCAGGGATTCGACGTGAAGGTGGTCGCGCTCGAGCCCGGCAAGGACCCGGCCGACGACCCGTCCGGCTTCGAGCGGCAGCTCACCGGCGCGAAGCCATACGCCGTCTACCGCGTGCAGGTCGAGATCAAGCGAGCCGCCGACGCAGCAGCCGCCCACCGGACCGTGAAAGAGCTCCTCGACGCGCTACCCGAGTCGCCCGACCGTCAGGCGGCCTGGGCGCTTGCCACCGACAAGCTCGGGACGATGACCTTGCGTGCCGCCGTGCCCGCCGCGCGGGCGGCCGCCGCGTCGCCCCGCGTCCTCGGTGCTGCCGACCGCCACGAGCGCGACGCGCTCGCCGGTGTCCTCGCCCACCCCGGACTGCGGCAGTTGCTCGCAGAGCTGACGCCCGAACACTTCCACGACGCGAGGCACCGGGCTCTGCGCGCGCACCTCGTCCACGGCGCCGCGCTCGACGAAGCGGGTGTGGCGCTCCTGGCCGAGCTCGACGCGCGGGCCGAGGCGGCAGGCATCGACGAGGAGACCGGCCGCGAACTGCTCTTGCGACTCCGAGAACGTCAGCTACGGAGCGAGCTCCAGCATGCGGGCCTGGAGAAGACGAAAGAGCTCCAGGAAGCGCTCACGCGCCTCCGCGCCGCTTACCACTGACGCGGCAGTTCTCGGCTCGCCGGGCGGGCTCGAACCGCCAACCGCCGGCGTGCAACCCGGCCGATCTACTATTGATCCGTCAACTATCGCTGGGCTCAATGAGGCCGCCGGCGGTGCAGGCAGAAGGGAGAGTCGCATGTCCACACAGCTCGCCGATCCGCAAGCTCTGACCGGCAACTACGTCTTCGACCCCGCACACACGACGTTCGGGTTCGTCGCCCGTCATGCCATGGTCACGAAGGTCCGAGGAAAGTTCGCCGAGTTCGAAGGCTCGGCTCAGCTCGATTTCACCGATCCCGAGAAGTCGAGCGTCAACGTGAAGATCAAGGCGGCGAGTATCGATACCGGCAACGCTGATCGAGACGCTCACCTCCGCAGCAACGACTTCTTCGCGATGGACGAGTATCCCGAGATCGAGTTTCGCTCGACGTCGATCGAGAGCGAGAGCAACGAGACGTATCGCGTGACCGGTGATCTGGTGATCAGGGGCGTCACGAAGTCGGTTACCTTCGACGCGGAGCGGGAGGGACCGGTGGTCGATCCGTGGGGCAACACGCGTGTTGGGTTCTCGGGCTCGGTGCGAGTGAATCGCAAGGACTGGGGCGTCAACTGGAACATGGCCCTCGAGGCCGGCGGTGTCGTCGTCAGCGACCACGTCACGCTCGAGTTCGACGTCTCCGCCACGAAGAGCGCGTAGCCCGTCGATGAGGACATGCCGGCGCCTGGGGTCCAGCCTGCGGGGCTCTTGTCCTGCGGCCGGATCACGCGACAGCGTCGCTGGTCGGGCCCGAGGAGAGGACACACAACTCCAGGGAGGTCGCTGGTCGCTCTCCTCGGGCCGATGGCCGTCCAAGCACCGTTCTCCCGGACCGGCGTAGGAGCCACGGAACCGGGATCGTCTGAAAGCAGTAGGGAGTGAACGAACACCCCCTCCGGTTCAGGACCGGATGGGCATTCGCTGAGGTGCATTTCGGCCGCACGAGGGCCGTTCTCGCGCGTCGACCTCGGGGAACCCAGACGAGGAAGCTCGGGTCGATCGTTTCGGAGCGGATCGCCAGGGTCAACCGCTCGAGCGGGTTATGCGCCCGCTCTCGTTCAGTGGCCGGCTGGCGGGTGCGGCGGGCTCGACCGAGGTGACCGTTCCGCGCCAGTACGTGTACGGTCCGTCGGGGAGCTCCCAGTACACCTCGCCGCGGGTTGGGATGCGCACGCCGTCGATCGTGCCGTACTCGGAGAAGGTTCCCGCCCACGGTCTCGGGACGAACGACCCGCCCTGCTGGTACGGGCGCGAGTCGCAGCGGGCGCCCGTGACGTCGCCGGCCGCGTCGAACTCGAGTACGACCGCCCCCCGGGCAGAGCCCGTGCTCGTCGCGACCTCGACCGAATGCTCGTCGAGCTGGCGCCACTCGAGCCAGTGGTTCGCGGTCATCGCGTGCGGCACCCAGACGAGCTCGGCGAGGTAGCGGAGTGCCTCCCCGAGGGAGGTTTCCGGGCCTGACTGCCGCATGACGCGAACCCGACCGAGCACGCGGGCCTCGAGCGAGCCGGCGCCGTCGGCGTAGCGGTCGACGACCCGGAGCGAGACGAGGGGTGCGAGCGGGAACTGCGCACGCCAGGAGAAGGCGACCCGTCGCACCGCGTAGTCCTGCACCGCCTTGAACTGCCGTGCGCGGCTTCCGGGTTTCAGCCACATCTCGCCGCTCTGGGTGATGCGGACGGCAGCGGGCACCGCAATCAGCCCCGGCAGCGCCCGGTCCACGTACGCGCAAACCAGCGCGGGAATCTGACGGCTCAAATGGAGATCGCTTTCGGCGAGGCGTCCGACACGCGGCGAATCGTCGAGACGACCCAGCCGTCGTTCGTTGCGAGGAAGGTGAGGACGACGAGCATCGAAAAGGCCGTAGCGACGGCGTCCTTCCCAGTGAGCGTCATATTGCCCACCTCCTTCGCAGGCAGCATCCCCGGTCGCCGCTTGCCGTGCATCGCGGGAAACCCACAAGCCCGGCATCGGAGTCTCCGCATGACGGTTCCGGGCACAGCCGGATGGCGCCGCGACGAGGCTCCCGGACACTCCTGCGAAAGCACTGAATCGAAAGGAGTGGGGAGATGCGCAAGCTATTCGAGATCGGAGGGCTCGTCGCAGCCGCCGTGCTGATCGTCTTCGGAGCCGTCGCGATCGCGATGGGCGCCAACGGCCGCAACACCGTCAACACGAGCTTGAAGAACGAGTACATCGTCGGCACGTCCGACATGACGCCTGCGGCCATCAAGGCGGAAGCGCAGAAGGCGGGCATCGCCTCCTCGGTCACGCTGTGGCCGACGAAGAGCGTCGCCGGTCAGAAGATCGACACGGGCGGCAAGGCCCGCGTCTTCGCTGAGTACATGCGGATCCACACGCTCGAGGCGACGCGCGGCTTCACGTACTCGCAGATGGGCATCTACAACGCCAAGCCGGGTGCGCCGAAGGCCCAGCTGATGCCGGGCGGCGGCACCGACAACGTGGCCTACGCCCTCGTTGACCCGACGACCAAGCAGCCGGTCCAGAACGGCGCGCGCAGCATCTGGGTCACCGAGACCGCGCTCACGACCGCGCTCAACACGAGCTACATGGCTGATCAACTCGGGCTGTTCGGCATCGTGGTAGGCGTCGCGCTGCTGCTCTCGGGGTTCGGCTTCGCGATCCTCGCGATCGGCGGCGCGCTGCGGAATCCGGTCACCTCGCTCGGCTTCCTGAGGAAGTGGTCCGAGCACAAGTCTCTCAAGGTGAGCACGGCCTAGCATCCGAGCCCAGCCGTGGGAACGTAGAGGGCCGCCGAAAGGCGGCCCTCTCGCATCAGCGCCGGCTCTTAGCGGGCTCTAAGGCGTGGTTCACGGGGGTCTCATCTCGGCCTGCGAGCGTGTCCGCTCGAATGACCGAGGCCGGCCCGCAGCCAGCGATCCACGCGCGTGATGCGGCGGTCGTCAAGCTGAGGCGGCTGACGGTCGCGGTGCTCGCGGCCGCGGCGGCGGCCGCCGCATCGGTAGCCGGTTACGTCGCCTCGGCGGCGGGGGTCCGCGCGACCTCGCAGGGTGTCGCGGCGGCACCGTCGTCGATCCCGCCGGTGCCTGCGCCGGCCGCCACTGTTCCGCTCGCCGGCGCGGCGCCCTCGGGCATCTCGCCGCCGGCGTCTGCGCCCGCACCCGCGTCTGCAGCGCCGGTCGCGGTCTCGGGAGGGTCGTGAAGTCGATCGCGTTGCGCGCGCTCGGCACGTCGGCGGTGCTCGCGACTGCCGACCCTGCTGGACTGCCGGCGGCGCGGCGGCTTCTCGTCTGCGGCCTGCGCGCGTTCGACCTCGCGTGCAGTCGCTTCCGCGACGACTCGGAACTGACGGCCCTCAACCGCGCAGGCGGCGAGCCCACGCGCGTCGGCGAGCTGCTCTGGGACGCGCTCGTCGTCGCGCTCCGCGCCGCCGAGCTGACTGACGGAATCGTCGACCCGACCGTCGGCCGCTCACTGCGGCTCGCAGGCTACGACCGCACGTACCTCAGGGTGCGGGTGCGCGAGGGTCGGCTCGTCGAGCCCGCGTTCGAGCCGGCGGGGCACTGGCGTTCGATCGAGCTCGACGAGGACCGACGTCAGGTTCGCGTGCCGCCGGGGGTCGAGCTCGACCTCGGCGCGACCGCGAAGGCGCTCGCGGCAGACAGCATCGCCGGAGCGGCTGCCGAGCTCGCCGCGTGCGGTGTGCTCGTTGTGCTCGGCGGCGACGTTGCCGTCGCGGGATCCCCGCCGGAGGGCGGCTGGCCGATCAGGATTGCCGACGACCACTCGACTCATTGCGATGTACCCGGGCCGGCCGTTGCGATCTCGGCAGGCGGCCTCGCAACCTCGAGCACGGTCGTGCGGCGCTGGGACTCGAGCACCGGCGAGCAGCATCATCTGCTCGACCCGCGAACCGGCCGCCCCGCGGAGACGCCGTGGCGGACGGCGACCGTCGCGGCCGGCTCGTGCGTCGACGCCAACACGGCGAGCACTGCCGCTGTCGTGCTGGGTCACGCCGCGCCGGCGTGGCTCGAGGATCGCCGCCTGCCCGCCCGCCTCGTCCGGCGCGACGGCGCCGCCGTCTACGTCGGCGGCTGGCCCGAGCGGGCGCTCGCCGCATGACGCTGCTCGCAGCGGCTGCCCCGAGCCCCCTCTGGTACGCGACGCGTGGAGCGGGCGTCGTCACGCTGATCCTGCTCACGGTCTCGGTCTGCCTCGGCATCCTCACGCAGGTCCGCTGGCGGACCCTGGGGCTGCCGCGGTTCGTCGTCGCCGGATTGCACCGGAACGTGACGCTGCTCGCGGTTGCATTCCTCGGCATCCACGTGGCGACCGCCGTCGCCGACACCTACGCCCGGATCGGCGTGCGCGACGTCTTCATACCGTTCGCCTCGGGGTATCGCCCGATCTGGCTCGGCCTCGGCACCCTCGCGTGCGACCTGCTGATCGCCGTCGTGCTCACCAGTCTGCTTCGCGCGCGTATCGGCTACCGCGTCTGGCGGATGACGCACTGGCTCGCGTACGCGTCCTGGCCGCTCGCCCTCGTACACTCGCTCGGCACCGGCAGCGACGCGCGCTTCGGCTGGATGGCGGTGCTCGCGGTCGCGTGCCTGATCGCGGTCGTCGCCGCCGTCCTCGTGCGTATCGCGCGCACTCCCGGAGACGCACTCGTGCGCGGCGCCGCCGGTGCACTAGCGCTTGCCCTCCCGCTCGCAGTCTTCGTCTGGTACCGCACCGGCCCGGCGCTGCACGGCTGGGCTGCGCGGGCGGGAACGCCGGCGTCGCTGCTCGCCTCGGCGCAGGTGCCGGCGATTGCGAAGCGGTCGGCGACGGCCTTTCCGCACAGCTTCACGAGCCGCTTGGCGGGCACGCTCACACAGAGCGGCCCGGACGACAGCGGCCTCGTCACGATCCGGATCGACACGACGCTCCGGGGCGGCCTGCGCGGCACCCTCCGTCTTGCGCTCAAGGGCGTGCCGCTCGACGAGGGTGGCATCTCGATGACGTCGAGCGGCGTTGCGTTCGCGGCCCGGGGGACGCCGGTCTTCCACGGGAGCGTCGTCGGCCTCGTAGGCAACCGCGTCTCCGCCGACGTGAACGCGCCGTCGCTCGGGACGCTCCAGCTCGTGCTCGACCTGCAGCTCGACCCAGCCACTGGCGCCGTCTCCGGCGACGTCCGGGGGGTCCTGCTGTGAGCGCGCTCGCAGCCGACGCGGGTCCGGCGGGACGGCTCCCGCGCCTGCTCGCCGGCCTGCGCCACGACCGCCCTGTCTCGCTCGATGAGCACCTCGCACGGCTCGGTCCGCTGCCGCGCATCGACCTGATCGCCGCGGTCGAGGCGAGCGGCCTGCGCGGCCGCGGCGGCGGCGGGTTCCTGACCGGTGCGAAGCTGCGGAGCGTCGCGGGACGGCGCGGCCGGGCCGTCGTCGTCGTGAACGCAACCGAGGCAGAGCCCGTCTGCGCCAAGGACAAGGTGCTGCTCCGACACGTGCCGCACCTGGTCCTCGACGGTGCGGCGGCGGTGGCGACCGCGCTCGGCGCCCGCGAGGCGATCGTCGTCGTCGGCGAGAGCGCGCACGCCGAGCAAGCGACGGTTGCGCATGCGATCGATGCGCGCGCGCGGCAGGGGAGCGACGGCAGAGTCACGCTTCGGCTCGCCGTCGCGCCGCCCATGTTCGTGGCTGGCGAGGAGACCGCGCTGGTGAGCTTGCTCAACGGCCGGGCCGCGAAGCCGACGTTCAAGCCGCCACTGCCGTTCGAACGGGGTGTCGGCGGCGCACCGACGCTGATCCAGAACGCAGAGACGCTCGCGCACGTCGCGCTGATCGCGCGATTCGGGCCCGAGTGGTTCCGCGAGCTCGGCACAGTCGAGGAGCCGGGCTCGGCACTGGTGAGCGTCTCGGGGGCGGTCAGACGCCCGGGCGTGCACGAGTTCGCGCTCGGGACGCCGCTGCGCGAAGTCGTTGCGGGGGCAGGTGGGCTCACTGCGCCCGCGCAGGCGCTCCTCGTCGGCGGCTACTTCGGCAGCTGGGTGACCGCCGAGCAGGCGCAGCGGCTCGAGCTCTGTGCAGCCTCGCTGCGGCGCGTCGGCGCCTCGCTCGGCGCTGGAGCAGTCGTCGTGCTGCCGGCGTCGGCCTGCGGAGTGCGGGAGACCGCGCGAGTCGCGCGCTGGCTCGCCGACGAAAGCGCGGGACAGTGCGGTCCGTGCGTGCACGGGCTCGCAGCGGTCGCGCACGCGCTCGAACGGCTCGCAGCGGCCGGCGGCGCGGACGTGCGACCGCAGCTCGAGCGCTGGCTGGGTCAGATCGAGGGACGCGGCGCCTGCCGGCACCCGGACGGCGCCGTTCGGTTCGTGGCCTCGGCCCTCGCCGTCTTCGAGGACGAAATCCGCCGCCATCTCCGCGGCCGCTGTGCCGGAGCTGCACGATGACGGCGTTCCTGCGCGTGAATCCGATCATGTGCGACGGCCACGGCCTCTGTGCCGAGCTCCTGCCGGAACGGATCCGACTCGACGACTGGGGCTACCCGATCGTCGACCCCGAACCGATCCCGCGACACCTCGCAGCCCACGCGAAGCGCGCAATCAGCGCGTGCCCGACGCTCGCGCTCGCGTTCGCCCGCACCGGCCGCCCGGCGTCCCTCGCCGAGCGACCGTGAATTGCGCCGGCTATTCGACGCCGTTCGTGTCCGACGTCAAGCCGAGATAGATGAAGCCGATGATGATGACCATCGGCCCGAGGAGCAGAGCTGCGCCGATCAGCCACTGCTGACCGGTCGCGACCGCCGCGGCGAATGCCGCGGCCGAGAGGGCCAAGGGCGGGCAGAGCATCCGCAGCCACCGGTGCTCCTCGGAGATCTCCATCGGCGAGTGATCGATTGCCTCCGGCGAGTGGGTGACGAGGACGAGCCCCGCCACGGCCGGCGTCTGTGCAAGGGGCTCGGGTGCGGTTGCTGTTGCGCTCATGAACTCCTCCTTTCGTCAGGGCGTGCCTCGCGCGCAGAGTTGCGGACGGGCGCCGGAACGGCATCGGTGAGAAGCCGTGGCCTTCGCTGGGTAGAAAGACCGGAGGAGCTAGGCGGCGCTGCCGCGCTCGAGCAGGCCCTCTGCGAGCGCGTAACGGACGAGCTCGGCGCGGCTGCCGAGGCGGAGCTTCTGCATGATGTGCGCGCGGTGTGTCTCCGCCGTGCGAACGGAGATGTAGAGCGCCTTCGCGATCTCCTGGTTCGTGTGTCCGAGCGCCAGCAGGCGCAGCACCTCGCGCTCGCGCTGTGAGAGGGGATCCTCCTCGGCACGCCGCGCGTCCGCCGCGTCCGCCTCGATCAACCTCGCGCCGAGCTCGGGATGGACATAGCGTCCCCCGCCCGCGACCTCGCGGATGGCGGCGACCACCTCGCTGTCGGCGGCCTCCTTCAGCACGTAGCCGCTGGCGCCGGCGGCGAACGCCTCACGCACGTAGCGTGAGTCGTCCTGCATCGACAGGATCAGCACCTTCGCGTCGGGGTGCTCGTGCAACAGCTTCGGCAAGGCCTCGAGCCCGCTCTCCTCGCGCATGACGACGTCCATCAGGATCACGTCGGGCCTCGTCGAGCGCGCCTCGAAGACCGCCTCGCGCGCGTCACCGGCCTCCCCGACGGTCTCGAGGTCAGCCTCGGCGTCGATCAGGAGGCGTAGGCCGGCGCGGACGACCGCGTGGTCGTCGACGATCAGGACGCGCGTACTCACCGGACCGGCACCTCGACGATGAGCGTGGTGCCGCGCGGTTTGCCGGACTCGCGCGTCAGCGTGCCGCCGAAGAGTGCCGCCCGCTCGCTTACGCCGGCGAGTTCCGAGCCCGCCCCCGTCGCCAGGCCGTCGTCGTCGATCACGGCTGCCACCTTCCCATCTTTGTGCATCAGGAGGATGCTGACATGGTGTGCTTCCGCGTGCTTGACGGCGGCGGCGAGCGATTCCTGAACGAGGCGGTAGACCGCCGTCTCGACGTCCGCCGGCAGCCGCTCATCGCCGAGCGCTGCCTCGAACTCGACGGCGACGTGAGCCCGCGCGGCCGTCGTTGCAGCAAGACGGTCGAGAGCCGCCTCGAGCCCGAAGTCGTCGAGCGCCTTCGGCCGGAGCTCGACCGCCAGCGCACGAACCTGCTGCACGGTGCCGACGACGAGCTCGCGCGCGCGGCTCAGCGCGGCCGTACCCACGTCGCGGTCCGTCGATTCGTCTACGGCGCGGAGCGCGAGAAGGGCCGAGGTAAGGCTCTGGCCGATCTCGTCGTGGAGCTCGAGCGCCAGCCGGCGGCGCTCCATCTCCTGCGCAGCGACCACGCGGCGCAGCGATTCACGCGCCACGCGCTCCGAGAGGTCAACGGCAAGGGCCGCGCGGGCCGCGAACGCCTCCGCGAGCCGCAGATCGCCGTCGGTGAAGTGCGCGCCGCCGTCGCCGAGCTTGTCGTGCGCAACGATCACGCCGATTGCGTCGCCACGCGCGACCAGCGGGACCCAAAGACCGCTGCGCGCGCCGAGCTTGCGCGCGACGTCATGATTGACGTCGGGGTCGCCCATCAGGGAGTCGACGCGCATCGCCCGGCGGTGCTCGAACGCGATGCCGCTCTTCGAGCCCACGCGCCGAAAGCTCGAACCGAGAAGCTCCTCGCCCGGCTCGCCTGCCACGGCGGCGAACTCGAGCTCGTCCGGCGCCCTCGGGAGCAGCACGGCGACAACCCGCGCACCGAGGAGCGCGCGCAGCCGCGTCGCGACTAGATCGAGCAGCCGGTCGAGGTCCATCTCGCTCGCGAGCGCGTCCGAGACCTCGTTCAGCGACTCGAGCTGACGTGACCAGCGCGTCGCCGCCTCGTAGAGGCGCGCGTTCTCGATCGCAACCGCGGCCTGCCCCGCCAGCAGCAGCACGAGCTCCTCGTCTTCGTCCGTGAACTCGCCGCCCGCCTTCTCGGTCAGGTACAGGTTTCCGTACGCGATGCCGCGAAGCAGCACCGGCACGCCGAGGAACGAGCGCATCGGCGGGTGCCCGACGGGAAAGCCGACCGAGCGCGGATCTGCGGCGAGATCGCGCAAGCGCAGCGGACTCGCGTCCTGGATCAGAACGCCGAGGATCCCGTGGCCGCGCGGAACAGCGCCGATGGTCGCGCGAGTCTCGGCGTCGATCCCGTGCGTGTAGAACCGCTCGAGCTTCGAGCCGGTCCCGTCGATCACCCCGAGCGCCGCGTAGCGGGCCTCGGTGAGCGCGGCGGCGGATTCGACAACACGCTGCAAAACACCGTCGAGCGCGAGCTCGGAGGCGATCACCGCGCCGGTCGTGATCAGCTCGCGCAGCCGTCGCTCCGCCGACGAGGAGTCGGCCACGTTAAGTGACGGGCTCCGGCTGGAGCTGACCGTTCGCGAGTACGTAGCGGACGATCTCCGCCCGGGTGGAAAGCCCGAGCTTGCGCATGATGTGCGCGCGGTGCGTCTCGGCCGTTCGGACGGAGATGAAGAGGAGCGCCGCGATCTCCTGGTTCGTGTGCCCGAGCGCGAGCAGGCGCAGCACCTCGCGCTCGCGCCCGGACAGCGGGTCAGAGCCATCGGCCGAGGGTGCTTCCGCGCTGGCGAGCTTCGCGCCGAGCAGCGGGTGTACGTAGCGCCGGCCCTCTGCCACCTCCCGCACGGCCTCGATCAGCTCCTCGTCTGCGGCCTCCTTCAGCAGGTAGCCGCTGGCTCCGGCTGCAAACGCGCGCCGAACGTAGCTCGGATCATCCTGCATCGAGAGGACGAGCACTCTCGTCTCGGGTGCGGCGCTGAGTATGTCCGGCAGAGCCTCGATGCCGTTTCGACCCGGCATGACGATGTCGAGCAGGACGACGTCCGGCTCGAGCGCGGCGGCCCGCTCAACAGCCTCGTCGGCGTTACTCGCCTCGCCGGCGACCTCGATGTCGCGATGTGACTCGAGCAGCCGACGCAGCCCCGCGCGCAGGAGGGCGTGGTCGTCGCAGACGAGGACTCGTGACGTTCCAGCCATGTGTACAGGTTGGCCCTGCGAACGCGTCGCGGCGAGCGATTTCGGCCGCAGATCATTGCGGACTTCTACGGATCTCCTCGAGCGGTAGCTCGGCCACGAGCGTCGTTCCGCGGCCCGGCGCGGACTGCACGTCGAACCGCCCGTCAAGCAGGTGGACGCGCTCGCGCATGCCGACGAGGCCCAGCGCACCGTCGCGGACCGAGTCGGCAACGAAGCCGACGCCGTCGTCTTCGATCACGCAGCGGACGGCGTCGTCGAACGGGGTGACGACGACGCTCACCGAGTGGGCGTTCGCGTGCTTGACCACGTTCGTCAGCGCCTCCTGCACGATCCGGTAGAGGGCGGTCTCGTGCGAACGGGGGAGCGAGTTCACGGCGACGTTCAGCTGCGTGTCGATTCCGCTGCGCTCGGCGATGACGGTCGTCAGCCGCTCGAGCGCGGCCTCGAGGCCGAAGTCGTCGAGCGCAGGCGGCCGAAGCTCGACCGTCAACCTGCGCACGTCGCCGAGCGCCGAGCCGACGAGCTCGCGCAGGTGCGCGAGCGGCTCCTCGCCGACGTCGCGCTCGAGCGCCTTCAGGCCGAGCAGGATCGACGCGAGTGCCTGTCCAGTCTCGTCGTGGAGCTCGCGCGCGAGCCGCGAGCGCTCGAGCTCCTGCCCTTCGAGCAGCGCTCGCACCGACTCGCGGCCGACGCGGTCGGCGAGCTCGAGTGCGACCGCGGCTCGGTTTGCGAACGCCTCGGCAATCCGCAGATCGGCGTCTGAGAAGCGCGGGTCGGTACCGCGCTTGTCGTAGGCGACGACGATCCCCACCGGCTTCTCGCGGACGACCAGGGGCACGAAGAGTGCCGAGGTTGCATCGACGAGCCGAGGAGGCATCTGGTCGACCTCGGGGTCGTCGATCAGTGCGTCGATGCGCTCGCTGCGCTTCCGCGTCAGCGCGCGACCGGCCTTCGAGCGCCCGAGCTCGAGGCGCAGGCCGATGAGCTGCTCGCTGCCCTCGCCGCTTGCCGACTCGATCGCGAGCATGCCGTCCGCGGCCGTCCGTTCGATCATGACCACGCGGCAGTCGAGCAGCTCTCGGAGGCGCGCCACCGCGAGATCGAGCAGGTGTGAAAGATCGACCTCAGTCACGAGGGCCTCGGAGACCTCGTTGAGCGACTCGAGCTGCCGCGCCCACTTCCGCGCGGACTCGTACAGCCGCGCGTTCTCGATCGCGACCGCCGCTTGCGCGGCCAGCAGGCGGACGATTTCCTCGTCGTCGGCCGAGAACCGCTCTCCGTTCCCCTTCTCGGTGAGATAGAGGTTGCCGAAGACCGTCCCGCGCAGGCGAATCGGCACGCCGAGGAACGAGCTCATCGGCGGATGGCCCGGCGGGAAACCAACCGAGCGCGGGTCCTGCGACAGGTCGTCGAGCCGCAAGGGTTCACGGTCCCGGATGAGAACGCCGAGAATGCCGCGGCCGCGCGGCAGGTCGCCGATCGCGGCATGGGTCTCGGCGTCGATCCCGACCGTGATGAACTGCTCGAGCGCGGTGCCGCTCGGGTCTACGACTCCGAGCGCGCCGTAATGTGCGGCGGTCAGCCCGACTGCGGTCTCGACGAGCTTGCGCAGCAGCGACTCGAGCGACAGCTCCGAGCTGAGCGCGATACCGCTCTCGACCAGCACACGCAGCCGGTCGGGCTCGGTAAGCGATTGGTTCTCGAAGGCCACGGTGATCTCGAACGACCGGCAGTCGACACGTAGTAAACCGCACCCGGCTCAGTGTGGCCGCCGATGGTGCAGAAGCGCTCATGGTCGATTCTGAAGGCATGGACAAACGGTTTGACGAGCTCGAGGTCGGCGACGTGATGAGCGCGGGCGTGATCAGCTGCGAACCCGACACGCCGCTTCGAACGGTTGCAAGGCTGATGGTGAGATACGACATCCATGCCGTGTACGTCCTCGACCCCGACGACGCCAAGCTCTGGGGCCTCGTCTCCGACCTCGACCTCGTTGCTGGCGCGAGCGCCGGCGTCGACGGCCGGACTGCTGGCGAGAGCGCGATCACGCCGCTCGTCATCGTGGCCGCAGACGATGCGCTCGATCATGCGGCCGAGCTGATGAGCGGGTACGGCGTCGGCCATCTGGCGGTCGTCGACCCTGCGACACGGGTGCCGGTCGGCGTCGTCTCGACACTCGACGTTGCGCGCGCGATCGCGGCGGACAGGCCGCGCGAGACAAGACTGCTCGGCCTGCGCCGCTGACCATGCGAGTTTCCTACGGCGTCCTCTGGCGGAGCGGCGGCGGTGAGCCGGTTCCGGCACGCTTGCGCATCGCGCCGACGGCGCTCGTTCTCACCGGGTTGGGCGAAGAGGGACGTGAGCGGGCCGTCCCCCTCGCCGAGATCGTTGCGGTCGAGACGCGACCCCTCGAGGAGAAACGGTCGACTGTCGCGCTCGACCTTCGCGGCGGCGACCGGCTCGAGCTGGAGTCGAACGTCGACCGCCAGATCGTCACGCAGCTCCTCGAACGCCTCGTCGCCGACGGCCTCCGGGGTACGCAGCGTCTCCTGGTGGTCGCGCCCCTGAAGCCCGGGGCGCGCCAGGCCGCACGCGAGCTGCTGCGGAGCGGGCCACCGTTCTCGCTCGACGAGACGCCGCTCCTCCTGCACGACGTCTTCCTGCTCGACGACCAGGCGCTGTTCCTCTTCGGCAGCGTGGACGGCGCCGAGATGGAGGAGCCGCCAATGCCCGACCTTTGGGCGGCCACAGGCGAGTGGCGCGAGCTGATCGCCGGTGAGGTCCGGCTCGCCGAGCGTGCGTACTCGTGGTCGCGAGGCGAACACGCCGCGCGCGAGCCTCACGTCGGCCTGGGCTTCTACGAGGGGTTGGACATGAGCGCGAGTTCGGCACGCTCAAGCATCGCTTCGGACTCGTGCTCCGCGTGCGTCGGCTTCGCAAGACGCAGCTTCACGCCGCCGGCGCTCAGCCGCGCTCGTGCCGGGCCGCCGGCGGCGTAGCAGTTGGGTACACTGGCAGCCGAGAGCGTCCGCCGACCCAGCCGCGCTGGAATAGCGCTCCGAATAGGAGTCTGAGGAGGCGGGAGGACGCGTCCACCGAGAGGAGGCGCGTTGGAGCGTGTGATCTTCACCATTCGCCGCACAGCGCACGTCGTCGTGGCGAGCTTCCTCGTCGAGTTGGCCCTCGACCTCGGCGCAGGGGCGCTCGCGGTCATCCTGGCGCCGTCCGTCGGAAACTGGGTGTATGCGGCAGCCGGTGTAATCGTGGTCGGCTCTCTGCCCGTGCTCGGCCTGAACATCGCGCGAGTCGCCCGCCGTGAGTGGAGGCGGCATCAGTTCGCCAATCTCTCCTAGGCAAAAACCGAGGGTCCCGCGCATGCTCGAAGTCGCTGGTGTCGGGCGCGTACTTCGAGGAAGCGGCAAGCCGCGCAAGCACCATGCGGAGCCGGCCGCCCGGGCGCACGATGGGCTCGGTGGAAACAGGAAGGAGGCGAGACGAGATGACCGCTTCCAGGAGCGGCTCGAGACCACGTTCAGGCGCCGCTTCGTGCTCCCGCCCGAAACCGACACCGGGTATCTGCGCGCCGTGTTCGCCAAGGGCATCCTCGCGGTGCACGCATCGAAGCAGCTCTCGTTCGCTCCCAAGAAGATCGAGATCACGAAGCCTGAGTGATCCGATCGCGCGGGCGGCGGCGCCGACCCTTCCCCGGCGCCGCCCGCCGCGTTCAGCCGGCGGGCAAGAGGGTCGCGAGATCGGTGAGGACGCGGTCCGCACCCGCTCGCGCGAGCGCGTTCGCCTCGTCGGGCCGGCCGACGCCGACCACTAGGGCGAATCGAGCGGCGCGTGCGGCGGCGATTCCCGCCGGGGTCGTCTCGAACGCAGCTGCGCGGTCGGGAGCGAGACCGAGGCGGCGGCAGGCCGCGAGCAGCATGTCCGGCTCCGGCTCGCTTCTCAGCCGCTCGGTGCGGACAGCGTTTGCGTCGATTCGCGCGTCCACCAGAGCGGAAAGGTTCGCTCGTTCGAGCATCTCGTCTGCGTGACTGCTCGCCGAGACGACCGCGCAGGGAAGCCGAACTTCGCGCAACGCGAGGAGGTAGCGCTTCGAGGCGCCGAAGCCCGCCAGGTCACGCCTGCGGAGGAGGCGATCGAGCGCCGCCGTCTTAGCGTTCGCGAGGCCGTACACCGTCTCGCTCTCGCACGGGTCCGCGGCGCTTCCTCGCGGCAGGACGATTCCGCGGCTTGCGAGGAAGAGCTGAAGGCCTTCGAGCCTCGGTCGCCCGTGCACGTGTTCGAAGTAGTCGGCGCCGCTGAACGGTCGGAAGGGCCCGAGGCGCTCCCCGGCGGCCTCCGCGCGATCGAAGAGGAACGGATCGAGGGCCTCAGCCCAGGCCCGCGCTTGGAACGCGGCGCCCGCGGTGAGGACGCCCTCGAGGTCGAAGACGCAGCCCGCGACGGTCGCCGGCAGGCCGAGCGACTCGCGCGTCGGCGACGGGGCGTCGACGCGGTCGACGATCACTGCGTGCTCGAGGTGAGCGATCGCATCGAGGAGCCGCGCCGTTTGCGTGCGCTCACGCGCGAGTTGTTGCGCCCAGCTGCGGAGCTCCGATCCGGGGATGCCTACGCTGCCGTCGGCGCGCGCGATCGCCGCTAGAGCGTCTCGCGCGTGGGCGAGTGCGAGCCGCCAGTGCGCGCTGAGCTCGTCGAGGTCGACCGGCGGCGCCCCGCCGCCGGTGCTTGGGAGCTCGGGCAGCGGATTCGCTCCACGTCCCGGAGCGGACTTCGCATGGATCGCCGACCGATCGCGTTCGGCTGCGGCCATTGCCGTGTCTAGTGGCGCCGCGCACGCAGGCGCACGCGAACCGGTCGGCGGGGCTTCCAGCTCAGCCTCCGCTTCGCCGATCCGCAGACGAACATCAGCAGACCTGCGCCGGTCGTGAGCGCGAGCGTGTTCGCAAGCTGTATCCCGGTATTCATGGCTTCAGCTTCGCCAGGCTCGGCGTTGACGCCATCGGCAGTTGCTCCGACGAGCGTTGCGGGTTTTCCGCGAACTCAGCCGCCGTCTGCGTCGCCGGTCTTGAGCAGCCGGTAGAAGAGCCGGCGCGCGTCCTGCTGCTCGCCCTCGGTCACGCCGAGCTCGAGTTGCTTCCGAATACGGAGCAGCCAGTGCGCGACCTCGGGCCTTCCGGCGAGGTCGAGCCGCTCGACCGCGCAGCGTCCGGGCAGCGCCGCGCCGCCCGGTTCCCAGAACGGGCAGGCGCTCTCGGCGCACTCCTCGACGCGGCCGACCACGTACTGGAGATTGCAGAGCTTGCTCTCGGTGGTGTTCATCGTCCGAGCATGCGCGCTGCTAAGGGTCCGGTCATCGGCGCGGACGCTGAGCGCCTCGTTCGGGAAACCACTGAGTGGACTCGCGGTGCCGCACCGATGCCGGCGCCGGCTCGCCCGGCGAAGCTCCTGTCGTCGAACGAAAGGAGCGGCCATGAAAGCACTCGTCTACGGCGGACCGGGGCGGCGGTCGTGGGAGTCGGTCCCCGATCCGAGCATCGTCGAGCCCACGGACGCGATCGTCCGCATCGACTCGGCCACGATCTGCGGCACCGACCTGCACATCCTCAAGGGTGACGTCCCCGAAGTGACTCCGGGCCGCATCCTCGGTCACGAGGCTGTGGGCACGGTCGTCGAAATCGGGGCGGCGGTGACCACGATCGCACCCGGCGACCGCGTGCTCGTCTCCTGCATCACCGCGTGCGGTCGCTGCCGCTTCTGCAAGGAGGGCCACTACGGGCTCTGTACCGGCGGGGGCGGCTGGATCTTCGGCCACCTGATCGACGGACTCCAGGCTGAGCTCGCGCGGGTGCCGTTCGCCGACACGTCCGTCTACAAGGTGCCGAGCGGATTGAGCGACGAGCAGGTGCTCTTCCTCGCCGACATCCTGCCGACGGCGTACGAGGTCGGCGTGCTGAACGGCCGGGTCGAGCCGGGGGACACGGTCGCGATCGTGGGCGCGGGCCCGATCGGGCTCGCGGCGATCATGACCGCGAAGCTGCATACGCCCGGCCGCATCGTCGCGATCGACCTCGCGGGGGCACGGCTCGAGAAGGCGCTCGAGTTTGGCGCCGACGTCGCGATCGACGACGGGCGCGAGGACGCGGTCGCGAAGATGATGGAGCTGACCGGCGGCCTCGGCGCAGACGTGGCGATCGAGGCGGTCGGCGTGCCGGAGACGTTCGAGCTCTGCACCGAGCTCATCCGACCGGGCGGCCGGGTCGCCAACGTCGGCGTGCACGGGCACTCGGCGACGCTCCACCTCGAGAAGCTGTGGATCCGCGACGTCGTGATTACGACGGGCCTCGTCGACACGTCGACGACACCGAAGCTGCTGAAGCTGATCGAAGGCGGGCGCCTCGATCCGACGCCGTTCGCGACCCACCGCTTCGCGCTCGGCCAGACCGAGGAGGCGTACGACGTGTTCGGGGCCGCAGCCGACACGCACGCCCTCAAGGTCGTCCTTTCGGGGACGCCGGTCGGGCACGGGCTGATCGCACGCGAAGGGGTTGCAGTTGGGGCCTAGCCTCCCCACGGCCGCAGCCGAGGCGGTCGACGTCATCCTCAGAGACGGCGGCACGCTTCGGCTGCGGCCCCCGACCGCGGAGGACGCGGACGGGCTCGTCGAGTTCTTCACCGGCCTCTCACCGGAGAGCCGCGAGCTTCGCTTCCACGGCGCGCGGCGCGTTGACCGATCGCTCGTCGAGCCGTTCCTCGAGCCCGACTGGAGCGACCGCGGCGCGCTCGTCGGCTCCCTCGCCGAGCGGATCGTCGGCCTCGCGAGCTACGCGAGGCTCGACGGCGACGTGGCCGAGGTCGCGTTCGCGGTCGCCGACGCCGAACAGGGGCGCGGGGTCGGCACGCGGCTGCTCGAGCAGCTCGCCCGACGCGCACGGGAAGCCGGGATCTCGGAGTTCGTCGCAGAAGTCGTGCCCGGCAACGCGCACGCCGCGCATGTCTTCGCAGACAGCGGCTTCGAGCTCACCCGCGAGCTTGCCGGCGGCGAGATCGAGCTCCGCTTTCCGATCGCGTCGACCGGCGAGCTCGAGCTCCACGTCGAGAGTCGCGACCATGTCGGCGTTGTCGCCTCGCTGCGGCCGTTCTTCGCGCCCGCGAGCGTCGCCGTCGTCGGCGCCTCACGGCGCCGCGGCTCGATCGGCGGCGAGCTCTTCCGCAACATCCTCGCCGCCGACTTCACCGGCGCCGCGTACCCGGTCAACCGCGACGGCTTGTCCGTCGCGGGGGTGCATGGCTCGAGCTCGGTCGGCGCGATCCAGGAACCAGTCGAGCTGGCGGTGCTGTGCGTGCCTGCGGTACGGGTGCTCGAGGCCGCCTCCGACGCGCTCCGCCACGGTGTGCGCGCGCTGTGCGTCATCTCGGCCGGCTTCGCCGAGACCGGCGCGGAGGGTCGAGAGCGCCAGGACCGTTTGCTCGCTCTCGTGCGCGCGTACGGCGCCCGGCTCGTCGGGCCGAACTGCCTCGGCATCGCCGTGCCCGGGATCGGCCTCAACGCGACGTTCGCGCCGCGGCCGTTGCCGCCCGGGTTCATCGGCTTCTCCTCCCAGAGCGGCGCGCTCGGCTTGGCGCTCCTCGAGAAAGCCTCCAGCCGCGCGCTCGGGTTCTCCGCCTTCGTCTCGATCGGCAACAAGGCCGACGTCTCGTCGAACGATCTCCTGGAGTGGTGGGAGGGCGACGACGAAACCAACCTCGTTCTCCTCTACCTGGAGTCGTTCGGCAACCCGCGGAGGTTTGCTCGCGTCGCGCGCCGCGTCGCGCGCGTCAAGCCGGTACTCGCGCTGAAGGCGGGCGCCACGTCGGCTGGCTCGCGCGCCGCCGGCTCGCACACCGCAGCGCTTGCGGGCTCCGACGCAGCCGTCGACGCGCTGTTCCGGCAGGCGGGCGTGCTCCGGGCGCACACGCTCGAGGAGCTGCTCGACGCCGCAGCGCTGCTCTCGACGCAGCCGCTACCCGCGGGCCGGCGCGTCGCCGTGATTACGAACGCAGGCGGACTCGGCATTCTCTGCGCCGACGCGTGCGAGGGCGCGGGCCTCGAGCTGCCGCAGCTCGCAGACGAGACCCGTGCGGAACTTGCAGCCGCGCTGCCGGCAGAGGCGAGCCTTGCGAACCCGATCGATCTGCTCGGGTCGGCGACCGCCACCATGTACGAAGACGCGGTCGGGCCCGTGCTCAGCGATCCGAACGTCGACGCGCTCGTCGTGATCTTCGTCCCGCCGGTGGTTGCGACCGCGGACGACGTGGCAGGGGCCATCCGGCGCGCAGTCGAGCACGCGGGACACGGGAAGCCGGTCGTGGCGGTCGTGGTCAGCGCCGCAGGTGCGCCGCCGATGCTGCTCGAGCAGACGTCGCCCGTCGTCGCGTTGCCGTATCCGGAGTCGGCGGCGCGGGCGCTCGCCCTGGCCTGTGAGCGCGCCGAATGGCTGTGCCGTCCTGCCGGCGAGGTGCCGGCGAGCGGAGGCATCGATGCCGCGCGGGCGCACGAGGTCATGTCTTCGGCCCGGCCGGAGAGCTGGCTCGAGCCTGCCGCGGTCCGCGAGCTCCTCGAGGCCTACGGGATCCCACTCGTGCCCGAGCACGTTGCGGTCGACGTGGACACTGCGGTCGCCGCGGCGCGCGAGCTCGGGTTCCCCGCCGTCGTCAAGACGTCGGTCCCGGGCGCGCACAAGACGGAGACCGGCGGGGTCGCGCTCGACCTGGCCGACGAGGCCGCGGTGCGCGACGCCGTCGAGCGGATCGGGGCGCCGGTGCTCGTGCAGCCGTTCGTTACAGGTGGCGTCGAGCTCCTCGCGGGCGCCGTGCAGGACCCGATGTTCGGTCCGCTGGTCGCCTTCGGGCCGGGCGGTATCTACGCCGAGCTGATCGGGGAAGCCGCGTTCAAGCTTGCCCCTCTGAGCGACGTCGACGCGCAGGAGCTTGTGTTCGGCGGCAAGGCGGGCCGGCTCGTCGGCGGCTTCCGGGGCGCGCCGGCAGCCGACGCACCTGCGCTTACCGACCTGCTGCATCGCCTCGGGCGCCTGGTCGATGACTTGCCGGAAGTGGCCGAGCTCGACCTGAACCCCGTGCTCGCACGGCCCGACGGCTGTGTCGTACTGGACGCCCGGGTCCGGGTCGCCGAGGCGACGCACTTGCACCGCCTGAAGAGCTGGTAAGCGGACCGTGGCGGCGGCCGCCTCGTGACCGGCGCGAACGGACGACAGGCCGCTCGAGCGCCTCATGACGACGCGCCCTCGGCGCGGCGACGCCCAGGCTGCGCACCGAGTGGGGGAAAGCCGCAACCACGATCAGCGATCGGCCCGATGGAGCGCCGGGGCGCCGGTGCGACCTTTCGTCGAAAGGAGGCAAGACATGGACACCGTCTATCTCGTCATCGTCCTCGTTTTCGTTGCTGCTGTCCTGGCATCGGTCGGCTACGCGCTCTTCAAGATGAGCCCATTCGCGCACCATGCCGACCACTACCGCGATCCGGTCACGTTGAAGCGGATCGGCGAGAGCCCGAGGCTCGACTGACACTCGGAGAAAGGAGAGGCCATGAGCACCATCGTCGTCGGCGTCGACGGGTCGAAGGGGTCGCTTGCCGCACTCGAGTTCGCCGTCGCCGAGGCGCGCAGACGCGAGGCGGAGGTGAAGGCGGTGAGCGCCTGGCGCGTCCCCGCCGCCGCCTACCATTCGGGCTGGGTCCCGATTCCGATTCAGAGCTCGGACTTCGAGGATCCCGCCCGGGCCGTGCTCGAACGGAGCATCGCGTCGCTGAACGGACAGGTGGGGAACGTGAAGATCACGCCGGTCGTCCGCGAGGGCCAGGCGGCCGACGTGCTGACCGAAGAGGCGCGCGGAGCGGACCTGCTCGTCGTCGGCTCACGCGGTCTCGGCGGCTTCCGCGGGCTGCTGCTCGGCTCAGTCAGCCAGCAGTGCGCACACCACACCCCCTGCCCGATAGCGATCGTCCCGCCGCCGCCGGAGAACGAGTCGTGACCAGCACGCTGCCGGTACGTCAAGTAGGCCTCGGGAGCCGCCGGGGTCGGTAGAACCCCGTAACGGGAACGCGGGTGCGCCCCGATGGCCGGGCGGCCGCGGGCGCGCAAGCTCTCTGCATGCGCGTCGAGGAGCTCATGACTCGGAACGTCGTCACCGTCACCTCAGAGACGACGCTCAAGGAGGTCGCCGCGCTCCTCGGCGCGAAGAAGATCTCGGGCGTTCCGGTCTGCGGCGGCGACGGTCGCGTGGTCGGCGTCGTCTCGAACGCGGACGTGATCTGGAAGGAGGTCGGCGTAGCCGTCGACGCCGGCTTGTTCGAGCGGCTGCTCGACACCGCCTACGGCGACTCGAGCCGACTCGAAGCCCGCACGGCCGGCGACGCGATGTCGAGCCCCGCGGTCACGATCGCGCCCGACGCGACCGTCGACACGGCCGCCCGCGTGATGGTCGACCGCGGCATCAACCGGCTGCCGGTCGTCGAGGACGGGCGGCTCGTCGGCATTCTCACGCGTGCCGATCTGCTACGCGCGTTCCAGCGCTCCGACCAGGAGCTCAAGCGCGAGATCGCGGACGACGTCCTCCTCCATACGCTCTGGATCGACCCCGACTCGGTCTCGCTCCTCGTCATCGACGGCGAGGTGACGATCGGCGGCCTGGTCGAGAACCGTTCGACCGCCGAGCTCGTCTGCGCATACATCCGCCGGGTTCCCGGCGTCGTTGCCGTCCAGTCGGGGCTCTCGTGGCACGTCGACGACCTCGCGCGACGGACCGCCGGCTCGGCCGACCGGATTCAGCGTCGTGTCTAGCTCGTGATCGCGCCGGCACTGACCGAGGAGCTGCGGCCGCCGCTGTCGGACCAGGAGTCCCTGCTCGAAGCCGACCGCTGCCTCTGTTGCGGCGGGCCGTACGCGCCGGCGCCGTGCTCGGCCACGTGCCCGGCCGGGATCGATGTGCCCGGATTCGTCGCCGCGCTCGCGGTCGGAGACCGAGTCGGCGCAGCGAAGACGATCTTCGCCGAGAACCTGCTCGGCGGCAGCTGCGCCCGCGTCTGCCCGGTCGAGGTGCTGTGCGAGGGCGCGTGCGTCCTCCCGGACCCGATAGCGATCGCGGCGCTGCAGCGCCATGCGACCGATGCGGCCCTGCTCGCCGGCGAGCCGAGCTTCCTCCGCCGTCGCGATCCCGCCACGGGCCGGTCGGTGGCGGTGATCGGCGCCGGCCCCGCCGGGCTCGTCTGCGCCGGCGAGCTGGCGACGCTCGGCCACGCGGTCACGGTCTACGACGAGCACCCCGAGCCGGGCGGGCTCGTCCGCTACGCCATCGCGCCCTACCGCGAGCAGCGGGAGCCGCTGCCGGCCGAGGCGCACGCGCTCGGCGCGCTCGGCGTCGAGCTCAGGCTCGGCGAGCACGTCGCGCTCGAGGAGCTCGACGGTGTCGACGCGATCTTCCTCGCAGTCGGGCTGGGCGACGACGCGGACGTGCGCTACCCGGGCGACGACCTGCCGGGTGTGTGGGAGTCGCTTCCCTTCATCGCGGCGCTCAAGACCGGTGTGCCGCCGCGGCTGGGCGAAGACGTGGTCGTCGTCGGCGGCGGCAACACCGCGATCGACGTCGCCTGCGAGGCGCGCCGTCTCGGCGCTCCGCGCGTCACGTTGGTCTACCGGCGCACACGTCGTGAGATGCCCGCGTACGCGCACGAGGTCGACGAGGCCGAGGCGGAGGGCGTCGAGTTCCGATTCCTCGCCGATCCCGTGCGGCTGCTCGGCACGCACCACGTCGAGGGAGTCGAGCTGCGCGCGATGCAGCTCGGCGAGCCGGACGAGAGCGGCCGGCGCCGGCCGCAGCCCGTCCCCGGTAGCGAGTTCGCGCTCCGCGCCGACACCGTCGTGAAGGCGATCGGCCAGCGCGTGCGGCCCGAGTTCGCGGCGCTGCTCGCGACCGCCGACCCGGAGACGGGCCGGACGGCCGACCCGCGCATCTTCGCCGGCGGCGACGCCGTCAACGGCGGCTCGAGCGTCGTCGAAGCGGTCCGCGAGGCCAAGCGCGCGGCAGATGCGATCGACGGATGGCTGCGATGCCGCTGACCGAGATCCGCTGGCATGCGCGCGCCGGACAGGGCGCGAAGACCGCTGCGCAGACGCTCGCCCTGGCGGGCCTGCGCAGCGGCCTTCGCGTGCAGGCGTTCCCCGAGTACGGACCGGAGCGCCGCGGCGCGCCGCTGCGTGCCCACACGCGGCTCGCCGATCGCCCGATCCGGCGCCACGACGGCGTCACCGACCCGGATCTCGTCGTCGTGCTCGAACCGTCGCTCGTCGGCGAGGCCGACGTGGCCGAAGGCCTGAAGCCCGGCGGCGTCGTCCTCGTGAACGGCACCGAGGTGCCGTCCGTGCTCGACGGCATCGACGTCCGCTGCGTGCCGGCGGCGTGCAACACGAACCTCGTCATGCTCGGCGCCGTCGGTGCGCAGCTCGGCGACCCGCCGCTGGCGGCGCTGCAGGACGCGGCCGTCGAGGAGCTCGGCGGCAAGCTCGCACCCGACGACATCCGCGCCGCCGTCGAGGAGGGCTACCGGTGCCTGGCCTGAAGCGCTGGGAGGAGCTCGAGCCGGGCGGCACCGTGCTGCCGGCCGAGGCCGAACAGCCGCACACCGGCGGCTGGCGCACAGGACTTCGCCCCGAGGTCGAGCTCTCCCGCTGCGTCAACTGCCTGCTCTGCTGGCTCCACTGTCCCGACTCTGCGATCGTGCTCGACGGAACGACGTTCACCGGCTTCGACTACGACTTCTGCAAAGGCTGCGAGATCTGTGCCGAGGTCTGCCCCGTCGACGCAATCGGGATGGTGCCGGAATGACCGCCCGTCTGCTCACCGGCGGCGAGGCGGTCGCGCACGCGATGCGCCAGATCGACCCCGACGTCGTACCGGTCTACCCGATCACGCCGCAGACGCCGATCGTCCAGACCTTCGCGCGGTTCGTCGCCGACGGCGACGCTCACGCCGAGCTCGTCGACGTCGAGTCGGAGCACTCGGCGATGAGCGCCGCGATCGGCGCTGCGCTCGCGGGCGCGCGCACGATGACCGCGACCTCGTCGCAGGGGCTCGCGCTGATGGCCGAGGTCGTCTTCATCGCCGCGTCGCTGCGTGCGCCGATCGTTATGGCGATCGGAAACCGCGCGCTCTCCGGGCCGATCAACATCCACTGCGACCACTCGGACTCGATGCTCGTGCGCGACTCCGGGATCGTGCAGCTCTTCGCCGAGAACGCGCAGGAGGCATACGACCTGACGGTGCTGGCGCCCCGGCTCGCCGAGCATCCCGAGGTGCTGCTGCCGGTCGCGATCTGCCTCGACGGCTTCACGATCACGCACGCCGCCGAGCCGGTCGAGCTCCTGCCCGACGAGGCCGTGCGGGCGTTCGCCGGCGAGTACGCGGTGCCGCATGCGCTCCTCGAGTCGGTCCCGGCGACGCACGGGCCATTCGCGATGCCGGACTACTACTACGAGCTCCGTCGCCAGCAGGCAGCCGCGCAGGACGCGGCGCTCGGCGTCTTCGCCGAGCTCGCGGACGAGCTCGCCGAGCTCGCCCGCCGGCGCTACGCCGCAGTCGAGCCGTATCGCCTCGACGGCGCAGAGCACGCGATCGTCGCGCTCGGCTCGACCGCGGGCACGGTCAAGGACGTCGTCGACGAGCTGCGCCACGAGGGCGAGCCCGTCGGGTTGCTGAAGGTGACGTCGTTCCGACCGCTGCCGCGTGACGCGATCATCGACGCGCTCGAGGGCGTGGCGCGCGTGATCGCGCTCGACCGGGCCGACTCGCCCGGCGGAGTCCCGCCGCTCGCCGCCGAGGTCGCAGCCACGCTGTACGGAAGCGATGCGGAGCTCGAGAGCCACGTCTACGGGCTCGGCGGCCGCGACCTGCATCCGGCGGACATCCGCGCGATCTTCGCCGGCGACGCGCCCGGCTACGTCGGCGTCCGAGGTGCCGCATGGCCCGCTTGAAGACCCTCGTCGAGAACGAACGTGGCGTGCCCCCGCTGCGCGGCGGTCACTCGCTCTGCCAGGGCTGCGGCATCCCGCTCGTCGTCCGCACCGTTCTCTCCTCGATCCCGACGCCGGTCGTCGTCGTGAACGCGACCGGTTGCCTCGAGGTCGCGACGACCCGCTACCCGACGACCGCGTGGAACGTGCCGTGGCTCCACGTCGCCTTCGAGAACGCAGCCGCGGCCGCGAGCGGAGTCGAGAGCGCCCAGCGGGCGCTGCGCCGCCGGAACGCGCTCGGGCCCGACGGCGAGGTGACGATCGTCACCTTCGCCGGTGACGGAGGCACCTACGACATCGGCCTGCAGGCACTCTCCGGTGCGCTCGAGCGTGGGCACCGCTTCCTGTTCGTCTGCTACGACAACGAGGCGTACATGAACACCGGCGTCCAGCGCTCCGGCGCGACGCCGCTCGGAGCGGCGACGACGACCAGCCCGTCCGGACGCATGAGCATCGGCAAGGCGCAGGCGCGCAAGGACATGACCGCGATCGCCGTCGCGCACCACGTCCCGTACGTGGCCCAGGCCGCCGCCTCGCACTGGCACGATCTGAGCCTCAAGGTCGAGCGCGCGGTCGCCTCCGCCGGACCGGCCTTCCTCAACGTGCTCACCGACTGCCCGCTCGGCTGGGGGCACGAGCCGCGCACCGGCACGCACGTGCTCGACGCCGCGGTCGAGACGTGCTTCTGGCCGGTCTACGAGGTCGAGCGAGACGTCTACCGGCTCACCTATGAGCCGGGACGCCAGCTGCCGATCGAGAAGTGGCTCGAGGGCCAGAAACGGTTCGCCCACCTGCTCGAGCCCGAGCACCGCGAGCTCGTCGACCGGATCCAGGCACAGGTCGACGCGGACTGGGCGAGCCTTCGGGCGCGTTGCGCCGCCGAGGCCTGATCGCCGTCAGCGCGGGCGGCGCTCGAAGATGACGAGCACGCTCAGCTGCTCGTAGGCCGTGAAGCGGTGCTCGGCGCCGGCCGGCACGAACACCGCGTTGCCCTCGTTGAGCATGACCGCTTGACCCTCGACCTCGAGGATGCCGTCGCCCTCGAGAACAACGTAGATCTCGTCGTCGGCGTGCGGCTGCTGGCGGTCCGGCTCGGGCGCGACGAGGGTGTAGACACCGATCTCGAGACCGGGGGAGGAATGGACGACCTCGTACCCTCCGCTGCTCGCGGCCAGGCGCCGCCGTACCGCCGCGATGTCGAACGGATGCGCACTCGGAAGCGGCGCGAACGACCCTCGCTCACCTGGAACGGCCACCGACCCAGCATAGGCGCTGTGCGTCCACGAGTCGTGCGGATTGACCGCAGACGACGTACGGAATCTCGCCGATGCCGGTCGGCGCAGTCGCGCTTACGGTCGCGGCAACCGACGAAAGGAACGACGACCATGTCAGTACGGGTCGCGATCAACGGCTTCGGCCGCACCGGGCGTGCGGCCTTCCGATCCGCGTGCGAGCACCGAGCAGACATCGAATGGGTGGCCATCAACGACGTCGCCGAGCCGGCGATGCTGGCGCACCTGCTCCGCCACGACACCGTCTACGGCGCCTTCCCCGGCCGTGTCGAGGCGGCCGACGGCGCGATCGTCGTCGACGGGGTGCGAATCGCGGCTCCGGCACAGTCCGACCCAGCGCTTCTGCCCTGGGCGGAGCTCGGCGTCGACGTCGTGATCGAGTCGAGCGGACGGTTCCGCGCGAGGGCCGACGCCGAGAAGCATCTCGCCGCCGGTGCGCGCAAGGTGATCGTCTCGGCGCCGGCCAAGGATCCGGACGTCACCGTCGCGCTCGGGGTCAACTTCGAGGAGGCCTACGACCCCGACGTGCATCACATCGTCTCGAACGCCTCGTGCACCACCAACTGCCTCGCCCCCGTGGCGAAGGTCCTGCACGAGGGCCTCGGGATCCGGCACGGAGTCATGACGACCGTCCACGCCTACACGGGCGACCAGCGCCTCCTCGACGCGCCCCACAAGGACTATCGGCGGGCGCGGGCAGCGGCCTGCAACCTCGTCCCGACGACGACCGGGGCCGCGAAGGCGATCGGTTTGGTCGTCCCGGAGCTCGAAGGGAAGCTGCAGGGCTACGCCGTCCGTGTCCCGGTCGCCACGGGCTCGCTCGTCGACCTGACGGTCGAGGTCGAGCGGCCGACGTCGGTTGGCGAGGTGAACGCGATCGTCCGCGAGCGCGCCGACTCGGGTGAGCTCGCAGGGATCCTCTGCTACAGCGACGAGCCGCTCGTCTCGAGCGACATCGTCAAGTCCCCGTACTCGTCGATCTTCGACTCCGGTCTGACCGCCGTCGTCGACGCCACGCAAGTCAAGGCCGTCGCCTGGTACGACAACGAGTGGGGCTACTCGAGCCGACTCGTCGAGCTCGCACAGCGAGTCCTGGTGCCCGTCGCGCTCGCCGCCTGAGCCCGGCACGCCGCCCCGGCCGGCGGCGCCGGCCGGGGGTCGGCTTCTCCGGCTAGAGCGAGACGACGTCCTGCGACGTCTTGTAGCGGTCGCTCTCGATCGGTGGGGCGATCGTGGCGACCCGTGCCGCACCGACGGTTTCCGGAGTCGCGAGGACTGGGCACGGTGCGAGGTGGAGGAGCTCCTTCGCCACGCTTCCAAACAGCGCCGTGGCGAGAGCGCCGCGGCCGTGGGTCGCCAGGACGATCAGGTCGGCGTCCACCTCCTCGGCAAGAGCTGCGATCGCGTGGGCCGCATCTTCGTACGCGACGGGCCGTACCAGCAGCTGAACGTCGAAGCCGTGCAGCTTCAGATCGTTCACTTGGCGTCTGATCTTGCGCTGCAGCTCGTCCTCGTCGGCGAGTATCGGGGTGCCCGCGGAGCGTCCACCGTGGAATGACCGCACCGCGTGCATGGCGACGATCTTCGCACCATTCCTCCGTGCGAGCTCTTCGACGACCGGCAGGGCTGTGTCGGCCAGGTCGGAGCCGTCCGTCGGCCAGATGATGTTCTCGAACATGACTACTCCTTTGGCGATGCGACCAGGGTGCTCTACGCGCAGCCGATCGGCATCGGGACGTTCTCTGACGGCCGATGTGGCGACGTACTCGCGTGCGGCCTTCGGCTCTCCGTAGTTCGCCGCAAGGCGATGGTGCGCAACCCGATGCGGCTGACTCGTCGATCGTCGATCATCTGCGCGATGGCGATCGTCGTCGGAGTCGACGGCTCGGCGGAGTCGGTCCAGGCGCTGCGATGGGCGCTCGAGGAGGCCCGGTTACGCAAGACGCGCGTCCGCGCCCTCTACGTCTGGGAGTTCCCGAGCACGCTCGTCGTCTCGGATCCCTTGCTCGGCGGCCCGGAGTTCGACCCGCTCCTGGTGGAGCCGAGCGAGCTGGAGGGCATCGCCAGGCAGCGCTTGGCCGACATCGTTCGCGCTGTGGCCGCCGATCCCGGCCTTCTCGAGGAGCGGGTGGTCGAGGGAAACCCCGCCGAAGCCCTCGTGCAGGCGAGCAAGGACGAGGAGCTACTCGTCGTCGGCTCGCGCGGCCGCGGCAGGTTCAGCGGCTCGTTGCTCGGCTCGGTCAGCCAGGCGTGCGCACACCACGCGCGCTGTCCGGTCGTCATCGTGCGCGGCGGCCTCTAGGTGCTCGCGCTGTTCACGGCAGCGTGGCTCCGCGAGCGTGGGAAGGCAACGTCCGGATCGGCCCGGCCACGCCCGAGCAACGGTCAGCAGGCAACGAGCACGTCGCAGACGGCTCTGTGAACGACCGACGTACTGACGCTACCGTGCAGCGCGCGCTCGAAGCGGGTCTTGCCGTTGCCGACGACGAGCAGGTCGGCATGAGTCTCCGTCGCGGCGGCGAGCAGCTCGTCGACCGGATCCCCGACCCGCTCGCTCAGTCGCGCGAACGTCCGGAGGCGGAGAATGTGATCGCTCGCCTCCTCGAGCAACGCTCGTGTCTTCTCTAGGCCGTCCTTGTCGTGGGCGACGGAGACGATGGTCAAGTCCGACCCGTAGCCGCACAGCTCCGCGGCGCGCTCGAGTGCGCGCCGCGACCCTTCCGACCCGTCGTATCCGACAACGATTTTCCTGGGGCTGGCCATATCGGATCCAGGCTGACGAACGCTCGGCGTGACGGCAACGTCGATCTCTACGCGAACGGTTGCGGCTTTTCACGGATTCGGCGCGATCAGGGATGGGGCTCGAGGCCGTCGCGGTTCGCTTCGGCCCAGCTCGCGACCTCGCTCAAGTCGTCGAGTGTCGAGAGGAACCGCTCCTCGATCGGTAGAAGCCCGCAGGACCAATCGGTGGCGACGCGGTTCCGGCGTCGGCAGCGGCCATCCACGATTTCCCGCCAGAGAGCAGGCCGGGAAGGAGACTCGCACCGTGGATACCGCTTCCATCGTCGTCACCATGACCCCGCACCTCGACTGAGATGGTGGCCGGGCTGCTCGGAGCGGTCGTGAATCTCAACGGCCGCGCACATTACGTCCACTCCGGCTGGTTCCTGATCTCGGTCGCGAACCTGGTCGTGATCGGCGCGATGCTCGCAGTGTTCGCGCTTGCAATCGTGCTGCCGTTTCCCCGCGACCGGGAGCAACGATGAGCGCCCCGACCTGGACGGGGAGGATTCGGGCCCGCGGGCTCGATGCGTTCCCGCCGGAGCGGCTGCTGCCGGACACGCAGCCGGCCTACGTCGCCTCGTGGATCTACGTCTTCGGCGTCCTCACCCTGGCCGCGTTCCTCGTCGTCCTCGGGTCCGGTGCGGTGATTGCCCTCGCCGGGCCTGCGTGGTGGCACACGTCTTCCATCGGACACTTCTTCAACAGCATTCACCTCTGGAGTACGGAGCTGTTCTTCTTCTTCATGGTCGTGCACCTGTGGGGCAAGTTCTTCATGGCGGCCTGGCGCGGGCGTCGCGCGCTGACGTGGGTGACGGGGGCCGTTTCGTTCCTCGTCTCGATCGCGACCGCGTTCACCGGGTACTTGACGCAGCAGAACTTCGACTCGCAGTGGATCGGCACGCAGGCGAAAGACGGCTTGAACGCGTCCGGCGCCGGCGCCTTCTTCAACGTCCTCAACTTCGGGCAGATGCTGATGTGGCACATCTTGCTGCTGCCGCTCGTCGTCGCGCTCCTGACCGGTGGTCACATCCTGCTCGTGCGGCGCCGAGGCGTGGTGCCGCCGCTGTGAGGCCCGTCTCGTACCCGCAACACGCTGACCCGGCCGCCGAGTGGACGGGGCCCAAGCGCCGCTACGACATCGTCAAGGAAGCGACTATCGCTCTCGTCGCGGTTGCGCTGCTCGCGGTCTTGCTTGCGGCGATCTTCTCTTCGCCGGACGTGAAGCCGGTGACAGTGGCCGAATGGGCGAGCACTCAGCCGAATGACTTCCTCGCGACCGCAGTGTCGGAGCTCGACGGCACGAGCGGCGTCGCGACCTACGGACCGCCGTATACGCACGTTGCCGGCGCCGGGCAGAACATCGTCGGCGGCGTCTCGATCGAGCGGGCGCTCGGCGTCCAGATCCCGATCAACCCGGCGCGTGCGTTCGTGCTCGATCCCCTGTCGATCCCCGCGACGACGAATCCGCAGCTCGCCCGTGCGCTCGCGGTCTACGAGCACGCGCCGCAGGCCGAGCAGCACGCGTGGGCCGAGGCCTTCGGAGCGGCCGTTGCGAAAGGCAACGTCGTGCGGCTCGTCCGGCAGCACCCGAACCGCTACGGGCCGGTGCCGGTGCTGATGGCCGAGCTGCTCGCTATCGCCCGAAGCGGCGGGCTCGACGGTGCACTCGTCTCGACCGATCGCTTCTACCAGACGAACTTCACGAAGGCGCTGCTCTTCCTCGCCGACGGCAGCTACCTCGAGAGCCTCGCGCAGAAGGAGCACCTACTCGGCAGCCAGTGGGGGATGATGAACGAGACCGGCAACTACCCCGGGCAGGCGTGGCTCTGGCTCTACACGTTCTGGTACCAGATCCCGCCCTTCTCCACCTCGAGCAACGCCGACGCGCAGATCTGGGCGATCATGGCTGTTCTCTCACTCGCGTTCGTCTGCATCCCTTTCATTCCCGGAGTGCGCTCGATCCCCCGCATCGTGCCGCTCTACCGGGTGATCTGGCGTGACTACTACCGGCGCGCAGGCCGCCAGGTCGGCGACTCGAACACATCTTGACGGCGCGTCAGTGCTCGTCGTGGCGGAAGCCGTACCTCGCAACCGGGACATCGTGAACCCCGGAATGGTCGGGCTTCCGCCGAACCTCCAGATCGAGCGGACCTACGACCGCACCCAGGCCGCGTTTCCCGGCGGTCCGATTCCGGCACTCGTAGCGCGGGCCAAGGATGTGACTCACGCCCAGGACGGCTCCCTCGACGCGTCGACCGTCCGAGGTGTGCTGCTGCCGCCGGCGGCGACGTTGCTTGGAGGCTCGAACTGGTGCCTGCCACGCCTTCCGGGTCGGCTGCCGCGGCTGCGCGTGCAACCGCTCGCACCCGGCGTCGGCGGTCGGTCCGGTGGGCACAGCATCAGCTAGGACAAAGCCCGGGCGAGGATGACACGAGATCGCGCTCGGGCTCGCACTCGCATTCGCCTTCGCGCTCACGAACGGCTTTCACGACGCAGCGAACGCGATCGCAACGCTCGTTGCGACGCGCGGGGCGCGCCCCGCGCAGGCGATCGGGCTGTCCGCGGTCTTCAACCTACTTGGCGCCGTCTTCGTCGGGACGGCGGTCGCGAGCACGATCGCCGGGATCGTGACGGTCGCTCCGAACCGGGCGATTAGCGTCATCGGCTCGGGCGTGTTCGCCGCTGCGCTCTGGAACGTCCTCACCTGGATGCGCGGTCTGCCGTCGAGCTCGGGCCACGCGCTCGTCGGCGGACTTGCCGGCGCAGCGGTCGTCGACCACGGCCTCGCAGCCGTTCGCTGGTCCGGGCTGCACGGGTGGCGGCCCGTCGGAGTCACGGGCGTGCTGATCGCGCTGGCCGTCTCTCCGGCGCTCGGATTCGGAGTGGCGTTCGCGGTCGCCCGCCTCGGCCGGCGCATGCTGCGCCGGGGTACCCGGCGCCTCGGCGGGCCGCTTCGAGGCGCCGAGTGGGTCATGTCGGCCGCGCTCTCGTTCAGCCACGGTGCCAATGACGGGCAGAAGGCGATGGGTGTCGTCGCTGCGTTACTCGTCGCGAGCGGACATCTGCACACCTTCGGCGTCCCGCTTTGGGTCAAGGTCGCGTGCGGCGCACTGCTCACCCTCGGCACCGCGCTCGGCGGCTGGCGAATCGTCCGCACCATCGGCCGCCGCATCTTCCATCTCGACCGTTTCGACGGCCTCGCAAGCCAGACGGCCTCGACCGCCGTCATCCTGGCCGCGTCGTACGCCGGCGCGCCGGTCTCGACGACGCACGTTGTCGCCTCCTCGGTGGTCGGCATCGGCGGCGGTCGGCGCCGCTGGCGTCACGTCCGCTGGGCGGTCGTCCGCGACATGAGCTTCGCCTGGCTGGCGACCCTGCCGGCGAGTGCGATCCTCGCCGGAGTGAGCGTGCTCGTCTGGAGGTCGATCGCGTGAAGCCAATGCGCCGGTGGTTCCTGCCCTCGACGCCGGACGTTCTCGGTCTCCTGCGCGAACAGGTTGCCATCACCGTCGAGGGCATGGACGCGCTGCACGCCTGGGCGAACGGCACGACCGGCGCGGCCCAGCGGCTCGGCGAATGCGAGCACCGCGCCGACCAGTCGAAGCGCGACCTCCGAGCCGCGCTCACCGTCGCCTTCACGACACCGCTGGAGCCCGAGGACATCTTCGAGCTCTCGCGGGGCCTCGACCGAGTGCTGAACAATGCGAAGAACGCCGTGCAGGAGGCCGAGGTGATGCAGAGCCTCCCCGACAGTGCCATCGCCGAGATGACCGCGGAGCTCGCGGAGGGGACGCGCCACCTGGCCGAGGCGGTCGCCGCCCTCGGCCGGCCGGACAAGCGCGAAGCAACGGAAACCGCTGACCGAGCCGCACGGACGCAGAGCGGGCTCGAGCACAGCTACCGGCGGGCGATGTCCGCGCTCGTTCTCGCCAGCGACCTCCGAGAGATCGCAGCCAAGCGGGAGCTCTACCGCCGACTCGCACGCACGAGTGACGACTTGCGCGACGTCGCGGAGCGCGTCTGGTACTCCGTGCTGAAGGAAAGCTGACAGGGCGGCCTCTTATCGGTCACCTCTGCGGGCGCCGACAGCTTCGGCCGATGAGCAGCCCCCTCCGAATCGGAGGGGGCCTTTGCAGGAACTTCCGAGCTCCCCGGGTTGGACTCGAACCAACAACCCTCCGGTTAACAGCCGGATGCTCTGCCAATTGAGCTACCGGGGACCGCTCGAGCCGCGGAATTGTAGCCTCGTCGTTCCCTAGCCTTTCACCCGGAAAGCGAGCGCCGCCGTGTGCGAAGGCAGCCGCAGGCGGCGTCGTCAGCCGCTCCGAAGCAGGAGCACGGCCCCCACAACGACGACGGCCACGAGGAGACTGAGCAGGAGGGTACGCATCGCGCCGCGGCGAGTCTGCCACGCTCGCGAACCTGAGTATCC